>Ga0079995_1058338_pt1 | contig 39056 bp, 36 predicted proteins | sample FaiFalFF_MnMetaG_2_FD_69198 | JGI IMG/M metagenome (GOLD analysis project Ga0079995, IMG submission 69198) | Freshwater microbial communities from Yellowstone National Park, Wyoming, USA - Fairy Falls C (FF_Mn_C) (SPADES assembly) (version 4) | ecosystem: Environmental > Aquatic > Freshwater >...
TCCCGCGCCGAGGTTGAGGGGCTCCGGGGCGTCATAGCGTTCCAGGGCCGCGACGATCGCCTCGGCTGCGTCATCCACATAGAGGAACTCCCGGGAAGCCGTCCCCGTCCCCCAGAGCACGACCTCTTCCCGGCCCGCCTCCTGGGCCTCGACACACTTGCGGATCAGGGCGGGGATCACGTGAGAGGTCTCCAGATCAAAGTTATCCCCGGGACCGTAGAGGTTCGTGGGGATCACATAGATGCCGTTGAAGCCGTACTGCTGGCGGTACGCCTGGAGCTGGACGAGCAGCATCTTCTTCGCCAGGCCGTATGGCGCGTTCGTCTATTCGGGGTAGCCGTCCCAGAGGTGCTCCTCGCGAAAGGGCACCGGCGTGAATTTCGGATACGAGCACACCGTCCCCACGACCAGGCCCCCCCCCCCCCCCGCCGCGGCATGGATGACGTAGCGCGGTCGGTGGTCGGCCAGCGCGGCCCGCACCCGCTCCGGCTGCGTGAGATCGTACTCGGCAGACCGGACGACGATCGGCTTCGCCCCCCGCTCCTCGAGCCTGGCCACGATCCGCCGGCCCAAGAAACCAGCCCCCCCGGTCACCATCACCCGCGATCCCGTCAGCTCGATCACTCCTGCCTCCTTCAGGGCCGCTGCGCCCATGCGGGCCGTGTGGGGAGAGGATCCACCGTCAAGACCTTCGCTGGGTCGACTCCCTCCCGCTCCAGATCTGCCTGGAGCATGATCTGCACCAGCTCGCGAAACCGGACCTTCGGCTCCCAGCCCAACTCCTTCCGCGCCCGGGACGCGTCGCCCACGAGCAGCGCTACGTCCTTGGGGCGAAGATACCGGGCGTCCACCTCCACGTGTTCCCGCCAGTCGAGCCCCACCAGGCCGAAGGCCACCTGGCACAGCTCCCGCACGCTGTGTGCCTCGCCCGTCGCGAGCACGAAGTCACCCGGTTTATCGAGCTGGAGCATCTGCCACATCGCCTCCACGTACTCGGGCGCGTACCCCCAGTCGCGGCGCGCGTCCAGGTTGCCCAGATAGACCTTCCTCTCCTTCCCGGCCACGATCCGCGCCACCGCCCGCGTCACCTTGCGGGTCACAAACGTCTCGCCCCGGCGTGGCGACTCGTGGTTGAACAGGATCCCCCGGCACACAAACAGCCCGTACGCGTCCCGGTACAGCCCGGCCACGTGGTGGGCGAACACCTTGGCGGCCGCATACGGCGAGGCAGGATCGAAGCCCGAGTCCTCGCGCTGCGGCGGCGGCACGTTCCCGAACATCTCCGACGAGGAGGCCTGGTAGATACGAGGCCGCACCTGCGCCTCCCGCACGCTCTCCAGCAACCTGAGCGTCCCCAGCGCCGTGACGTTCGCCGTGTATTCCGGCATGTCGAAGGAGACGCCCACATGGGACTGGGCCCCCAGGTTGTAGAGCTCGTCCGGCCGGATCTCGGCCAGAAGCCGGGCGAGCATCGAGCCGTCCGTCAGGTCGCCGTAATGGAGGTAGAGCCGCCGTTTGGGGTCATGGGGATCCTGATAGATATGGTCGATCCGGCCGGTGTTGAAGGTGGACGCCCGCCGGATGAGGCCGTGGACTTCGTACCCCTTGGCCAGCAGGAACTCGGCCAGGTACGAGCCGTCCTGGCCGGTGATGCCGGTAATGAAAGCGACTCGCCTCAACGGACCCTCCCAGCATGGGCGAAGCAGGATTCACCCGTGCGCCCATGCGCGGGCGCCGTGTCCACACCGCCTCCGGCGAGCAGGGCCTTCACCTGGGACGCAAAGCGCAGGGTCCGGCCGTCGTCGGCGTAGTAGAGGGGTTTGATCCCCAAGGAGTCGCGGGCCAGGAGAAGGCCCTGCGCTCGCGCGTCCCACAGGGCGAAGGCGAACATGCCGCGGAGCTTCGGCAGCATGTCGCCCCCATAGACCCGGTAGAGGGCGAGCAACACCTCGGTGTCGGACCGTGTCCGGAATCGGACGCCCTGGGCCTCCAGCTGGCCCTTCAGGGAGCGGTAGTTATAGATCTCGCCGTTGAAGACGATGACGTTACCGGTTTCGGGATCGTGCATCGGTTGGGCGCCACCCTCGGAGAGGTCGATGATGGCCAGCCTCCGGTGGGCCAACCCCACTCGCCCGTCGGCGGAGAGCCACTCCCCCCTCCCGTCCGGCCCGCGCGCCGCCATCCGCTCGCGGATGCGCCGGAGCTCCTCAAGGTCTACAGGCGGGGCGCTTGCCGCGTACCCGAAGAGACCGGCGATGCCGCACATGGGCGTCTACTGGTCAGGGCCCCCCGGTACTATCGGGATGCCGTCGCGGACCATCCGCTCAACCACCGTCCTGACTGCCTCATACTCCTCTTCCGCATAGACGTGGGGCTCAAGACGGCGGATGTCCAGCACCCGCTTGACCAGCGCGTAGGCGTCCGCGCGGGGCCTGCCGGTATAAACGACAAGCAAGTCTATATCACTGGCCACCGTCTGCCTGCCTTTGGCGTAAGAACCAAACAGCACAACCCGTTTCAGGGGGAGCTGTTCTTGTAATGCCGGCAGGCGTTAACGGAGCAGGGCCAGCAACCCCTCGAGATTAAAGGGAGGATAAAAGACCTTCACTGAACTCGAGGATCTCTTCTGCATAAGCCACCATCCTCTCGGCTTCCAACCGTGTATACCGGCGTCGTGGCGAGCCGGAGGGATGGGCATTGGGATAACGTGTCGGGATGTAGGCTTTGTCCAGTTCCAATGCCATCTCACTCAGCGCCTCGGGAAGGGGGCGCACCTGTCCCCTTCGCTAAACATCACCCCCGTAGGGGCAGGCCCCTGTGCCTGCCCCGATAGAGGGCAACCACGGGGGGTTGCCCCTCCAGGGTTATCCCCCGCCCCCCTTTTCAAACACCCTCGAGGGTGTTTGACACGGATCAGTGCCGACCGAACGTATGTGTAGAGGGCGCCAGTATCAAACAGGGCCAGGGCCGGCTGCCCTTCGATCTCGATGGTTGTGATGGTCCGCGCCATTTGTGAACCAAAACCTCCCCCTTACCCCGCCGGGGCGGGGTTTACGGAAAGGCCTCTGTTCCAGGCCCCCCGGAGCAGTGGCTCGACGGCAAGGGCCTGTGCTTTTACCCCGGCGACGCCTCGAGGGCGCGGGGGCCGAAGCCCCGGACCCACCGCCCCCGGCCACGGGTGCGCCGGGGGGGCCTCCCCAAGGGGGTGGGCGCAGACGCCCGCCCCGTCAGGGGCCGCAACGCCTCCCAGGGGGCGGTGGCGTGCACCCACCGCCCCAGGAAGTGGACCAGAAGGGCAACCCGCTGGCGTGGGGAGGAGGGGGCCGTCAGCACCCTGGCCACCACCTCCCCGGGGCCCATCCGCACCAGGACCTCTTCCCCGGGCGCGTAGCGGCGCCATAGACCCCCACCCCCGTTGACCTCCTCCACCCGCCGCCGCAGCGCCTCCACCACCTCCTCCGGGACGGGGGCGGGCCCGCCCCCGAAGCGCACCAGCCCCCGCGCCCCGGGCACCCGTAGGGGCGAGCCCTCGACCCCGCCCAGGTCCAGGCGCACGAAGAGGTAGCCCGGGAAGAGGGGGCTATCGGCATACCCCCTCCGGGGGCGGGCCGTCAGGACGCGGGGGAAGAAGACCTCCACCCCTACCCGCTCCAGGTTGCGGGCCACGCGGTACTCCGCACACGGTCCGGTGCGCAGGCAGTACCAGGCCTTCATGGCGACCCCCGACGCCGCCGGGCCCTTCCGACCCCGCCGAGGCGGGCGAGCAGCCCCCGCCGGCGGCGTCCGTCGGGGCCCCCGGGGTAGTAATAGTAGTAAGGGTAGTAGCCGTAATACCCCCTCCCCCCCACGCTGACCTTGTTCAGGAGGGCCCCGAGAAAGCGGGGGTGGGCCTGACGGAGGAGGTCCCCCGCCCGGCGCACCGCCTCCCGTCCGGTCGCCTCCGCGTCCACCACCAGGATCACCCCGTCCACCAGGGGGACCAGGTACAGGGGGTCGGCCACGGTCATCACCGGGGGGCTGTCCAGGAGCACCAGGTCCGCCTGCCCGCGGAACGCCTCCAGGGCCCTGCGCACGCGCTCCGACCGGAGGAGGGGGGCCGGGTCAGGGGGGAGGGGCCCGGAGGGGACCACCCGCACCCCCTCCACCCCGATGGGGTGCATCACCGCCTCCACCGGGGCGTTCCCCAGCAGGAAGTCCGTCAGGCCCTTGGCGTCCGCGGGGAGGCCGAAGAGGCGCCGGAAGACGGGGTGGCGCAGGTCCCCCTCCACCACGAGCGCCCTCTTCCCCCCCCGGGCGGCGGCGACGGCCAGGTTCACCGCCGTGATGCTCTTCCCCTCCCCGGGGACGGGGGAGGTGATGAGGAGCGTCTTGCTCCCCCCCTGGTCCACGGTGGCGAACTCCAGGGCGGTGAGCACAAAGCGGTAGGCCTCCTCCGGCGGCCCCTTCCGGTCGCCCTCCGTCAGGAGAGGGGGGCGGTCGTCGCGGGAGGGGAGGCGGTACACGACCCCCAGGGGCACGGCCCCCGCCAGGGACCGGAGCTCCTCCAGGGAGCGGACCCGCACGTCCAGGGCCTGCAGGAGGAGGACCCCCGCCCCCCCCAGCAGGAGCCCCAACACCCCCCCCAAGATGGTGTTGAGGGGGGTCCTGGGGGAGACGGGCCCGGTTGGGGGCACCGCCACCTCCACCAGGGTCAGGTTGGCCATGATGGCCGCCTGGGCGGCCACGATGCTCGGGTCGTTGGGGATGCCGTACTGGGCGAGGGAGGCCTGGAACTGGGCTAGGGCGGCCAGCTGCCGCTCCCGGACGGTCTGGATGAAAGCGTCGGCCACCCGGTTGGCCAGGTCCGCCGCCCGCCCCGGGGAGGGGTCACGGACGCTCACCGTCAGGATACTGTGCCGCGCCCGCGCCCTGACCTGCCCCCTGAGGGCCGCGACCCCCTCCTCCGTGAGGGGGGTACCCAGCCCCTCCAGGACCCGCTCCAAGACGGGCCTGGTGAGGACCAGGTCGGCGTAGACCCGGGCCAGGGGCTCAGGGGGCTGGACGCCTCCCGCGGCAACGTCCACGGGGCTCCGGCCGCCCTGGATGAGGACCCGGGCGCTGGCCTCGTAGATGGGGGTGATGGTGCGGCTGAAGAGGAAGGCGCCCGCCGCCCCCGCCGCCGTCGCCAGGGTCAGGAGCCACCACCAGCGGCGGAGGAGGGCCAGCAGCCGCTGCAGGTCCAGGACGTCCTCTTCCGGCCGGGTCTGGGGAGGCTCCACAACTCCCTCCTTGCAAAAGTATAAGGTAACCCGGGCAACCGGGGTATCAAGGTCGGCCGAGGGTGTTTGAGGCAGGTAGGGGCAGGCCCCTGTGCCTGCCCCGATAGAGGGCAACCACGGGGGGTTGCCCCTACGGGGTTATCCCCTCCCCCCTTGTCAAACACAAACACCCTCAGGTCGGCCGGCGCCCGGCCTTTACCCCAAAAGGCGGACGCGGCGGCGGTTCTGGACATAGTCCACCAGCATATAGTGGCCCAGGCGCTCCGGGGTGGTGTAGAAGACCCGCCCCCGGTTGATGCGGGTCATCTGGTCCACGAAGTCCATGAGGTACGAGTTACGCTCCAGCATGAAGGTGTTGATGGTGATCCCCTTGCTGGTGCACCGCTTCACCTCCCTCAGGGTCTCCCGGATGGTGCGGGGGCTGGGGGGGTACTGGAGGAAGAGCTGCCCCCCCTCGATGTGGGCGGTGGGCTCCCCGTCGGAGATGAGGAGGATCTGGCGGGCGCCGGGGCAGCGGGCCAGGAGCTTCTGGGAGAGCATCAACCCGTGCTGAATGTTGGTATAGGGGTCAAACTCGTCCCAGGTGAGGTAGGGGAGCCTCTCCGGCTTCACCTCCCGGGCGTAGGTGGAGAAGCCCACGATGAACAGGCGGTCCCGGGGGAACTGGGTGCGGATGAGGGTGTTGAGGGCCAGGGCCACCTTCTTGGCGGCCAGGAAGTTCCCCCGCATCGCCATGGACAGGGACAGGTCGATCATGAGGACTGTGCTGGCCTGGACCCACTCCTCCGTTTGGGAGACCTCGAAGTCCTGGGGGCGCAGGCGGAGGGGGAGGCGGGGTCCTTCCCGGAGGAGGGCGTTGAAGAGGGAGCGGTGCAGGTTGGGGGCGAAGGGGTCGCCGAACTCCCAAGGCTTGGTCTGCTCCAGGGGCTCCCCAGGCCCCCCGGTGTGGCGGGAGGGGTGGTCGCCCCGCCGCTCGCGCCGGATGTAGGCGAAGACCTCGTAGAGGGCCCTCTGGCCGATCCGGCGCACCCCTTTGGGGGTCAACTCCAGCCTCCCGCCCACCCGTTGGACGTACCCCGCCTCCTCCAGCACGTCGGCCAGCCGCTGGAGGGCGGCCACCTCCTGGGCCGTCTCGGCCCCCAGGACCCGCTCCACCAGCCCCGGGTCGACGCCGGGGCCCGAGGGGCCCTGCTGGAGGCGGCGCAGCTGCCGCTCCACCTCCTCCATCTCCTGGAGGCGCTCGATGACGTCCAGGGCGTGGGGGAGGTCCAGGGGCTCCTGACCCAGGAAGGGGTATTCCCGAAGGAGGGGGGCGATGGGGAAGAGGTCCTCCAGGAGGGAGGAGAGGCGGGCCACCTCCGCGGCCAGCTCCTCGTCCTGGAGGGCCTGCCGCAGGAGGTCCTCCAGCTGGCGGCGCTGCTCCGGGGGGAGGCTCTGCAGGAGGGAGGCCATGGCGGCCGCCTGGCGCTGGAGGCGCTCCGCCAGCTCCTCGAGGGAGCGGGGACGGTGGGGGCCCAGGAGGTGCCCCCACCGCTGGAGGAACCCCTGGAAGTTGGGCTGCCCCCCCTGGCGGCGCTGCTCCAGGAGGCGGTTCAGGTCCTTCAGGAACTCCTTGAGGGCCTGCAGGTCCTGGGGGCCCAGGCTCCGGAGCCCCTCCAGCAGGTCCCGGAAGGCGCGCCGGAGGACCTGCTCCCGGAGGGAGCGGAGGAGGCGCTCAAAGCGCTCCCTGGCCTCGGGGCTGGTGAACTCGTAGCCCTTCAGGCGCTGGACGGCCGAGGCCGGCTCCCGGGGGAGGTCCTCCAGGAAACGCCGGGCCCCCTCCAGGGAGCGCTCCACGCGGCGGAGGAGGTCCTCCTCCAGGCCCCCACCCTTCCCCTCCCGGCGCAGGAGGAGGAGCTTCTCGGCCACCTCCCGGGCGCGGCGGTCCAGGGCCTCCCGCTCCAGGCGGCGGATGGCCTCTAGCTCCCTCTGAATCTCCTCCAGGACACCCGAGAGGGTATAGCGGTCCAGCACCTCCTGGCGGCGCTGGCGCAGGCGCCCGAGGAGTTCCTGGATGCCGGGGAGGCGCTGGCCGGAGCGGCCCCGCAGCCCCCTCTGGAGGAGGGAGCGGAGGGCGGCCTCCACGTCCCCCTGCCCCAGGAGGCCCTCCGACAGGTGCTCCATCACCTCCCCCGGGGAGAAAGGGAACACCTCCTGGGTGCCGTCCCAGCGGGAGTAGCGATAGAAGAGCATAGCCTACCCCTTGTAGCGGGTCCGCCCCTCCACCTTGTCCCGGTTCAGGCGCCGGTTCAGGTGGAGCCCCTCCAGGACAAACTCCACCACCGAGGCGAAGAGGGCCTCGTTCTCCCCCACCTGGAACTTGCGGAGGGCGGGTTCCAGCCCCTCCACACCCCGGAGCTTCTCCACGTACACAAAGGAGGGGATAGCGGTCCCCGTCTCCACCACCAGGCCCTCCTCGAACTTCTGGATCAGGGGGTCGAACTCCCGCACGGTGAAGGCGCGGTTGAACACGTTCAGGCACGCCTTCTTCAGGAGGTCCTCGATGAGGCGCCCCTCCCGCCCCTCCTCCACCGTCTCCAGCTCCAGCTTCCCCAGGGTGGAGGCGTGGAGGAAGGGCAGGTCACTGACGCGGGGCACCGCCACCGCCTCGTGGTAGCGGATGGCCCGGCGGAGGGCAGCGGCCATCAGGGTCTCGTAGTTGGCGATGGTGAGCCGCACCGAGACCCCCGACCTCTGGTTGACCTCGGGGCTGCGCCGGGCCAGGGCGGTGAACTCAACGACGATCTCCCGCATGAAGGAGGGCATGTGCACCCGCTCCTCCATGTCGGGGAAGCGGACCCGCTCCTGCTCCACAATGGCCACCTCGTCCTCCGGGGTGCGGGGGTAGTGGGTGCGGATCTGGGCGCCGTAGCGGTCTTTCAGGGGGGTGATAATGCGCCCCCTGTTGGTGTAGTCCTCGGGGTTGGCGCTGGCCACCACGTACACGTCCAGGGGGAGGCGGATGAGATACCCGCGAATCTGGATGTCCCGCTCCTCCAGCAGGTTGAAGAGCCCCACCTGGATCCGCTCCGGGAGGTCGGGCAGCTCGTTGATGCAGAAGATCCCCCGGTTCACCCTGGGGATGAGGCCGAAGTGGATGGTCAGCTCATCGGCCAGGTACCGCCCCTCGGCCACCTTGATGGGGTCCACCTCGCCGATGAGGTCGGCCATGGAGATATCGGGGGTGGCCAGCTTCTCGGCGTAGCGCCGCTCCCGGGGCAGCCACGCGATCTCCACCGCATCCCCATACCGGGCCACCTTGTCCCGGCACGCCTTGCAGATGGGCTTGTAGGGGTTGTCGTTGATCTCGCACCCGGCGATCACCGGCACCTCTTCGTCCAGCAAGGTCACCAGCTGGCGGATGAGGCGGGACTTGGCCTGCCCCCGTTCCCCCAGGAAGATGATGTCCTGGGCCGCCAGGATGGCGTTCTCCACCTGGGGGATAACGGTGTCGTCGTAGCCGATGATGCCCGGGAAGAGGCGCTCCCCCCTGCGGAGCTTCTCGATCAGGTTCTTGCGCATCTCCTCCCGCACCGAGAGGACACGATAGCCGCTCCGCCTCAGTTCTCCGATGGTCCTGGGCTTCTCCCTCTCTGCCATCACCCTTCTACCCCCCGCTGCACAAAGGTGTGGGTCGCCTTGTATCCCCTCTATTATCCCATAGTGGGGGGACGGCGGATAGGGGGTGTATACTGAGAGGCGGCGCCCGATGGCCCGGGGGTAGAGGGATGGAGGTCCTGCCCGGCGTGCACATGATCACCGTGGGCGAGAGCCCCGGCCCCGGTCTCTTCCCCCCCAACTCCTACCTGGTGGTCGGCTCCCGGGGAAGTGTCCTCGTCGACGCCGGGTGGAACCGGCCGGAGCACATCCGGGCCCGTCTGGACTACATCCGGCGCCATCACCCCCCACCCCTGGCGGCCATCGTGGTCACCCACCGACACCCGGACCACGTGGGTGGGGCGGGGGCCATCGCCCAGGCCACCGGCGCCCCGGTGTACGCCTCCCCCGCCGAGCGGGAGGCCATCGACGGGGTCCTGGAGAGGGAGGGCGCGCCCGTCCGCGTGGGCTACACCCCCGCCCATGGGGAGCGGCTGGACCTGGGGGACAGGCAGGTGGAGTTCCTCCACACGCCCGGGCACACCCTGGGGAGCCTCTCGGCGCTCCTGCACCCCGGGGGTGTCCTCTTCACCGGCGACACCGTCCTCGGCATGGGGAGCACGGTGGTGAGCCCGGAGGAGGGGGACATGGCCCTGTACATGGAGAGCCTCCGCACCCTGCTAGCGTGCGGGGCGTCGGTGATCTGCCCCGGGCATGGCCCCCTTGTGCGCGCCCCCGCGGCCAAGCTCCGGGAGCTCCTCCAGCACCGCCTGGAGAGGGAGGGCCAGATCCTGGACGCCCTCCGGCGGGGTCCAAAGGGGGTGGAAGACCTCCGCCGGGAGATCTACCCGGAGGTGGGGTCCCACCTGTACGCCCTGGCCCAGGCCCAGATCCGCGCCCACCTGCGGAAGCTGGAGAAGGAGGGGCGCGTGGTGGTCCGGGATAACCGCTACTCCCTGGTGGGGTGAAGGACACCCCCCGGTGGAAAGGAGGATGCCGGATGGCCACCGCTTCTCCCCATCCCCCCACGCCGGTGGGGGGGCACCCTTTGTTCACCCGCATCGCCGTCTTCTACGACGGCGGCTACCTCAGTGAGGTCTCCAACTACTACAAGTTCGGGCACCCTCGCCGGAGCCGCCTCTCCCTACGGGGCGTCCAGGAGTTCTGCCGTCACCTGGTGTCCCAGCGGGAGCGTGTCCCGGTGGAGTTCTGCCTCATCACCGAGGCCCACTACTTCCGGGGGCGCTTCTCCGCCGCCACCACCAGCGCCCGCAACCGCCTCCTCTCCGACAGGGTGTTTGAGGACGTCCTTATCCTCGAGGGGATCACCCCCCATTACCTCCTCCGGGATGAGCGGGGGGAACGCTCTCGGGAGACGGGGATCGATGTCTGGCTGGCCCTGGAGGCCTACGACCTGGCGGTGCAGAGGCGGGTAGACGTCCTCGTCCTCGTCGTCTGTGACGGGGACTTCGTGCCCCTGGTGCGCAAGGTGCAGGCCCTTGGGGTGCGGGTGCTCCTCCTGGCCTGGGAGTTCTCCTACGAGGAGGTCCTGGACGATGGCTCCCGGCGCCTGCGGGAGACGCGGGTGGACAGCACCCTGCTGCGGACGGCGGTCTACCCCGTCTTGATGCACCACCTTATTGAGGAGGGGCTGCAGAGGAGGGATCCGGGGGTGGAGAAGCTCTTCCTGGTCCGGGAAGAGCCCGTGGAGACGCCCCTCTAGGAGGGCGGCAATGGACCCCCTGGAGCCGTGGCGTCCCCTTCTGCCGGACACCGCCCGGACGAGCCCGCAGGGGCACCTGTGCATCGGGGGGTGCGACGTGGCCGACCTGGCCCGGGAGTTTGGCACCCCCCTCTATGTCTTCGATGAGGAGACCCTGCGGGGGCGGTGCCGGGAGTTCCTCCGGGCCTTCCGGGGCGCCTATCCCGACAGCCGGGTGGTGTATGCCTGCAAGGCCTATATCAACCCCATCCTGGCCCGCCTCTTCCAGGAGGAGGGGTTGGGTTTGGACGTGGTCTCGGGGGGGGAGCTGGCGGTGGCCCGGGCGGTGGGCTTTCCCCCTCAGGCCATCGTCTTCCACGGCAACAACAAGTCGCCCCAGGAGGTGGAGGAGGCCCTGGAGTACGGGGTCGGGCGCATTGTGGTGGACAACGCCCGGGAGCTGGCCCTGCTGGCGGAAGCGGCGGCCCGGAGGGGGGTTGTCCAACCCATCCTCCTCCGCGTCACCCCGGGGGTTGACCCCCATACCCACGTCTACACCACCACCGGTGTGGTGGACAGCAAGTTCGGCTTCCCCCTTGAAGGGGGGCAGGCGGAGGAGGCGGTCCGACGGGCCCTCTCCTCCCCCCACCTGGCCCTGAAGGGCCTCCATTTCCACCTGGGCTCCCCCATCTTTGCAGGGGAGCCCTACGCCCAGGCCATCGCCCTCGTGGTGGCCTTCGCCGCCCGGAGCGGCGCCCCTCTGGAGGAGCTCAGCCCGGGCGGGGGGTTCGCCGTCCCCTATGTGCGGGGGCAGCAGGCCCCCTCCCCGGCCGACTACGCCCGGGTCATCGCCGCGGCCCTCCGGGAGGCGTGTGACCGGCATGGCCTCCCCCTCCCCCGGCTTATCGTGGAGCCCGGGCGGGCCATTGTGGGCCCCAGCGCCGTGGCCCTATACCGGGTGGGTGTGGTGAAGGAGGTCCCCGGCGTGCGCACCTATGTGGCGGTGGATGGGGGGATGGGGGACAACATCCGCCCCGCCCTGTACGGGGCCCGCTACGAGGCCATCGCCGCCACCAAGCTCTTCGCCGCGCCCACCACGACGGTGACCATCGCCGGCAAGTACTGCGAGTCGGGGGACATCTTGGTGCGGGATGCCTCCCTCCCCCCCCTGGAGCCGGGGGACCTGGTGGCCATCCCGGTGGCGGGGGCGTACTCCCCCTCTATGGCCAGCACGTACAACCTCAACGGCCGCCCCGCTATGGTCCTGGTCCGCAACGGCGCCGCCCGTCTGATGCGCCGCCGGGAGACCTACCGGGACCTGATGGCCCTGGACGTCTTCCCCTAGGGGGTGGGCATGGGGCGTGTTGTGGGGCACCGGCAAGGGCTGGCCTTTTTCCACCGCGCCCTGGCCCGGGGCTCCCTGGCCCACGCCTATCTGATAGCGGGGCCGGCGGGGATCGGGAAGGAGACCTTCGCCCGGGAGGTGGCCCTGGCCGTCCTCTGCGCCGGCCCGTCCCTGGGCCTGGGCCCTCCCCCCTGCGAGCGGTGCCCCTCCTGCCTGTCGGCCCTGGCCCGCGCCCACCCCGACCTCCTCTACCTCTCCCCCCTTCACCCCCTGGACGAGGAGGAGGTGAAGAGGGTGCAGGAGGGGGTCCAGAGGCGGGAGATCTCCATCCGCGACATCCGCCGTTTGATCTCCCTCTGCGCCCTCACCCCCCGTCTGGGGGGGCATCGGGTGGTCATTATTGACCGGGCGGAGCAGGTGAGCGAGGAGGCGGGCAATGCCCTTCTGAAGACGCTGGAGGAGCCCCCCAGGGGCACCCTCTTCCTCCTCCTCTCCTGCGACGCCGAAGCCCTCCTCCCCACCCTCCGCTCCCGGTGCCTCCCCGTCCACCTCGGCCTCCTCTCCCCCGAGGCGATAGCCCACGCCCTCCGGGAGCAGTGGGGGGTGGCGCCCGAGGAGGCCCTCCTGGCCAGCCGCCTGGCCCAAGGGCGTCTGGGGTGGGCGTTGCGCTTCCTGGGCAAGGCAGACCCCGGGGATGGGGGCGATCTCTCCCCCCTGCGCCGGGAGGAGCGGACGGAGCTGCTGGAGGAGTTCGCCCGCCTGGCCGGGGCGGGGCTGCGGGAGCGCTTCGCCTTCGCCCAACGGATGGTGGAGCAGTGGCGGCGCCGTCGCCCCTGGGTCCTGGAGGTCCTGGACCTGTGGGCGTGGTGGTGGCGGGACCTCCTCTTCCTGCGCCTGGGGTTCCCCGAGGGTGTCGTCAACACGGATATCCGCCCCTTCCTGGAGCAGGTGGCCCGGCAGGGGGAGGTCCCCCTCTTCCTCCGGGGGGCGCGCACCGTCCTTGCCCTGCGCTCCCATCTGGAGGCCAACGTGCAGCCGTCCCTGGCGTTGGAGTATGCTATGCTCCGCCTCCCCCGTCTGCCTGTCCCCGTGGGGGTAACGGGATGACCCTCTACCGTGTTGTCGGTGTCCGTTTCCAGCGGAGGGGCAGGGTGGTCTTCGCCGACCCCCGGGACCTGGACCTCCAGGTGGACGACCGGGTGGTGGTGGCCACGGAGGGCGGGCCCCGGGTGGGGACGGTGGTCATCGCCCCCCGCCAGGTGGTGCACAGCGACGTCAAAGGCCCCCTCCCCCCTGTCCTCGGCCGGATGCCGGAGGGGCAGTCCCCTTAGGGGACGCCGTGCTCCGTCAGGAGATGGTGGAGCCGCTCCACCACCTGCCCGTTCTCCTCGAGGGGGAAGGAGTCCACCGAGGGCTCCCGGCGCCCCGTGATGCCGTCGACAGCCCCCAGAGCCACGGTGGCGCGGATGCGCTCCATCTCCTCTTGGGGGGAGGCGAGGAGGCGACGCCCCGTGAGGAAGGAGAGGGCGGCCACCAGCCCATAGCACCCCCAGTTGGAGACGCTGGCGATGACCAGGTGGGTGGTGGGGGTCACGGCGGGGTCCCGGGGGAGGGAGGGGACCGTGGGGATCACCTCCGCCACCTTCCCCATCCCGATCTCGTTCCCCCCATCCCCCACCCCCACCGTGGTGGGGTGGGCGAGGAAGAGCTCGTCCACCCGCGCCGTGTAGGGGGTGATGTCGACGCCCCGCATGTTGCGGTAGACACCCTGGCGGGTGAGGCCACACCGCTCCGTCGCTATGAGCACCGAGGGGGAGAAGCGCCGGAGGAGGTCCTGGGCGAAGGCCCGGCTCTCCTGCGGGGGGGCGATGGGGAACTCCACCACCGGGGCCGAGGGGTCCGCCAGCCCCTGCAGCAGGGGCACACCGTAGCGGTCCGAGACGTACACCACCCGGTAGCCGAGGACCTGGAGGGCAGCCCCCAGGGCCACGGCCCCGGGGGGACCGTCCGTCTCGGGGGCGCCGGCGGACAGGATGTAGAAACCGGTGGTGATGAGGGCCGTGCCCGGGCGGGCCAGGATAAAGGCGGCGGCCTGGGAACAGAAGTCCGGGGGGAGGAAGGGCTGCAGGGCCGAAATGCCCCGCCTGTCCCTCTCCAGGATGACCCGTTCTATGGGGGGGCTTTTCCCTGCTCGCATCTTCTGCTATTATACCCCCGGCGTCGATAGTCTGTGGCCGTGTGGGAGGGCGCATGCCAGCCTATGCTGTCATTGGGGGGCAGTGGGGTGACGAGGGGAAGGGGAAGGTGGTGGACTACCTGGCCCGGGATATGCACATCGTCGCCCGCTACGCAGGGGGCAACAACGCCGGGCACACCGTGATCACGGAGAAGGGGCAGTTCGCTTTCCACCTGGTGCCCGCGGGCATCCTCTGGCCCCACGTGACGTGCATCATCGGCCACGGGATGGTGGTGGACCCGGACGTCCTCATCGGGGAGATGGAGAACCTGGAGCGGCACGGCATCGACATGGGCCGTCTCCAGATCAGCGACCGCGCCCACCTTATCATGCCCTACCACGTGGCCCTGGACCGCATGGAGGAGGCGTCCCGGGGGAAGGGGGCCATCGGCACCACGGGCAAAGGGGTGGGGCCGGCCTATGTGGACAAGGTGGGACGCATGGGCATCCGCATGGGGGAGCTGCTGGATCTGGATGCCCTCCTGCCCCGCTTGAAGGCGGTCCTGGAGCAGAAGAACCGCATCCTCACCCAGGTGTACGGGGCGGCGCCCTTCTCCCTGGAGGAGGTCTACCACCACTGCCGGCGGTGGGGGGAGCGCCTGGGCCCCTTCATCGCCCCCGTCGAGGTGACGATCCGCCGGGCCTTGTCCACCGGGCAGCGCATCCTGCTGGAAGGAGCCCAGGGCTCCCTTCTGGACATAGACCACGGCACATACCCCTACGTGACCTCTTCCCACCCCACCGTTGGGGGGGCGTGCACGGGGCTCGGCCTCCCCCCCAGCGCCATTCAGGGGGTGATAGGGGTATACAAGGCCTACACCACCCGGGTAGGGGGTGGACCCATGCCCACCGAGTTGACGGACGCCGTGGGGGACACCATTCGGGAGCGGGCGTGGGAGTACGGGACCACGACGGGCCGCCCCCGCCGGTGCGGCTGGTTCGACGCCGTCGCCGCCCGCTACTCGGCGATGGTCAACGGGGTCACGTGGATGGTCCTCACCCGTCTGGACGTGCTGGACGGCTTCCACCCGGTGCGCCTCTGCGTCGCCTACCAGATGGACGGGAAGACGATAGACCACTTCCCCAGCAGCGCCGCCCTGCTGGGCCGGTGCACCCCTGTCTACGAGGACCTCCCCGGGTGGGACCGCCCCACCGCCGGCCTCACCTCCTGGGAGGAGCTGCCCCCCCAGGCCCAGCGGTACGCCCTGCGCCTGCAGGAGCTGGTGGGGTGCCCCATAGCCATGATCTCCACGGGTCCCCGCCGCCATGAGACCATTGAGATGATCCCGATACGCTGACACCAAGGAGGGAGGCATGCGCCTGGCCTTTGTCGAAGACTTCCGGCTCGCCCTTGTGGTAGGGGACCGGGTGTACCCCATCCCCGGGGCCAGGGGCGCCCGCGACCCCTACCGCGCCCAGGAGCGGATGGCCCGGCTGATCGCCGAGTTCCCCCGGCGCCGCTCCCAGCTGGAGGCCCATATCCGTCGCGCCCAGGCCGACCCGGGTCGCACCACCCCTGTGGAGAAGGCCCGCCTCCGGGCGCCCCTCCCGCGGCCCGGGAAGCTCATCTGCGCCGCGGTGAACTACCTGGAGTTCGGCCAGCTCCCCCCTGCCGAGCAAGACTGCTTCCTCAAAGCCCCCACCACGGTCATCGGCCCCGGCGAGACCATCGTCCTCCCCGACGCCCAGGCCACCATCTTCCACCATGAGGCGGAGCTGGCGGTGGTGATCGGCAAGCGGGCGTCCAAGGTGCCTCCGGAGAAGGCGATGGAGCACGTCTTCGGCTACACCTGCTTTATGGACATCTCGGCGCGGGGCCTGAACCCCAATGGGCGCCTCAGCTTCTTCCTGGGGAAGTGTTGGGACACCTTCGGCCCCATGGGACCCTGGATCGTCACCGCCGACGAGGTGCCCGACCCCCACAACCTGCAGGTGCGGTTGTGGGTGGACGACCAGCTGCGCCACGACTACAACACCAGCGACATGGCCCACAAGATCCCCCAGCTCATCGCCTTCGCCTCCCGGGTCTGCACCCTGGAGCCGGGGGACGTCATCGCCTGCGGCACCAACCACCAGGGCATCGGCCCGGTCCAGGACGGGGAGACGGTCACCATGGAGATCGAACGCATCGGGCGCTTCTCGGTGAAGGTGAGGGACCCCCTGAAGCGCTCCTGGCCCAAGGGGATCGACACCGAGTTTGCCCGCCGGGTGATCGCCTCCGCCCGTCGCTAGGGGCTACTCGTACCGCAGGGCCTGGATGGGGTCCATGGCCGCCGCCCGGCGGGCGGGGTAGAGGCCGAAGAAGAGGCCCACCCCCACGCTGACCCCCACCGCCAGGAGGACCACATCGGGGGTGACGAGGCTCCGGAGGGTCTGTCCCCCGATGTTGAAGAGCCCGATGAGGCGGCCGAGGCCATACCCGAGCCCCGTCCCCACCACCCCCCCTACCAACCCCAAAGCCGCCGCCTCAACGAGGAACTGGAGCAGGATGTCCCGCCGGCGTGCCCCCACCGCCTTGCGGATGCCGATCTCCCGGGTCCGCTCGGTCACCGAGACCAGCATGATGTTCATGATCCCGATGCCCCCCACCAGGAGGGAGATGCCGGCGATGGCCCCCAGGAAGAGGGTCAGGGCATTGGTGACCTGGGTGACCACGTCGAGCACGTCCTGCTGGGTGACGATGGTGAAGGCCTCCTCATCCCCCCGGAAGCGCTCCAGGAGCGCCTCCGTCACCTCCAGGCGGGCCTGCTCAACGAGGGTGGTGGAGCGGGCCTGCACGTAGATGAGGTCCACGGCGATGCCGCCATGGGGGCCCCGCCGCGCCTGGAGACGCTGGACGGCCGTGGCGAGGGGGATCACCACCGTGTCGTCCTCCACCACGAAACCCGTTCCCCCGCGGGGCTCCAGGACCCCGATCACCCGGAAGGGGCGGCGTTGAATGTAGACCGTCTTCCCCAGGGGGTCCTCTTCGGGGAAGAGGGAAGCGGCGATATTGGCCCCCAGCACCGCCACCATGGCCCGGGCGCGCCCGTGCTCTTCTTCCAGGAAGGAGCCCCGGGCGACCCGGAAGTTGCGCACCTCGGCGTAGGAAGGCAGGGTGCCCACCACCTGCGCCCGGGCGTTGAGAGGACCATAGACCACCTGGGAGAAGAAGGCGACGCGGGGCACCGCCGCCGCCACCGAGGGGAGGGAGGCCAGGGCCTCGGCGTCGTCCACCGTGAGGGATGCCACGGTGGCCGCCCCAGCCACCCGCCCCACGGCCGCCTGCCCCGGCAGCACAAAGAGGAGGTTGCTCCCGATCGCCTGGATCTGCTCCGTCACCGTTTGCCGCGCCCCCCGGCCAAGGGACATGAGGGCGATCACGGCCCCCACACCGATGACGATGCCCAGAAGGGTCAGGACGGTGCGGAGGCGGTTCACCGCAAGGGCGCGGAAGGCGGTGACCAGGCTATCCCACAGGGTCACGGCCGTCCCTCCTCTCCCCCACAATACGCCCGTCCCGTATCATCACAATCCGGTCTGCCCAGCGGGCGACATCTTCCTCGTGGGTGACCAGGACCACCGTTATCCCCTGGCCTTGGAGGTGGCGGAAGAGGGCCATGATCTCCTGGCCGGTCTTGGTGTCGAGGTTGCCGGTGGGCTCGTCGGCCAGGATCAGGCTGGGGTTGTTCACCACGGCGCGGGCGATGGCCACCCGCTGCTGCTCCCCCCCGGACAGCTGGGTGGGGCGGTGGTGGAGGCGGTGCCCCAGGCCGACCCGCTCCAGGGCCTCGATAGCCCGCCGGCGACGACCCCGCACCACCCCCGCGTACAGAAGGGGCAGCTCCACGTTCTCCACAGCCGTGGCCCGGGGGAGGAGGTTGTACGCCTGGAAAACAAAGCCGATCTTCCGGTTCCGCAGGCGCGAGCGGGCGTCGTCGTCCAGACTGCTCACCTCTACCCCTTCCAGCAGGTAGCGGCCGCTGGTGGGGCGGTCCAGGAGGCCCATGATGTGCAGCAGGGTGCTCTTCCCCGAACCGCTGGGGCCCATAATGGCCACCATCTCCCCGGGGAAGATGGCCAGGTCAACCCCCTGCAAGGCCCGCACCTCCGTGGCGCCGGCGCGGTAGACCCGCTCCACCCCCAGGAGGCGTATCAGCGGCTCCATGGGTTCTCCCTATCGGACGCCGATGCCCCTTGGCCCAAAGGCGGAGACGGTGGTCTCGGGGTCCCGCCCAGGACGCCCGGTGGCGGCGCTGGGGATCACCACCCTTTCCCCCGCGGAGAGCCCCTCCACCACCTCCACGCCCTGGTCGCCCGTCAGACCCACCCGCACCTCCCGCACCGCCCGCTTGCCGTTGGCGTCCAGGACCTCCACGACGGTCTTGCCCCCCTCCCGCCGCACCGCCCGCGGGGGTACGATGAGGACCCCCTCCTTCTGTTCCAGAAGGATCCTGGCGCTGACGGTCATCCCCTCCCTCAGGCCCAGGGCCAGGAACCCCTCTTCTGCGAGAGGGGGGCCGCCCTGGGGTGGGGCCAGGGCCAGGGTCACCTCATAGGAGACGACCCCCTGCTGGACACGCGCCACCGGGGAGAGGCCTATGACCCTCCCCCGAAGGGGGGTGGGGCCCAAGGGCTCTATAGCCACGAGGGCCTCCTGACCCAGGCGTATGCGGGCGATATCCGTCTCGTCCACCCCCACGGTGGCCTCCACCCGGGAGGGGTCCAGGAGCGCCACGGCGGGGGTCGTGGCCCCGATGGCCACCCCCTCCTCCGCCTGCACGTGGGCGACCACCCCCCGGAAGGGGGCCCGGAGGGTGGCCTCCGCCAGCCGCCGCTCGATATCGGCCAGGTTGGCCTTCGCCGCCTCCACCGACAGGCGCCGCACCTCCACCACCAGCGGGTCCGGCCCCTGGAGCAGTCGGTCCATCTCCTCCTGGGCGGCGACCAAAGCGGCCCGGGCCGATGCCACCTGGGCCGCCCGCTGGAGGAGCATGGCCCGCCCGCCCCCCTGCAGGCGCGCCACCTCCGCCTCCGCCCGCTCCAACGCCGCCTGCGCCACCACCAGCGCCTTTTCCTTCACCTCAATGTCCAGAGGGTCGGGGGGTGCCAGCATGGCGGCCAGGCGCTTTTCGGCATCAGCAAGGCTCCACTGCGCCGTTGTGACCCCATCGGCCGCCCTTCGGACGGCGTTCTCCGCTTCCAGAAGGGCGCGCCTGGCCTGTTCCTGAAGGAGTTCCGGGTCCTGGGCGTCCTGGAGGCGCTTGGCCCACTCCCTGCGGGTGATGTCCAGGGCCATCTCGGCGCTCTGCAGGGAGCGGCGGGCCGTCTCCAGGCCCGAGCGGGCCAGGTCTACGGCCTCCCGGGCCCGGGCGATCTCCTCTTCAGAATAGGGGGTCTTGGCCTTCTGGAGGGCCTCCCGGGCCCTCTTCACCCCCAGGCGCGCCTCGGCCACCCGCTGCTCCGCCTGGGCGAGGAGGAGGCGGGCCTCCTCCTGGGCGGCGGCGTAGGCCTCTTCGGCGCCGGCGAGGTTGGCCCTGGCCGTCTCCACGGCGGCGCGGGCCTGGGCGAGGCGGACCTCGCTGAAGGAGTCCAGGTAGTCCTGGAGGGCCTTCTCGGCGCTGCGCAGCTCCTGCCGGGCCCGCAGGAGGGCCTTCTCCAGGTCGCGGGTGTCCAGACGGGCCAGCACCTCCCCCTCCTGGACCACCTGTCCGACCCGTACCCGCACCTCCCAGACGGTGCCCGCCGAGCCGAAGGAGAGCTTCGCCTGGCGCGGGAAGACGACGCTGCCGGTGGCGGGGACGGTCACCTGCAGGGTGCCCCGCCGTACCTCTTCGGTGCGCACGGTGTTGCCGGTCTGGACCCCCGGGGCCGGGGTGCAGGAGAGGAGAAGGAGCACCCCGACAAGGCCGAGGGCCAGGAAAGGGCGGGACGGGGGCATGGCGTCACCTCTCTTCCTGTACCGCTTCGGCAGGCGAAGGGTTAGGGGCATTGAGGCGTGTCATCGCCTTCTCCCACCCCTCCTCCAGGGCCAGGAGCACCCCGGCGGCGGCCTGGTCCACCGCTTCAGACGCCCGCTCCTCCTCCTCGGGGGAGAAGGGGGAGAGGACGTAGTCCGTAGGGGAGACACCGGGGGGGGGGCGGCCGATCCCGATGCGCAGCCGGGGGAACTCCTCGGTGCCCAGGGCCATGATAATAGACTGCAGCCCCTTATGTCCACCCGAGCTCCCTTTCAGGCGCAGGCGGAGGCGCCCCAAAGGGAGGTCCATGTCATCGCACACCACCAGGAGCTCCCGGCGGGGGTCCACCCCCAGGTGGTGGAGGGCCTGCGCCGCGGCGCGGCCGCTGTCGTTCATGAAGGTCTTCGGCCGCACCAGGACCACCTCCCCCGCGGGGAGGTGCCCGCGGGCGAGGGAGGCGGTGGAGAGGGTGCGCTCCCAGGAGAGCCCCAGGCGGCGGGCCAGGGCCTCCACACACCGGCGCCCCACATTGTGGCGGGTGGGGGCGTAGGCGGGGCCCGGGTTGCCCAGGCCCACCACCATCAGCCGAGAAGGCATGTCCCCCTCACCCCTTCTTCCCCTCCCCGATGAGGGCCAGGAACTCCTCCTCGGTGAGCAAGGTGGTGCCGAACTTGCGGGCCTGGGCCATCTTGGTCTCCCCCGGGTCTGCTCCCACCACCAGGTAGGTGGTCTTCCGGGTCACCGTGTCGGTGGGGATGCCTCCCAGGGCCTTCACCTTCCCCTCCGCCTGGGAACGGCTCATGGAGGAGAGGGTGCCCGTAAAGCAGATGATCTTCCCGGCGAGGGGGAGGGTGGCGGCGGGGGCCGCCGGCTCCCCCTCCTCCATCCGCACCCCCACCTCCCGCAGTTTGGCGATGAGGCGGCGGTTCCTCTCCTCCCGGAAGAAGGCCACGACGCTCTGGGCCGTCTCCTGCCCGATGCCCTGGATCCCCATGAGGTCCTCCACGGTGGCCGAGAGGAGGCGGTCCATGGTGCGGAACATGGCGGCGATCTGCCGGGCCGTCACGGCGCCCACGTGGTAGACCCCCAGGGCCACTATGAGCTGGGAAAGGGGGCGCTCCTTACTTATGGCGATGCTGTTCAGGATATTGGAGGCCAGCTTGTCCCCCATGCGCTCCAGGCGGAGCAGGTCCTCCTTCCGGAGGCGGTAGAGGTCGGCCACGTCCCGCACCAGCCCGGCCTCGACAAAGGCGCGGCACCACTGCTCCCCCAGGCCTTCGATCTCCATGGCCTTGGCGAAGTGGACCAGGCGCTCCAGGAACTGGGCGGGGCAGGAGGCGTTGGTGCAGTAGGCGAAGGCCTCCCCAGGGGGGCGGGTCACCGTGGCGCCGCACTCGGGGCACGTGGAGGGCATGCGGAACTCCTGCTCCTGCCCCGTGCGGCGGGCGGTGATGGGGGCGACCACCTGGGGGATCACTTCCCCCGCCCGCTCCACCACCACCCAGTCCCCGATACGGATGTCGCGGCTCCGGATGTAGTCCTCGTTGTGCAGGGTGGCTTTGGAGACGGTCACGCCGCCCACCGGCACCGGCTCCAGGAGGGCGTAGGGGTTCAGGCGCCCGGTGCGCCCCACGTTGATGCCGATGGAGATGAGGCGGGTGACGGCCCGGGTGGGAGGCCACTTGTAGGCGATGGCCCACCGGGGCTCCCGCCCCACCACCCCCAGACGGTCCCACAAGGCCACCGTGTCCACCTTCACCACCACCCCATCGGTCTCGTAGGGGAGGTCGTGGTGCTTCTCCACCCACTCCCGGTAGTAGTCAAACACCTCCTGCAGGGCGCCCACACGGCGGGGGAAGGGGTTGACCCGGAAACCCAGCCCCCTCAACCATTGGAGGGTCTCCCACTGGCTGGGGGGGGTGCTTCCCCCCTCCACCGCCCCGACCCCATACACCCAGATGTCCAGGCGCCGGCGGGCCGTCACCGAGGGGTCCAGCTGGCGCACCGAGCCGGCGGCGGCGTTCCGGGGGTTGGCAAAGGGGGGTTGCCCCTCGGCCGCCCGCTCCTGGTTGAGGCGGTGGAAGGCGTCGCGGGACATGTACACCTCGCCCCGGACCTCCAGGAAGGGGGGGCCGGGCTGGAGGAGGCGCAAGGGGATGCTGCGGATGGTCTTCAGGTTGTTGGTCACCTCCTCCCCCCGGTAGCCGTCGCCCCGGGTAGCCCCCTTGACCAGGACGCCGTTCTCATATGTCAGGGAGACGGCCAGGCCGTCCACCTTCAGCTCGCACGTCATGGGGAACGACTCCCCCTCCAGGAGACGCCGGACCCGCTCATACCACGCCCGCACCTCCTCCTCGGTGAAGGCGTTGGCCAGGGAGAGCATCGGCTGACGGTGCTCCACCGTGGCGAACCCCTCCGCCGGGGGGGCGCCCACCCGCTGGGTGGGGGAATCGGGGGTGACCAGGTCCGGGTACTTGTCCTCCAGCTCCCGCAGCTCCCGCATAAGGGCGTCGTACTCGGCATCGCTGATCACCGGGGAGTCCAGCACGTAGTAGCGGTAGTTGTGGTAGTGGATCTCCTTGCGCAGCCACTCCACCCGTTGGACGACCTTGGGGTCTACAGCCATGGCCACGCCCCCCCGACACGGCCTGCTAGACGGTGAGGCTCTCCAGGGCTTAGGATAGGCCTAGATCCCCGGGGGAGGAAAGGACATGGGAGACCAGTATCGGGGTAAGGAAATCCGGCGGGACGCCCTGCCTCAGGACAGGATACCGCCCGGGCAGTTTGTGACCTCCAAATTCCCCGTTCTGACCTACGGCCCCACGCCCCGTATTGACCCGGCCCGGTGGCGTTTCCGCCTCTTCGGCCTGGTGGAGGGGGAGCGCCTCCTGACCTGGGAGGAGTTCCAGGCCTTGCCCCGCACGACGGTCACCGCCGACTTCCACTGTGTGACCCAGTGGAGCCGTCTGAACAACGTATGGGAAGGGGTGCGGGCGCGCACGCTGGTGGAGATGGCCCGCCCGCGGCGGGAGGCCCGCTTCGTCCTGGTGCACTGCTATGGGGGGTACACCACCAACCTCCTCCTGGAGGACCTGCTGGCCGACACGACCCTCTTCGCCGACCGCCTGGACGGCCAACCCCTTTCCCCCGAGCACGGGGGACCCCTGCGCCTGGTGGTGCCCCACCTGTACGGGTGGAAGAGCGCCAAGTGGGTCAACGGGCTGGAGTTCATGGACCGCGAGGTGCCGGGCTTCTGGGAGCAGAGGGGCTACCACATGCGGGGGGACCCGTGGAAGGAGGAGCGCTTCTGGGGGGATTAAGGGGAGGAGGGGATCTCCTCCCGGAGGGTGAAGCGGAACTCCTCGATGACGGGGTTGGCCAGGAGGCGACGACACATCTCCTCGGCCTGACGGCGGGCCTCCTCGGGACCGGGGGCCTCCAGGAGGACCTCCAGGTACTTGCCCATCCGTACCCGCCGCACGCCGGGAAAGCCCAGGTCCCGCAGGGCGTGGTGCACCGTTAGGCCTTGGGGGTCGTTCACCCCCGGCTTCAGGGTGACCACGACCTGCACCAGGAACACCATCCTCTAACCCTCCGGTGAGGCACCCCGATGGCGGGGGAAGGCCGGGGCCATCGGGGTGCCCTGCGCGATGATCACCGCCCCCCCTGGGGTCCCGTGGCCACAGGCTCCCGCCGGCGGGGCGCCGGGCGCTCGCCCCGGAGAGTGGCCAGACGCAGGCGCGCCTCCTGGGCGGGGGTCAGCTCGTACCCGCAGTGCAGACAGAGGACCGTCCTCCCCCACTGGTCCACCACCTCCCGGAGGTCGCCCCGGCACCGGGGGCATGCCTTGAACCAGATCATAGGATCACCTCCTTGCCCTGGGCGGGGTAGGGTCCCCCGGGCCCCCGCAGGGCCTGGGACACCACCTCCACCAGGCGATCGATGCTAAAGGGTTTGGGGAGATACGCCACAACACCGTGGCTCCGCACCTCCTGCCAGGCCAGCATAGAGGCGCTGATGAGCACCGTCGGAGGGGGTGTTCCCCCAATGGACCGCAGGTGGTCTACCAATTCCCACCCCAGCCCGTCGGGGAGGAGCCAGTCCACCACGATGGCGTCGATGGGCTCCCCCGCCAGGGCCCGCTCCACACCCTCCCGCACGCATCCGGCGGTCAGAACCCGGTAGCCCCGGGCCCCAAGGGCCAGGGCGAGGGTACGGAGCAGGAGGGGGTCGTCATCCACCACCAGGAGCGTGATGGGGTTTTGCATTTCCCCTCCTCCGTGCCGTGCTGCGGCCCCAGGGTAGAGCAAGGGGGGTGAAAAGGGCGTGAAGGGCAAAGGCCGGGGTGTGAGGAAAGGGTGAAGAGACCTTTACACCCCGTCCCCCGGCACGTGCAGGCGGTACCCCACCCCCGGCTGGGTGAGGATGTAGCGGGGGCGGGAGGGGTCGGGCTCTATCTTGCGCCGCAGCTGCTTGATAAAAGTGCGCAGGTACTCGGTCTCCTCCCCATACTCCGGCCCCCACACCCGCTGCAGCAGGTCCCGATGAGTGAGCACCTTCCCTGCGTTGGCGGCCAGCACCTGGAGGAGGGCGAACTCGGTGCGGGTCAGGGGCACCTCCTTCTCCCCCCGCCGCACCACCCGGGCGTGGAAGTCCACGGTCAGGTCCCCAAGGGTGAGGACGGGGGGGACCGGGGGAGAGGGGGTGGTCTCGGCCCGGCGGAGGACGGCGCGGATCCGGGCCAGCAGCTCGGCGGGGCTGAAGGGCTTGGTGAGGTAGTCGTCGGCCCCCATATCCAGGGCCCGCACCTTCAGCGCCTCCTCCCCCCGCCCGGAGAGGACGAGGACGGGGACCTTACCCCCCCGGTGCACGCGCTCCAGTACCTCCAGCCCGCTGATGTCGGGGAGGACCAGGTCCAGGATGAGCAGGTGGGGCTGGAAGGTCTCCGCCGCCTCCAGCGCCTGGGCCCCCGTCGTGGCCGTCTCGGCCTGATACCCCTGACGGCGCAAGAGGTCGGCCAGGAACCTGCCCAGGCGCAGGTCGTCTTCCACCACGAGGATACGGCGGGGAGGGGACACCATTACCCCTTTCGGGCCACCCCCTGGACGGGGATGGCGAAGGTGAAGGTGGCGCCCTGCCCGGGGGCGCTCTCCGCCCAGATGCGCCCCCCGTGCACCTCCACCAGGGCCCTGCAGATGGCCAGCCCCAAGCCCACCCCCCGGCTGTGGGCCCCCCTCTGGCGGGGGCGGTGGAACCGTTCGAAGAGGTGGGGCAACTCCTCGGGGGGGATGCCGGGCCCCGCATCGGCCACACTGACCACCACCTCGTCCCGTCGGGCGTCGTGCCGGGCCGTCAGGCGCACGGGGGCGGAGGGGGGGGTGTGGGCGAGGGCGTTGGCCAGCAGGTTCACCACCACCCGTTGCAGGTGGGAACTGTCGGCCCAGATAGGGGGAAGATCGGGGGGGACCTCCACCGAGAGGGTACGCCCCTGGGTGAGCCCCGCCCGCTCCACCTCCCGCACCGCCTGCCCGACGATATCCGTTATCCGGGACTCCTCCGGCTCCAGGGGAAGGGCCCCCGCCTCCAGTCGGGAGAGGTCCAGCAGGTCGTTGACCATACGCGTCAGCCGCTCCGTCTCCTCCTCGATGGCCTGCAGCAGCTCCTCCCGGACAGCCGCCTCCACCTCAGGGGTGGTGCGGAGGGTCGAGACCGCCATCCGGATGCTGGCCAGGGGGGTGCGCAGGTCGTGGCTCACCATGGAGAGGAAATCGGAGCGAAGGCGCTCCATCCGCTTCAGATGGGAGATATCCTGCCAGACCACCACCGCCCCCGTGATCTCCCCCTGCTCGTCGGTGAGGGGTGCGGCGTTCACCAGGAGGGGGATGCGTCGCCCGGGGGCGAGCTCCAGGAGCACCTCCAGGCCCTCACACACCTCGCCCCGCAGGGCGCGGGTGGGGGGGCTCTGGTCAAAAGGGAGGGGCACCCCTTCAGGGGTGAAGAGACGGAGGTCATACAGGGAGCCGACGGGCAACCGGCCATCGGGGGTGGCGCCCAGCATGCGATAGGCCCAACGGTTGGCCGTCACAATATGGGCCGTCGGGGCCCGGACGAGGAAGAGGGGCTCGGGGATGGCGTCGATGATCTCCTGCAGGCGGCGCTGGCGGGCGTGGTGTTCTCGGGGGGGCCACTCCCCCTTCCGGAGCGCCCCGGCGGCGTGGAGGAGGGCCACCCCCACGAGGGCGATGGCCTCGGCCCTCCTCCGGGCAGGGGGGGAAAGGGAGGGGGTCCCCTCCAGGACCAGGGTTCCGACGCGGCGCCCCTGGGCCGTGAGGGGGATGGCGAGGCCTTCCGGAGGGGGATCGTCGGCCCCGACGAGGTAGGCCTTGGCCGCCCCGGTGAGACGGGCGATCCCCTCCTCCAGGGCGCTGCGGATGGCCTCCGGACCCGCCCCCTGGAGGGCGGGGAGGGCCAACGCCCGGAGGGCATCCCCCCAGGACCGGATACGAGCCTCGCCCCTAGACATAGCCGGCCTGTCCTATGGTAGCGCGCCCCCTTCGGGGCGACAACCCCCGGGGCCTCCCCCCTGCCGGGACCTTTGCCCCTACCCCGGCCCCCCGGGACCGGATAGGATAGAAACCGACGCCCTGTGCGGAGGTGAAGGATGACCACGACCCGCCCGACCCGTGTGGAGCGGGACTCCATGGGGGCGATGGAGGTGCCCGCCACGGCCTACTATGGGGCCTCCACCCAACGGGCCGTCCTCAACTTCCCCATCAGCGGTCAGCGCTTCCCCCGCCCCTTCATCCGCGCCCTGGGTCTCATCAAATGGGCGGCGGCCAAGGTGAACATGGAGCTGGGCCTGCTGGACCCCGCCATCGGCAACGCCATCGTCCAGGCGGCCTGGGAGGTGGCCGAGGGGCGCTGGGACGACCAGTTCGTGGTGGACATCTTCCAGACGGGCTCCGGCACCTCCACCAACATGAACGCCAACGAGGTGATCGCCAACCGGGCGGGGGAGATCCTGGGTTACCCCCTGGGCTCCCGGAAGGTCCACCCCAACGACCACGTGAACCTGGGGCAGTCCTCCAACGACGTGATCCCCACCGCCATCCACATCGCCGCCATCCTCGTCATCAAGGGGGACCTGCTCCCCGCCCTGGAGGGGCTCCACCAGGCCCTCCTGGCCAAGTCCCGGGAGTTCTGGCCCGTTATCAAGACGGGCCGCACCCACCTGCAGGACGCCACCCCCATCCGTCTGGGCCAGGAGTTCCTGGGGTATGCCGGACAGGTGGAGCGGGGTATCCGCCGCCTGCGCTACGCCCTGGAGGAGCTCTCCGAGGTGGCGCTGGGGGGAACGGCGGTGGGCACGGGGGTCAACACCCACCCCCAGTTCGCCGCGAAGGTCTGCGCCCTCATCTCGCAGGTCATCGACCACCCTGTCCGGGAGACGGACAACCACTTCCAGGCCCAGGCCACCCTGGACAACGTGGCGGCGGCGGGGGGCGCCCTGCGCACCGTGGCCCTGAGCCTCCACAAAATCGCCAACGACATCCGGTGGCTGGGGTCAGGGCCGCGGGCCGGGCTGGGGGAGCTGCTCCTCCCGGAGGTGCAGCCGGGCAGCTCCATCATGCCGGGGAAGGTCAACCCCGTCATCCCCGAGGCCCTGATCCAGGTGTGCGGGCAGGTGCTGGCCAACGACGTGGCCCTGGTCATGGCCGACCTGGGCAGCTTCTTTGAGCTGAACGTCATGATGCCCCTGGCGGCCCGCAACCTCCTGGAATCGGCCTCCCTGCTGGCGGCAGGGACCAGGAACTTCACCGAACAGTGCGTAAAGGGGTTGCGGGCCACCTCCAAGGGCCCGGAGATGGTGGAGAAGGGGCTGATGCTGGCCACCGCCCTGGCCCCCATCATCGGCTATGACAAGGCGGCCGAGGTGGCCAAGGAGGCGGCCCGGACGGGGCGCACCATCCGGGAGGTGGCGCGGGAGCGCACCACCCTGACGGAGGAGGAGCTCACCCGCATCCTGGACCCGGCGAGGATGACCGAGCCCGGCCTGGGGGCCGGCCCGGCCGTGGGCTAGGGGGGACCTATCCCCTGGGGAGACCCAGGCCCCGGGTGGCGATGCCGGCGCCCTGGACCTCCGACGTGCCGGCGGCAATGGTGCAGGCGAAAGGGAGGAGCCAGGAGCGCCCCAAACGCCCCTGGGGGAGCCGGGAGGCAACGCCTGCTGCCCTACCTCCCCCCCTTCATCTCCTCCAGACGTCCCTTTAACAGGGTGTGCACCACGACGGGGTTGGCCCGCCCCTTGGTGATCTTCATTACCTGCCCTATCAGGTAACGGAGGGCCGTCTCCTTCCCCTTCAGGTAGTCCTGCACCGCCTGGGGGCTCCCCCGGAGGGCCTCCTCAACGGCCGGGAGGACCTCCTCGGCGGCGCTGATCTGCGCCATACCCCGCTCCTGGACGATCTCGAGGGGGTGACGGCCCGTGGCGAACATCTCCTCGAAGACGGCCTTGGCCATGGTGACGCTCAGGGTACCCTGGTCCACCAGGTCCTGAAGGGCGAGGAGATGGGCCGGGGGCACCTTGGCCTGGGAGAGCTCCAGGTTGTGGAGGTTCAGGAGGCGGCTGAACTCCCCCAGGAGCCAGTTGCTGACGGCCTTGGCGGTGCGGTGGAGGGCCTCCCCGGAGAGGGGGCGCAGCCGGACGCACGCCTCCAAGTAGTCGGCCATCTCCTTGGAGGCGGTGAGGAGGGAGGCGTCGTAGCGGGGGAGGCCATACTCCCGCTCAAACCGCTCCCGGCGGGCGTCGGGGAGCTCGGGGAGGCGCCGGCGGATCTCCTCCACCCACTCGGGGGAGATGAGGAGGGGGGGCAGGTCCGGCTCCGGGAAATAGCGGTAGTCGTGGGCAAACTCCTTGGTCCGCTGACTGACGGTGACCCCTTGCTCCTCCACCCACCCCCGCGTCTCCTGCGCCACCTCCCCCCCCTGCTCCACCACCCGGATTTGGCGTCGGATCTCGTACTCCAAGGCCCGCTGGACGGCCTTGAAGGAGTTCATGTTCTTCACCTCCACCTTGGGGAAAAGGGCGGAGGAGCCTTTGGGGCGGATGCTCACGTTGGCGTCGCACCGGAAGGTCCCCTTCTCCATGTCCCCGGAGCAGACGCCCAGGTACTGGAGGATAGTGCGCAGGCGCATCAAGTAGAGGCGCGCCTCCTCCGGGGAGCGCAGGTCGGGCCGGCTGACGATCTCCAACAGGGGGACGCCCGAGCGGTTCACGTCCACCAGGGAGTAGGCCTCCCCGGTGGGCTGGTGGACGTGGTGCAGTTTGGCCACGTCCTCCTCCAGGTGGACGCGGGTGATGCCCACCCGTCGCCGTTGGCCGTTGACCTCCACCTCCAGCCACCCGTCGTAGGCGAGGGGCTCCGCGTACTGGGAGATCTGGTACCCCTTCATAAGGTCGGGGTAGGGGTAGTTCTTGCGGTCGAAACGGGTCTGGGGGGCGATGGCGCAGTGGAGGGCCAGGCCGGTCATGATGGCGAACTCCACCGCCCGCCGGTTGATGACGGGCAAGACGCCCGGCATGCCCAGGCAGACGGGGCAGACACGGGTGTTGGGCTCCGCCCCCTGGTAGTCGGCGGGGCAGGGGCAGAACATCTTGCTGCGGGTGAGGAGCTGGGCGTGCACCTCCAGCCCGATGACCGCTTCCCACTCCATAAGGGTGCCCTCTGCAGGTCGGCGTCTTAGGAGAGGGTGATGATCGCCCGGGTCACCGCCGTCGGCCGCCCCCTCCATTCGGCTACCTCAAAGGCCTCGGCGATACGCTCCAGGGGGAACTTGTGGGAGGCGATCCGGGTCAGGGGGTACTTGTCCTTGGTCCGTGTCAGGAAGTCCAGGGCTTGGACGAGGACATAGGGGTCATAGTGGGCGGTGGGGACGATGGTGGTGGTGCCGAAGAGGATGCGGGACATGTCCAGGGTGACGGTGCTCCCCGGCCAGATGTTGCCGATCTCCACATACGTGCCCCCACGGCGGAGCATCTCCAGCCCCTCGGGCACCACCTGGGGGTAGCCGACCACTTCCACCACCACATCGGCCCCCCCCCGATAGCCGGTGAGCTCCTTGACCCGGGCCACCCTCTCCTGGGGGTCCTGCAGTTGGGTGATGTCCAGCACATAGTCGGCGCCGCACTGCTTGGCCATCTCCAACCGGGCGGGCACCCCGTCGATGGCGATGACCAGGCCGGCCCCCATCTCCTTGGCCACGGCCACGGCATACAGGCCCAACCCCCCGGCCCCCTGGATCACCACCGCATCCCCCATGCGCACACCCCCCTTCTGCAGGCCGTAGACGACCTGGGCGAGGGCGCAGTTCAGGGGGGTCAGAGCCTCGTCGGACAGGTCATCGGGGGCTTTGAAGACGAAGTGGCCGGGGAAGAGGTAGAAGTAGTCGGCGAACCCGCCGTTGCAGTAGGGGTACTCCTCGATAGAGCGGCGGAAGCGGAAGCGCTGGGGGCACAGGTTCAACTCGCCCCGGGTGCAGAGATAACACCGCCGGCACGGGAAGAAGTAGGGGAAGACCACCCGGTCCCCCTCTTTCAGGGGGCGTCCCAGGGAATCGGTGGCGACCCCCCTCCCCAGGGCATAGACCACCCCCGTCAGTTCGTGCCCCAAGATGAAAGGTCCCGGCCTCCCGGCTATCAAGGGGCGCATCTCCCCCCGCCAGTAGTGGAGGTCGGAGCCACAGATGCCTGCGGCGGTGACCTTCACCAGGATGCCCCCCTCCTCCACAGGGGGTAGGGGGAACTCCATGACCTCCAGCCTGCGCGGACCGAGGAAGACGGCAGCCCGCCCTGTGCCCGATCCCTTTCCTGTCGCCATGTTTTCCTCCCCCGAAGCGTTTCACCCCTATGGTGGTACAGGGCAGAGGGTTTGTCAATGGCAGGGGGAGGGTGTTGGAGGAAAGCAGGGGTAGGCCCCTGTGCCTGCCCCGATGGAGGGCAACCACAGGGGTTGCCCCTACGGGGTTATCCCCCGCCCCCTTTGCCAAACACCCTCATGGCAGGGGGAGGAAAGGGGGCGGGCGAGGCGTCGGGTTGCGGAAGGCCCTGCCCTCCCCCTGTCGCAGACACGCCCGGTCCGGGTAGGGGCGGCGCCGCGCGAGGGCTTGCGCCCTACTTCCTCCGCGCCACCTTGGGGTCCAGGATGTCCCGGAGCCCGTCACCGAGCATATTGATCGCCAGCACCGTCAGCGCCAGGAAGAGCCCGGGGAAGAAGATGATCCACACCGCCGTCTGGACGTAGAGGCGTCCCTGGCCCATCATATTGCCCCAACTGGGGATCACCGGGGGTGTCCCTGCCCCCAGGAAGCTCAGGCTGGCCTCGTTGAGCACCGCCACCGCGAAGATGTACGTGCCCTGCACCAGCAGGGGCGCCACGGTGTTGGGGAACACGTGCAGCGCCAGGATGCGCGGGGCCGACGCGCCCAGCGCCCGCGCCGCCTGGACGAAGTCCTGCTCCCGCAGGCTGAGCACCGACGCCCGCACCACCCGCACCACCGTGGGCGTGGTCACCACGGAGAGGGCGATGATCACGTTGGTCATGCTCGCCCCCAGCAGCGCAATGAGCGCCAGGGCAAGGAGGAGGGCGGGAAAGGCCATAATCCCGTCCATAAAGCGCATGATGATGTTGTCGGCCATACGGTAGTAGCCGGCGATAAGCCCGATGACGCTCCCAATGACCGTCGCGGTGGCCGACACCGCCAGCCCCACGACCAGGGAGATGCGCCCTCCGTACACCGTGCGGGCATAGACATCCCGTCCCACGTGGTCCGTGCCGAACCAGTACGTCGCCGAGGGCGGGTGCAACCGGTCCTCCGGGTTGGTCTTCACCGGGTCGAGCGGTGTCAGGAAGGGGGCGAAGAGGGAGGCCGTGGCCATCACCAGGAGGACGGCCAGTCCCACGAGGATGTTCGGGTTCCTGCGCAGCACCCCTCCCACGATGGGCAGCAGGCGGCGGGTCCGGCCCAGGGGGTGGGCGAGCCCGACAACTCTTGCCTGGTCCCTTTGCGCCTGCATCAGTATCGGATCCTCGGGTCAAGGTAAGCGTAGGCGATATCCACCACCAGGTTCACCAGGACGTAGGCCGTGGCTAACACGATCATCATCCCCTGGATAATGGGGAAGTCCCGCCGCACCACCGCGTCCACCACCAGCCGCCCCAGCCCGGGGATGGCGAACACCGTCTCCGTCACCACCACGCCGGTGATAAGGGCGGCGAACACCAGCCCGATGACGGTGACAATGGGGAGGGAGGCCGCCTTCAGGGCGTGGCGCACCAGCACCACCCGCTCCGCCAGCCCCTTGGCCCGCGCCGTGCGGATGTAGTCCTCCCGCAGGACCTCCAGCACCGAGGAGCGCGTCATGCGGGCGATAAGGGCGGCGAAGGTGATGCCCAGGGTCACCGACGGAAGGGCGAGGTGACGGAGGAAGGGGATGACCCCCTCGGCCAGGGGCTGGTATCCGAGGACAGGCAGGAGGCGGATCTTCACCGAGAACAGCCAGATGAGGTTCAGGCCCAGCCAGAACACGGGGATGGAGAACCCCAACACCGCAAACACCATCACCCCCCGGTCTACCACGGTGTGGGCCTTCCACGCCGCCACCACCCCCAGGGGGATGCCTATGGAGACCGAGATGAGGAGGGCCATGACGGACAGGGCGATGGTGGGCTCCAGCCGGGGCGCCATGAGGTCCGTCACCGAGCGCCCGGAGAAGACGGAGGTGCCCAGGTCCCCCTGGAACAGGCGTCCTATCCAGATGCCCAGCTGGACCAGCAGCGGCCGGTCCATCCCCAGGGCTCTGCGGATGGCCTCCACTTCGGCGGGGGTCGCCAGGTCTCCCGCGATGATGGCTGCGGGGTCCCCCGGGGCCACATGCAAGATCACAAAAGCGATGACCCCCACCATGAAGAGAACGGGTACGCTCGCCAGGAGCCGTCGCACGATGTAGCGGCCCACGGTCCGGTGTCCCCCCTGTCAGACTCCTTGGATGCGCCTCCCCACCGGGGCGTGCCCCTGGACATCTGGCCCGCTCCCACGGGGCAACCCCTGGGTGCTGCCGGCCCTCGCGGGCCCGGGGGGCCAAGGGTCGGGCCCCACCGGGGGCTACCGCCCCTCGAGCCACACGGTCCAGAAAGTGAGGAAGAGGGAGGGCTCGTAGCCCTTCACCCTCCGGTGGTGGGCCATGACCGGCAGCTGCTCACCCAAGGTGATGTAGGGCACGTCCTCCCAGATGACCCGCGCCAGGTCTGCGGCCCGGGCCACCTGCTCCTCCAGCGTCAGGGCCCTGGAGAGGGCCAGCCGGGCAGCCTCCATGCGGCCGGTCTCGTCCTGGTACTGGTTGAACCACCCACCCTTGGCGTGGGCGGGGTTGGCCAGGGGGTGCACCCAGTGCCACGTCACCCACTCCGTGTGGAACACCTCCCACAGCTCCGGTCGGACACGCCGGGCCACCACCGTGGCCCAGTCCATGGACTGGTACTCCACCCGGAACCCCAGCCCCTCCAGAACCTCCCGCGTGACCAGGGAGGCGGCCGCGTGGTGCCGTATGTCCTCCGGCACCATCAACCGCACCGGCGTCCCCTCCAGCCCCGCCTCCCGGATGAGGGCCCTGGCCCGCGCGGTATCGCGCACGTCAAAGAGCCCCTCCGATCCCGTTCTGCCCGGCAGCTCCCACACGGTGCCGCAGGCAAAGGAGCTGGGGCAGACCTGGTAGAACTCGGGCCTCCCCTGGGCCGCGACCATGGCCCTCCTGACAGGGTAGGCCAGCTGCAACGCCTTGCGCGCCCGCAGGTCGTTGAAGGGGGGCCTGACGTGGTTCGGCACAATGACCATCTTGGGACCGGGCCGGACATGGATAAGCACCAGGTCGGGGTGGGCCCGCACCCGTCCGGCCAGGTCGACGGAGAACTGGTCCAGGAAGTCGACCTCCCCGGTCTCCAGGGCCGCCACCCGCGTCAGGTGATCGGGGATCTCCAGGGCCACCAGGCGGTCTAGGTATGCGGGCCGGGCGCCCGCCAGCAGCGAGGGGGGCTCCCTCCGGGACTGGTAGTTCTCGAACCGCTCCAGAATGTAGCGGTTCCCCGGCTCCCAGGACACGAACTTGAAGGGCCCGGTGCCGATGGCCTTGTCCGCGCCCCTCTCGGGAGGTATGCGGTAGACCTCCTCGTGCATCACCACGGGCCGGAAGCCCGAAGGCAGAGAGAACATGGTCATCACCAGCCCGTTGCGCTCCCTCAGCGCCAGGACGAACCGCCGGTCATCCAGGGGCTCAAAACGCTCGGTGATGGCCAGCAGCGAGCGGCCCCACGCGTCCCTGCCCATCCACCGTCGGATGGACGCCACGGCGTCTTTCGCCGTCACCCGGTCGCCGTTGTGGAAGGTCAGCCCAGACCGCAGGGTGAACGTCCAGGTGAGGCCGTCGGGGCTCACCTCCCAGGCTTCCAGCAGCATCGGCTGCGGGACGAAGTTCTTGTCCAGGGCGAAGAGCCCCTCGTACACGAGGTTCCCGAAGTCCTTCACCGTCACCGTGGCCGTCGTCCACATGGGGTCAATGGAGGCCATGCTCGCGTGGGGTACCCACCGGAGGGTGCCGCCCCGCCGCGGCGCCAGACCGACGACCGGTGTGGGGGTGGGGGTGGGCACAGGGGTGGCCACCACCGCTTCCCTGGGGGCAGGGGTCGGCGTGGGTGTTACGACAGGGGGTATGACAACAGGCGGGGTGGTGGGGGTAGGTGTGGGCGTCGGAGGGGGCACGGCCCCTGGCCGACACGCCAGGGCCAGGACGGCGAGAAGACCAACAATAACCCCTATCACCTTCCCCATGGCACCCCCCTTATCAGCCATTGGATGCCACAAGTATAACGCTACGGGTCCGGGCGGTCAAGGGAGGGCTGTTTGAGAAAAGGGTCAGGGGCTATGCCGGGCGGCCAGGGAGGAGCGGCAGCCCCGTCTTTCCGGTGATACCGTGGCAGCGGGGTCTAGGCCCGCCGTGCCAGCTTGGGGTCCAGGACGTCCCGCAGGCCATCCCCCACCAGGTTGATGGCCAGCACCGTCAGAAAGAGGAACAACCCGGGGAAGAAGGTGACCCACGGGGCCAGTTGGAGGTAGGTCCGCCCCTGGCCCATGATGTTGCCCCAACTGGGGATGTAGGGGGGCGAGCCCGCGCCCAGGAAGCTGAGGCTGGCCTCTAAGATGATGGCATAGGCGAAGACGAAGGTGGCCTGGACGATAAGGGGGGCCAGGGTGTTGGGGAAAATATGGAAGCCCAGGATGCGCCAGGGCTGGGCCCCCAGGGCCCGGGCCGCCGTCACAAACTCCTGCTCCCGCAGGCTGAGGACGGAGGCCCGGACTACCCGCACCATCCGGGGCGTCTCCACCACCGAGATGGCGATGATGACGTTCTGCACCGTGGAGCCCAGCAGGGCCATGAGGGCCAGGCCCAGGAGCAGTGCCGGGAAAGCCATAAGGCCGTCCATGAGCCGCATAACGATATTGTCCAGGCGGCGGTAATATCCCACCAAAAGCCCGATGAGGCCCCCGGCGACGGCGACAAGGGCAGCAACGGAGAGGCCCACCAGGAGGGAGATGCGGCTCCCGTGGATGGTGCGGGAATAGATATCCCGTCCCACGTTGTCGGTGCCGAACCAGCCCGCGGCGGAGGGGCGCTGAAAGGCCACCGCCGGGTTGGTACGGGTCGGGTCGGTTCTGGCCAGGAGAGGGGCGAAGAGACCCACAAGGCTGACAACCGTCAGGATGACCAGCCCCAGGGTCATATTGGGGTTCCTGCGCAGCACCTTCAGGATGCTCCGCAGAAGGGGCGTGGCCCTACCCATGGCCGGCCCCCCTGGGACGACCGTTGCCTGCCCGCTAGACGTCCTCATCATCAGTAGCGGATCCTCGGGTCCAGATAGGCATACATCACATCTACCAGCAGGTTGATGAACACATAGACCACCGCCACCGCCATCATCACACCCTGTATCACAGGGTAGTCCCGCCGTATCACGGCGTCCACCACCAGCCTTCCCACGCCGGGGATGGCGAAGACGGTCTCGGTGACCACCAGGCCGGTGACCATAAGGGCAAAGATGAGGCCGATGACGGTGATGATGGGGAGGGAGGCCGCTTTTAGAGCATGGCGCACCAGCACCACCCGCTCCGCCAGCCCCTTGGCCCGGGCTGTCCGAATATAGTCCTCGCGGAGCACCTCCAGCATGCTGGAGCGAGTCATCCGGGCGATGAGGGCGGCGAAGACGATGGCCACCGTCACCGCAGGAAGGATCAGATGGCGTAACCAGGGCCCCACCCCTTGCGAGAGGGGTTTGTACTGGGCGGCAGGCAGGAGCTGGAGGGAGACGGAAAAGAGCCAGACGAGGTTGAAGCCCAGCCAGAACACCGGCACGGAGAAGCCCACCACCACAAAAAACATCACCGACCGGTCAATCCATGTATTGGCCTTCCAGGCCGCCAGGGCCCCCAGCGGTACCCCAATGAGCACCGAGAGCAGGATACCGAGAAGGCCCAGGGAGAGGGAGGGCTCCAGGCGAGAGGCTATGAGGCTGGCAACGGTGTGGCCGGAGAAGATGGACGTGCCCAAGTCTCCTTGCAGAAGGCGCCCGAACCATAGGCCGACCTGCACCAGGAAGGGCTTGTCCAGGCCCAGGAGCCTGCGGGTCTCCGCTACTTGCTCAGGGCTGGCCAGGTCGCCGGCGATGATGGCCGCCGGGTCCCCAGGGGCCAGGTGCAGGAGGGAAAAGGTTATGATGCCTACCAACAACAGGACAGGGATGCTGGCCAACAGGCGTCGCAGAATGTAGGGGCCCACCACTCACTCCTGCCGGCCCAGGGACCGTGGACGGGTTCCTGTGTCGGCTCTTACCGGTCCAGCCACACATGCCAGAAGAGGGGGGCAGCGGAGTAATGGATATAGCCCTTGACCTCTTTGCGGCTGGCCATGGGAGCGCTGAACTCCCCGATGGGCAGATAGGGCACCTCTTCCCAGAAGACCCGGGCCATATCCTCTGCGGCCTTGACCTGCAGCTCCCGGATCGGGGCCCTGAACAGGTCGGCTATCGCCTTGCTCATCCGGCCCGTGGGGTCCTCATACCGTTGGAACCAGCCCAACTTGTGGGTGATGACATTGAGGGAGGGGAGCACGCCGGTATACAGGTCGTCCAGCCAGGTGTGTTTAATCTCCCACAGGCCGGGGTCGGCACGGCGGGCTACTACTGTGGCCCAGTCCACAGCCTGATAGTCCACCCTGAACCCCAGGTCCTCTAGCACCTCCCGGGTCACCAGGTTGACGGGTGCAATCGCCACATCCTCGGCGGCCAGGAGACGGACTGTGGCCCCCACCATCCCCGCCTCCGCCACCAGGCGCTTGGCCCGGGCCACATCCAGGGCGTTGTAGCGCCCTGCGGAGCCCACCTTCCCCGCGGCCTCCCACGGCGAGCCGCAGGCGGCCATGGAACTACACATCCGGATGTGGTGCCGGGCTATCGCCCGCAAGGCCTTCTCCACAGGGTAGGCCAGCACCAACGCCTCCCGGACCCTCTGGTCGTTGAAGGGCGGACGGGAGTGGTTGGGGACCAGGATCACCTGCCGCCAGGCGGGGTGCAGGGTCAGGGCCGGGTTCCTTTCCACCCGTTCGGCCAGAACCGGGCTGAACTCGTCTAGAAAGTCCACCCCGCCGGCCTCCAGGGCCGCCACCCTGGTGGCGTGGTCGGGGATCTCTATGGCCTCTAACCGGTCAATGTAGACCGGCTTCCGGCCGTGGAGGAAGGAGGAGGGCGCGGGGTGGTGCTTGTAGGCATCCCACCGTTCCACCACATACCGGTCCCCCGGGGCCCAGGAGACGAACTTGAAGGGCCCGGTGCCGATGACCTCCTTCGCCCCTTCGGCGGCGGGTACATCCCGGACCTTCTTGTGCATCACCACCGGCCTGAAGCCAGCGGGCTGGATCATGATGTAGGGGAGAACGCCCAGGGGCTCCTTGAGGGTCAGGGTGAAGGTCAGGTCGTCCACCACCTCAAACTTGCCGCCGAACTCAGTCACCACCAGCCTGCCCACCCGGTCCCGCCCCGCAAAGCGGAGGAAAGACTCCACCACGTCCACCGCCTTCACCGGATCACCGTTGTGGAAGGTTAGCCCGGAGCGCAGTTTGAAGGTCCACTTGGCGCCCCCCTCTTCCATCTTGAAGTCTTCCAGTAAGAAAGGCTGGGGACGCCACTCCTCGTCCAGGGCGAAGGGGGTCTCATACACCATATTGGTGAGGTTCTTGGTGGTAACCCAGGCGGTAGTCCACATGGGGTCCAGGGACCTCAGGCTTCCCTGGGGCACAAACCGGAGGACACCGCCCATGCGGGGCTTGACGGGGATGGGAGTTGGTTCGGGAGCGGGTGTAGGGGTCGGGGTAAGGGCGACCACAGGCGCGGGGGCCGGTTTAGGGGTGGGCGTAGGGGCCACGGCACGGGGGGCACACGCCGCCAGCAGGAGCAACAGGAGCGCGCCTAGGCCCACAAAGAGAACCGATACCTTCCGCATTGGCCCACCCTCCTCCTATCCTTTGCTCTGCACCCGTGGCTATTAGAGCAGGCCTCCGCCCCTTTGTCAAGGGTGCGGGCATTTATGCAAGCCCTCTTTGCGGACACAACCCTGGCGGATCAGACGGCCGAGATCGCCCAGGCCCTCCTGGCCGCCCGCTCTTTACGGTTGACCGACATCGCCGCCAAAATGCGGGGCTCCTTCCACGCCGCTTACAAGCGCATCCAGCGCTTTCTGGGCCGGGTGGACCCCCGCCCGGCCCTGGCGCGCCTCCTCTCCGCACAGGCCCCCTTTGTCCTGGGGGACGGGACGGAGGTCGAGCGCCCCCAGGCCCGCCGGA
>Ga0079995_1037592_pt1 | contig 38841 bp, 32 predicted proteins | sample FaiFalFF_MnMetaG_2_FD_69198 | JGI IMG/M metagenome (GOLD analysis project Ga0079995, IMG submission 69198) | Freshwater microbial communities from Yellowstone National Park, Wyoming, USA - Fairy Falls C (FF_Mn_C) (SPADES assembly) (version 4) | ecosystem: Environmental > Aquatic > Freshwater >...
ACTAACTCCCACTCCAGCCCGCGCGCGCCCCACGGATTGCGCTCCGTGACCACCTTGCCATACTTGAGCGACCAGGTGAGGTAAATCACGGGCAGCAAGTAGCCAAACCCCAGCACAGACGAGCCTGCGGTGGACAGCACATTCAGCACTGCCCACTCTTCAGGGTAGCTGTGGTAGCGACGCGGCATGCCCATGTAGCCCAAGATGAACTGCGGGAAGAAGGTCAGGTTGAACCCGACGAACACGAGCATTGCCGCCAGCTTGCCCCAGCCTTCGGGGTACATGCGCCCCGTCATCTTCGGCCACCAGAAGTGCAACGCCGCGAGGTAGCCCATAATCGCGCCGCCCACCATCACATAGTGGAAGTGCGCCACGACGAAGTAAGTGTCGGTCAGGTGGATGTTCGTCGCCAGCGCCGCCAAGTGTAAGCCCGTTAGCCCGCCGATGACGAACAGCCCCATAAAGCCAAGCGCGTATAACATCGGCGTATCCCAGTGGACGCGCCCTTTCCAGATCGTTGCCATCCAGTTGAAAATCTTAATCGCCGACGGAACCGCCACCAGCCAAGTCAGGAACGAAAAGACGATTCCCGCGTAAATCGACTGCCCCGTGCTGAACATGTGGTGCCCCCACACGAGGAAGCCGATAATCGCGATTGCCAAGCTGGAGAACGCGACGAAGTGGTAGCCGAACACGCGCCGCTTGCTGAACGCCGAAATCACTTCGCTAACCACACCCATTGCAGGCAAAATCATGATGTAGACCGCTGGGTGCGAGTAGAACCAGAACAGGTGCTGGAACAGGATGGGGTCGCCGCCCAAGTTCGGGTCGAAAATGCCAATTCGGAAGGAGCGCTCCACCGCAACCAGCAGCAGCGTAATCGCCACAACGGGCGTGCCCAGCACTTGGAGCAGGCTGGTGGCGTACATCGCCCACACAAATAGCGGCAAGCGGAACCAAGTCATGCCAGGCGCGCGCATCTTGTGAATCGTCACGAGGAAGTTAATCCCCGTGAAGATGGAAGAGAACCCCGCCAGGAACACGCCCACAATTGCCAAGCTCACCTCGCCCTTCGCGAACGAGCTGCTATACGGCGTGTAGAAAGTCCACCCCGTGTCGATGCCGCCACGAAAGAGCGCAATCAGCACGAGAATCCCGCCCGTCACGAAGAAGTACCAGCTCAGCAGGTTCAAGCGCGGAAACGCCACATCACGCGCGCCAATCATCAGCGGCAGCAGGAAGTTGCCGAACACCGCAGGGATCGACGGGATAAGGAACAGGAAAATCATTATCACCCCGTGCGTGGTGAACATCTTATTGTAGACATCGGAGGTGAGTAGGTCGCCCTTCGGCGTCGTCAACTCCAGGCGAATAAACGCGGCAGCCAGCGCGCCGATGAGGAAGAAGATGCTTATCGAGACCAAGTAAAGGATCCCAAGTCGCTTGTGGTCGTAGGTAAACAACCACGACGCGACGCTCGTCTTCCAGTTCAGATAGTTCGGCTTCTCAGTGCCTGTATAAGTTGCCGTTGCCATAGTTAGTTACCTCCTGTGCTGGAGTCTGCCAGCGATTTGATATAGGCAATCAGTTGTACCAGTTGCTCTTCGGAGACCTGACCCTGATAGGCGGGCATTAGGTTCTGGTAGCCCTTGTGAATCTTCGCGCTGGGGTTGAAGATTGATTCGCGGATGTAGGCTTCGTCGCCCTTGACTGTGCGCCCGTCTGCCAGCGGAATGTCGCTCCCCCAAGTCTTGGTGAGGTCGGGCGCTTTGACGGCGGAGTTCGGGTTCAGGTGGCAAGCGTTGCAGCCGAGCGCCTTGAAGGTCTGCTCGCCCTGTTGCGCGAGGGTGAGCGTTCCGCCCGCCGCTGCGCCGCCTGTCGTGGTGGTTGCCGTCGCCAGCCCTTGCCCGCCCTTCTCCAGCCACGCTTGGAACTCTTTTTCGGGCAGCACGATAACCTTGCCAATCATCTCGGAGTGTTTCGTGCCGCAGTATTCCGTGCAGAACAGGTGGTACTCGCCGGGCTTAGTGGGCGTGAAATACATCGCGTTGTAGCGCCCAGGCACGGCGTCGCGCTTAACGCGGAACGCAGGGATAGAGAAGGCGTGAATCACATCTTGCGAGATGATAGTCGCCTTCACTAAGCGTCCTGCGGGCAGCGTTAACATGTTGTTCTCGCGCACGCCGTTCGGATGCTGGCAGTGCCACATCCACTGCTTGCCGATGACGAACACCTCGTAGTAGCCTTCGCGCGGGGCGTAGATGTCGGCGTAAAGTTTTGCTGCCCACGCGAACATAATCAGTGCGAGCACCAGCGGAACTACCGTCCATGCCAATTCCATTCGTAGATCGGTATCCACTGCGTCGGAGCGATCTACCGCGTTGTTGTCCGCGCGGTATCGAACAGCGAGGTAGATAGCCCCGAAGAGCACAATTGAACCAAAGATTACCGCCAGCGCCGTGATGACCCAGTAGAGGATGGAGATGGCAGCACCCTCCTCCGAAGCGGTTGGCGGTACTAATGGGAAGTTCCACATTATTCGCTCACCTCACTTGTATCGTCAATTTTCGGCTTGCGGCGGCGTTCCAGCAACAGTGCGCCGCCAATCAGGGTCGCCAAACTCAGCACAGTAATGATACCCGCGACCTGCACAACGCGCAGGATAACCAACCCATAGCGCCCTGTGGACGGGTCGTACTGGAAGCAATACATCACCGCGCTCAGCACGGGGTTGCCGATTTTGCCCTGCGACGATTCGGCGAGCGCGAACTTCAAATCGCGCGGCGCGAAGTCCACGCCAATCAAGTAGCGTGAGAGCTTGCCGTCGGGCGTGGCAATCATGATCCCTGCGGCGTGCGCGTACTGCTTCGTCTTCGGGTCGTACACATACTTGAAGCCGATAGCGTCCGCCAGCTGCTTGATATTCTTCTCCTCACCCACCAGAAAGTGCCAGCCCTTGTCTGCGCCTTCGTACTTGTACGCCTTCACATAGTTCGCCTTCTTTTTCGCTGCCAGTTCGGGCGTCTCGGTCGGCGAGATGCTGACTGTCACGACCTCGAAATCCTTGCCGATATAAAGATCCAAGCCGTTCATCGCGCGGGTCAGCTCGTTCAGCACGACCGTGCAGAGCATCGGGCACTCGTAATACGCCAGCACGAGGATTACAGGTCGCTTGCCGAAGTAGTCGCCAAGGCGCACCGTCTTGCCCGTCTCGTCTTTGAAGGTCAGCTCCAGCGGAAGTTGAGTTCCCAGCTTCTGCTCGATGCCGACCTGACTGGTGATAGTCTCATATTCCTTGCGGGCGGCGGTCTCGCCGATTTCGCCGCTGGGTCCGCGATAGAGCTGCGCGGTCAGCGGCGTAAGGCTCGCCAGCGTCAGCGCGGCAACCGCGCCTACACGCCAGCCTCCTGATAGGTTCCATAGTCCGTATTCATAGCGCATAGCGATAGCCTCCTACCATCTATTACAGCCCCCGCTTGAGAATTAGTTCCTTCGCACGCTCTACGGGGATGCGCACCTTGCCTGTGGTCTCGTCGAGGATCTCGTAGGTAGTGGTCTTTCGGGTCTCTTCGGCGATGAACTTCTCCCAGTCGCGCATCGGGAAGCCCTGTACGCGCGGTTCGGGGGGCAGTTGTCGCTGGAGCGCTTCGGGGCGCACCGACGGCAAATCGGCGCGCTGGTTCGGCAGCACCCACAAAAACACAAAGTACGAGATGATCAGCGAGCCGATAATCGTGAAGAAGATCAGGATTAGGAACTGCACGGCGCGCCCGACCGACAGGTCGCGCTGCTCATACGGCTCCTGCTCAATCAGCTTCAGCTCTTCAGGGTCTACAGGCTTCAGTAGCTCCGCCATACAATCGCCTCCTTAGTGCGCCGCTTCCAGCAGACGCGGCTCGTTTTTGGGCACCAGCGGTCGCTTCAGTAGGTTGCCCAGCATGAAGTAGAACCAGAGACCGCCCAGCCCCACGAACGCCGCCACATCGTACAGGCTGATGCTCAGCGTCTCCGACCACATCGGCTTGATCTGCCAGAAAATCTCCACCACGCGAATCGCCAGCACAATCATCACGCCGACCAGCAGTTGCTTGGGAATCCACTTCGTGCGCGGCGCAAGGAACCAGAAAAACGGCACAAAGAAGTGGAAGATAGGGATAATGTACGCGATATACTGCCAGCCGCCTGTGTTGCGCCGCAGGTAGAACTGCGTGAACTCGTACAGGTTGCCCGAATAGGTAATCAGCAGCTGCGAGAACGAGACATACGACCAGAACACGCACAGGGTGAACATGAAGTTGCCCCAGTCGCGGCGGTAGCCCTCGTAGCCCTCGTGGTACACGATGGGCTTATAGAGCGGCAAATCACGCCACGACAGCACCATGTAGAGCGCGAGCGCGAGCGCGTTCAGCCCGAAGCCCGCAATCATAATCACCGCGTACATCGTGGAGAACCAGTGGGGCATCAGCGACTGACCCCAGTCCACCATCGCCAGCGTAAACAGCAGCATAAAGACCACGATGCCGAAGGCAGCGGGACCTGAGCGTTGGCGCGACAGGAACTCCGCCTTCACGGGGTCACCCGCTTCGTCCTCCTGCTTGGAGCCTTTCCACAGCCAGTATGCCATGAATCCGAACACTGCGAAATAGATGACGGCAAACAGGGCGTAGCGCGTCTCGTTGAGCCACCAGCGCTTCGCCTGCAGTACAGGGTCGGCAGCGACCACTTCTTTATGTGTCCACTCGTAGATGGCGTGGGTTACGAACACATCGTACAGGATGGGCAAGAAGGCAACAGCCATTAGCGGGGCGATGAGCAGTGCACCCGACTCGAAGATACGGATGAGCGGCAAACCGAAGCGGGCGCGCACAGTGTGCAGCAGCAGCGCGAAGCCCAAGCAGCCCAGCGACAGCCCCATCCAGTAGAAGAACGCCAGATGGTAGCCCTGCAGGGCGAGCTTCGGGTTGGTCGCCAGCCCTGACGCCCACACGATAAGCCCCAGCACGCCCAGCCCCAGCGCGAGCGGGCGTCCCCGCTGAATGCGGGCGCGTACCTCCTGTTCCGAAAGTGCAGTAGTGGTCGTTGCCATCGTCAATTCTCCTGTGCAATCGTGTTCGGTTGGCTGCGTCGGCGCGCCTGTTGCGCCTGCGCCAGCTTCTCAAGGTCTTCAGGCTCCAAATCGTTCAGGGTGGCGTTCTGGCTCAGTTGCAGCACGCGCACATAGGCGGCGACCGCCCAGAGTTCCTCGTCGGTCATGCGCGTACCGTAACCGTACATAATGCCAAAGCCGTACTTGCCCGAGCTGAAGAAGTAGCCAATCGGCTGGGTGAGCAGTTGCTCGCGCACCAGAGACGGCACAGGGCGGGGCCACTGCCCGCGCAGCGCAATCATGCCTTTGCCATCGCCCGCGCGACCGTGGCACTGCGCACAGAAGATGTTGTATTTCTCCTGCCCCTTATTCAGGAACTCGCGCGTGAGTTTGACCTGCGGCGGCAGCTTGGTCAGCAGGTTGCCCTGCGCGTCCTTGCCCGTTACGAACGGGTCGTTGGGGTCGATGAGCCTGCCGCGCGCGATGGTGTTGGGCGGCATCGGACGCGAGCCGTCGCCGTAAACCTTGCCGTCGAAGCCCTTCACCGGGTCCGCCAGCGCGTAGAACTCGCTGTTGTCTTGCGCTTTCACCTTCTGCTGCACCCACATGTCGGTGCGGCAGCCCGTAAGGGTCAGTAGCACAGTCCCGATTAGTCCTGCCATCCAGAACGCACGCGCTCTCATTCGGGCACCTCACTTATGCTAATCGGGTTCAGCGACTGCAGGAATCGGTACACCTCGTCGCGGTTGAACTTCGGGTCTTTGCTCTCGATGCACACGAAGAAGCGATCCGTGCTGGCGCGGGCGAACTGCGGCACATTGAATACGGGGTGGTAGTAGGTGAGCATGCGGTTGTAGATGTGCGTGCCGAAGAACGCGCCGAACGCCGCCGCCAGCACCATGCCCTCGAAAGTGACGGGCACGAAGTAGGGCCAGCTGAGCAGGTCGCGCCCGCCGATATTGAGCGGGTAGTCCACCGTGCTTGTCCACACTTGCAGGCTGAACGCGCCAATCGCGCCCAGCAAGCCCATAATAAACACCGTCCAGGGCACCTTCGCCTCCTTGATGCCCATCGCGGCGGTCAGCCCGTGAATGGGAAACGGCGTGTAGCAGTCGAACTTCTTGTAGCCCGCGTCGCGGGTACGGCGCGCTGCCTCCAGCAGCTGCTCGGGCGTCTCGAACTCCGCCATCAAGCCGTAGAGTTTCGGTGCCGCCTCCACATGCGCCATTACTGACCACCTCCTTGCGGGGCGGGCGCGGTCGGCTTCGGCTCGTGCGCATGCACGCCACCGTGCCCGTTATGCCCGTGATAGAGCTTGTACCACAGCTCCTTCAGCTCGGCGACCGCCAACATCGGGATAAACCGCGCGAACAGGAACATCATCATGATGAAGAAGCCTATTGTGCCGAGATAGAGCCACCAGTCGCTGATTGTCGGCGTATACATCCCCCATGCCGACGGGAAGAAGTCGCGATGCAGGCTCATCACCACAATCACGAACCGCTCGAACCACATCCCAATGTTCACGATGATCGAGATGATGAACAGCACCAGCAGGTTCTGCCGAATCTTGGGCGACCAGAGCAGCTGCGGCACAATCCCGTTGCAGAAAATCAGCGCCCAGTACGCTGCCCAGTACGGACCGAAGAAGCGGTTCACCACCAGGAACTGCTCGAACTGGTTGCCGCTGTACATCCCGAAGAACATCTCGCACAGGTAGCCGTAGAACACAATCCATCCCGTCGCCAGCATCACCTTCGCCATCATGTCGATGTGGTTCATAGTGATGTATTCCTTGAGCTTGGGGTACAGGATGCGGAACGGGATGACCAGCGTCAGCACCATCGCGAAGCCCGAGAAAATCGCGCCCGCGACGAAGTACGGCGGGAAGATGGTGACATGCCAACCTGGCACGATGGAAATCGCGAAGTCGAGCGACACGATGGAGTGTACCGACAGCACCAGCGGGGTGGAGAGACCTGCCAGTAGCAGGTACGCCTGCTCCCAGCGCATCCAGTGAATCGCCGAGTTGCGCCAGCCGAGCGCGAAGATGCCGTTGAGGATTCGGGACAGCTTTGTTTTTGCGCGGTCGCGCATCTTCGCCAAGTCGGGGATCAGCCCCATGTACCAGAACAGCACCGACACGGTGAAATAGGTGGACACCGCCCACACATCCCACTCCAGCGGGCTGCGGAACTGCGGCCACATCGCCAGCCAGTTCGGGATGGGGAACAGCCAGTATGCCACCCACGGTCGCCCCGTGTGGAACAGCGGGAAGATGCCCGCGCACATCACGGCGAAAATCGTCATCGCCTCGGCGAAGCGGTTGATGGACATGCGCCACGCCTGACGCAGCAGCAGCAAAATCGCCGAAATTAGCGTGCCCGCGTGCCCGATACCAATCCACCAAACGAAGTTGATGATTGCGAACCCCCAGGCGACGGGCTGGTTGATGCCCCAGATGCCCAAGCCCACTGCCACGAGGTACACGAGCGCCATCAGCAGCGCGAACGCGCCGATGAAGCCCAGCCCGAACATAATCGTCCACGCCATCGGGTGGCGCTCCATCGGGATGCTGGTAATCTGCTCCGTGATGCGCTCGTAGGTCTGCTGCCCCTCAAAGAGGGGGAACTCCTTGATTTCCGTTGCCCTAATGGTCTGTTGCATGGTCTGCCTCCACGCCGCTCAGTTCAGGGTGCGGGTTGTCGATCTTTGCAAGGTAAGTTGTGCGCGGGCGGGTGTTCAGCTCGCCCAGAATCGAGAAGTTATGCGGCTGCTTGCGCAGTTGGGTCACCCGCGCGTTGGGGTCGTTCAGGTTGCCGAACACAATCGCTTGGGTTGGGCACGCCTGCTGGCATGCGGGCACCACTTCGCCGTCGCGGATGGGTCGGTTCTCGCGCTTGGCAGCGATGCGCGCCTTGCTGATGCGCTGCACGCAGTAGGTGCATTTCTCCATCACGCCGCGCCCGCGTACCGTCACATCAGGGTTCTGCAGCAGGTGCAGTACGGGCGACTTCATGTAGCTGTAGCGGTAGAAGTTGAACCGTCGCACCTTGTAGGGGCAGTTGTTCGAGCAGTAGCGCGTGCCGACGCAGCGGTTGTAGACCATCACATTCAAGCCTTCGTGGTCATGCACGGTCGCCGCGACGGGGCATACCACCTCGCACGGTGCGTTCTCGCACTGCATACACGGGATGGGCACTTGGTACACGCGCGGGTTCTCTACCTTGCCCTTGAAGTAGCGGTCGATGCGCAGCCACAGCATCTCGCGCCCGCGCATAACCTCCGTCTTGCCCACGACGGGGATGTTGTTCTCCGCTTGGCACGCCGTCACGCACGCGCTGCAACCCGTGCAGACCGTCGGGTCGATGACCATCGCCCACGCATAGCGGTAGTTGTCGGGGTTCTCGTACCGCTCGTACTGCCACCGCTCTGGGTACATCGACGGGTGCATGCGCTCGTAGCCCTTGCGGTGCGGCTTGTCTTTGAGTTCGGGGTCTTTCTTGAACTCCTCCAGCGAGCCTGTGAGGATTATGGGGCGATGGTCGGTGCTGTCCAGTGTGATGCCGTTTTTCTGGCGCGTGTCGATGAGGTGGTGTTCCTCCGTGCGGGCGATGGGGTAGCGCTCCTGCTGCGGGATGACCTCCACGCCCGTGCGAATCCACGGCGCGTCGCTGGTGCGCAGCAGGTAGGCGTTGAAGCCTGTGCCCGACCCTTTTTCGCCTGCGCGCGTGCGCCCATAGCCCAGATGCAGCGTGATGCAGTCGTCGGCGTGTCCTGGAATGGGGTACGCTGCGACGCGCATGGCGTATCCATTCACGCTCAGCGTGACGATGGGCGCGTCGCCCTGCACGAACGAGGCGTCCTCGAAGAACGCCCATGTGCCCTTGCGCCGCAGCCCCAGCTCCTCGAAGGTCTTCAGGCTCATGTAGGCGAGGTTATCCCAGCACACGCGCGTGACGGGCTTGGGCAGCTCCTGCAGCCATGCGTTGTTGGCAAAGCGCCCGTCGTAGACGGTGGGGTCAGGCGCGAAGCGCACCTCGTAGGTCTTGACGCCCGCCTGCACGGGCGCAAGGTCGTAAATCGGCGACTGCACCACCAGCGGCGTCTGCTTGAGGGCGACCTGCTTGACGGGCTTGGCTGTGCGCGGCAGCACGCCGTCATGCACGCCCTTGCGCCACACGGCGTCGAACTGCGCTTCGGGTGCGAGTTTCGCCTGCTTCCAGTGGTCTTGCACCAGCTTGAAGGTCTCGGCGGGCGCGCCGTTTAGCAGCGCCATTACCTCCAGCGCAGTGCGTGTGTTCGGGTACAGCGGGTAAATCAGCGGCTGCTGAATAGTGACGGTGCCGTCGAACGCCCGCACATCGCCCCACGCTTCGAACGGGTGGCTTTCGGGCAGGTGCCACACGCACAGCGCGGCGGTCTCGTCCACATACATCCCGTGATGCACGCTCAACGGCACCTTCGGGATGAGTTCGCCGAATTTGAGGTCAACGGGCGCATTGTAGGCGGGGTTCACACCGCCCAGCATAATCAGCACTTCGACGGCGTTGTTGGCGAGGTCTTGCGCCAGTTGGCGAATCTGCTCTTGGTGCAGCACGGGCTGCTCTTCGGGCGGCGCGGTGAAGACGACCGTCTTGCCGAGGTTGCCCAAGTGCGCGTTGATGGCGTGCGCCATCGCGTGGACGGCAGGCGGCTGCGCCTCGCCCACAATCACGAGGCTCTGCCCGCGATGCTCGACCAAATCGCCCGCAGCGACCTGCGCCCACTTCTGCTCGGTCTCGGTCAGCTCGCCCTCCACTGTTGCCTGCACGGGCGCGCCCACCAACTTCGCGATTTCGTACAGCAGGCGGGCAATCTTGCTGGAACGGATGGGCAGATGCTCGTCGGCGGTCATGCCCGTGACGGTGAACATCGGCTCCGCCACATAGAGGCGGTTCATCTCGGTCTGCCCCTCGCGGATGCGCCTGCCGTCGGCGAATTCGCGGGCGTAGCGCACTGCGCCTGGCTCAGTATAGAGGAAATCGCTATCCAGCGCGACGATGACCTTCGCGTTGCGCAGGCGGTAAATCGGGTTCAGCCACTCGCCGAACGCCAACCGCGCCCCCTCGTACACATTGTCGCGGTTAATCGGCTCGTACTGATACCACTTTGCCTGCGGGTAGGTCTGCAGGAACTTGCGGATCTGCGCTGCCAGCGTCGGCGAGACAACGCGCCCTGTGAGGATGCGGATGCCCGCCCCGCCTTTGGCGGCTTGCTGCGCCAGTGCGTTCTGGATGTCCGCCTCGAACGCCCGCCAAGTCTCGATGCGCCCGAAGCGCAGCACATTCTGCGAACGGTCGGGGTCGTAGAGGTCGAGAATCTGCGCCTGCACGATGGCGTCCGTTGCGCCGAGGCTGGTCGGGTGATCGGGGTTGCCCTCCAACTTGACGGGTCGTCCCTCATACACGCGCCCCAGCACGCCGAACCCGTAGCCGTTGGTCAGCACGGCGGTTGCGTAGTAGTGCGAGATGCCCGTCAAGCGGTCTTCAGGCGTCTTCGGGCGCGAGATGATGGGGCCCTGCGGCTTGTAGCCACACGCCGACAGCCCCGCCAGCGCCATCGACGCGCCCATCAAGCGCAGAAACTGCCGACGGCTCACGAAGTTGCCCAGCGGCGCCGCCTGACGCGGAAACTCTTGCTGTAGCAACGCCTCAAAATCGGGCGACTGCTCCAGCTCGTTCAAGCTCCGCCAAAACTGTTCGCCTGCACTCACCTGCTCGTTGCGTTTCTCTTCCATCGCGCCTCCTTACCGATGGCAAATCGAGCAGTCGCTCAGCTGCTCCTTGTGGATGTTGTAGTGCTTCACCAGCAGCTTGCCCAGTTCCAGCTGGTTGCGCGGGATGTTGTTCGGGTCGTAAGGGATGTTGTAGCGCTCGAGCATCGCCTTCATCTCTTCCTCGCTGCGCGGGGGCTTGTAATACATGTTGAACACTTCCTCTTTCGGGCGAATGTTTTTCTCGGGATTGCGGTGGCAGTCCAGACACCACTGCATCGAGAAGGGTTGCGACTTGTGGGTCAGGTGCATCTTCTCGATGCCCCCGTGGCACGAGGCGCAGCTGATGCCCTTGTTCACATGCGCGCTGTGGTCGAAGTAGACAAAGTCGGGTAGGTTATTCACCTTGTTCCACACGAGGGGCTTGTTGTTGTTGTAGCTGTCGCGCACAGGCTCCAGCAGCGGGCTGTTCGTCCAGATTTGGGAGTGGCATGTCATGCACACTTCGCTGGAGGGTACGCCCGCATGCGCCGATTGCGTCACCGACCAGTGGCAGTAGCGACAATCGATGCCCAGCTCCTCGTAGTGGTGCTTATGGCTGAACGGTACGGGCTGGTCTGGGGGTTCGCCGACCTTCGTCCACCACGGCGAGCGGGTAATCGCCGAGCCACCAACCGCCAGCCCGACAATCGCCAGCAACCCGCCGACCACAAAGACACGCGCTAAAGTGTTATGGTGCGGTCTGAAGACCTGCATAACGGTCACCTCGTCGTCCAAGCATGATTTTCGGCAGATCTACGGGCAATTCCTGCCGAACCACGCTTGTGATAAAATGCACAAACTTAGCCACGCTAAGCATATTTTCCATAGCGAATCTGCGGGGAGGGCTTGCGTAGACGATGCGCCTCGCTGCGCCAATCACCTGCGCAAAACCTCCGCAGGGATATATTACCCTATCTCGGCGCGAATTGTCAAGGGATAAGGGGGAGATTGTGGGGATTTTCACAGAGTGCCCGATAGTCGCTTCCGCGCCGATTTCCAGCGGTCGTGTAGCCAGAGCCACTGGTCGGGGTAGCGACGCACATAGTCCTCCAGCACATCGTGCAGGGCTTGCATGATGCGCTGGTAGTCCGCCTGCGCGTCGCCCGACGGCTCGAAGCGCATCGGGGGCAGAATCTCCACGCGATGGCGGTCGTCGGGCAGGCGCACATTGAACAGCGGTACCAACGGCGCGCCCGTGCGCAGGTGGAACACGGCGGGTCCTGCGACGCTGCCTGCTTTCTGCCCGAAAAACTCCACGAACACATCGCCCGCGTTCTGGTCGGGCAGGATGCCGACTGCTTCGTTGGCGCGCAGGGCTTTCAGCACCAGCCGTGCGGCGTTCCCGCGCGGGAAGACCCGATAGCCGCTGCGCTCACGCAGCATGGTGATTAGCGCCGTCGTGCCTGGGTCGTCGGCGTCGCGGGCAATCACCGCCACGGGGTAGCCCAGCATGCAGATGTATCGCGCCATCAGCTCCCAGTTGCCGAAGTGCCCCGTGATCAGCAGCACGCCCTTGCCCTCGGCGAACGCGGCGTCCAAGTGCTCCAGCCCAACGACAGTCAAGATGCGCTCGATCTCCGCTTGGCTCATCGACGGCGCTTTGAGGAACTCGGCGAGGCTCACGCCGAAGTTGCGGAACACGCGCCGCGCGGTCGCCTTGACTTGTTGGGGCGTCCAGTCGGGGAAGGCGCGTTGCAGGTTTTCGATGGCGACGCGCCGATAGCGGCGCGAGAGCGCGTATGCCAGCTGTCCCAGCCCCGCGCCGAGCCGTTGCGCCGCCCGCAGCGGCATGAGGCGAAACAGCGCCCACGCGCCCCGCAGCGCCCATCGCCCCAGCAGCCCTTCCAGCCGCTTGCGCACCGCTGACTTCGCCGCCATGCAGGGGATAGGATACCCCGCGCCTAGGCATCAATCCACCACGAACACCACCTTCAGTTGGCGCAGGAAGCGCGTTTTGGCATCTTCTGCCAGCAGTTTGGCGGTATCGGCGTCGCTCAGCACCACATCGGTGGTCGCCACCGCACGCCGATAGACACCAATCGGACGCACAATCAGCGGGTTGTTGCCCGCGCGCTTGTCGGCGCGTGCGGCGTCCATATCCCGATAGTACGACGCCAGCCCCTGCTCGACTACCTTATCCAGGTCGAAGTTGCCGACGCCGTAGATGGGCGTACCGTCCGCTTTGAGGATGCGGGGCGCCATCGCAGGCTGCACCTTCAGCCCGCGCGCGTCGATGATTAGCCCCGTGTAGTTGCCCTCCACCACAGGCGTGTCGGGTGCAGGCACATTTGGCGCAAGCAGTTCGATGCGCGGCAGCGGCGGCTCAGGCGCGGCAGGCGCAGGATCCGCAGGCGACGGGCGCAGCAGCAGGCGGCTCAGTCCGTCCTTCCCGTACATTGCCGTGCCAACCGTCACCTGCACCGCTTCCTGTCCCTCGATGATGATTTTGCGCTCGTCGATGACCTGTGCGCCGCGCACAAAGCCCGTGATGCTGGCGCGAATGATCTCGCTTTGCATCATGTAGTCCGCGCCTGTGAACTGCGCGTCGATCTGCACGCGGTCAATCAGCATCAACAGGTTGGCGAGGGCGTCCAGTCGGGCGTAGCCGCGTGCTTTGAGGTAGGCGCGGGCGCGGTTCGGCTCGTCGCGGGGCAAAAGCCCGACGCCCGTCGCTGTGAGCACGCCCTCCGACCAGTTGATGGCGGCGTTCTCGTAGACCTCGATGTAGCCCTGCGGCGACTCTTTCCTAATTACGGTTTGTGCGTGTGCGGGCAGGCTTGCGAGGAGCAGCAGCCCGATTGCGGTCAGTGCGTGTCTTCGCATGGTTGCTAACCTCCTTCGTTGCGGATTGGGGTACAGCGGGTTGGCTCTTGAGCGCGTCTTCGGGACGGCTCAGAATCTGCTCCACCCACAGCATAGCGAGCGTGGTGCGCCAGTGGGCGTCGGGCTGGGTGAGCGCGGCGCGAATGGCGCGCTGGGCGGCGTCGGCGTCGCTGACGAGGCTCACCCCCTTCGCCGTGCGCTGGGTCAGCAGCACAGGCTCCCGACGGTTGGGGGCGAGCGCGAGCAGTTGCACGCGCGCCTGCCAGCTGGCGAACTGGTCGCCCAGCCCGTAAGGCGCGCTCGCGTCACCCCAGCGCGTAATGGGCTCCAGCTCCAGCTCGACAATCAGTTGCCAGTGGTTTTTGTCGTTTGTGTCGCTGAGGCGCACGCCCATCTCGCCGAGCGATTGGCGCAGCGTTGCCTGCAGCGAGTGGCGCGCCGTGCGCTCCAGCGCGATCTCGCCTGTGTAGCGCACCACGAGGCGCACGGGCGGATGCCCTACCGCCTGCCACACCTCGCGCCAGTCGGCGGGCGTCTGCAGGCGGTCAAGGGGCACGACTTCGGCGCGCACGCGCACATACACGCAGCCGTTCTGTCGGCGCGGCTCGCCCAGCATCTGCCAGCGCAAGGCAATCCCCTGTGCGAACGCCAGCTGCGCCGACTGCTCCAGCACCCCGTCGCGCCCGACCTCCAGCCGTGCAAGGCGTACCCCGCACGCCTGCTCCACCGCTTGGCGCAGCGCGTCGCGCGTCGCTTCGCGAATCGCCTGTTCGTAGGGCGGCTTCCACTCGGCGACCCCTTCGGCTTCCACCACCAGCGGCTCCTCCACTGCCGCGAAGCCCACAATCGTAAATAGTAGCATTAGGGCGAGCAGTTGCGCGATACGGCTGGGGCGTCTGTTCCTAACCCCCTCCTTAAGGTTCCCCCTGCACGCAGGGGGAACCGAGTCCGTTTGGTTCCCCTCGCGAAGCGGGGGGAACCTCAAGGAGGGGGGCAAATTCGTTCGCATGGCAGACGGCAGCAGATGCGCAACCCACCTCATGGCGCACCCCCTTGAGTCGTCGGTTTCGTCCCTTCGACGGCGTGCAGCAGCGCGTAGAGCAGCGCGGCGAGCTGCTCGCGCGTGAGCGGTGCGGCGCGTGCGCTCCCACGCCCGACGATTCCCCGTGCCCAGTCGGGGATGTCCAGATACGATGCGCGGCGGTTCGGTAGGCGTGCCTCGCTCACCTTCGCCAGCAGCACTGCCGCCTGCCCGCAACTGATGGGACGCGCAGGCTCCGACGGCTCGTATGCCACATGCGTCCCCAGATACGCCTGCAGCCGTTGCAGCAGCGCGGCGAAGTAGCACGCGCTCACAGGCTCGCGGGGGCGGAACAGCCCGTCAGGGTAGAGGCGCATCCAGCCCTGCGCCAGAATCGCGTCGATTTGCGCGTGGTACGGGCTTTCGGCGTAGTCGCGCCGATTCTCGCTGGGCGGTACACCCTCGTCGGGTAGCGGCTCGATGGCGAATCCAACGGGCAGCGACTGCCCCGTGAGGCGGCGGTGCATGCGTTCGGCGGCGCGCTGCGCCAGTATCTTCCAGTCCGCCCGCTGCCCGCTGACCACCTCCATCCCGCCCGTGAGTAGCGCGCCCGTGCGCACATCGAGGCTGCTAAGTTCAATCTGCAGGCGGTCGCCCTGCGCCGTGATGCGCCCCACCAGTAGCCACTGCGCGGCGGGCAACGGCGCGGCGCTCGCCTCCGATTCGCCTGTCAGCCCTGTCTCGCGCAGCCGCTGCTCCTGCAGAATCGCCCGCGCGTGTTCGCGGTCGCTGATGTGCAGGCGCGACGAGAGGCTCAGCGTCTGCACCACTTGCTGCCGCACCTGTTGCGCCAGCGCGTCGTCGCTCCCTTCAAACGCGCCGACTGCCAGCACGGGACGACTCGGCTGACCGACGGCAATTAGCAGCCCGCCCAGCGCACTTAGCAGCCACCAGCCCACACACCGCCAGCGTCCCATCGCGCGACGACCCCATACACTCAGACGACTCATCCCACCAAGCGTGTTAGGCAGGCGTGGGGATTTTCCTGCTGATTAGCGATTATCACCGTGCGAACCGCTTATCCACAGCAGCGCAGGAGCTACTTCAGCAGGGGCGATTCCCAGTAGATGTACGAGGTGCAGGCGCCCGCGTCAGGAGCAGATTGCACGCGCACACGGACAGCCCCCAACAGCGCGACAATTGCCATCAGCCAGAGTATCCAAAGTGCGTATCGGCGCATGGTTCCACTTGGTTAGAGGCGCGACTGTCCCGAAAGGTTTTATCGAAACAGCAAGCTCCCCTCGATGAATAGGAAGCGGTTGCCCGTGTGTTCGAAGCCGAAGCCGACGCGCAGCCGCTGCAGTAGGCGATTCCGAAACGGTAGGCGGTAGAAGAGGCGCGCTTGATACTCGTTGCCCGCCACGCCAATCCCACGCCGATAAGCGATTCCCACGCCGTCGAAGAGGTTCTTGACGAGGTAGAGGCTGGCAGGGCGCAATCCCGTGTAGTCCAGTGTGAACTGCTCCAGGTCGAACGCTTCGGCGATGCCCGTCTCCAGCGGCGCAAGCAGTCCAGGTAGCAGTTGGGCGGTGAGGATGTCGCCGAGTTGCTCGCGGAACACCTGCGCGGGGTCGTCGCCACGCGCGATGGCTGCCAGCACCTGCCCGCGTCCCAGCAGGCTCAAGATGCGCTGCTCCGACAAGCCCGGCGGGTCGGAGCGTGCAGTCAGTTGCAGGCGTTCGGGGTCATCCAGCGGTCCGCGCACATTGACTTCCACGCGGTAGCGGATGGGGTCGCCTGTGAAGTCGGGCGCGACGACGCTCGTGCTGGCGCGTACATCCAGTTCGATGCGGGCGATGGTCTCGCCTGCGGCGTTGGTGAAGGGATAGTTCAGGCGGGCGACGCTGTCGGGTTCGATGCGCAGGCGCGCGGTGGGCAGGCTCAGCGCGCCGCCGCGCAGGTTGAATTCGCCCGACAGGCTGGGCGACTGCAGCGCGCCGCCGATTTGCAGCGCGCCTTCCATGCGGGCATCGAGGTTCGGGTTGCGCAGGGTGAACTCGTCGGCGATGTCCACGCGCAGGTCGAAGCGCGGGTTGATGGGCAGCGGCTCGCCCGCCGTGCGTTCGGGCAGTTCGGGGGGCAGGTAGAGGAACCCGCGTTTGACCCGTAGCGCGCCCTGCACCTGCGGCTCGGTCAGCGTGCCCTGCACCTGCACCGCGCCCGAAATGACCGCCTGCGCGCTGCCCTCCAGCACGGGCAACTTCGGCTCGCGGAGGGTCAGCCCGTCGGCATGCAGGGTCAGGTTCGCGATTGCCTGCTCGCCCGACAGGTCGATGGCACCTTCAACGCGCAGATTGCCGCCCTCGGATGAGCGCGCCTGCGCCTGTACGATGCGCGCCTCCTGCCCGCTGAACTCCACCTGCAGCCCGATTCCTTCCAGCGCGGTGCGCAGGTCGCTTAGCGCGAGTGCGCCGTCGGCGATTTGCAGGCGTCCGCGCGGTTGCGGCTGGGCAAGCGTGCCCTCAATCTCAAGCACGGCATCGATTGTGCCCCGCGTGCGTTCGGGGTCAATCGGCGCGAACAGGCTCAACAGAGTCAGCGGCTGCTCGCGCAGGCGCGCCTGTATCCGAATCGGCTCATCGTCGGGGATACTTATCGGCGACCAGTGGAACGGCAGGCGTCCCGACAGGCGCGCCTGGTAGTCGCCCATGCGGATCAGCGCGTCGTCGGTCTGAATCGCGCCCTCGCGCACCTCAATCTGGCTGAATAGGATCTGGTCAATCGTGTATCCGCCATAGGCGAGTTGGTTGACGGTTGCGCTGAGGGTCAGTTCGGGCGATTCGGGCACGCCGTCGGCGATGAGGCTCAGGTCTAACGCGCCGTCGACTTCGGGCAGGCTGGGGTCCCACAGGCGCGCCCAGCGCAGGGGCAGCTGCGCGGCTTCGAGGTCGACGGTGAGGCGTTCGGGCGTGTAGCGGGCTTGCGCTTCGAGGCGTGCGGTTTCGGCTTGCCAGCGCAGTTGCTGCAGCGCGGCGCGTTGCGTGCGCAGGCGGCGCAGGGTCTCTACCGCGCGGGCGAGGTCGGTGTCGGCGTTGGGGGCGTCTCCGCTGGACAGCCCAACCCATTCCGCCTGCAGGTTCAGACTCCCCAGCGACTGTGCGCGCCACTCCAGTTGCTCGGCGTTCAGGCGCAGTTGGGCAAGCGGTTCGCGCAGTACGCCCTCAAGGCTCAGGGACGCCTGCACCTTGCCCTGCAGCGTCTCGATGCGCTCGGCGACGGCGGGCGGCAGCGCGTTGGGCACGGCACGAACCACCCGCTGCAGCCACTCGATGGGCAGCGCGCTTGTCTCGGCGGTCAGACGCACCTGCTGACGCTGCAAATCGCACTCGTGCAGCGTAAGGCGCGCTTTGCCGTCGGGGGTGCGGAGGGTGAAATCGGCGGTGAGGCTGCCGCCGCTTTGCCCCGTGTGGGAAAAGTCTTGGACTGCCCCCCTCCTTAAGGTTCCCCCCGCTTCGCGAGGGGCACCGAGAAGCGCGCTCGCTGAGGTTTCCCCCGCTTCGCGAAGGGAACCAAGCCACGCACCCGCTTGGTTCCCCCTGTTTACAGGGGGAACCTTAAGGAGGGGGTCTTCAACCGCAGGCGCAAGTCGTTTCGGCGACGGGCTATACTCGAACGCTGCCCACCCCTCCACATCGCCCAGCAGTGCGCCGTTGAGGGCGATTTGGCTGCCTTGCAGTTGCACGCGCACATTCGGCGCGTCGGGCGTACCCGACGCCTCGCCCTTCACAGTTGCCCGCCCCGTGAGGCGGTACTCCACAGGCAAGTAGGGCGCAAGCGCGTCCAGCGCGGCGTTTTCCAGAAGCCACTGCGCCTCGAACTGCCCGTCGCTGCGCCACTGCCCGCGGGCAAGCAGTGCGCCGTCGCCTACTCGCGCCTGCGCCAAGACCACATCGACCTGCACCGCGCCGTCCCGCGCCTGCACGATGACCTGCGCCGTGTTGTCGCGCGCGACGGTCTGGTCGTACTGCAGGCTCTCGGCGTAGAGGCTCGCGCGGAGTTGCCACGCCTGCGGCTCGCCCTGCGCCTCGAACCTGCCCGACGCCAGCCCCGTCAACGGCAGTTCGCGGCGCAGCCAGTCGGGCACGCTCGCCAAGTCGAACTCGTACAGGTCGCCCGCGAGTTGGAAGCGCGGAGGCTGGTCAGGTGTTTCGGGCAGTTGCACTGCGCCCGATGCAATTAGTTGCGCTGCGCGGCGCAGGATCTGCGCCTGCGTGATGCGCAGTTCGCGCTCCACAAGGTTCAGGTTCACGACGGCGATTTCCGCACCGAGGTCGCCCACGCGCCCGTCGAACACGACCGCCTCGGCGACCGCTTCGGGCGATTTGAGGCTGCCGCGCAGTTGCGCCGTGAGGTAGCCAATCCCGTCCAGTCGCAGCGATTTGTCCGTGCCGTTGGCGTCGCCCAGCAGTTGCGCCAGCAGGTTCAGGTCAACCTCGTTGGCGTCTACGCTGAGGTCGAAGCGCGGGTTGTCGCTTGTGAGGTCGCGCACTTCGCCCGACAGGTACACTGCGCCGAGCGCGCCCTGCAGCGTCGCCAGCGGGATGGTCAGCGCGCCGTCGGCGTATTGCACCCGTGCGCGCAGCCCGCCGATGCGCTGGTTCGCGTAGCGCAGCGCGTCCATTCGCAGGTTCGCCTCCACCGTCGGCGCGTCGAGGCGTCCGTAGACCAGCAGCGACACATCTGCCTCGCCGCTGAGTTGCGCCTCGCGTAGGGCGGGCACGCGCTGCAGGGGCAGGCGATTCGCCTGCGCGTACAGGCGCAGTTCGGGCGTGTCTTGGCGCGTGTCCAGCCACAGTTTGCCTTGCACCGTGCACCCTGCGTACTCGGCAGACAGCGCGGGCAGCAGCAGTTGCCCTTGCGCGAAGGCGACGGGACTGCGGAGGTTGCGCAAGTCGCCCTGCGCGGTGCGCACCCGCGCGAGGGCTACCGCACCCTGCGCCTGCAGGTCGTCCAGCGCGCCCTGAATGCGCAGTTGCGCATGGTAGCGTCCCTGCACCCTCGGCGGGTCGTCGCGCAGCAGCCGCCACAGCGCGGCGGCATCCTCGCCGACAGCTCGTACCTGCGTGTCTATCTGCACCGCGCGCCCCGACCAGTCCACGACGCCCTGCACGCGCAGGCTGCCGTCGCGCGTGTTCACGACGCCGCCGATGTGCGACTCGGTGAACGCCAGCGCAAACGCCGCCTCGCGCCACGGCAGCGGTTTACGGCGGTAGGTCGCCCCCTGTGCGACGCCTTGCGCGACGCCCTGCACCTGCAGCGGCTGGTCAGGCGCGTACACGATTTGCGCCGACACTTGTCCCGTCGCCTGCGCGAGGTCAAACTCCGTGCGCGGCAGGTAGGGCTTGAAGCGCGCCCCCTGCACCTGCGCCGCGTCGATTTCAATCAGCCACCGCTTGCTGTCGGAAAGCGCGCGCGCCTGCACATCGCCTAGCGCGTCGCTGACGCCCCGCAGGGTAATCGCCTGCCCGATGCGCGGCTGGCTCAGGGTGAACTCCTGCGCCCACAGGGTCGCCCGCACGGGTGCGTCGGGCAGGAAGTCGTCGAAGTAGAGTGTCCCACCCCGCGCGTGCACGCGGAAGGTGAACGGCGTTGGTTCAGGCGGGCGCGGCTGGCGCAGCAGCGGGTCGATGTTCCACACGCCTTGCCGATTACGCTGCAGCCACACTTCGGGGCGGTCTAACTCGATGGTCAGCGGCGTGCCGTCGGCGGGCAGGCGCACCTCCAGATAGCGGGCGCGCAGCAGCCGCTCGCCCGACAGCGTGCGCACCTCGGGGTAGGTCAGCAGGATGCGGTTCCAGCCCAAACTCACACGCTCGACCTGCACCTCGAGCTGGGCTTGACGGCGGGCGTAATCGCGCAGCGCGGGCGGCAGGCTCTCCTCGACCGCCAGCTTCACCTGCCACAGATACATCGCCCCCGCCAGCCCCAGCAGCGCGACGGGCAACGCAATCAGCAGCAGCTGCCCCACGCGCCAGAGCAGGCTACGCGCTCTCTGCCGCACCGACTTTCGCGAGCCTCTCTGCCATCACGCGCTGCGAGAACGCTATCGCATTGTACGAACTGCGAATGAACGGTCCCGACGCGACGAACAGAAAGCCCATCTCCTCCCCCAAAACGCGATACTCCTCGAACTGGTCAGGGTGGATATACTCCTGCACGGGCAAGTGGCGTTGGGTCGGGCGCAGGTACTGCCCAATCGTGAGCGCGTCGACGCCGACGCTGCGCAAATCGCGCATGGTCTGCAGCACCTCCTCGCGCGTCTCGCCCAACCCCAGCATGATGCCTGACTTGGTGTAAATCGCGGGGTTCATCTGCTTGACCATCTCCAGCACTTTGAGCGAGCGGTCGTAGCGCGCCTGCGGGCGCACGATGGGGTGCAGGCGGGCGACGGTCTCGATGTTGTGGTTAAAAATCTCTGGCTCGGCGTCCACCACGCGGCGGATGCACCAGCGTTTTGCTTTGAAGTCGGGGGTAAGCACTTCGACAATCGCGTTGGGGATAGTCGCGTGCAGGGCGCGGATGGTCGCGGCGAACTGCCCTGCGCCTTCATCAGGCAGGTCGTCCCGCGCGACGGAGGTCACCACGATATGTTTCAGCCCCATGCGCTTGGCAGTTTCCGCCACGCGCTGCGGTTCCTGAGGGTCTAACGGGAGCGGCTTGCCCGTCTTGATGGCGCAGAAGCCGCAGTGGCGCGTGCAGATGTCGCCCAAAATCATAAAAGTCGCCGAGCCTTTCGACCAGCATTCGGGCAGGTTCGGGCAGCGTGCGCTCTCGCACACGGTGTGCAGGCGCGCCTCGCGCATCATCTGCTCCACTTGCTGCACCTTCTCTGGCTTGGGCAGGCGCACCTTCAACCAGTCGGGGAACTTGCGGTTGACCAGCTCAATCTTTGCCATCGGGGGTATTATACCCGCGCGGGTCGCGTCGTCGGCGTCCTGCAATCCCTCGCGCACGCGCTGGAGGTTATCGCGCAGTGCACCGATTCGCGTCAGTAGCCTCTGCGTGTTGCTCATACAGCTCCCGAAACGGGCGCAGCCACTCGCGTCGGAACGCCTCGTCGCGGCTGAGCAGCACCTGCCCACAGGTCGCGCTGAAGCGGAACCCGCAGGGCGCGTCGTTGAGCCGATGCACATCCACGGGGTAGCCGACCGCCCGCTCCAGCGCATCCGCCAGATGAAAACAGTAGCGCAGGGGGTCTACCTCTTGCAGGAAGGTCGGCTCGAGGTAGACGGCGATGTCGATGTCGCGGAAGGGGCGCGCCTGCGCGAACGACCCCAGCAGGTACGCCAGTCGGATTTCAGGGCGCTCGTTCAGAGCCGCGCGCAACTGCGCCACAATCCCCGCACGCGCTTCAGGCGACGCATCGAAATAGCGCAACTCCTGCACGGTTTGCACGGTGGGAGTATACCTCTTCCGAATACGCGCTCAGAGCCGCCCAACAATCTCGAACTCGCACAGCTCTTTTTTGCAATTTCTTTTGCGAATAGGAACAACTGCTACCCTGCTGAAGCCATGCTCGGCAAACAACTCTGCAAGTATCTGTTCTACAGGCACAAGCACGCCGTAGAACGATGAGTTGCCCACGATGTAGTGGATTTTTGCGCCCGACGCCAGAAGTTCGGTCAGTCGCTGAATGTGCAGGCGCATATCCTCGAAGTATTTCACGACATAGTTCGCCATCAGCACGCCGTTGGTGGGATGCGCTGCGCGAATGCGCGAAGCGACATCTGCTACACGCGCAGGCACAGGCAGCTGGGGCTGCCACAGTTTCAGCCGACTGGTTGCAATCCCCCAAGTGCCGCCGATTGCCCGCCAGTCCAGCTCCCCTGCCTCCGCGCCATCTGTGAGGAAGCCCAGCCAATACATGTAGGGGCGCAACTCGCGAATGTACGAGATTCGGTTTGCATAAGGCGGCGAGGTAATTACCAAGTCGTAGATGTTTCCATCCAGAGGTGTTAGGGTGCGGGCGTCAGCTTCTATCACGCACGGCTCTAAATATGGATTCGAGTGCGCATCGCGAGCAGTTTCGTGCAAATACTCGAGAAACCGCTGGTCGTGGCTTTGCATGTCCAGCGCAAGTTGGCGACTTTCGCGAAATGAGAGCGATGGGTGATGATACGATGCGTTGGAGAACTCGATGATGCACTGCGCAAAGGCAACCCAAACGAGATCGGCTGACGCCTGTGCGACCGTCGCTTGAGTCGCGTGTATAGCCGTGCGCATCGTGGTGAGCCACGCAAGCGACTCAGCGTCCCACCATCGCTGAATATCGCGGATAGGAGGCGGCTCGCAAGCGCTGTGCGTGTAATCGCGCCGCTTGTGTACGAGCATTTGCCCCCACTCCAGCGCTGATTGGATAGCGTCGGGCGTGTAGATGCGCGTCTTCGCGCGGCTCAGCCAGACGAGGAACGGGTTAATCTCCACCAGCGTTGCAGGATAGCCCATTTGCGCTGCGAGGAGCGCAGTCGTGCCCGTGCCTCCGAACGGGTCTAATACGCGCGTTGAGGAAGGGTAGTGTTGTAAACGCTCGGCAACCAGACGCGCCGAGTAAGCGGGGGTCAAGCGCAGCCAGCGATGGCGTCCGCGTTTCAAGTTGTCCAAAAATGTGTATTCAGCGCGACGGGAGAGCCGTATCTCCATCGGGTTCCTCCTCCACTTGCATAAGCAGAATCAACGCTCTGCGGACTTGCTCCTGCAGTGTCTGTTGATTACGCTCGAATAGTCCCTGCAAGTCGTAGCCAACGACATCGCGCATAAAAGCGTAGGACGACCGATAGGTGTCGCCTTCAGTTGTCCCCTTAAGAACAAGCCATCCTGCGTTTCGATAGCGTCGCTCTAAATCGCTATCAATTTGTTGCGATAGCACCAGCATGCAGGGGAGATAACTGCTCTGGTAAGCGCGCGCCGCGCTCTGTATGTCTGCATTCTGTCGTTTGGAGTCCTTGCTTTTGTAGCCTTGCCGTATCTCGAAGACAGCACCTTTGGGCAGTGAATCTACTTGAAGCTTTTTAGCAGCCTCGCTTAACCAGTGTCGGAAACGCTCCCGATTTTCACGGTTAGGAATCGTTGCAGTTTCGACCCGCGCGTCAAGCTCGATGGTTCGTGTTCTATCGCGCTCAGTGACGATGTAGCTCCACTGTATGTCTTTTGTAGACAGCCCAAGATAATCTTGAATAATCGCTCGTACCATTCGCTCGCATCCTATCCCTACTTGGCGGTACAGACTGGTCAATCCACCCGCGACGCGATGCGCTGTGTAGATCTCGGGCGCATCCAATCCCAGCCAATGATAAAAGGGGTCTGCGCTATAGATTTTTTGAAACTCGCTTGCAGATACACCCCCTTTAGCCATCTGCCCAAGTCGTGGGCGATAATTGGTTACTGCACGCATGGGACTTAGCAACAACTCGAGATACTCCTGGTCAGTTCTCATCTTTTCGGAGAATGGGCTGCAGGCTGTGTCAACCCGCAGCCCGTTGCTTAGTGCTTCCACTTAATCGTGCAGCCGATGGGCGGCACATGGGAGACATGCGGGATGTCGTTCTCCAGCAGGCTGCGAATCGCGTCACGCACATACTCGTGGCGCACTTGATCTGGATGCTCCCAGTTGTCGTCGAACCGCCCGTGGTACTTCAGGTCGCGCTCTTCGTCGAACACGAAGAATTCAGGTGTACGCGAAGCCTTGTAGGCGCGTGCAACCGCCTGAGTCTCGTCGAACAGGTACGGGAACGGGTAGTTTTTCTCTTGGGCGACGCGTTTCATGTTCTCAAAACTGTCTTCGGGGTACTGGGTCGGGTCGTTCGAGTTAATTGCCACAAATGCCACACGGTCTTTGAACTCGTTCGCCAGTCGGATTACGCGGTCTTCATACGCCTTGACATAGGGGCAGTGGTTGCACCAGAAAAACAGCACCAGCACAGGTTTGTCGGCAAAGTCCTTGAGCGAGTAGATCTTGCCGTCCACACCAGGCAGCTGGAAGTCATACGCCGATTGACCGATTTCCATCCTCGTCACCTCCTTCAGGGTGTGTGTTGCGCAGGGCGGCGCGCAGCGTCGCCAGCGAGGGCAGAGGCGAGAGTCGCCCGTCCTCATGCAGGAATGTGCGACAGGTGAGGCGATAGGGTAGGTGCGGTTGCGGCTGCACCTCGCGCCCGTCGATGCGAATGGTGGGCGACCCGACGAACCGATACTGCTCCGCCTGCTGCTGCGTGTCGATGCGAATCACCTCAATCGGCGCATCGATGCCCTCCAACGCCAGCGCGTCGCGCAGCAGCTCCAGCGCACGCTCGTGCGACGGGCATTCTGGGTAGTATAGCAGCTCGATTCGCATCGTCGCGCCTCCCAAGTTATTTTACCTGACGGTCAGGCAGTTCGCGACGGCTCGGCTTAAACATCTGCAGCATGCGGTCAGTGACCAGAAACCCGCCCACCACATTGATGGTCGCCAACACGACCGCCAGCGTGCCCAGCACCGCGCTCAGCGTGGTGTGCTGTGCGCCCGCCGACAGAATCGCGCCCAGAATCGTGATGCCCGAAATCGCGTTGGACCCCGACATCAGCGGCGTGTGCAGCGTCGGAGGCACTTTGGTAATCACCTCGAACCCCAAGAAAATCGCCAGCACGAAGACCGTCAGCGCGGTAACGAACGCCTCCATACCGTGTAGGATACCCGAAAAAATGCCCCCGCAGGCGCGGGGGCGATTGGTCTCACCTTGAGTTGCTGGCTCAAGCCGTTTCGTGCGCTCGCAGCACGACGCGCACATCCCCGTGAACGGTCTCCAGCGCGAGGGTTCCTGTACCGTCGCCAGCAACGCCTGTGTAGTAGCCGCGTCCTGACTCAACCGCGCGGCACTCCAGCCCGCACTCAATATCGCCCGACACTGTGTGCATCTGCACGCGGCAGTCGTTGCCGTCGGGCACTTCCACCGAGATGTCGCCTTTCACGGTAGTCAGGCGCACTTCGCCTTGCACGGGCGTCATCAGGTCTAAGCAAATGTCGCCGCGCACGGTCTCCACTGTAAAATTACGGGCAACGCTGCGCTCGGTTTCTATGTCGCCGTTGGTGAGTTGCACGCGCACGGTGTCCGCCTGCAGGTCGTGCAGGTGTGCGTCGCCGTTGACGGTAGTAATCGCAACGCGCTCGCCTTGCAGGTCGTGGATGTGAATGTCGCCGTTGACCGTCTCCAGCGTCGCGCTGCCGCGAATGTGGCGCAGGGTGATGTCGCCGTGCGGGGTGCGCAGGTCAATTGAGCCGTCCAGCTTCTCGACCTCGACGTCGCCCTTGTGTTCCAGATGCACACGCAGGTTCACTTGGCGCGGGATGCGCAGGCGCAGGTTCACCTTCTGGCGCAGGTCGCCCTCCAGCTCAGGCGCGGTGATGCGCACACCCGCCTCCGTTCGCTCGATGGTCAGGCTGTAGCGCTGTTTGGCTTCTTCCACACGCTGCTGGGAAGCTCCCCGCAGGCGGATGTCGGCTTCGACCCGTCCTCCGTCGAAACCGCCCGTGATGTGGATATCGCCTGCGGGGAGGTCGATGGACAGCGATTGCCCCCCATCAATCGCGAAGTCCATCGTCTGCTGCAAGTCGGTCTCGTACTTGCCCCACCGTCCCAAGGACCAGTCGCCTTTTTCCAGTTCTTCGAGCGTTCGGCGCAGTTCGTCGAGCCCGCGTTGGGTCTGCTCGCGCACGCTTTGCCCGATTTGCTGCCAGTTAACGCTGCGCACGGCTTGCCCTGTGGCGCGCACGGTCTCCTCGACGGTGCGCAGGATTTGGTCGAACAGCCCGCGCACAGGGTTCGCGCTACCGTTGCCGTCGGCTTGGTTCGTCTCGCTTGCGGGTTGCGCTGCAGACGGCGCGACCTCGTACAGCGCGTCAATCAAATCCGCCGCCTCTTCAGGCGTTATGGTGCCTTGCTGCATCAGGTTCAGGATCCGAAGCAGCGTCTGTTGTCGTTCGGTCATCGGTTGTACCTCCTCCTTCAGCGCAGGGTACGCAGTTTACGCGCCGCCTCTTCGGCGGTGATCGCACCCTGCTCCAGCATGTCCAAGATTTGGCGTCGCTGCTCAGCGAGATGCCCGTTCAAGTCCTGCGTCGTTGCAGGGGTCAGCCCCAGCGCCAGCAGCAGCGCGTCCAGTTTGTTGCGCGCCGTAGGGTAGCTAATCCCCAGTTCACGCTCCACGCCCGCCAGCATGCCCCGATTGCGCAGGAACACCTCCAGAAACTGTAGTTGCTCCTCGTCGAGCTGGGCGAAGCGGTTCGGCGTGAAGTGCCCTTGAATCGTCACGCCGCACTCTTCGCAGGCGACCTGCGTCACGATGAGTTTTCCGCTGCAGATTGGGCAGCGCGTCGGTTGGGCATACGGCTTTTTCATAGCGCTACGCATGATACCCCATCGCAATCAAAAAAGTCAAGTCTTGACCGCCCTAAAACTCAGAATTTCTGACTTCAGGGTGAAATTCTTGAAAGTCAGCTCCTACCCCGATTTCGATGAGGTGAAGAAGCGTTGCGCTCGAGGTACACTTGCCCCGATGCGTGCGGTTTTGCGGAACGCGCGCGGGGAGGTTGGCTGATGCGCGTCGGGGTGCTGGACATCGGCTCGAACTCGGTGCTGCTGCTGGTAGGCGAGTATACGGGCACGAACTGGCGCATATTGACCGACCAGACGCGCATCACGCGCTTAGGCGAGGGGTTTGGCGCGACACGCGAACTCCAGCCTGAAGCGATTACACGCACGCTGCAGGCGGTGGAGGAGTACCTTGCGGAGTGCCGCGTGCTGCAGGTGGGGCATATCGTCGCGGCGGCGACCGCCGTCGTGCGCGAGGCGACCAATCCCGAAGCCATCCTGCAGCCGTTGCGTGAACGGCTGCCCGAAAGCGCCGAGCTGCGTGTGCTGTCTCCGCAGGACGAGGCGCGACTGAGCTACCTATCAGTCGCCTTAGACGAGACGCTCGGCGTCGGCGCAGAACGCCTTGCAGTGCTGGACATCGGTGGCGGGAGCGTGGAGGTCGCGCTGGGGCAGGGCGTGCAAGTGCAGGCGTGGTGCAGTTTCCCCGTCGGTGCAGGGCGCGTCCGCGAGGCACATATGCCCAGCGACCCGCCCTCGCCGCGCGAGGTACTCGCAGCGACGCGCGCCCTCGACGAAGCGTTCGCCCCCCTACGCGAGCTGCCCCAACCAGATCGAGTCGTTGCTATTGGGGGTACGGGCGTGAACTTGGCGATGCTTGCACTGGGGCTGACGGCGTTCGACCCTGCGCAGGTGCATGGCGTCTGGTTCGGCGACGAGACGCCCGCCGCGCTGCTGGAACGCCTGCTACGCCTCAGCGATGCGGAGCGGCGCGCCTTACCTGGCATCGAACCCGACCGCGCCCCCTTGCTGCATGTCGGTGCGTTGATTTTGGAGCGCGCGCTGTTCGCCCTCCGCCGCGAGGAAGTGCAAATCAGCACGCGCGGATTGCGCTACGGAATCCTGTATGAATTGCGGGAAAACAGTCTGCCAACACCTGAATAGCCGCCCGATAACAATTCCAACACGCATCGTGTATAATAGAGGGTGGAGGCATAAACCAGCGTGCGAAGTCGCAAGGCGACGGTCTCGTTTATGCACCCCAGCGAGGAGGCGTTCGCGCGCCTGCTGGATTACTACAAGATTCGCTGGGAGTACGAGCCTCACACTTTCGTGCTGCGCACTGACGCGGACGGCAACCCCAAAGAGTGCTTCACCCCCGACTTCTACTTGCCTGACTACAATCTCTATGTGGAGTTGACCGTGCGTCGTGCGAATATCAATCGGCGCAAGCGTCGTAAGATTGCGCTGCTGCGCGCCCTACGCCCCGACATCCAAATCAAGCTCATGAGTCCGAGCGACTTCGAGAAGTTGATGCTCAAGTACGGGGTGGAGCGCGCGCCGCTGGTGCCAGACCAGGAGTGAGGCGGTGATACGGTACGCGCTGTGCAATGAGGCGTTGCGCCACATGCACTGGGCGGATGCATGTGCGCTTATCGCTGATGCGGGCTACGCGGGTGTGGAACTTGCGCCGTTCACCTTCGCTGAACGGGTCGAGCAGTTGGACGCATTCGCACGCGCGGAGATCCGTCAGACGGCGCAGCGGTACGGACTGCAGATTGTCGGGCTACACATGTTGCTTTGGTCGCCCCCTGGCATGCACGCCACGCATCCAGACCCCGAAGTGCGCGCTCGAACCGCCGAGTACCTGGTTGCGCTGGCGCAGTTCTGCGCCGATGTCGGCGGGCAGGTGATGGTGTTCGGCTCGCCCAAGCAGCGCGAGGCACTTCCCCCGCTCACACCAGCGGCAGCCGCGCAACTCTGGCTGGAGACCCTGCAACCCGCTCTGCGGGTGTGTGCGCAAGAGGGCATCACCCTACTGCTGGAGCCGCTTCCTGAGACGAATGTCGTGCAACGGCTCGGTGAGGCAGTCGCGCTTGTGCAGCAGGTGAACCATCCCAACCTGCGCACGATGCTCGATGTCAAAAGCGCGTTAGCCGAAACCGACGATGTGCCCGCACTCATCCGCCAGCATGCGCCCTACATCGCGCATGTGCATTTGAACGATTCGAACCTACGCGCACCGGGCTACGGAGCGACCGATTTCGCGCCTATCCTGAACGCGCTGCGCTCCGTCGGCTACACGGGCTGGGCGTCGCTGGAGCCGTTCGACTACTACCCAGACCCCGAAACGATGACCCGCGAGGCGTTGCGCTACCTGCGCAGCCTGTAGGCGCCTCCGCCTACAACGGACGCCAATAAATATCGCGCGTCTCGATAATCGTAAACGGGTCGTGGCACTGGATGGCAATCCGCCCCGACTGGAAATCGCGGTCGCGCGTATCCACCACCTTCTGCCCGTTCACGAAAATCTGGATGTGGTCGCCTTTGGCGCGGATGCGCATCGAAAACCAGTCGCCATCGCGAGTGAGCAAGCGGCTCGCCATCACGCGGTTGTAGAGTGACCCCGTGATGTAGTCCCGTCCCGCGTGGTTGAACACCTGCGCCTCGTAGCCCACGGGCCAGTTGTTGGGGTTTTCGGGATTCGGCTGCGCACGGAAGTAAATCCCGTTGTTGGGGCGCATCGGACTGTCGTCCTTGAATGGGCGGATGCGTATCATCGCACGCAGTTCGAAATCGGTGAAGGTCTGCTCGGTGAACAGGTGTCCCATGCCTGCCTCGCCGACGATGGTGCCATCTTTGACGCTCCAGCGCGCCATCCCTGTCGCAAACCAGCCCGACAGGTCCTTGCCGTTGAACAGGGGTTGCCAGCCCTCGTCGCACGAGCGCAACCGCTTAATGCGCAGGTTCCGAAACTTGACTGTGACGCCCGGATGATGTTGCTGCAGCCCAATCACGCCTTTTTTGAACTCGTGCAGGTCACAGTCTTGCACCATTTCGCCGTTGATAGTGATTTGGATGTGCGAGCCGCAGGCGCGTATCTCGAAGGTATTCCAGCGCTGTTCGCCGCTGATTTCGCGCATGCGTTCCAGATTGGTGGGCACGCGGTTGTAGATGCTCCCTGTGGGGTTGCGGGCGTCCTGCAGGCTGATTTGCATCTCGTAGCCGTCGTTCCACGGGGTGGCAGTGCGCTGGGCGCGGAAGAAGACCCCGCTGTTGCCCTCGGCGGTATCACCCTTGTCGATCCAGTACTCGCCGCGCAAGACGAAGTTCTCGTACTCATCAATGGTGCCGATCCAGCCTGCGCTGTCGGTGGGACCAATGAGTTCACCATTTTGCACGCGCCAGTTCGCCCCTGCATACACCTTCCAGCCGCGCAGGTCGCGCCCGTTGAACAGCAGGCGGAATCCCTCGCGCCGTTCCTGCGCCGAGAGACCCTGCGCGTGCGCGATTGCGAAGATGCCCAACAGCCCGGACGCCAACACCCATCGCATAGCCCACTGATTTGGACAGCGGGCGCCGATTCCTGCCTATCGCCTGCCGCGCCGCAGGCGGTACACATACGCCAGCACCTCGGCAACCGCTTGGTAGAGCGCGCTGGGGATTTCCTCGCCGACCTCCACCTGCGCATACAGGCTGCGCGCCAGCGGCGGGTTTGGCACAATCGGCACATGCCACTTAAGCGCTTCCTCGCGGATGCGCTGCGCGAGCCAGCCCTTGCCTTTGGCGACCACGCGCGGCGCGTTCATCGACGCACGGTCATAGCGCAACGCCACTGCATAAGTCACAGGGTTCGTGACGACCACATCGGCGCGGCGCACATCCCGTATCGAACGCTGGCGCGCCGCCTCCTGCATCCGCTGCCGAATGCGCGCCCGCAAGTACGGGTCGCCCTCCGTCTCCTTGAACTCCTGCTTGAGTTCGTAGCGCGACATGCGTATCGTCTTCTCGAAGTCCCACCGCTGGTACAGGTAGTCCAGGATTGCCAGCACGAGCCACAGCGCGCCCACGCGCAGCCCAACTTGGTAGAGCGCGTCGGTCATCGGCGCAAGCGCGTGTGGCATCGGCAACTGCGACGCAGCGACCAGCCGTTCGGTCTCCGCCTGCAGCGTGCGCCATGCGACCCACGCAATCAGCCCGAACTTCAGGACGGCTTTCAGCAACTCCACCGCCGAGCGCTGGGAAAAGAGCCGCTGGAAGCCCTTGACGGGGTTGATGCGGTTCAGGTCGGGCTGCAGCGGCTGCGCCGTGAAGTAAATGCCGACCTGCATCGCGTTGGCAATCAGCGCAGTGAGGAACGCCGCCGCCATCAGGGGCGCCAGCACCATCAGCGCGCTGAGCCCAATCGCGTCGGAGAGTCGCCCCACGCCCGCCTGCAGAATCTGCTGCTGGAACGCGGCAAGGAACCGTTCGCCGCCCCAGCGCATCGCCATCGGCAGCGTCAGCACCAGCGCGAGGAAAATCGCCGCGCCGTTAATCTCGGTGGAGCGGGCGACTTGCCCCTTTTTGCGCGCCTCTTGCCGCTTGCGCGGCGTCGCCTGCTCCGTGCGTTCCTCGTCTGCCATCCCCGCAGAATTATCGGCGTGCGGTAGAATATCTCTAATGCAACGCGCCCCAAGTGCGTGGCGTCTGGTGCTGGTTGCGGCGCTATTGGCGTGCGTGCCGTTCCTGCGCGGGTGGCTGCAAGGAGAGGTGGTCTTCGCCCCGCTGAAGTTGCTGTACCATTTCGAGCCGTGGCGCAGCCTGCCGAACGCGCCGCAGCCCCCACCGTGGGATGTGCTGGTGTGGGACGGCGTGGCGCAGTTCTATGTGTGGCGCGACCTCATCCGCGGGGTGTGGCTGGGCGAAGGCGCGCTGAACTGGAACCCCTACGCGCTGTGCGGGACGCCGCTGCTGGCGAACAGCCAATCTGCGCCGTACTACTTGCCCCACATTCTGGCGATGCTGTTGCCCACTTGGCTGGCGGTGAGCGCACTGGCGTACTTCCACCTGTTTTGGGCGGGGCTGGGGATGGGGCTATGGCTGCGCCTGCGGGGGCTACACACAGGCGCGTTCGTCGGGATGGGGCTGTGGATGCTGAGCCTGTTTTTCGTGTCGTGGCTGCCGCTGAGTTCCGTGCCCGCGACGCTGAGTTGGTTCGGCTGGCTGCTGTGGGGGTTGGAGACGGTGCGCAGGCACGGAGTGGGGCTATTTGCGGCGTTCGGGCTACCGCTTGGGCTGATGCTGCTGGCGGGGCACTTGCAGTTCGCGTTCTACGGCGTGTTGTTGAGCCTGCTGTACGCGCTGTGGCTGGGCTATGAGACGCGCGCGCAGGGCAAACTCTGGCAGTACGGGCTGACGGTTGGCTTGGGGTACTTGTTGGGCGGGCTGTTCGCGTCGGTGCAAGTGCTGCCTGCGCTGGAGTTGGCGGGCTACAGCCACCGTCAGTCGCCGCCGACGGAGGCGGGCTACGCGGCGTATGTGCGCAACGCGCTGCCGCTGTTCCACCTGATTACGGCGTACTTCCCGACGGCGTTTGGCGACCCGCGCGCGGGCGGATACTGGGGCGCGGTGCATTACGCGGAACTCGCGCTGTCGGTGGGGGCGTTCGGGTGGCTGCTGGCGCTGATGGGCGTGCGTCGGTGCGGGCAGGGGGCGTTGTGGCTGGGCGTCGGGCTGCTTGCGCTGCTAATCGCGCTGGGCACGCCGCTGACGCGCCTGCTGTATTTCTACCTGCCAGGCTTCAGCGCGACGGGGTCGCCTGCGCGGGTGCTGTGCCTGTGGGCGTTCAGCGCAGCAGTGCTGGCGGCGTATGGAGCGCAGGAGCCGCGCGCGTGGCGCACGGCGCTGGGCGCGTGGCTGGCGATTCTGGCGGGCGCGCTGCTGCTGACGCTAACGACGCTGCCTGCGGGCGTGTCGCGTGCGCCGTTGTGGGCGGGCATCGGCGCGAGCGCGCTTGTGCTGACGGCGGTTGCGCTGGCGGTCGGGCTGGCATGGTGGGGGCTGCCGCGCCTGCGCACGGCACTTACACCTGCAGGATGGTTGAGCCTGCTGGCGCTGGCGCCTGTGGTCGTCTACGCGCTGGGCTACCCGTGGACTGCGCCGTTGCAGGCGGTGTTCCCCCCACTGCCTGACCTGCCTATCCTGAACACGGGCGAGCGCGTCGCGGTTGTGAACACGCAGTGGAACCTGTATGAGCCGCCGCCTGCCCGCATGCCGCCGAACACCGCCGCGATGTATCGCCTGCCCGAAGTCGGCGGCTACGACTCGCTGCTGCCCCGCCACGCGAAACGGTTTCTGGACCTGCTGAACGGGCAAGACAGCGCGCCGCCTGAGAACGGCAACATGTTGTTTGTGAAGCGGGTGCGCCCTGAGTTGGCATACCTGCGTGTGCGCGCTGTGCTGACGCCCGACGGCTGGATCACGCTGCCCCCTGCGCCCGTGCGCCTGCAGCCGCTTGAAGTGCTGCCCGACGAAGAGTCGGTCTGGGCGCGCCTGCAAACCAACCCGTTCCCCGACGCTATCCCTGTGTGGGGCGATAAAGCGCGGAAGGCGGTGCAGGAGTACGGCGCAGGTGCGCTGGTGCCCAACGCGCAGGTCGTCTGGGAAGAGTACGGCGACAGCTACCTGCGCCTGCGCATAATCAACCCGTCCCAACAGACCGCGTGGCTGCTGATTACCGACACATGGTATCCGGGCTGGCGCGCGACGGTCAACCGCGAGCCTGTTCTCCTCTTGCAGGCGAACGGCGCGTTCCGCGCCGTGCCCGTCCCGCCAGGCGAGTCGGTGGTACAGATGCAGTTTCAGTCGCGCTACTGGTGGATTCCGTGGTTGGGCTGGCTTGCCCCAACCTTTGCGCTGTTCCTTGCCAAACTTGTGGCGCCTCCGAAGCGTCTTCGGGCAGCCGAATCTTTGCCGATGCACCAATAATCAGGTATACTCCCCACGCAACAGGGAGGGCAACGATGCGCAGGAGTGCTTGGCTGGTGTGGCTGGGCTTGATGATCTGCGGCTATTCGCAAGCGAAACTGACCCTTACCCCGTTGGACGCGACCCCGAACCCCAACCTCATCCGCAACGCCAGCTTCGAAGCCGTCGAGGGCGACCTGCCCGTCGGCTGGGTGTGGGATAAACGCAATACCGACTCGACCGTTCAAGTGGTTGCAGAGTTGGGCGCGACGGGGCAGCGATGTCTGAAGTTCACCAACACGACGCCGTTCGGTGCGGACATCTACGGGGTGCTGCGCTACGAGGGCGGTGTGCCCGTGCAGCCAGGCACGGTTTACACCCTCAGTTGCCGCTACAAGACGCGCGAGGGCTATGTAGGCTTTGTCGGCGGCGGTGAGGGTTGGCGCGTGCGCCTCCCGTTGGAAGACACGCGCGGACTGTGGCGACGCGCCGAAATCACCTTCGCCACTCGCGAAAACGAAACCAACTTCGACCTTGTGATTGTGATTGAGGCGCCGACGGACGGGGTCTGGATCGACGCCCTCAAGCTGGAACAAGGCGACCGCGCCACACCGTTCGTCCCCGCCGAGACGCCAGAACGACCAATCCTGACGCTGGACGACCTCGGCGAGGAGGTGTACCTCAGCGAGCCGCGCGGACGCTTCGAGTTCGAACTCTACACTGCGCAGCCTGTGCGCAACGCCGAAATCGAGGCGCAACTGGGCGAGCAGCGCGCACGCCAGCCACGGGTGAACCTCGCAGCGGGGTACACCCGCATCGCGTTCGAGTACGACGCGCCCAACGCGCCTGAACAGACCCTGCGCCTGCAGATTCGGCAAGGACGGCAGACCCTTGCTGAGACCGAGCGCGTCCTGCGCTTTTTCACCCCCGCACTTGCCCAGCAGCGGCTGCAAGCCCTCGCCGCGCAGCTGCCCACATGGGAGGCGCAACTCCAGCGCGTGCGCGAAAGCGGACAAGACATCGCCTACCCGCAAGCGAGCCTGACCATCCTGCAGGAGTTCGTGCGCTATGTTGGCGAGGACTTGCAGAAAGGGCAACTGCAACGCGCCTACGCCCAACTGGACGAGATGGAGCGCATCGCTGCACGGCTGAACCAACGGCTGGCGGAAGCGCTGAGCGGTGCGAAACCCTTGCCCACCGTGCCGCGCTATGTGACCTCGCCTGTTGAGATTCGCGGCGCGTCGCTCATTGCCGACACGGTGAACCCCCTCACGGGCGAGCGCGAGCGACGCCCCGTGTTTTTCGTCGGCTTCGGGCACTTCGGGCAGGTGCGCGCCGACATCGAAAAACTCGCGAAGATGGGCTTCAACCTCATCCAAATCGAACGCGGCGTGTGGGACATCCTGCCCGAAGAGGGGCAAGTGAACCTCAAGCCCATTGAGGAGGATGTGCTGCCTGTCTTGCGTCGCGCTGCCGCCGCGAATGTGAAGGTGGACTATCTGATTAGCCCGCACTACATGCCCGAATGGGTCTACCGCAAATATCCGCATCTGCGCCAGCCGCGCGACGGGTTCATCCAATACAGCCTGTTCGCGCCCGAAAGCCTGACCGTGCTGCGCGAATACATCGGGCACTTCGCGCCGCTGCTGAAAGACCAGCCCGCGATGCTGAGCATCTGCCTCTCCAACGAGCCTATTAACAAGGAATCGCCCGATTCGCCACTGCATCAGCAAGCGTGGCGAGCATGGCTGCAGAACCGACACAAGAACCTCATCACCCTCAACACGCGCTGGAAGACGAGCTACAAGAGCTGGGACGAAATCCCCATCCCTGCCGAAGGTTCAGGTGCGCCCTACGCTGAGTGGCAGCAGTTCAACGCCGAGACGCTGGCGAACTGGCATCGCGAGCTGGCGCGTGCTGTCGAGCAACACTTGCCTGGCGTACCGAAACACGCGAAACTGATGAGCTGGAGCTTCACCAATGACCGTGAGCTGCCCTGTGGGGTAGACCCAGAGCGGTTCGCCGAGTTTTGCGAACTGAACGGCAACGACGCTGCTACCTATCCGCTGTGGGACAAGGACGCGGCGTGGGCGTTCGACTGGGTGACCACGATGCTGGCGCACGAGATTCAGCGTTCGCTGCGCGATGCGCCCGTGTTCAACTCGGAGAACCACATCATTCGCGACCGTGAGACGCGCTATGTGCCGCCGCAGCACGCGCGCGCCGTGCTATGGGAGGAAGCCATTCGCGGGCTGTCGGCGACCACTTTTTGGGTCTGGGAGCGCACAGACGACCCGAACAGCGACTTCGCAGGCAGCCTGCTGCACCGCCCCGAAATCGTGGAAGCCTTAGCGCACACAACGCTGGACTTGAACCGTCTCGCGCCCTACATCGCCGCACTACAGAACCAGCCACCCGATGTGTATATCCTCTACTCGCAATACGACATGATGATGCAGGGGGCGGATGCCGTTGTGCCGCGCGACAGCCTCTACATTGCCCTCACGATGCTGGGCGTGCGCGTGGGATTCATCACCGAGCGGCAATTGGAGGCGCGCCGCCTGCCTCCGAACGCCTCGCGCCTGATTATCGCCAACACGCAGTTCATCTCCGACGAGGCGTTCGCGGGACTGGACTTCCTGCGCCAGCAGCGTGGGCTGCTCGTGCTGGGCTTTGGCGAGCCGTCGCTGGAGTTTGACCGCTACGGCAGGAAGCGCATCTCGCGCCCCGGCACGACCACTTTTGAGCGCAACCCGCTGATGGACGCGCGACGACTGCTGACCCGCCTGCAACCGCTGCTGGGCAACTGGGGGATTGCCCGCCCGCTGCGCCTGCTGAACGAGAACGACCAGCCCATCTGGGGCGTCAGCTACCGCGTCGCGCCCTACGAGGACGGCTATGTCGCCAGCCTGTGCAACTACACCCGCGCGCCCATCACCGTGCGCCTCATCAGCGACGCGAGCCAGCCCATCACGGCGACCAACCTCATCGACGGCACAACCGTGGAGGGCACAATCACCCTGCAGCCGCTGGAGCCTGTGCTGCTACGCTGGACGCGCTAATTCGATGCGAATAGGGGCAGACACGCAGGTCTGCCCCTACAGAGACGCGATTGTGTAGGGGGCAACCTTGCGTGGTTGCCCCCCTGCGCGCAGGGTTGCCGAGCGATGCCTTGCCGAACGGGAAGCGGGGATCAAACGGCTGCGCGGCAAAGGGTGAACTCCCCCTGCATGGAACCTGCGCCAACGCCGAAAATGTCTAAGAGCGCAGGGAGATGGCAGTATGTTGCTACTGTATCGCTTTTTGTGGATTGCCTCGGCGTTAGGGGTCGCCGCTGTGATGATTATGCTCTCCAACCCGCGCGCGGAGCGTCCCGTCGTCTCCAACGAGTGGGCGTCTGTGCAGCAGGGACGGTTTAGCCTGCAGGCGCCGCGCGAGTTCCGCGCCCACCGCGACGCGCTGACCCAGATGGGCATGAACAAGCCTAACAGCCCCGTGCAACTGCAAGATGCCGTGCGTATTGAGCGCGGCGTACGCACGGGGATGAAACTCGCGCTGGTGACCCTGCGGACGGACTTGCAGGTGGGCAGCGACGACGCACCAGCCGCCGCTACGCCTGACCAGAACGCCGCACGCCTTCTGCAACGGATACACACTGCCCAAATGGAGAGTTTGCGCGAGGCATACGCCGACCTCAAAGAGACGCAGACGCGCCCAACCCGCGTGCAGGGCGCGCCCGCCCTGCGCACCGATTTCACCTTCACCCTCGCGCACTGGGTTCCCCTCTTCAACACGCCCGCGCAGGGCTACCTCATTACTGTGCCCGTCTCGCAAACCGAGGCGCTGCACATCATCGCCTATAGCCCGCCCCACCGATTCAACGAATACCAAGCCGTCTACGAGCGGATGGTCAACACCCTCAAACTGAACGCGGGCGCAACGACTACAGCAAGTGGAGGCTGGGAATGATGCACAACAACCCACTGTACGAAGCGGCGGAAGAGGCGAAAAAGTCGGTCAAGTTCCTCTACGAGGTCAACACGGGCTACACGCTGACCGCCAAACTGGAGCGGTTCTTCGGCGTCGGGCTGCTGCTCGCGCTGCTGAACCTCATTTTCATCGCGTGGCGTCCCGACTGGGGCTTCTGGAGCAGCGTCGCGACGCTGTTTTTCATCGGCGTCTGGCTGCCCAACTCGTACCTGATTGACCGCTTGGAAGACCTTGCGGGCTACCGCGACCTGTTCGCGCTGACCCTACTGCACGGCGTGCTTGGTAACCCCGTCGCAGCGTTCGTCGTGTACGGGCTGTTCGCGCTGCTGTTCTGGGCGATTTCGCGCGGCGAGCAGAGCAACCCTGCGGCGATTCTCGCGCTGGTCTATGTGGGATTCCGCTGCCTATTCGACGGCGCACTGATGATGACGGGTGCGCTCGACATCGCCGACTGGCTGCGCTTCCAGATGGACTTTATGTCCACGCTGCCGTTTCTGGCGATTGGCTTCGGCTGGTTCGTCGGGAGCCTCTTCCGCAACGATTAGGGTACACTAACCCCGCTATGGGTTCGGCAAAGGCGGCGTGGAAAATCTCGCTGCACGGCGGACACAGCGGCGAATTCTGCGAACACGCTGAGGGCAGCCTGCGCGAGATTCTCGAAGCCGCGCACCAAGCAAGCTACACGGTCTTCGGCGTGGCGGAACATATGCCCCGCGCCGAAGCGCGATTTTTGTACCCCAAAGAGATCGAGTGGGGCTGGACACCGCAAACG
>Ga0079995_1051651_pt1 | contig 38748 bp, 33 predicted proteins | sample FaiFalFF_MnMetaG_2_FD_69198 | JGI IMG/M metagenome (GOLD analysis project Ga0079995, IMG submission 69198) | Freshwater microbial communities from Yellowstone National Park, Wyoming, USA - Fairy Falls C (FF_Mn_C) (SPADES assembly) (version 4) | ecosystem: Environmental > Aquatic > Freshwater >...
TACCCAGCGACAGCACCGCTTCATGCAGACGCGCCACACGAAAGCGCGCCGCACGCGGCAGCCAGAGCGCATCCAAGGCAACCAGCACCGCCACCAGCAGGTCGTATGGCACGACCCACACGAACAAAGCAGGGCGGGCAATCCCCAATAGCGAGATCAACCCGCCCACACCAACCAAAATCCACGCCCGAAAGGTGAGGGTCATGTAAAACTACAGACGAATGTAGCGATAACACTGCCCATACTGATCTTGGTCGATGATGCCTTCCATGTAGGGGCGACATTGCCCATAAGGGTTTGCATTGGGCGCGTAGTCACAGGGACGCAGATAGGAACCTGACCCAACACACCATAAGTTGGGATTCCGTCTCTGATCAAACACGGGATTACTGCTTTGAGCAGGATAAAGGTAATAACAATCGGTGCCAGCATATTTGCGCCCCTTGACCGCCTTCGCGTGTCCGTCCGCATAATTCACCTGAATCATCTCGTTGTGGCGAGCCCTTAAAGGTATTGGAAAGCTAATCGAACCGTCTGTAGGTTTGCGCTTCATTAAGGCGCAGCTGCCAGAAAGCCCAATGTCTGCCTCCAGATTGATCGTGGTCTCCGCAACATAGGGTATCTCTGCGATTGAGACCGTGCCTTTGCTTATCGACCCTTGACCCAAGGGGGTGACACCAGGCGGGCAGATATCGTAGTTAAACATATAGCTGATTGTTTCTGGTAAGCTGCAGGTCGGCATGCCCAGAACCGTCTGAAAACCGGCATTCAGATAGAGGGCGGTCGGCTCCGAAGGGCATTTGGTCACATCAAGATTCTTGAGATACGGGTCAATCGCGTCGAACAAGGTGAAAGCACAGCGTTGTCCGGGCGGTACATTGCGACCACCAAAGGCAGGGGCATAAACTGCCATAGGAAACTTCTCATCATAGTCCTGGAGATAGCCCAGAGTGGCAGTTGCCATCTGCTTCAGGTTGTTCATGCACTGGGTCTGACGCGCTTTTTCGCGCGCTTGAGCGAACACTGGGAAAAGGATCGCCGCCAAAATAGCGATAATGGCGATCACAACCAAAAGCTCGATCAGTGTAAAGCCCTTGCTCTGCATCGTCGTTAACCTCCTCAATGAGTATGGGATGCATCGCTATTATACACCATCGCAACACCGATTCCTGCTGATATGACCCCAGATTTTGACTGGATGGTCAGTCATAGGAGAATTCGTCGCTGGCGCGGTAGGCGCCTGTGATTTGCTTGACGATTTGCGCCAGCAGGTCATTCAGCAGCGAGCTGGCACCGAAGCGGAAGCGTTCTGGAGTGAGCCAGTCGGCTCCGAGCGTTTCGTGCAAGAGTACCAGATAGCGAATGGCGTCTTTGGCGGTGCGGATACCCCCTGCGGGCTTCATGCCCACGGCGCGCCCGGTCGCGTCGTAAAAGTCGCGGATGGCTTCGAGCATCACGAGGGTAGCAGGAAGCGTTGCGGCGGGCTGAATCTTGCCCGTACTGGTCTTGATGAAGTCGGCTCCCGCCATCATGGCGATATAAGCGGCTTTGCGGATGTTGTCGTAGCTGCCCAGCTCGCCCGTTTCCAGAATCACCTTGAGATGCACGCGGTCGCCACACACCGCTTTGACACGAGCAATCTCGTCGAACACGCGCCGATATTCGCCTTGCAGGAACAGCCCGCGGTTGAGCACCATGTCGATCTCATCCGCGCCTTCCCGAATAGCCCACTTCACATCCGCTAAGCGGAGGTGGAACGGATATTGCCCTGATGGGAACGCTGTGCCGACGGCGGCGACTTTAACCCCTGTGCCCTGCAGCGCCTGCTTGGCGACAGCGATAAATTGCGGATAGACGCAGACAGCCGCCACATGGGGCACGCGTGCCACCTCCCGTGGCGGCATGCCCTCACGGGGCGTATAGGGATGGACCGCGCGGGCGCACAGGCGACGCACCTTCTCGACGGTGTCTTGCCCTTCCAGTGTGGTGAGGTCGCACATCGCGACGGCAAGGCGCAGAGCGAACAGCTTGCTCTCTTTTTTGATACTGCGTCGGCTCAGCCATTCACAGCGCGCCTCCAACTCGTAGGCATTCACCAGCGGGATAGAACGCCACGGCTTGCCGCGAGGGGGGATAAGGCGGCGCACCTGTGCCCGATCCGCCAAGTTTATGCCGACCAGTTCACGAAAGATGGTCGTTGCCGCCGACTCACGCTGAACTGCACGCTCCAGAACCGCAGGCATGTTTTATTGGATTCCTCCTTCAAGCGTTAGGTTCCTGCTCGATGCCGTGCGCTTGTAGCAGCGATTTCAACCGCTCAAGCTCGGCTTCGGCACGCTCCGCACGCAAGCGTTCGGTCTCCGCGCGTAGGCGTTCGGTTTCAGCGCGCAGACGCTCCGCTTCAGCCTGCTGTTGCGCGGCTTCAGCAGGGGTAGGCACCAAGCGACCTTCTCGATCATAGAGGCGCAGCCACGCCATACGACGACGCTGATATTCCCCCTCCCAAACACCCAGCCACGCCTCCAATACTTTGCTCCAAAGCCAGCCGCTCGGATTAGCCTGCTTCGGCTGATAACGCCCATCCACCAACTCAAAGCCCATCAACTCCTGCGTGAGCGGGTCGTACCAGAAATATTCCTCGGTGCCGAACACCTGCTCGTAAAGCGACTTTTTCACATAGCGGTCTTGATCCGCCGTGGTGGGCGAGAGAAACTCGATAATCACATCGGGATAACGCCCTGCCTCCTCCCACACAATCCAGCAGTCGCGCGGCTTGGTGCCATCCACCCCCTTGACCACGAAGAAATCGGGACCGCGATAAAGCGGACGCCCCTCTATCACGCTCTGCGCTTGCTCAAAACTGTAGTAGATGAACATATTGCCGCCCACGAAGAAGTCGCTGCGCTCTCGCCAGTGATACAGCAGCGATTCAATCAGCAGATCCATCTGCATTCGGTGCCATGCGTTCTCCATCGGAATGCCGTCCTCGGTTGGCAATTCCAGTTTGGGCAGGGCTGGACTCGGCGCTTCCATCATAGCGTCAGTATTATACCCCATGTTTTACTTCAGCAGGCTCAAAAAGTAGCGGTGGACACGGTCATCGTCGGTCAGTTCAGGGTGGAAGGCGGTGGCGAGCAGTTTCCCTTGCTGCACGGCGACCACCTTGCCGTTGAACTCACTCAGTACCTCCACCCCGGCACCAACCCGGCTCACAATAGGGGCACGGATAAAGACGGCGCGCACAGAGCGTTCGGCAAAGGGCTTGAAGGGGATATCCGCTTCGAAGCTCTCGATCTGGCTCCCGAAGGCGTTGCGGATAACCTCGATGTCCATCAGTCCCAGCCGTTCCTGCTGGCTGCCCGCAATCTCTTTTGCCAGTAGGATCATGCCGGCACAGGTGCCGTAGATGGGCATGCCCTGCTGCGCGCGTTCTCGGATGGCGTGGTCCAGCTCGTAGCGTGCCATCAGGCGTCCGATGGTGGTGCTTTCGCCGCCGGGAATAATGAGCGCATCCACTTCTGCTAAGTCTGCCACTTTGCGCACTTCCCGATGGGGCACTCCCATGCGCTGCAGCATCGCTGCATGCTTATCGAAGTCGCCTTGTAGTGCCAAAATGCCGATTTGCCCACTCATCCCTTATCGCAGCCTACTGCGCACAGGTTGGAATATCTGGCTGACGGGTAGTTCGAAGCCCGGCAGCACATCTTCGCCAGAGAGCGTGTCGCCTGGCTTTAGGGTTTGGGTGGAGCCGTCAGCGCGATGCACCGTCACCGTTTTCCGATAGGGGTCTACATTCCATACCAATCGCACCCCTGCTGCCAACCACATGGCGGTCTTCTGCTGCACATAGGGCTGGCTCTCGCTGGGTGAGAGAACCTCCACCACGAGATCGGGTGCAATTTCCCAGAAGCTCTGTGGGAGGTCAGGTGGCAGCCGTTCCGCGGAGATAAAAGCGAGGTCGGGGGCACGCACCGATTCCGTGCCATCTGGATGGCGAATCGTGAAGCCGGTCTCGGCACCGAACACCTCGCCCAGTCCCCGCTCTTGCACGAACTGGGCGATAGGGAGTGTGATACGCACCACTTGCATCCCATGCGGCGGCAACGCCGGCGACATTTCATGCACCTCGCCACAGATAAGCTCCACGCGTTCGTCGCGGTCGGCATAGCGCACGGCGAACTCGGCGGCGGTCATCTTTTTGGTTTTCAGGGTGCCCATGCCTTTCACACTCCCTACCAGCCTCGTACGGCGAGTAGCTCCTCTTCTGCCAATTTGCGCACATCGATGCCGGGCATCGCTTCGCCCAATCCCTTGGAGATTTCGGCAAGGATTTCGGGTTCACGATAGTAGGTCACGGCATCCACGATGGCGCGGGCACGCGCACGCGGGTTGGAAGACTTAAAAATACCCGACCCAACAAAAACGGCTTCTGCACCCAGCCACATCATCAGGGCAGCGTCGGCAGGCGTGGCGATGCCACCTGCCGAGAAGTTCGGCACGGGCAGTCTGCCTGTCTGGTGAATCTCCCGCACCAGCTCGTAGGGCGCCTGAAGCTGTTTGGCGATGGCCATCAGTTCCTCTTCGGGCGCGCTCTGGATACGGCGGATATCGCGCATGATGGCGCGCATATGGCGCACCGCCTCCACAATATTGCCCGTGCCCGCTTCGCCCTTGGTGCGGATCATGGCGGCGCCTTCTCCGATTCGGCGCAACGCTTCCCCCAAATCGCGCGCACCGCACACAAAGGGCACCTTGAAAGCGTGTTTGTTAATGTGATGCTCTTCATCGGCGGGGGTCAGCACCTCGCTCTCGTCGATGAAATCGACACCTAACGCCTCCAGAATCATCGCTTCGGCAAAGTGCCCGATGCGGCATTTCGCCATGACGGGGATGGTGACGGCTTGTTTAATCTCCAAAATCTTGAGTGGGTCTGCCATGCGGGCAACGCCGCCCTCGCGTCGGATATCGGCAGGCACACGCTCTAATGCCATCACGGCGACCGCGCCCGCTTCTTCGGCAATCTGGGCTTGCTCGGCGTCGGTCACATCCATAATGACGCCGCCACGCAGCATCTCTGCCAGTCCAACCTTCACGCGCCAGGTCGCCTTCTGCACCTCATAGCGATTCGGTTCAGGTTCGCGCAGGGTTCCCATAGCGATTTCGATTATACCTTCTATCCCGACTGGAGCAGTTGGAGCATCTGGCGGTCCAGCTTATGCCCGCGCCACGATTCATAGGTAACATCAGGGCGTTCACTGTCGAGAATGCCGAATGCGCCGCGGAAGTTCCAGAGTGCCCAGCCCCAGCCTGCCTGCTTCCATAACTCCAGTAGGTCGCGCATCCATGCCAGCACCACGCGGTGGGGCGTCTGATTATAGGCGCCGAACTCGCCCACCATCACGCCGACACCCCTGCTTTCCAACTGCTTCCAGCGGGCATAGAAGGTCTCCCATAGGCGTTGCTTGTCCCATACGGTGTTGCCCTCGCGCAAGGGATAGTCGTTCGGCGGCTCCCACTTGTCTGCGCCCTGCACCCAGCTGGCTTTGTAGTGGGTCAAGCGGAAGGGCTGATAGCCGCGCGTCGATTGCGCCACTTTGAGCTCCACCAGCTCTTCAGCGGGTGTAAGCCCCCAATCACGCCCGTCGCATATCACCAGCCGCGCTGGGTCTTCTCGGCGAATGGCTTCCAATACACGCTCCACCACGCGCCGATGGCTACTGGCATCTACCAGCGACGGTTCGTTGAAGAGATTGAAGCTGACCTGTCGGTTGGGGATGCCCTTGTAGCGTCGTGCGAATTGTGCCCAGTGGTGGGCACACAGTTTTTGAGCCTCTTCGTCGCGCCACAGATTCAGCGGCTCCGGCGGCGAAGCAACGGTGTAGCCCGGCGCACGGTGAAAATTAATCTGCACATGGATGCCATACTTCTCGCTCCATCGCACCGCCTCGTCAACCTGGCGCAGCTCCTCCTCGCGCAGGCGGTAAGGATTATCGGCATCGGTCCAGATGCGATAGTCCATCGGTAGCCGAACGAAGTTGAAGCCCAGTTCGGCAATCCATTCGAAGTCGCGCTCTTCGAAGCGGGTATTGCTCCAGTCCCGATGGAACTTGTTCTGCAGATTGAACCCGCGCCAGCGCGGCAACTTCTCAACCTTCGGCTCTGGCAGTCGTGATGTTTGCATAGCCTCTCGTTTCGCTTTGAAGCCCTTCAATCCTGCTGTTGACACCGCGTGGCTAACAGGGAACAGGCAGTGGGGTATAATCCTATCGGGCATGAAGACGCTGGAACTGGAAATCCCGGCGGAGTATCGTTGGTTATATGAGCGCGCCGATGGGATTGTGAAGTATCCCGACCCGGTGTTGCGCAAGCGGGCGCGTCCCGTGCCGCGTCTGACCACCGATGTGCAGGCTTTGATTGAGTATATGCTGACCACGATGCGCCGGGCGCAAGGCATAGGACTGGCTGCGCCGCAGGTGGGGGTGCTGATGCGCGTGATTCTGATTGAGGCGCCCGAACAGCCGCTGCGTGTCCTCATTAACCCGCAAATTCTGGAGCGTTCTACCGAGCAGGTCGTCGGGATGGAAGGTTGCCTGAGCCTGCCCGGTCTCTATGGCGATGTGAAGCGTGCCGAATCGGTGGTGCTGCGCGGGTTGAATCGGCACGGCAAACCTATTCGGCTCCATCTCAAGGGCATCGAAGCCCGGATTGCCCAACACGAAGTGGACCATCTGGAGGGCATCTTATTTACCGACCGCGTAATCCCCGAAACGCTCCACTGGGATGTGCCCGATGAGGGCGAGCAAGATGAGCTTTGAAGCACGACCGCGTATCCTCTTCTTTGGTTCGGGTGCATTCGCTGTGCCCGCACTGAAACGGCTGCATGCCGCAGACTATCCCCTGCTCGGTGTGGTCTCCCAGCCTCCTAAACCAGCGGGGCGCGGCATGCACCTGACCAAAACACCCGTTCACCAAGTGGCGGAGAGTTTAGGTCTGCCCGTGTGGACACCTGAGCGTTGCCGCAACCCGGCGTTCATCGAGCAGGTGCGCACACTGGCACCCGATTTGATTGTGCTGGCGGCTTATGGCAAGATTTTGCCCGCTGAGCTGCTGCAGATTGCCCCACTGGGCAACTGGAACCTGCATCCCTCACTGCTGCCGAAGTATCGGGGTGCTGCACCCATTCAGCACGCGATTCTGAACGGCGAGACCGAAACAGGCGTCACCCTGATGGAGATGACTCCTGAGATGGATGCGGGCGACATCTATCTGCAGGTGGTGGAGCCGATCGACCCAGCAGAGGATGCGGGCATGGTGGAACAGCGACTGGCGGAGCGTGCGGCGTCGCTGTTGTTAGAGGGCTTGGAACGGCTGCGGCAGGGCACGCTCACGCGCACGCCTCAAGACCATTCGCAGGCAACCTATGCTCCCCTCATCCGCAAGGAGGACACCTTTATTCGCTGGGAGGAGCCAGCGGAGCGGTGCCACAATCGGGTGCGTGCCTTCTCGCCCAAGCCCGGCGCATGTACCTACTGGCGTGGCAAACTGCTCAAAATCTGGCGCACCGAGCCTATCCCGTCGCCAGAGGTGCCGGGCGAGCCGGGTGTCCTGTTGCAGGTGCATGCGGATGGGCTGGTCGTGGCTTGTGGCAGGGGTGCGTTGCGCATTTTGGAGCTGCAACCCGAAAATCGAGCCCGCATGAGCGCGAAGGCGTTTATCAACGGCTACCGCCCCCAACCGGGCGAACGCCTGCAGCCCGCCGTACCCAGCTGACCCATCGAAACAGATGAGGAGGGAACCGCCTATGTGTGGACGATTCGCGCTCTATTCAGCAGCCGAGCGGCTGGAGGGGCAGTTCCGACTGCCGCTCCCGTTCCCCATCGCGCCGCGCTATAATATCGCACCCAGTCAGCCCGTGTTGGCAATCCGAACGGTGCGCGAAACGGGCACGCGCGAGTGGACCCATTTCCAATGGGGGCTTGTGCCCGCATGGGCGCAGGACCCCAAAATCGGGCATCGACTCATCAACGCCCGTGCGGAAACGCTGGCAGAAAAGCCCGCTTTCCGAAATGCCTTGCGCTATCGGCGATGCATTATCCCTGCTGATGGCTTCTATGAGTGGAGAAAGCAGGGCAATCGGAAGCAGCCCTACTTCATTCGCCATCGGGATGGCAAGCTGCTGGCGCTGGCAGGGCTGTGGGAATATTGGCAAGGCGCAGATGGCTCCGAGCTGCAGACCTGCACGATTATCACCACCGACGCGAATGCCCTCATCCGCCCGCTGCACGATCGGATGCCTGCCATTCTGCCCGATGACGCCTATGAGCGATGGCTGGAGCCAACCGTTCAGCGAGCAGACACGCAACAGTGGCTAAGTCTGCTGCGTCCTGCGCCAGATGATGCGCTCATCGCCTATCCTGTAAGCCCGCGCGTGAACGATCCCACCTATGATGACCCTCAGCTGATCGAGCCAAGCGAGTGATTCGGCTGATGTTCCACACCACACAGGAAATCCCGCGCTTACGCCGAACTTTGGCAAGGCGATGGCGGAGCAGCACAATCTGGCGACGATAGGCGTTGATGTCGGCACGGCGAGTGTGCGGGCAGGACTGTTTGACCTCACGGGCACGCGGCTGGCGATGGCAACCGAGCCTATCCAAATCCACCGCCCCATGCCCGAATACGCCGAGCAATCGTCCGAAGAAATCTGGAACGCAGTCGGTGCGGTTGTGCGACAGGTGGTGCAGCAGGCGAATGTGCCGCCCGAAGCGGTGATAGGCATCGGCTTCGACGCCACCTGCTCGCTGGTGGTGCTGGATCGCGCCGATCAGCCCCTCAGCATCTCGCCCACAGGCGACCCGCGCTGGAACATCATCATGTGGATGGACCATCGCGCCACACGCGAAGCGGAGGAGATTAACGCAGGCGGCTACGAGGTGCTGCGCTATGTGGGAGGCGTCATCTCGCCCGAAATGGAGACACCCAAGCTGCTTTGGCTCAAGCGCCACATGCCCACTGTCTTCGAAAACGCAGGCAAGTTCCTCGACTTAGCCGACTTCCTGGTCTATCGCAGCACAGGGAACAACATCCGCAGCGTCTGCACAAAGGTGTGCAAGTGGACCTATCTGGCACACGAGTCGCGCTGGGATGAGCATTACCTGCGCGCGCTGGGCATCGAATCGATTTTGGAGGGTGGGCGTGCGGGCGATGCCATTCGTCCGCTGGGCGAATCGGCAGGGACGCTCACACCCGAAGCGGCGCGCCATTTAGGTCTGACCGAGCGCACACAGGTGGCGGTGGGGATTATCGATGCGCATGCGGGCGCGGTGGGGCTGCTGGGTGCGGTCTGGAGCGGGCAATCGCTGTTGGACGAGGCGCTGCTGGAGCGCGCGATGGCGCTCATCGGGGGCACTTCCTCCTGCTTGATGGCGCTCTCGCGTGAACCGCGCTTTGTGCCCGGCGTCTGGGGACCCTACTACGGCGCGGTGCTGCCCACGATGTGGATGAACGAGGGCGGTCAATCGGCGGCGGGCGCATTAATTGACTACACCCTGCAGCACCATGCGCAATATGCTGTGCTGGAGGCGCAAGCGCAAGCCGACGGCATCAGCGTGTATGAAGTCGCCAATCGGCTGATTGATAAGCTGAGTGCCGGACTGCCCTATCCCGCGCTGCTCACACGCCTGCTCCATGTCTATCCCGACCATTACGGTAATCGTAGCCCCTATGGCGACCCCCATTCACGCGGCATCGTGGACGGCTTGACGCTCGACATGAGTCCCGAATCGCTCGCCCTGCTCTACTACGCCACGCTCCAGGCACTTGCCTACAATATTCGAGATGTGCTGCGTGCGCTCAGCGAAGCGGGTTATCAGATTGAGCAGATTTATGCGACGGGTGGCAGCATTCGCAACCGCTACTGGCTGCAAGAGCATGCGGACGCCACCGGTTGCCGCATCATTATCAACCGTGAGCCGGAGGCGATGCTGTTGGGCGGCGCGATTTTGGGTGCAGTGGCAGCAGGCGCTTATCCCTCCTTGCCCGCCGCGATGCACGCCATGAGCCAGCCGGAGCGTGTCGTGGAACCGAATCCCGCTACCGCCGACTATCACGCCGTTCGCTTCGAGATTTTCCGCGAGATGTATCAGCAACATCTGGAGCGGCGCCGGCGCATGGCACGATTCACTTGAATACCACGCGCAGTGCATCGGCGATATGGCGCAGTCCCAACTCCGGGAAGGCTCGATAGCCGCTGACCTCCGCCGTGATGTAGCCCGTATAGCCTATCGCTTCGAGCGCGGCGCGCACCTCCAGCCAGGGCACATCACCCTGCAACGGGTTGGTGAACCCTTGCAGATTGCCGATGTCCGTTCGGAAATCTTTCACATGCACGCGCCGAATGCGCTGTCCCAAGATTCGAATCCACTGCTGCGGGTAGCCGAACGCCAACACATTGCCCGCATCGAAGTAGACGCCCACCCACTCACTGCCGATTTCGTCGATGAAACGCGCCATCTCCAAAGGGCTTAGCAGGAATCGGTTCCACACATTTTCGACGGCGATGGTGACGCGGAGGCGTTCCGCTTCGGGCGCCAGTTGGCGCAGTGCCTGCTGGGCGCGGCTGTAGGCGACATCATAGGGCACATCGGGCGTCACAACGCCGGGCACCACCAAAATAGCGTCCACACCGAGCGCGGCTGCCAGTCGGAGCTGCTGCCGGCACAGCTCCATCGCCCGTTCCCGCACCGACGCCTCCGGATGGGTGAAAGGCGTGCCCCAGTAGACACCTGTGGAGAGCGCGCTGAGCGCAATCCCTATCTCCTCTGCCATCTGACGGATGGTGCGCGCCTCTGCATCGCTGGTCTGGGGCGTGAGCGCGCCTTCCAGCTCCATATTGAACTCTATCGCATCGAAACCCGATTCCTTGGCGGCACGCAAGCAGGTCTTGACATCCCAGCCACCCGGCAGCGTCCACCGATTAATCCCTATCCTAAAGCCCGCCATACCCTCTATTTTACACCACAAAGGCGATATTTCGGTGCGAATCAACCCCAATATGTCGGGATTTGGGGGCGAATTTGCCCAAATCTGGGGGTTAGTGGAAGGAAACCCCTTGACAAACGCGCATCGATGTGCTATAATATAAGCCGAGTGGAGACTCAGTGGAGACTGAGTGGAAACTCAGTGGAAGTTCGACGCGCGGGCAGCGAAAGAAGGTAGAGCGGAATGGCGAAGTTCGAAGGAGGCAGCTACTACTCGGTCGATGACAAGGGGCGCATCGTGATCCCGATGCGCTTCCGCTCGATGCTGGGCGAGCGATTTTACATCACGCGCGGCTTCAATGGCTGCCTCTTTATCTTCACCAGCGACCAGTGGAAGCAGTTGGGCGAAAAGTTTGACAAAGGCGCCCTGTTCGATTCCCGCAAAATTCGCCTGCAACGCTTTCTCTATGCCCATGCCGCTGAGGTCGCACCCGATAGCCAGGGACGAATCGCCATCCCGCAAGAGCTACGCGAGTGGGCAAAAATCGAACCCAATTCGGAAGTGCTTATCGCTGGCTGCGCGAACTGGGTTGAAATCTGGAGCCGCGAAGTTTACGACGAACTGATGCAAGCCGAGCTGCAGAAGGGCGACGAACTGATGCAAATCGCCGTGGAGCTAAACATCTGAGGTGCCTATGCACAAGCCTGTGATGTTGGACAAGGTCGTGAATCTGCTCAACCCGCCACCGGGTGGCATCGTGGTGGATGGCACGGTGGGCACGGGTGGGCATGCGCGCGCCTTGGCGGAGCGACTGGGCAACGAGGGAATACTGATTGCCCTCGACCGCGATACCACGATGCTGGAGCGGGCAGCCCAGTATCTGCGCGACCTGCCACTCACCCAGCACTTTATCCACGCCGATTATCGCGACCTGCCCGCCATTCTGGACGAATTAGGTATCGCGCAAGTCGACGCCATTTTAATCGACATGGGAGTCTGTTCCGACCAGCTGGATGACCCCGAACGCGGGCTTTCCTTTCGGTATGACGCGCCGCTCGATATGCGGCTGGATCGCTCACAACCGGAGACAGCGGCACACTTACTGCAACGCATCTCCGTGGGGGCGCTGGCGCGTATCCTGCGCGATTATGGTGGAGAGCGTTGGGCAAATCCCATCGCGCGCGCCATTATTCGGCGGCGTGAAGCAGGACGCATGAACACCACAGGCGACTTGGTTGCTGCCGTGCTGGAAGCCATCCCACGCAAGTATCAAGACAAACGCATTCACCCCGCCACCCGTACCTTCCAGGCGATACGCATCGCGGTCAATCGCGAGCTGGAAGAGCTGCAGCCATCGCTGGAAGCCATCTGCGGCTGCTTACGCGTGGGCGGGCGTATCGCCGTGTTAGCCTATCACTCGCTGGAGGATCGCGCGGTCAAACATGCGTTCCGCCATCTAAGTGCGCGCCAGCCCGCCTTCGTGACGCATGCGCCTGGCACGGCAAAGCCACCACTGCTCGAAATCCTTACACCTAAACCGTTAGAGCCAGATGAGGAGGAGATTTGTCAGAACCCGCGTGCCCGCAGTGCCAAGCTGCGCGTCGCACAACGGGTTGCCTGACCAAGAAGAGGACAGGGAGGTGCAACGAAAGTGAAAACTTTACCGAGATCGGAGTCGATGCGGCGGGCGAAGGGTGTCGCCCCCACGCCCCCGACCCACGCCGTCGTCCAGCCCGCGCCGCCCCATCGCCCTGCACACCGCGTTGCAAGCTGGCACCAGCTTGTCCGCTTGGGATTGCCCACCATCGTCGGCTTGCTTCTCCTTGCGTTCCATCTGAGCGGGTTCGCTCTGCTCAACCTCGAAGCGGCACGCCTCAAATGGCTGGACAAGGAATCGCGCCGCCTCCAGCAGCAAAACGAGCAGTTAAAGGCTTATCTGGACACGCTCACCAGCGAGCCGGCGATAAGACGCTGGGCGGAAGCCCAAGGTATGGTGCGCGCCGAGAACCAGAACGCCTGGCTGCTCCCCATCGCCACCCCATCGGGCATAACGGCTGCGTCTCCCTCCTATGGGGAGCCTCAGGTTGACACACGCATGCGAATCGAACAGGCGCGGCGTGGATCCAACAAGCGCAACCCCGAAATCCTGCAAAACCTGAATCAACGCAGGAGGTAATCATGGCACGACGGGTCACGGTGCGAACGGGTACGGAAGCGCGCCTGCGCCAGCAGGAGCAGCAGCGACTTAACATCATGGGGGGGCTGCTTGCACTGGGTGGCGCAGTGGTGGTGGCACGCCTGTTTACCCTGCAGGTGCTGGAGGCGGAAGCGCTGCGGCACGCGGCGCGTGTACGCCGAGAGCGCAGACGACCCCTCCTTGCCCGACGCGGCGCCATCCTCGACCGACATGGACAACCCCTTGCCCAGACCACCTTCTACTATCACCTTGCCATCGACCCGCGCACCGTGCGGAACCCCACCGAGGCGGCACGCTGGCTCGCACACGGTTTGGGACTGTCGCAAGAAGCATTAGAAGCCGCCATTCGCGAGTCCCAAGCGCGCAACGCCCGCTATCAGCGCGTCGCCACCTTCGTCCCCCAGCACCGCGCCGAACCGTTCCTGCAAGCCTATCGCGCGATGCCGATGCGCCAGCGACCTGCCCTGCTGATGCGGGAGGTTATCCCCGCACGCGAACTCCCCGAAAAACGCCTCGCCGCCCAGGTTATTGGACTGACCACAGTGGAGGAGAGCGGAGAGCATGGGGCACAGCTCAAACCGCTCTGTGGCATCGAGCTGCAAATGGAGCGCGTCTTGCAAGGTCGCAACGGCTATGAGGAGGGTGAGATCGCTCCGGGCGGGGTAATCATTCCCGAAACGCTTCGCGCCCGACAATCGCCCATCGATGGTCAACCTGTGCGCCTCACCCTCGATAGCACCATCCAGGAAGCGGTGGAGGAGGCGCTCGATGCGCTTTATCGTCAGCATAAGCCTGTGGGCGCGCTGGCGCTGGTGCTGGACCCCCATACAGGGGAAATCCTTGCGCTCGCCAATCGCCCCACTTTTGACCCCGTCACGCGCAAGGAGCTGGCGCGCAGCACGGAACCGCTGCGCAACCGCGCCATCACCTTCCTTTACGAGCCGGGTTCCACCCTCAAGCCCATCACTATCGCGGCGGCGTTGGATGAGGGCATCATCCGCCCAAGCGACCGATTCGGCTGCCTTGCCAACTTCAAGGTGGGACGCAAGCCCATTCGCTGTGTGCTACATGGGCGACGACATGGCTGGCAGACACCCGAAGAGGTACTGAAAAATTCGTGCAATATTGCATCGGCGCAAATCGGGCTGCGTTGTGGGCTGGAACGGCTCTACCGCGCGCTTCAGCGGTTCCACCTGCTGGAGCCGACAGGGGTCGAGCTACCCGCCGAGTGGAGCGGCTGGACTGACCCGCCGGAGCGCGTGAACTACGGACGGGCGCTGCGGGCAGCGAATCTGGCGTTCGGGCAGGGGCTATTCGTGACCCCGCTTGCGCTTGCGGCTGCCTATGGCGTATTCGCCAATGAGGGACGCTGGGTACAGCCCCACCTGCTTTATGGGCGCAGCGAGGTGCGCCGCTCCACCGTCATTCAGCCTCAAACGGCGCGGAGCGTGCTGCGGGGGCTGCTGCGTGCCGTCGAAGAGGGCACGGGCAAACGCGCCCAGATTCCGGGCTACTGGATCGCGGGCAAAACGGGCACCGCCCAGAAAGCTATCCCCCATCGCGGCTATGTGCCCGGCAAGTATATCGCCTCCTTCATCGGCATCGTGCCCGCAGACGAACCGCGCGCCATCGTCATGGTGCTGGCAGACGAGCCTCGAAACGGGTACTATGGAGGCGAGGTGGCGGCACCAACTTTCCGCCGAATCGCCCAGTTCCTGCTCTGGTACTGGCGGATTCCACCCAGCCGAACACGCCCGTCCGACCCGGTCGGTCTGTCTAAATCGCCTCCCCTCCACAGGGGATTGCAGGAAGGCTGAACAGGAGTTGCCCATGAAGCGACTGAGCGAGCTGTTGCAAGCACTCGATATGGACTGGAGGCTGCACGGGGACGCCTTTGTGCAGGGAATTCAGGTCGATTCGCGGCGCGTGCAGCCGGGTGATCTGTTCGTGGCGCTTGTTGGCACGCAGCAGGATGGGCATGACTTTCTCCTCGATGCACTGGCACGCGGTGCCGCGGCGCTCTTGGTGAGCCGTCCCGAGGCGGTGCCTGCCCATGCGCCCGCTTGGGGCTGGGTTGAAAACACCCGCGACGCGCTGTGGCGCATCGCCCAACGCCTCTATGATGACCCCAGCCAACACTTAATCGTGGTCGGCGTCACAGGCACAAATGGCAAAACGACCACCACCCATCTCATCCGCGCCATTTTCGAAGCCGCAGGACAGCCCTGTGCCCTCATCGGCACATTGGGTGCTACCCTCCCCCATGGCGACCAAACCGAGTCGCGGCTCACGGGGCTGACCACGCCCGAAGTATTCGAACTGCAAGCGATTCTGAAGCAGGCGTGGGAACGGGGGGCACACGCCGCCGTGATGGAGGTCTCCTCACACGCCCTCGATCAACAGCGCGCCGATGGCATTCGTTTCGACACCGCCGTGTTCACCAATTTGACCCAGGACCATCTCGATTATCACAAGACGATGGAGGCGTATGCTGCTGCCAAGCTGCGTCTTTTTACCGATTTGGCGCGTCAATCGGGCAAGCCGTTCCGCGCCGTTATTAATCTCGATGCCGAATGGGGCAGATGGTTTGCCGAGCGTGCGAAGGGCGCGCTGTGGACATACGGCACCCATCCAGATGCTCGCGTGCGCGCCGAGCAGGTGCAGTTCAGCGTCGAGGGCATTCGGTTTGTTGTTCGGTCAGACAAGTCAGACGAGTCGGACGTGTTCGGCGGGTCCGGCGGAGCCACCATGTTCCCGGTGCAGCTGCGGTTGAGTGCGCCTTACAATCTGCATAACGCGCTGGGAGCGATTGCAGCGGCGCTCAGTCTCGGCTTGCCCATCGAAGCGATTCAGCAGGGGTTGCTCCAAGTGACGCGCGTGCCAGGGCGGTTTGAGCGCGTGCCGATTGCGGCACCCTTCGAGGTGATAGTGGACTATGCGCACACGCCGGACGCCTTCTCCCGCCTGCTGCATGCGGCGCGCGCTTTACAGCCGACCCGCTTGACCATCCTGTTCGGCTGCGGGGGCGACCGCGACCCCACCAAACGCCCCAAAATGGGCGCAATCGCCGCTGAACTTGCCGACAGGGTCATCCTGACCTCCGATAACCCACGCACCGAGCCTCCCGAACGCATCCTGCAACAGATCCTGGAAGGCATTCCGACCGAGCTGCGCTCTAAAGTGGTCGCCGTCGAACCCGACCGACGCACCGCCATCGCCATAGCGCTCCAACAAGCCATTCCCGGCGAGATTATCCTGCTCGCTGGCAAAGGCCATGAGGAGTACCAGATTATCGGCACAACCCGATTGCCCTTCAGCGACCGTCAGACCGTGCTGGAGCTAATGGCACGCGATAACGGGAACTCTGGACGAGGAGCGGAGCCGAGATGAGTCCCATGACCGTGCGTGAGGTTGCGGAAGCGTTGCATACAACCCTGCCTGCCCTGCTCACCGGTGAGGAGCAGGTACTGGGGGTCACGACGGATAGTCGCGCGGTACAGCCGGGCGACCTGTTCTTTGCGTTGCGTGGCGAGCGCACTGATGGGCATCAATACCTGCAGGAGGTGTTCGCCAAGGGCGCGGTCGCAGCGGTGGTGGAGTATCTGCCGATTGGCGCCGAGGGCTATCCGCTGCTGCGCGTGCCCTCCACGCTGCAGGCGCTCGGCATGCTGGCACACCACTATCGGATGCAGATGCCCCACCTAAAGGTAATTGGCATTACGGGTAGCACGGGCAAGACCACCACGCGCGCCATGACCGCTGCTGCGCTCGAAGGGGGTTTCCCCGGCGCCGTTTATTGTAGCCCCGGCAACTGGAACACCGAAATTGGTGTGCCACTGACCATCTTCGGGCTGGCGCCCTACCACAAGGTGCTGGTGCAGGAGATGGCGATGCGCGGGCGCGGGCAAATCGCCTATCTCGCCGAGATAGCGCGCCCCCAGATCGGCGTCATCACCCAGATTGGCTGGTCGCATATTGAGCTATTAAGCAGTCGTCAGGCGATTGCCGAGGCGAAGAGCGAGCTGCTCCGCGCCTTGCCCCCTGATGGGCTGGCGATTCTGCCGCGCGATGACCGCTTCTATGAGTTCCTGCTCGATCAAGCGCCCTGCCCTGCCCTCACCTTTGGGCGACACCCCGAATCGAACGCCTGTCTCGTCGAAACGCACCTCGCACCCGACAGCACCAGCGGGCTGATTCGGCTCAACATCCCGTCTGACATGTCCCCCCGTTCAGACAAGTCCGACCTGTCGGAGGAGGTGGAGATAACCCTTCCCTACTTGGGTGAGCATCTCCTGATGAATGCGACGGCGGCGATGCTCGTGGCGGTCGCGTTGGGCGTGGAGCCTTATCGGGCGGCACGCGCTTTGGAAAAAGTGCAGCTGCCCGAAATGCGCATGAGCATCCAACCGCAGCCCGGCGGCTGGACCCTGATTAACGATGCCTACAACGCGAACCCCGATTCGATGCGCGCGGCGCTGCATGTGCTGCTTTATCAAGCACCCGCCCAGCGACGCATCGCAATACTCGGCGATATGAAGGAGTTGGGAGCCTACAGCATGCGCTTACACTGGCAGCTGGGTCGCTGGCTCGCCACTCAGCCGCTGGATTACCTGATTCTGGTCGGAACCGATGTGCTATGGACGGCGGCTGCCGCCAAGGAGGGCGGATTCCCTGCCCAGCGGGTGCTTCACTTCGAGAACCCGCTGGGCGCAGGCGAGTGGCTCTGGCGCAATGTGCAAAAAGGCGACTGGGTGCTGCTCAAAGGCTCCCGTGCCATTGGACTTGAGCGTATCATGGGCGTGAAGGTGTGATGGAGGTACTCGTTCCCGCATTGGTGGCGATTCTACTGGGCAAGCCGATCATTGGGGCGCTGGCGCGGCTCAACATTCGGCAGAGCATCTATGCCTACGCGCCCGATACCCATCGGGTCAAGGAAGGCACGCCCACGATGGGCGGGTTCCTGATGCTGCTGGGCGTCGCAGCCGGTCTGGTCGCACTGGCGCTCATTCCCGCCGAGAGCCAGCTCCCTCCCCATGCGAATCGCCTCTTGCCTCGGCTTCACCTTATTGCGGGCATGCACGGGCATCTCCTGCTCACTCCCCTCCTTGCCCTGTTCGCCTCTGCCCTGCTCTTTGCCCTGATAGGCTTCCTCGACGACTACCTCGTGCGTCGCTGGCTGGGTCGACGCGGGCTGGAATGGAAAACGAAACTGCTGCTGCAATTTCTGGTCGCCTTCGTTGCGCTCTCGCTGCTGCATGCGGTGCCGCTGCAGCTATTGGGTAGCGTACCCCCGCCCCAACAGCACGCCCCGCTCGGTGAGGGAACGATTCTCTCATGGCTACTGGGGCTGGTGTGGGTGGTCGGCTGGGTGAATGCTTTCAATCTCACCGATGGTCTGGACGGTTTGGCAGCGGGTTTAAGCGTGATTGCGTTCGGATTGCTGGCTTCGCTCTGCCGAGACACGGTGAGTGCTCTCACCGCGCTGCTCTGGTGCGGTGCAGCGCTGGGCTATCTCTGGTGGAATATTCACCCCGCGCAGGTGTTTATGGGCGATACCGGCTCGATGGCACTGGGAGCGACCTTCGGCTTGATTACCTGGCGCGAAATCGGGATAGCCAACTGGCTCGAACCGGGCGGGTGGTGGCTCCAAGCGGGTATCTCGGTGCTGATAGGACTGGTGTTTGCGGGGGAGATAGTGTCGGTGGTGGTGCAGTTGAGCGCGGTCAAGTTGCTTCGGCGACGCCTCTTCCGCGCCACGCCCATCCATCACCACTTCGAGCTGCTCGGTTGGCATGAAAGCGCGATCGTTGGACGGTTCTGGCTGGTGGGCGCACTGGCAGGCGTGATGGCGTATATCCTATCGGGAGGCACACGATGAGCTGGCAAGGCAAGCATGTGGCGGTGGTGGGCGCGGGGCGCAGCGGTCTGGACGCGGCGCGTGCCTTGCTGGCGCTTGGCGCGCATGTCACACTTTATGACCGCAACCCCCATCTCACCGTTGAGGCAGCGGGCTGGCGTCTGATTACGGGGCGTGATATACCCGACTGGGAGGGGCTTGAGTTGGTTGTTGTCAGCCCTGCCCTGCCCCCGCATCATCCGCTTTTTGAGGAGGCACGCGCCCGCCATATCCCCGTTTGGAGCGAAATCGAGCTGGGGTATCGGCTGGCGCAGGCGCCGATTATCGCCGTCACCGGCACGAATGCCAAAAGCACGACCGCCGCATTCATCCATCACCTGCTCACCCGCGCGGGCAAATCGGCGTTTCTGTGTGGCAATATCGCAGGCACAGCGCATGACCAGACGCTGACGGCTGCTGCGCTCGTGGCGCAACGCAGCGACTGGCTTGTTGCCGAGGTGAGTTCCTTCCAACTGCAAAATGTGCATCAGTTCCGCCCCCATATCGCGATTATCACCACCATCACGCCTGACCATCTGGATTATCACGGTTCGTTTGAGGCGTATGCGCGTGCCAAAGGGCGATTGCTGCACAATCTGCAATCGACGGACTGGGCGATTCTGAACGGGGCGGATGCAGGTATTCAGCAGCTGCTCGGTTGGTTGCGTGCTGAACAATGCCACGGCTTGCATGAGGTGGAGCGCGCGGGACATCTTATCACGGAGCTTTCGGTTGGCGAAGTGGATGCGGCTCTGGAGTCGCTTACGCCGCTTGCCTCTTTGATGAGGCTCCCGTTGCAGATAGGGGTGCTGGTGGCTCGTCTCGTGGGGTGTGGTGAGGCACAGATTTGGGAGGGGGTGCGCACCTTTCGGGGTATACCGCACCGCATGGAGTGGGTTGGGGCGGCGGGAGGCGTGGCGTTTATCAATAACTCGATGTGTACGAACGCGGCGGCGTTGGAGCATGCACTGCGCGTGGTGTCCAAGCCGTGCATGGTGATTGCGGGCGGTGTAGATAAAAATGGCTCGATTGAGGCGATGGCGGAGGCGATTCAGCGGTACTGTCGTGCGGCGTTGCTTATTGGTCGGGATGGGGAGCGTATTTTAGCAGCTTTGCGGGAACGGGGCTACTCAGCGGGTCAGTATGTGGGCACGCTCGAACGGGCGGTGGAGTGTGCCATGCAGATGGCGCAACCGGGCGACACGGTGATTTTGGCGCCGGGGTGTGCCAGCTTCGACCAGTTCCGCAACTTTATAGAGCGCGGCGAGCGGTTCCGCGCGTTAGTAAAGGCTATAGAAGCGAGTTGGGGAGGCAAAAATGAAACTTACAAGGCGTAGGCGACAGGGTTCAGCCGTGCATCGTCACTATCCGGAGCGAACCACCCAGGGTGGTCAGATGGTTCTTTCACCCGCTTCTGCTTACACATCTCCAAGTAGCCACGCCGCCGTGTCGCAGAGGCGTGTAGGCGGCACGGCACGCCATACCTCCACCCTTGTGCCTATGCCTGCGCTTTTCTGGCTGCCAGTGGCGCTGTCGGTTATCGGGCTGGTGTTTCTCACCAGTGTAAGCATCGGTGGCATCCTGAAGCTTGGCACACTACCCCACTCGCCTCTTGAGCCGTTTCGTCCGGTGTTGCAGCAGGTGTGCTGGGTGCTGCTTGGTGTTGGGCTGATGGTGAGCTTGTCGCATATTCCGGTGCGCTTCTGGCAGGCGAGCGCGTGGTTCTGGATGGTAGCGTTGAGCCTCCTGTTGCTGGCGATGTGGTGGCTACCGGGGCTGGGCACGACACGCAACGGCGCGGAACGGTGGCTTGAGTTCCCCATGCCGTTCTTGGGGCGTGTGGGCTTCCAGCCATCGGAGCTGTTCAAGTTGGCGACCCTGCTCTTTTTCGCTGCACTCTACAGCAAGCCGATGGTGGACTGGCGCAAAGGCATTTTGGTAGCCCTCTGGTTGCTAACGCTCGTTGCGATTGAGCGTCAGCCCGATTTTGGCACGATGGCGCTCATCCTGCTGCTGGGAGTTGGCGTTGCGTTTTGCGGGTGCGAGCGTCTTGCGCGGATTGGGCTCTGGGCGGTTAGCTCGCTGGTTATCTGCGCTTTGCTCATCGGTCTGCCCCACCTCAAAAGTCAGATAGGCTCCCCTTCTCTATCGGGGGGGTCGCACGCAAACGGATTGAGTTATCGCGTCAAGCGCATCGTGGCGATGCTCGATCCGTGGGCTTATGAGTATGATATGGGCTATCAGATGGTGCGAGCGCAGATAGCGGTGGGGAGTGGCGGGCTGTTTCGGCTTGCGATTGGGGAGGGGCGTGAGAAGCGATACCTCCCCACTGCCGAGAGCGACTATATCTTCGCCACAATTGCGGAGGAGACAGGCTTTGTGGGCTGTTTGGTGTGCATCGGACTGCTGGGCTGGCTGGTGGCAACTTGCCTGCGTCTGGCTCATCGTGCGCCCAGCCGATTTGGTCGGCTTTTCGCGGGTGGGCTGGCACTCTGGATTGGGCTTCAGTCGCTGGTCAATATCGGGATGGCGACCGGCTTGATACCCACTGTGGGATTGCCGCTGCCCTTTATCAGCGCAGGTGGTTCCGCCTTGATAAGCCTGATGGCAGCGTCGGGCATTGCGCAGGCGATTGCGAGGGAGACACGATGAGAGTGGCGTTGGCGGGTGGCATCACGGGTGGGCATCTGTTTCCGCTGCTGTGCGTGGGTGAATCGCTTCAGCAGCAGGGCGCTTCGCTGCTCTTTATAGGGGCGCAACATGGGTTGGAGGCACGGCTTGCCCTCCCCTTCCCTGCCCTGTTGCTCGATATGAGCGGTTTGCGCCCGGCGGCACGCCGCCCGTGGCGGATGTGGTTCACGCTTTGGCGCGCGAGCCGTGAAGCGAGGCGGGCACTCCAGCAGTTCAACGCGGACCTGCTTTTTTGCACAGGTGGCTACGGGTCGGTGCCGGTGGCGTTGGCACAGCGGGCACGCCGTAAGCCGATTATTCTGCTGGAACCAGATGCCATGCCCGGTCGCGCCAACCGTTGGCTGGCACGCTGGGCGCATGCCGTCTGCCTGAATTTCGAGGAGGCGGCATCCCTTTTCCCCTCCCATGTGCCCACCTTCCGTACAGGGCTGCCGACCCGAGCCGGCATCTATCGCCCCGACATCACCACAGCAGAGGCACGAACGCATTTTGGGCTGCTGCCCGACCGCTTCACCGTGTTGGTGCTGGGAGGCAGTCAGGGCGCTCAATCGCTCAACGAAACGGTGCTGAACACGGTGCAATATCTGCCGTCGAGCGAGTTGCAGTGGCTGCATATCACAGGCGAGGCGCACTACGAAACGGTTTGCGCCACAGCGGACCGCCTGGCACTGAACGGCAACTATCGTCCCCTGCCCTTTTTGGATGCCGAACAGATGGGGCTTGCCTACCGTGCTGCCGATGTGGCGGTGGCGCGGGCAGGTGCCGGCACGATTACCGAGCTGGCACTGAACGGGCTGCCCGCTATCCTCATCCCCTACCCCCACGCCGCTGGGGGGCATCAGCGGTATAATGGTGAGGCGATGGCAAAACGCGAAGCCGCCATGCTCATCGAACAGCGAGCGCTTTCACCCGAACGGTTGGCGCATGCGTTGCGGATGTTGCGCGATTGCCCCCCGCAACGGATGAAGCTGAGCCAGCACGCGCGCCAATGGGCCATTCCCGATGCCACCGCGCGCGTGCTGAAAGTGATTCAGAGCGTGGGGTCGGACGCGTCCGACTCAACGCAGTAAGGAGGTATCGCCATGCAATCCCCCACTGGTATCCCGCTGACCACAGGGCGCGAACCCAGCATGCAAGATCGGTTTCACCTGATTGGCGTGGGGGGCGCGGGCATGTCGGCGCTGGCACGCTGGCTCGCAGAGCTGGGCGGGCGTGTCAGCGGCTCCGACATACACGATTCCCCCACACTTGCCGAGCTGCGCACACGCGGTGTCCACGCCTATACCCCCCATGACCCGACGCAGATGGATGACCCCACCTGGGTGGTGGTCTCCGATGCGATTCACCCTGATAACCCCGAAGTGATCGAAGCGATGCGTCGTGGGCTACCCATCTGGCGGCGCTCGCAACTGATGGGCTGGCTGCTTAAACCCTACCGCACCATCGCCGTCAGCGGCACACACGGCAAAACCACCACCACCGCCATGATTGCCGCCATCCTGGAAGAGGCGGGCTATGACCCCCTCGTGCTGCTCGGCGGCGAGTGGATGCACACCCAACCCCCATGGGCGGGCAATATCCGACTGGGCAAGGGCGAGTGGGCGGTTGTGGAAGCCTGCGAAGCCTATGAATCGTTCCTCGACCTGCAACCCGACATCGCGCTCGTGACCAATGTGGAGCCCGACCATCTGGACTATCACGGCACTTTTGAAAGGCTGCAGCAGAGCTTCGTCCGATTCTGTCAGCATGTGCGCCCCGGTGGCTATATCATCTGCTGCGGTGATAATCAGGGTGTTCAGGCGGTGTGCAGCCGCTTCCATGCGCACGGCAGGCGCGAGCGCCCTCCCCTGCTCTACGGCTTTGGTGAGAGCAACGAGCTGCGGGGCGCGATTCTGGAGCGCACCCCAGAGGGCACCCACTTTCGCCTCATTCTCTCCCCTGCCCTTCGGTTCCCCTCACGAAGTGGGGGGAGCCTGCAGGAGGGAGGCAACTTGGCGAGTGGCGAGGAAACAGATTTCTATCTCCCGCTGCCCGGCGACCATAATGTGCAGAACGCGCTGGGTGCGATTGCCGTGGCTCAGATACTCCATATCCCGTTCGAGGTGCAGCGGCGTGCGCTCGCCGCCTTCCGCGGGGTGAAGCGTCGGCAAGAGCTTGTCGGCGAAGTGGCGGGCATCACCTTCGTGGATGATTATGCCCATCACCCGACCGAGATCGAGGCGACTCTCGCCGCGTTGCGCCAGCGGTTCCCCAACCGTCGCCTTGTGGTCTTGTATCAGCCCCATCTGTACAGCCGCACACGCGACCAGTTGGAGGGTCTCATCCGTAGCCTGGCAGCAGCGGATAGCGTGGTCATCACCGACATCTACCCCGCCCGCGAGAAACCCATCCCGGGTGTGAGCGCGTCGCTGATTGCCGACGGCTTGCTGGAACAAGGGCATCCCACCGTGTTCTATGTGCCCATCAAGGAGCAGATTCCTGCCCGCCTGCTGCCGCACCTTTCGCCGGGCGATGTGGTGGTCACGATGGGTGCGGGCGACATCGACCGCGTCGCGCCGATGCTCATCCGCCTCTTGGAAGCGCGGGGTCAGGTGCGACGCCTGCGCATCGCCGTGCTGATGGGCGGCGATTCACCGGAGCGCGATGTGTCGATCCTGTCGGGCATGCGTGTGCTTCAGGCATTAGACCCCGACCGCTTCATCGGCATCCCAGTGGACCCGGCGCGCTTGCACGGCAGCGAAGAGGTTTGGGGCTTGCTCGACCTCCTGCAGGGTGAGCGACCAGATCTTGCGTTCATCGCCCTGCACGGGCGGCACGGCGAGGACGGCGCCATCCAAGGGCTGTTGGAGATGCTCGGTGTCCCCTACACCGGCTCCGGCATCCTGGCAAGCGCACTGGCGATGAACAAATATGCCGCCAAAATCGTGCTGCAATCGGCGGGGCTGACCACCCCGCCGGGCGTGCTGGTGCATCGCGCCCAGTTGCCCGATGATTTTGCACCGTTCGATGTGCCTGGCATCACGAACCTGCGGCTGCCGTTGATTGTGAAGCCGAACGAAGGTGGCTCCACTTTGGGCACGACGCGCGTCTGGGAGTGGGAGCAGTTGCCCCGCGCCCTGCGCAAAGCCTTCGCCTATGACGAGCGCGCCCTCGTCGAGGAACTCATCGAGGGCGTGGAGGTTTCGGTGCCCGTGATTGGCACACGCCATCCCCAGCCGCTGCCCCCCGTCGAAATTGTGCCCCGAACGGGTTTCTACGGCTTCCAAGCGAAATACACCCCCGGCATGACCGAGGAGATTGTGCCCGCTCGCTTACCCGAAGAGATGCGGGAGTTGCTCCAATCGACCGCGCTGCAAGCCCATCTCGCCCTCGGATGCCGCAGCATGAGTCGCGTGGACATCATCTTGCGCGAGTTCACCCCCTTCGTGCTGGAGGTGAACACCATCCCTGGCTTAACGCCCACTTCCCTGCTCCCCCGCAGCGCGGAGGCAGCCGGTATCTCCTTCTCGCAACTGATTACCTACCTTATTGAGGATGCGCTGGAGGGCTGGCAATGAGAAAGCACCGGAGTCGCACACGGCAAAGGCGTTCACAAACCCTGCACAGCGATTGGCATGTGGGGACCATCGCACCCCATGCCGCTTGCGCTCGGCAGCGTGCCCCGAAGCGCCCCACCAAACGGGGGTGGCTCCGGGCAACCCATCTCGAATCGACCCTTTGGTTGCTAACAGGGTTGGCGTTGGTGGTGAGTTTGTGGGCATCGCCCCGCATGCAGCCGCGCGTGCTGATGATAACGGGCGCGCCCCCGGCTGCCCACGCGGCGATCGAAGCGCGTCTGCGCACACTCTGGCGTGAACCTTATGGGGTTCAGCTAAGCGCAGGCGCGCTGGAGGCGGAGCTGGCGCAGCTCGGCTGGGTAGCACAGGTGCAGATAGTGCCTCGGCTCCCTGCCCGACTGCAGGTCCATCTTCAACCGCGCGAGCCTTTCGTGGCGATTCGCGACTCGGCAAACCGGCAAATCTTTATCGACCCAGCAGGAATCGTCTTCTCATCCCCGAATCCCCCTCACAGCGTGCCCGGCGGGATGATTCGGCTGCTTGCAGGGCATGCAATACCTGATGAAGGCGCGCTGCAACCCGATTCGCCCCTCGAGCGTGCCTTCAAACTGTTGCAGGCGCTGCATGATACGGTTCCCCCCGCTTCGCGAGGGGAACCCCACGGAGGGGAGCAACCCCTTGCGTTCGGGGAGAATCATCCTCGCTGGGAGGTGGAACTGACGCCGAATGGGGAACTCAACCTTCTCTGTCAGGCGGAGGGCGGTCTCCCGCTGCGATTCCAACTGGGAGACGCTGCGGAATGGCAGCAACAGGCAGAGGTAATCCGATTGGTGGTGAGTAGCCCGATGAGCCGACAGGCAAGATGGGAGTATATCGATCTCAAAAGCCCGTCCCATCCTGCAGTCAAGCGGCTGGCAATGAGGAGTGAACAAGACAATGGCAACAGGTGAATGGCGCACTCAGACGATTATCTTTTTCGCCATCTGGACGGTGGTGGGCGTGTTGCTGGGCATCGCGCTCAAGGCGCAGTTCCGCCTGCACACCGCTGAGCTACCCAGCACGCGCCTGCCCGAACTGGCACGCGCCTATGTGCAGGAAAAGCGTACCGTGCAGGCGTTGGAAACCGAGATTCGTCAGCTGCGCCAGAAAACGACCGAACTGGAGAACGCACTGGCGACCGGCACCGAGCAAGCCCGGGTGCTGAACGACAGCCTGCAGGCTGCTAAGATGCTGGCAGGGCTGATAGAAGTGGAAGGACCCGGCATCGAACTGATTCTACGCGACAGCCAGCGCCGCCCACAGCCCGGCTCCACCGAATCGCTGCTGATCGATCTCTATATCATTCACGACCTTGACCTGTTGCGGGTGGTGAACGAGCTGCGCCAGGCGGGAGCAGAGGCTATTGCGATTAACGGGCAGCGACTAATCGCCACCAGCGCCATCCGCTGCGTGGGACCCGTGATTTATGTGAACGATATGAAGATGGCATCGCCCTTCACCATCCATGCGATTGGCGACCCGAACACACTGCTGGGCGCACTCAAAACGCCAGGAGGTGTGCTGGCAGATATTATGCAAGCGGACCCCAAAATGGTGGAAATGCGCGCGCTGGAAAAGGTGCGCATCCCGGCTTACACCGGCTCGACTCAGTTCCGCTTCGCCAAACCGGTCTCGTCCGAGGAGGGAGCAAAGTGATTGCCATTGGCATCTTGGGTCTATTTCTGGGGCTATTGCTGGCTTATCTGCTGCTGGACATCCCGATTCCAGCGGAGTGGGCGTCCTATCTGTCGTTGGCGGCGCTGGCAGGGTTGGATACCGCTTTCGGTGGCTGGCGCGCCGCACTCGAAGGACGGTTCCACGCTGATGTGTTCATCTCCGGCTTCATCGTGAACGCGCTGCTGGCATCGCTGTTAGCCTATTTGGGCGACCGCATGGGGGTCGATCTGTTCCTGGCAGCGGTCGTCACACTGGGTGGGCGAATGTTTCTCAACCTCTCCATCATTCGCCGTTATTATCTGAACCAGTGGTCGCTCCGAAGGACACGCGGATGAACCCGATTGTTGCGCTCGATATCGGCACGACCAAAGTTTGCTGCTTGGTGGCGCAGTCCACCGCCTCGGATGCGCTCCAAGTGGTGGGCTACGGTGTCGCCCCCTGCCGCGGACTGCGCCAGGGGATGGTCATCGATATCGACCAGACGGTCATGGCGATTGAGCAAGCGGTGCATGACGCGCAGGCGATGGCGGACATGCACCTCAGCGCAGCCCTCGTGGGCGTCACAGGCGCCCATATCGAGACGATTCAGCGTCGCGCCGAAATCGCTATTACCCGCCCCGACCGCGAAATCACCGAAGAGGACCTTGAGCGCCTGCGCCAACAGGTGCTGCAGGTTGCTCTGCCACCCGACCACGAACTGCTCCATACCCTCATTCGGCACTATATCGTGGACAACCAGCGTGGCATCACGAATCCCGTCGGCATGAGCGCAAACCACCTGCAGGCGGAGGCGCTGCTCGTGACAGGAAAGGTCACCTTCCTGCAGAATGTTCGAAGGTGCGTTGAGCGGGCGGGGCTGCAACCGCTGGCGCTGGTGCTGGAGCCATACGCTTCGGGGCTGGCGGTGCTTAGCCCGGAGGAGCGCGAGGTGGGGGTGGCCCTCATCGATATCGGAGGTGGCACGACCGATGTTGCTATCTTTATCGAAGGCGGGCTGGCATTCACCGATGTGGTGCCTCTGGGCGGCAACAATGTGTCGCATGATGTATACTTAATGTTCCGCGTCGCCACCCCCGACGAGGCGGAACGCTTGAAGCGGGAGTATGGCTGTGCGCTGGCGGAGCGCGTGCCCGATGACGAAATCGTCACCTATCAGGAAATCGGAACCTTGCAGCAGCGGCGCGTGCCCCGCCGAATCCTGACGGAGGTTATCGAAGAACGCATGCGCGAGATTCTGGAACTGGCTTACGCGGCACTCCAGAAATCGAGTCTGGCGGACCGACTGGCGGCAGGTGTGGTGCTGACCGGCGGCGGCTCCTGCCTGCCGTGCACCGCCGATCTGGGGCGGCAGGTGTTCGGCTCGCTACCCGTGCGCATCGGTATACCCACCCTCTCCCACCTCGCCACAGGCGAGCGGCATCCCGGCATCCAGGAGAGCATCCGGCAACCAGCGTTCGCTACGGCTGTGGGACTACTGCTCATCGGCGCGCAGGAACGGATGCTCCACCCCGACGAAATCGCGCCGCTCAAACTGTGGAAAATGTTCGTCCAAAAGTTCAAACGGATGTTCCGACGATAAAAACAACCAACCCAAAAAGGAGTTCGACCATGGGAAAGACAGTCGTAGAATCGGGTGCTACAGCTGACAAAGCGCAAGTGATGCAAGCCCGTATCAAGGTCGCCGGGGTAGGCGGCGGTGGCAGCAACGCCGTCAACCGGATGATCGAGGTAGGCATTCAAGGCGTGGAGTTCATTGCGATGAATACCGACGCGCAGGTGCTTAACCTTTCCCACGCACCGCAGAGACTCCAGCTGGGTCCGAATGTTACGCGCGGGCTGGGCGCAGGGGGCAACCCTGAAGTGGGACGCAAAGCCGCCGAAGAAAGCCGCAACGACATCGCCAACATCCTCGAAGGCGCCGACCTCGTCTTCATCACGGCGGGGTTGGGCGGCGGCACCGGCACTGGCGCTGCACCCATCATCGCCGAAATCGCCCGCGACCTCAACGCGCTCACGATCGCCGTCGTCACCAAACCGTTCCGTTTCGAAGGACCACGCCGCGCCCGAATCGCCGACGCGGGCGCCGAACAGCTCCGACAATATGTCGACGCGATGATTGTCATCCATAACACACGACTCGTGGACATCTCCGACCGCACCACCACCATGACCGAAGCCTTCCGCATGGCGGATGATGTGCTGCGGAGCGGCGTGCAAGGCATCTCCGACATCATTCAGCGACCCGGCATTATCAATGTGGACTTCGCCGATGTGCGCGCCATCTTCCAGGAAGCCGGCACCGCCATGATGGGACTGGGTAAGGGCACGGGCGAACACCGCGTGCTGCAAGCCATGCAAAACGCGATGACCAGCAAACTACTTGAAACCTCCATCGACGGCGCAACTCGCATCTTGGTCAACATCACCACCCCGCCCGATGTGCGCATGCACGAAATCGAAGAGGCGATGAACCTGCTCTATCAGCATGCCGATCCCGAAGACGCCAACATCTGCTGGGGTTGGGTCATCGATGAGACAAGCAACGATGTGGTCTATATCACCTTGCTGGTGACCGGTTTTCCAACCCCACCCACTGATCAGGCGGCGGTCAAGATGACCCCCAAAGAGGAGACCACACCCTCTATCTTGATTCAGCCGACCGTATCGCGTCCGCCTGCACGCCCAGCAACACCCCCCACCACCCCAAACCCGAATAGCACCGAGCGTTCCATTAATCCGGAGGATTACGAACTACCCGCGTTCCTCCGCCGACGCGATATCCAGCGATAGCCCAGTGGGCGCATGGAACCGCCCGATGACGGGACCATGCGCCCATCCTCCCTTTGCACTGCAACTTCGGGTTGACCGAAGCAGCGTCTATCGGGTCGCGTTGCAGCCAGCGGGCAGCGCGGAGGGGCGCAGGTGCGTGCTAACATGGTATAAGCAGGCAAAGAGCATCTGCATAGAAACAGCTAACGCAAGTGCTAAATTTCACTCACTCCCGTTGATCTTTATCATGATTTAATGTAAATAATATCTGATCCATATTTGTTTCTGGATAAATCCGATTGGTAAGATCTGAAATCTCTTTCAACCAGTTCGGAATGTGTTCAACCCATTCATGGTCATTCGCTCGCTGTAAAAGCCTCCTGACAGCTTGTTCTAAACCCCATCTACATCTGTCCATGTCTTCCGCAAGATACGCAAGCACCGCAAATTGCTCCATCTCTAATACACCACATGGATGCTTCACACAGTATTCCTCAAAGTATTCTAATATTTTCTTGTCACTATCAAAGTACTCCAAGAAAGGAATCCCGTGTTGTTCTAATCGCCAAACCAACTCTGATATGAGCCTCTCGTCCTGCTCTAGAGGATCTGTGTCGCGAATCTCCCACCACACATCCTTTTGTAAATCGGCGTCCAAGCGTGTAATTCGCGAGCTTAGAGGTAGGGGCACACTAGCGAGGCTCGGAATCTGAGGCTCTGCACGCTGGTATAGCACCTGCACTAAACCAGAACGGTAAATGCCGAGGTTGATAGTGAAGCTATGGTGACCAGGAGCATTCCATACACTGGATTGAATATTCACCAACTGGATAATAGGCGGTAATTGGCGGTAAAAAGTGATGCCCTTGCGCTTGAACTGCCGTGGGCGCAAAGCCTTTTGGAAGACTTCGCGCACAATTAGTCGGAATCGTTCTTTGACATCTTGAGTAGGCATCGCTTTGACCTTATGTTCACTCCCAGAGAATTTTACCCGTGTTAGGGTCATAGTATATAATATCGGTTTCTTTACCCAGTACTTCTTTATACTTTTTCTGTTTCTCCTTTGCGCGTCGGCGACCACTCTTGGTGTCAGGTTTCAGATCCTTGCACCGATCAGTGGAGGGGTCGTAGGCATCAGGTCGCACCTTTTTCCCACCTGCACCTTCCATGACACGTTCGGCTTCCCATCCTTTCTTTTCTGCTTCCTTCTTAAATTCCCTATGCACCTCTCTGCCCTTCCTAGCTGCAGGATTATCCCCAGATGTCTTATTAGCAACTTTCTTCCCCTGTTCCTGTAAGGCGTTTTTGGCTTCCCGCTTGGCTACCTGCTCCGCTCCCGCCTCCACCAACTCCTGAACAACCTTCTTCCCAACACGCCCCGCCTTCGCAAGATCCCCCACCACAGGTATCGCGCCTGCCGCCGAAATCCCCGCGTTGACCCAATCGCCTTCCAGCGCGTAGCCGATGGCGTTGGCTACATCGGCGAGGTCGCCAATCACAGGAATGAAGCCTACGGCGTCCAGCAGGTCGTGGTATGTCCAGTCGGAGCCGTCGGGGTCTATTTGATTGATGGGGTCATTCCCTGCATACCGGTACAGGTTCGGGTCGCCTGAAGATGCGTCTATCGGGTCGCGTTGCAGCCACCGTGCCGTGCGGGGGTCATACGCGCGTGCGCCCACATGGTACAGCCCTGTCTCAGGCACCCACTCGTACCCATACGCCCCGTTCCAAGTGAACGGCTGCTGCGTTGTGCCCGCACGATAGACCAATCAAGCCATGATTAGAATGCTAAGCGATTCGAAGTTTCCATCGATATCGAAATGTAAAGCACACGAACTCTTGTTAAACTCTAACACCATATAATGCCCGTAATCTCGCAGCTTCTTGAACTGGACACCCTGCACAAAGCTTTCCACATCCCTGCGATGGGTTTGTGATGATAACACCAGCGTCCGATTGCCCACACGTATTAGCAACTTTTGCTCCAAGCCCATCCGCTCCTTGAGCGCTCGCGGCGTAAACTCTATCGAGATGACTTCATTCCGATAGTTGTACTGCACCCATGCAAACACGCCACCATACAGATTATTCATTACATCTTCTGAATCAATCCCTCGCCGCAGAGCCTCTTCTTGCGACATTGGTCCTACCAAAGGCTTGCCCAACACTGCTTCCACCTCTTTTCGGCTCATGTCCAGCTCCAGAACTCCAACAATACCTCTGTCCAGATCGATGGGACCTACCAACACGGTGATAGGGGCTTTGGGCAAGTTTTGCCCACGCCCAAACCAAGGGGCGGTATCCCCAGCGCGGTAGCAGCTGTGTAAGCCCATTGTGCCGATAAGGAACGCGCTCCCTAGCAGAAACCGCCGTAGCAGCACGGTCATTTTTGTGCTTTGCCACGGAGTAGCCCGTAACCTGTCGTCAGTAGGTTTACTTAGTCCAGTATTTCTTCGGCAGCACATAGAGTTCACCTCGCTTGAGCGCATCCAAGCAAGCTTGCTCACACGATTTTCCCTTCTGCCCCGCGCACCTTTTTCCTACAGCGTCGTTCGCTAAGTCCATAGGGCTATGGATTTCGTTCCAACTACCTTTTGCCCAGTAAGCACTTGGGTTCTCATGGTCTACAACAACATGCTGATAGCCGAAATCCCCGAGCTCTCTCTGCACTAAACATGCCCATACACAATGTCTGAAAGCATCTGCGGGTCCTCCATTAATTCCCAAAGTTCCCGGCGGGAAATGCTTATACATTATAGCATACGCATCCGAAATGGTCTTTCGTATGGTCAAATAGTGGAGAGCTACCCACTCGGCGATATAGGTTCCTGGATCCGGCGTTAAGAGAGAGCGCGCTCGTGGGTATTCTGGGGGTTTTGGAAAGCGCGGATCTCCTGGTTCCACTGGCTTTTGTGGAGGGATTTTCCCGAGCTGACTTTTGGCGGTTTGAGCAGATTGATGGCGCTGTTGACCTTGTTTGGGAGCATATTGACAACCTATACTATCACCCGTGTTTAATGGATCATTCCCACAATACCGATACAGGTTCGGGTCGCCTGAAGCGGCGTCTATCGGGTCGCGTTGCAGCCAGCGGGCAGTGCGCAGGGATGTCCCTCATCAACCTCATAATAAGCAATCTCTGCCTCTGCTTGTGATGGGGTACCGCTGGACATGCTAAATGAATTCGTACCGCACCCGACAAATTATCTCAGTGTCCGTGCAGAACCCTATTCACCTTCAAAACGCTCCCAATACTGCCAACAGGAATTAAAACGACTGGCATCCTGACGCGCCCACAGGGACGCATCCCCACTGGCTATCATCTCAGCCAGAATCCGAAAACTCGCGGTGTCTGCAGCAGTCTGCCCTTTGTTCAAGCGTGGATGTTCCCACAGGTTTGTCTGGAAAAAGAGACGCAATTCATCGGCAAGCGCAGATTCTCTGGCATATCTCCGTATCCGTTCACGCAACTCTTTCTCTGAAGCAAAGAACGGATGGTTTAGCTTCCAACAAAGATACCGCAATAGTAACCAAGGTGGTAACAGCCCTTTCTCGGCATAGTATCCCTCCTTGGGAAAATGAAATCCCAGTTGTTCGTACTCGTCATCGGTAGGGAAAAGCTCGACCATCCTTCCTTCGATGGATAACCGAATATGATGGCGAGAGGCGCATGCTTCATACTCTTCTGCTGTGAAAAGTTCAAAAAATGTTTTATCATAAATACAGTAATATTTTTCTTGTAAGCAGTTACTGTAAAGATAGATTTGTCGCCCAAATATACTCCCACCAGTTACCGCAATGATTTCGATGATAACGACCCATTGTTGGTCGTTGCGAAGGACCGTCAATCGTTGATCAGCAATGTCCCATTCTTCAGGAGCGGTTTCGAAGTTAGGTGCAGGTGGCCACACATCATCCCGCAAGTACTCATCTAATACAGCTAACACATCCTCAGGGTTTAAAGGCGTTTTCTTCATAGGTTGCCTCCCAATACCATTGATTGCAATTAGCGAAGCGATGACGAGAGTAACCATGAACAAGCCAATTGCAAATGCCTTCATCAATAGTGTACCCTCCTTATCACTTTCGCGCCCTTGGTTTATGAGGCTGTCGGCAAGTTTTGGGATTTTGCGGAGAATAAGGTGGCCGAGACCAGCCTTTGATAGTTTCTACATGCTGCTTTACTCGTCCGCCCTGCCTATTACTACAGTTCTGACACTGAGGTCTGAAAGTCTGTGCAGGCAAATCCCCCGAGCCTCCAGTTGCTCTATCAAGTTCTTGTATCGCTATTACCACTGCGGTTGGTGGAAAATGATCGGCTACCCAGTTTCCACTTGATGTTCCTGGATTTTTAGTACCACATGTGTAACAACCATATTTATTGCCACGCTCATTGATCTTTTTTTGCTGATCAGCAGTTGGTTTTGCTCCTACACCGTTAGCAAATATAGGATCTGCCCGATCTTCTTGTGTACCTGACCAGCCACCGGTCGGACGATATCCTACACCACCGCATTCATAACAAAACAACACAGTGTATTGATAAGAAAATAATCCAGAAGGGAGTATATGAGCTCCTTGGTTACATATAAATCCAGAGCCATTGCAGCTTGGGCATATCTCGGCTCCAGGAGGGATTCCATTAGTCGCTTGCTGAGCTTTAGATTGCGCTTGCCGTTGCGCAGATTGTGGCTGTTTTTTCTGTCCTTGCTCGCCGTCGTCCCAGTTGTTGACAGGATCATTCCCACAATACCGATACAGGTTCGGGTCGCCTGAGGCGGCGTCTATCGGGTCGCGTTGCAGCCACCGTGCCGTGCGGGGGTCATACGCGCGTGCGCCCACATGGTATAGCCCAGTGAACGGGATATACTCGTACCCATACGCGCCGTTCCAAGTGAACGGCTGCTGCGTCGTGCCCGCACGAGAAACCCAGTTCCCCCACGCATCGTAATCATAGCGGTCGGTAATTTGACCCGTCTGGGCGTCAATCAGCGCACGCACATGCCCCAACGCATCACATACATAAAGCTGTACCTGCCCGCCCTCAATCCGTGCCACAGGTCCTAACGGACCCCACACATACTCAACGCGCACTTGCCCATAGGCATCCAGCTCCGCCACCAGCGCATCCCCATCATAAAGCAGGTAGACCCAACTCCACTCGTTGGCGCCAGTACGGTATGCCACCCGTCGCCCCAGCGCGTCGTAGCGCGCTTCGTAGATTAGCTGACCGTTGCGCTTGACCCAGATGAGGTTTCCAAAGCCGTCGTAGCCGTATTCGCGGGTGCCGTCGGGCGCGTTCAGTTCGCCGATGCGCTCGCCGTTGAGGTTGTAGCTGAATGTCCAGTTGCCGAGGCTACGCAACTGGTTGAACTGGTACTCCGCCGTGAGGGTCGGCGCGGCAGGCACGCCATGTGTCAAATTACCGCCTGCATCGTAGCGAAAGTCACGACGCTGAAACCCATCCTGCTCGTAAGCCAAACTGCCGTCGGAATAGTAGTCCCACTGGAGTTGGCGCCGGCTTGCACCGTGAGTCTCGGTCGCCCTTTGAACCGTGCCATCGGCATAATAATGGTATTCATAGCGAGCGACCTCGGTCCCGTTCCACTTCGTGGTTTGCGACCCGACACTGCCGATACTCTCGTGGTCTGCATAGGCTATTGTGGTTGTCAGCGTCTTCGGTGGTTGCGTGCCCACCCGAGCCTGAACCTGTTGCTCTTCCAGGCGCCCTGCGCCATCGTAGCGATAAGTTATCGTCAGCTGAACCGTAGAACCGCCTATAGTCGTTTTCTGGTAGGTGTGGGTCTCCAGGCGTCCTGCGCCATCATAGGTGAACTGCTGACTACTGATTGGAGGATACCATTCAGGCAAGCCGCTTTGCTGCCATCGGAAGCCTCTCAGGTCGCCGTTGAGATAGTAGTCATAGTCAAAAGTGTAGGTTCGTCCCCCTAAGTCCGTCTCCGTGCGTTCCAGCCAGCCCGTCCGATCGGTATCGGTGGTATCATAAAAGTGGCGCACGGTGCTGACCGCGCTCTGGGCCAAGGTCAGGCGTCCTGCAGGGTCGTAGTCATAGCGATACAGTTCGCGCGGAGAGGGATCATTCAGCCCTTTGTAGTGTACTGCCTGCAGCCAGCCGTTAGGCGTGTGGTCAAAGGACAGCTCTTGCCCGTCTTGGCGTCTCCAGCGGCTGAGTTGCCCGCAGCAGTCGGAGTACCAAAACTTTTCGGGGTTCGGGTCGCCTGTGTGCTGGATGGTCTGGAGCGCATCGCGATAGGTGTAGCGGTATTCCACCCCGACCCCATTGCCGCCTTTGACGCTGGTCAATCGTCCCCACCAATCGTATCCTAACGCGGCGTAGATCTGCCCGTTGATTTTGATTTCCGTGAGCAAGCCCGTTTGGTGGGGGAAGGGGTCGTCGTAAAGGAATTGCACTTGTCGCCCGCGCGCATCGGTAAAGCCCCTCAACAGATGCCCCTGCCACTGATACGACACGCTGCCGTTGAGATAGGTGCGCCCTGCTTCCTGATAGCCCCACGAGACACGCTGCACGCGCCCCACAGGGTCATATGCCACCTCTTGCCAGACAGGACGATCCGTGTTCCAGCCGCCGCGAAGCCCGCTCCAGTAGGGATACACTTCGGTTCGGCGGGGACGCCCGAAAGCATCCCACGCCGTGATTTGGCGGAACCGCCCCGTCGGGTCAATCACCCTCTTGAGCTGATAAGGATGCGGGTCTGCCAAAGTGGTGTATTCAAAGAGCCACCAGTCGCGTTCAGGCTCTTTGAAGCCCAACAGCAAGCCGTTGGGCGCAGGGCGTTGCAGGTCGGAAGCAAAAGTGTAGCCGAACCGCCAGCGCCGTTCCGAATGGCTGCCCAGTTGCACGCTGGAGGGTACAGTCGGCGGGTTGCGCCGCACCATTTGCCACGGCGGCAAGGTGTAGCCTTCACCATAGTGCAGATAAATCTCTACCCCTGTGGGGTCGGTTGCCCGCCGCAGCACCGTCTCCTTCTCAGGATTGGCCGGATCCCAAGAAATGCCCGTCTCCCGCCGCTCATACTCCCAGCTATACCGATTGCCTTGCCGATCGACATAACCCGTCAGCGCCAGCGGATCGTCCGCAAAGTGATACTCGTAGGTCTCCTGCCACAGCGGTTGGCTACTTGCACGAAAGTCAAAGAATTCGCGCCTAATGGGCTGCCCGTTCGTGGAGCTGAGCCACACCCGCTCCAGCGAAACGCCTGTCTCGTCAAAGCGGGGACGCTCCACCTCCACCGTGTTAAACTTCTTGTCGTTATCGCTTTCTACATGCCGCAGCAGCGTATAGTCCCCGCTCAAACCTTCGCGATAAATCGTGGTCTCCACGCCGAAAGGAGTCGCGTTGCGATACTCGATCCAAGTGGGTTGGGTATCGCCCCAAAATTGGCGATAAAGGCGTCCGTAGTAGTTAGCGGGTAGGCTCCCGTACAGCGTGGTGTACAGCTCCCGCTCTCCCCGCCCGTTGGTATACCCCTGCGGTTCACCCGTGAACCGCCACTTGTGTTGCACTTGGGGCACGAAGGTATTGCCTTGTAGATAGCCCGCTTCTAAGGTCACGCCATCGGCGCCCACAGGCAAAGAGACACTCCACCGATAGGCGATATGCTGGCTGGGGTCGGTCGGATCGCCCCAGTAGATGATTTCGGAACTCCCCCGCGGATCGCCACTTGCTAATGGTGGGGGTGTTTTGCCCAGCCGTTGCCACTGAGGCGGGTTCTCATTCGCCGAAAAATAGACCGTGCCATCGGGGTCGATGCCTAAATAAACATTGTTAGACGACACCCACACCATACGATTGGGAAAGCGGTCGTCGCGCCCTTGTCGCCAGTAGTTGCCCAGCGGGTCGCGGATTGCCAGCACGCGCGCTTTAGGTGCAGAACCCCACGCATACCCATCAGAAGCCCCCGTGAAAAAGTAGAGCCACGCCCCCTTCTGATTGAGCGCCCCAGGCGGTCCCGCGATTAAAACATAGGTATCGCCTAACTGACGCAATTGCGCCCAAACACCAAAAGCGGGTATCAGTTGCCCGCCTGCCCAATGAAAGCGCAAGGCAGTACCATCCGCATCATAGACAATATATTCATAGCTCTCCGCTTGGTTGGGACGGTACGATTCGATGGGGGTGCCCTGACCGCCCCGCACGCGCACAATCGCCAAGCTGATTTTGTGCCAGCTATAGAGCGTGTTGAGATAAGTACCGCCTGGCGTGGGGGAAGTGAGATGCGTATAACCGCCAAAGGCGGGAAAGCTGGTGGCGGGAAAGGGCAGGCTAAAGCCCGTTTGCCCTGTAGCGGCTAACAGCGCTACATTGGTATGGGTACACACAGCCCCAGCCCCATCCACAAGAGAAGTACCTGAACCCAGATAGATGGCTTGGTTCTCACTGGGGAGATAGGGCGGCTCCCAGGGCAGCGGCAGGAAAATAGGGGGCCACGGCTGCCGACATGGGGGCAACGGGTTCCACGGTATCCAGCCAGGCGGACGCAGATACGCCGAAGCGTTCGTCTCCTCCTCGCCCGAACCCTTGAGCGCATCAGGGCTGAAAGCGGGAAGCCAAATGTTCCAGTCGGGCACCCAGACGGGATCGAAGGGCGAGGGAACAGGCTCCCACATCGGGGTGCAAGGGTAGGAGCGAAAAATCTGTTCCTGAGTCGATGCAGTCGAAATCGCGACCGAGATCAGGAGGAGACAACTCAGTTTCAGCCAGGGCGGTTGAAGCTTACCCCCCCCGCTAAGTTGCAGCGGTGGGTGAGGTTTTGCGCTATCCCGATAATCGTCTTAGCGACCATCGTCTGCCTCCGTTTTTGGTTTTGGCTCGGCTCCGATTGTCGTTTTTTATTATACCCCATCGATGACGGCTTTGTCAAGAGGGAGAGAGAGGGGGTTCGAAAAATTGGAGAATTGAA
>Ga0079995_1059158_pt1 | contig 38634 bp, 39 predicted proteins | sample FaiFalFF_MnMetaG_2_FD_69198 | JGI IMG/M metagenome (GOLD analysis project Ga0079995, IMG submission 69198) | Freshwater microbial communities from Yellowstone National Park, Wyoming, USA - Fairy Falls C (FF_Mn_C) (SPADES assembly) (version 4) | ecosystem: Environmental > Aquatic > Freshwater >...
TGTTGTATATTGCTATTTTTATATGGAAAATTGCCCCGGCGGAGGATTTCACCACAGCTGGAGTTATAGGAGCGGCCCTATGGGATGATATTACAACTCCCTCAAAACCAAAAGCCTCCGCGGATCTTATTAGGGATCCAAGGTTCCTAACATCCTGTATGTGATCCGTCACCAAAACTGGTTTCCCCTTTTTTATCGCCCCGTTTATTATCTCCCTCCTATCAAATGTTCTAAAATCTCCAATATCCGCGGCTATACCCTGATGATCCCTGGTTGATGTAAGTTTATTTATCTCTTTTTGGGATACAAGCACCGCCTTTTCCCCCGCTATTCTTTCCAGAAGCTCATCCTCAAACTTTGCCCCCTTCTGAAGGTATATCACCTTCGGTTTTATTGGACTTCTCAAAAGCTCGTAAATCACCCTCCTCCCATAAACGATCATAATACCCCCTCTATCACCCCTTCAAGATCCCTTATGTTCCTTATCTTTCCCTCCGCCTTCACCTCATCCCCCCCACCACCTCCTCCCAACCTTTCCGCCATCTTCAGCATTATATCCTTCGCTGACAAATTCCCCAAAACATCCCTACCCAACCTAATATGAATAAAGCCTCTATCCTTTTCATACTCCGATGCGAGGATTATTGCGCTTTTACCCTCCTGGATCCTATCCCCTAACTTCCTTAAGGCTTCCTTCGGTAATGGGAAGATCCCAAACTTCACCTTATATCCATCCCTCTCAATCACCTTAACCTTCTCGGAGTAAAGGTCCGCAAGGAGACCGTAAAGTTTTTCAATCTCGTTCTCCAAACCCCTAATTTCCTCAAGTTTTTTGCTAACTATCTTTGGTATTTCGCTATAACCTACCTTAAAGATTTCCGCAAGTTGGTACAATATCCCCATGTTTTCCTGTACATACTTTACCGCCCTTTCACCAACCAAAGCCTCTATCCTCCTTGTCCCCGCCGATACGCTCTCCTCCTTAACTATCAAAAATAGCCCTATATCCCCCGTCTTATCCACATGGGTTCCCCCACAGAGCTCCTTTGAGAAATCCCCCACCGATATCACCCTAACTATCTCCCCATATTTTTCCTCAAAGATCGCCATCGCTCCCTCTTTTATAGCCTCCCTGTATGGCTTGTACTCCTCCGTAACAGGTATGTTCTCCCTTATCTTTGAATTCACAAGGAGCTCTATCTCCTTTATTTCCTCATCCGTTAAAGCTTTTGGATGGGAAAAGTCAAACCTCAATCTGTCCCTCTCAACCAAAGAACCCTGCTGTCTAACGTGGGGTCCCAGGATGGACCTTAAAGCCGCATGCACTAAATGGGTTGATGTATGGGCCCTCCTTGCCGAATCCCTCTCCCTTTTTGAAACGATTAGCTCGCACTCTTCCCCAATTTCCACATTCCCCTTTAGTTTCCCGTAATGTATTATATCCATCCCTAACCTCTTCGTATCCTCCACCTCAAACTCCCAACCCTTCCCCACTATCCTTCCCACATCCCCAACCTGCCCTCCACCTTCCGGGTAAAATGGGGTTTCATAACAAACTATAGCGTCTTTTTCCTTAAGTTTTCCAATCTTTGCGACCCTTGATTTCCAAGTTAAATTCCTATAACCAACAAACTTCGAAGCTGTATAATCCTCCGCCACCTTTAACCAATCCGGTGATAAAACCTTAAAAGTTGAACCCTTCCTTGACCTCTCCCTGGCGTTCTCCATCTCCCTCCTAAAGCTTTCCCAATCCACATCCACATTGTAAGTTTTAGCCCAATCTTCTATCATATCCTGCGGGACCCCGTAAGTATCGTAAAGGTTAAAGGCAACTGAACCATCCAAAACACCCTCTTCCTTAGCCTCCTCAAGCTTCTCTATAAGAACCGGGATAGCCCTTCCCAAGGTATTCAGGAACCTTTCCTCCTCCGCCTTAATTATCTCCTTTGTATTTTTTGCATTTTCCACTATCTCGGGATACACATCCCCCATTATCTCTATTACGACATCCGCAACCCTGTAAATTATCGGCTCCAATATGTTTAGCTTTTGGGCGAACCTATAAGCCCTCCTCAGGATCCTCCTCAAGACATAACCCCTACCGAAGTTTGAAGGATATATCCCGTCAGATATCGCAAAAACCAAAGCCCTAGTGTGATCCGCTATAACCCTATGCGGTGCCCCGGTCTCGTAAGTGTATTTTACCCCACTTATATCCTCTAGAAAGTTTATTATGGGAAGGAAGAGGTCGGTCTCAAAGTTGGAGTAAGTCCCCTGTAAAACCGACGCGATCCTCTCCAAACCCATGCCCGTGTCTATGTTCTTTTTTGGAAGAGCCTCAAGCGAACCATCCGCCCTCCTGTTATACTGCATAAAAACTAAATTCCAGAGTTCCAAGAACCTATCCTCCCCTTCCCCGCCCAAGTCGTATAAAATCTCTGAGGATGGACCGCATGGACCAACATCCCCCATCTCCCAAAAGTTATCCTTTGCCCCCATCCTCATTATCCTACTCTCATCAATGCCTATCTCGTCCTTCCATATGTAAAAAGCCTCATCGTCCTCCTCATAAACGGTAACCCAAAGTTTTTCCTTTGGAATTTTAAAAACCTCCGTTAAAAGCTCCCAAGCCCACCTTATAGCCTCCCTCTTAAAGTAATCCCCAAAGCTAAAATTTCCCAACATCTCAAAGAAAGTATGGTGTCTTCTCGTAAATCCAACGTTATCTAAGTCGTTATGCTTTCCCCCCGCCCTCAGGCACTTTTGAACGGAAACCGCCCTCTTAAATGGAGGTTCAATTTCCCCCAAGAAGTAAGGTTTAAATTGGTTCATACCAGCGTTCGTAAAAAGTAAGGTTGAATCGGGGGGAAGGAGGGAGGATGAGGGCACAACCGTATGCCCCCTCTCCATAAAAAACTCCAAAAAAACCTTCCTAATTTCCGCAGATTTCACGGGTGGAAATTATAAAGTTGATGCCCAACCTTAAAATAAGGACTATGCTGATTTTCCTATCCTATACCCACAATTTCGTTATGGTTCCGATGAGGGATGGGGTGCGCTTAGCTACGGATGTTTATAAACCCACGTTTTACACGGGGAGGCTCCACACCATCTTGGTTAGGACACCTTACGGTAGAACCGATGTTGGATTAAACTTTCTGATACCTTACATAACCGATGTAAAGGGTTATGCCCTCGTTATACAGAGCCTCAGGGGGTTTCAGGGTAGCGAAGGGGAACCTTCGGTGTTTAGGACGGATGGATGGGGAGACTTTCAGGATGGTTATGATGCTGTAAATTGGATAATTTCCCAGAGTTGGTCCTCGGGTTTGGTTTGCGGTGCTTGGTTCTCCGCCATGGGGATAACACAATACCTCCTTTCGGGTACTCTCCATCCCGCATATAAGTGCGCGCTTCCTATAGTCGGAGCCCACAGCATTTACCATTACGCGGCTTTCTATGGAGGGGAGTTTAGGAAAAATCTCGTGGAAAACTGGTTAGGGGGTTTAGAAGTTCCCCACCTAATAGACAGCGTTGCAAACCATCCTTCCTATGATAGCATGTGGGCCATAATGAACCTTGAAGAGAGGTCAAGCTTGGTAAATACCCCAATGCTTCACCTTGCGGGTTGGTTTGATATTTTCAGCGAGAGCCAGATAAAAGCCTTTGTAGAATTGCAGTTTAACGGCGGACCTTACGCGCGCGGAAACCAAAAGATAATAATAGGACCCTGGGGGCATTTAACCTTCGGGCAAAATGTTCAAGGGGATCTAACATTCCCAACGAACGCCATATTCCCATTTACCGACCTCTTAAATCTCATGGGTAGATGGTACGACTATTGGCTTAAGGGTATAAACAACGGCATTATGGATGAACCCCCAGTTAAGTTTTATATAATCGGGATAAACGAATGGGCTTACTCCGATACCTTCCCACCCAGGGGGGTTTATCCTAGAAGGTGGTACCTTCACGGTGATGGGAGCCTTAGGCTCTATCCTCCAACCTCTGTAGGCTTCTCCTCTTACATCTACGACCCAAACGATCCAACGCCAACCATAGGGGGGAACGAGATGAGCTTAGCGGGCGGGACAGGACCAAAGGACCAGAGGCCCCTACTTTCAAGATCCGATGTCCTCGTATTTCAGAGCGATGTATTGACCGACACGGTTGTTGTTATAGGGAACATCATAGCAAAGCTTTACGTAGAGAGCGATAGATACGATACGGATTTTGCGGTGAGGATAGCGGACGTATTCCCGGACGGTAGGGCGATCTTAGTCTCGGATGGGATAATAAAGGCTAGGTACAGATACGGCTTTGATAGGGAAGTGTTGTTAAATCCCGGGGTTATAGATTCCGTTGAGGTTAAGGTTTGGGCTACCGCATGGGCCTTTATGCCCGGACACAGGATAATGGTTATAATCTCATCCGCAAATTACCCGCGTTTTGAGGCAAACCCGAACAATGGGGGCCCCTTCGTAAGGGACGACCCTATCAAGCTTCCCGCAAACAACAAAATATACCACTCTTCCACCTATCCTTCCCACATAATTTTGCCTATGTACCCCTCCACATCCGTAAGTGAGATGATATCACAATCGGATAAAAATATAATAATTTCGGCAAACAGGGTATGTTGGGAGGGAGAGATCAAAGTTTATGATGTTTCGGGAAGGGTTTTATTTGAAGGTATGGGTTGCACACAACCCTTAAAGAGGGGGGTGTACTTTGTAAGGACCGGCAATAGAATAAAATCCATCATCATAAGATGACATTACCTGACCTTTTCAACCCTTACGCCTGGGCGGTAAAACTTTTAAGGTCCTCATCAAAACCGAAAACCCCCGACATATTTTCAATAAACGTTGGGAACTTGCGCATGGGAGGAACCGGGAAAACCCCCTTGGTCATAGAGCTCGCAAGGAGGATTGAAAGTTCGGCGATTATAACGTTGGGGTACGGAAGGAAGTTTAAGGGGTTATACACATCAAGGGAACATCCGGATCCGTACCACCTTGGGGATGAGGGTTATATGATCTTTAAGAAGACACGGAGGGATGTTATAGCATCAAAGGATAGGTTTAAGGCGGTGGAAATTGCGAAAAACTATGGGGCAAAGGTTATAATATTTGACGACGCTTTCCAGTACTTTAAATTACGTGCACATTTAAATTTGCTCATCCTTCGCCCCGCCGATCTCAAGTCCAACGTTTTTCCCTTTGGTCCCCTCAGGGAACCCTTCGAAAGTTTTAAGTTCTCCGACGCTATAATTTTCAACCTAAAAACCTCCAAGGAAAATGCCAAATTTCCCGATCTTGGAAAACCCACATTTATTATGAGATACCACATTGAGGGTATTGAGTATATGGGAAAGGTTTTGGATCTTAAAGGCTTGAAAATTTTCGCCTTCTGCGGGATCGCGGATCCCTTCAGCTTCATAAATTCCCTAAAAAATGGGGGCGCTGAGGTTGTTGGGTACAGGATATTCCCAGACCATTGGTGGATAGGGGAAAGGACCTTGGAAGGGATCTTAAAGGCTTCCAAAAGGTTAAACGCAATACCCGTTTGCACGGAGAAGGATTTTTATAGGTTGGGGAGGGAAGATGTTGGGTTCCTTAAGATATCTACGGTTTTGGAGGGTGGGTTTTGGGAATTCTTAAAATCAAAACTACCCCTTTAAAATTTTTTCTATGGCTTTTCTAATAACTGAGGAGCAAATTCAAAGGAGGGTTGCTGAGCTTGCGGAGGAAATATCCAGGGATTACGAGGGTAAAGAGGTGATATTGGTGGGTGTTTTAAAGGGGGCCTTCGTTTTCTTGGCGGATCTTATGAGAAAACTCAAAATTCCTTCAAGGGTAGATTTCCTCGCGGTTTCAAGTTACGGGAAATTTACCGAAAGTACCGGACAGGTGAAAATTTTGAAAGACTTAGATTACCCAATAGAAAACGAGGATGTTTTGATAGTTGAAGATATCCTTGACACCGGATTAACCCTAAGCTATATTTACTCTTTGCTCAAGGAAAGGAACCCGAGGAGCTTGAAGACCGTGGTTTTGCTTGATAAACCTGAAAAAAGGGTTGTGGATTTCAAGGCGGATTATGTAGGTTTTGTTGTACCGCCGGTGTTCTTGGTGGGGTATGGGTTGGATGCGGGGGAAAGGTTCAGGTATTTACCCTACATAAAGGAGCTTGAGGAAAATGGCTAGGCTTTTAAGCGTGGGCTCCTATGCGCCGGAAAGTTTCTTGAAAAACGAAGATTTTGAGAGATTTATGGATACAAGCGATGAATGGATAACGGAGAGGAGCGGAATAAAGAAAAGGAGAATATCCCCACCCGAAATTACCACCTCCGACATAGCTTACTTTGCCTCCCTAAAAGCTCTAAAAAAGGCCGGTTTAAAACCCGAAGAGCTTGATATGGTCATAGTTGCAACCTCTTCCCCCGATTCCCTGACCCCATCCACCGCCTGCATACTTTCCGCAAAGCTTGGAATAAGGAATAAGCCCTGTTTTGATATAAGCGCTGCTTGCCCGGGATTTATATACGCGGTTGAAATTGCGAGGGGTTTACTTGAGACGGGGGATTATAAGTATATCCTTGTGGTGGGGGTTGAAAGCGGTAGTAAGTTCATAGATTGGGAGGATAGGAGTACCGCGGTCCTGTTTGGTGATGCTGGGGGAGCTGCGGTTTTAACAAGGGATAATGGGAAGAGGGAAATTTTGGCTACGTATATTAGCGGGGATGGTACGTTAGCGGATCTTTTAAAAATAGAAGTGGGTACCGCTTACCCCATAGGGAGTTGGGGGGTCAGGATGAAGGGTAGGGAGGTCTTTAGGAACGCGGTGGTGCAAATGGGGGAGGCTTCATTAAAGGTTTTGGAGAAGGCGGGCGTAAGGGCGGAGGATATAACATGGCTTGTTCCCCATCAGGCAAATCTAAGGATAATAGAGGCTACTAGGGAAAGGTTGAACCTTCCGAAGGAAAAGGTTTATGTTAATATAGACGAGTACGGGAATACTTCCGCCGCATCCATACCCGTTGCCCTTGATGAGATGGAAGAAAAAGGACTTTTAAAGGATGGGGATTTGGTTTTGGCGGTCTCCTTTGGCGCAGGCTTCACCTGGGGTGGAATGCTCCTTAGGTGGTAGCTATGCCCCGAACCTCTTTAACCTATTTGCGGATGCCAAAAGTAGTGGTATAAGCTCGTAAGATTTCCTTATCCCCAAAGAACCCTTTATCGCCTCCCTTTCCGTAAAGCTCCAGGCGGTGGGAACACCCGCCTTTAAGGAGGTTATAAGTAAGGGGACATAATGCCAGGAGTGGGACCTTAGTAGGGATGGTGTGTTATGATCCCCCGTTATTGCCACTATTCCTCCAAGCTTTAGGATCCTGGGGATGTAAGAGTCAAACCTCTCAAGGGCTAAAACCTTCTTCCTCCAATCCCCATCCTCCCCCGCCTTATCCGCATCCTTATAGTGTATATAAAAGAAGTCGTAATTGTCAAAATTTTTCTCAAGCTCAGCTAGTTCCGCCTCAAAATCCGGGGTATCCTTTGGCACATACATACCCACGAGCTTTGCTAAACCCCTGTACATAGGATAGCTTGCGGTTCCGAATGCCCTTAAACCCCATTTTTCCTCAAACTTCTCAATTTTTGGGAGCTTAGCGTACCCCCTCATCAAAAAGAAATTTCCCCTCTCCTCATCCTTCAGTATTTCCCTTGATATTTCCAAAATCTTCTTCAGGATCCTTGATGTCTTTTCCGCTGAAGCTTCTAAAGGTTCAGGGTCAAGGGGTCTTTCCCCTTCCCTCCCAGGGTCCGTTTCCAAAATCTCTTCGGACAATCCCTCCCCCCTTAGCACCATAACGAACCTATGCTCCTTACCGCTTTCCCAAATAACCTCAACATCCTCCACCTTGTTTATCTTTTTCAATTTTTCCACAATCCTCCTGTTTTCCTCGGTAGAGATCCTACCCGCCCTCCTATCCACTATCACCCCATCCTTTAAAGTTGCGAAATTGCACCTTATTGCAACATACCCCTCTCTAATTTCCATATCCAAACCCAAAGCCTCCAATATCCCCCTCCCTATCCTGTACTTAAGGGGGTCATAACCAAATAGGGATAAATGGGCGGGACCGCTCCCCGGAGTGATCCCCGCCCCTACGCTTTCAAGGGCACCGACCGGAAACCTCTTTGCCAAGGAGTTTAAGTTTGGGAGATTTGCAAGTTCAAGCTCCGTGAAACTTCCCAAAACGGGCAACCCCCCCAAACCATCCACCACCACCAAAATTATCTTTTCCCCTTCCTGCAAAAGTTCCCTATAAACCATACCTAAATTCTATACCCGAACCACCTTAACAGGTTTGGTAAAACGAAGATTTCCCCCCCTTCGCTTATCACCGTCCCAGAAAAATCCAGACCCTTAACCTGAAAAGGAACAAAGGATCCCGAACCCACGTTATATATCTCCTCAAAAGCCATAGAAATCGCCTTATTTTTCCTAACCAAAACAACCCCGTACTTCGCCTCTTCAAGATCCCCAACTAAGGGAATAAAGTTCCCCTCAAGATCTAGAAGGTACTCTTCCCCTTTCCTCAGCACCCTATCAAGCCCAACAACCCTATAAACGTAATCCAAGTTTATTGCCATGTTATATCCCATAAACCTGCCAAAGAGGTACCTTGAGTTCCATACATTTGAGAGGATATAAACATCAACCGTTGTTCCCTTATCCTTTTCCGTACCCACCTCCACCCATCCCCCCATCTTCCTTACCTCCTCAAGCACCACATCCATACCGTACCCCCTACCCGAAATTTCCGTCGCTTCTTCCTTGGTTGACATTCCGGGTAAAAATATAAGTTCCAGGGGATCGGAGTATTTAATACCCATCTCCTTTGCCTTCCTTTCCAACTTCTCAAAATCTATCCCCCTCCCGTCATCGGATACGGATATCTTTAGATAGGATCCTTCCAATTTTGCCTCCACCCTAATTATTCCAAACTCCCCTTTACCCTTCTTGACCCTCTCCTCCGGCGCTTCTATACCATGATCCACCGCGTTCCTAACGAGGTGTATTAATATGCTTTCCAATCTCCTTAAGCTTTCCACCTCCACCGTCAAACTTCCCCCCAAAGTTTCCAAAACAGCCTTTTTACCCGTCTTTAACAAAAGCTCATTAAATCCCCCCCTTATTTTCCTATAAACCTCAAACAGGGGCCTAACCCTCAGGGAAAGGACCATATTGTAGATCCTACCAAGCCTTTCCCTAAAATTCACCTCCTTACCTTTTGAAAGATCCTCCAAGATTTCCAGAAGCTCGCTTTCAAGCCTCATAACATCAGTTGCTTTAACGGTAAATATTTCCTGATCCGCGGAAAGGCTTAAAATCCCCTCTATTTCATCTATAGCGGAGGATAGGGAGGGTATGAAACCTGCGAAATTTTTCGTTTTCCTCATTAAATTTATGTTCTCCTCCCACTTGTGGCATATAAAAACCAGCTCACTCAAACCCATAAATCCAGCCGCCCCCTTAAGGGTGTGTATTAGCCTGTAAGCCTCATCCACCTGTGCCTCATTGAAAGAAGATATAGCCCTACCAAGAATTTCCCTAAGGGATGAAAGTGTATTCCTCGCCTCCGAATAAAAGATCTCCTTTAGTTCCTCACTCATCCAAGAAAACCTGCCCAGTTATTTTTATCCCAAACCCCTCAATTGCGGGTAGAATCTTCATTTTACTCACAAGAAGTTTCGCGGATTTCACTCCCAAATCCTTCAATATCTGCATACCTATCCCGTACTCCCTAAGCGTTTGTTCATTCTCCTCCATACCCATAAGGTGTAAAAATGGGAATACTCCCGGTTCCCCCTTCCTTATATAAACGAATATCCCCCCATTCTTTGATATGAAACTCAAAGATTTCTCCAAGTTATCCCCACACTTACAGCTTTTTGCCCTAAATACATTACCCGCCACGCAATGGGTTTGAACCCTAACGAAAACCTCCTCCCCAATCTCCCCCTTTACCAAAGCCATATGATGCTCCCCCTTAACCTTGTCCCTATAAATTATCGCCCGGAACTTTCCATGAGAATTTTCCATCTGCCCCTCCCAAACCCTCTCAACCAATATCTCGTTCCTTAACCTGTATTCTATTATCTGGGCTATGGATATAATTTTTATCCCAAGCTCCCTTGATATTTCAAAGAGCTTCGGGAGCCTTGCCATTTTCCCATCATCGTCCAGGATCTCGCATATAACCGCGGAAGGGTATAAACCCGCAAGCTTACAAAGATCCACACTTGCCTCCGTATGCCCAGCCCTAACCAAAACCCCACCTTCCTCCGCCCTAAGGGTGTAAAGGTGTCCAGGCTTCAAGAAATCCCTCTCCCCCTTCGTTGGATCCGCCACCCATTTAGCGGTTAGGGCCCTATCGTACGCGGACGCACCCGTGCTTGTCTCCTTCGCGTCAATTGGTATGCCGAAGGGTGTCCCAAACTTTGACGTGTTCTCGGAAGGGACCTCTAACCTAAGTTCCTTAAACCTCTCCCGTGTCATGGTGACGCATATTAACCCACCTCCCTTCTTTGCCATAAGGTTTATCGCCTCGGGGGTCACCTTCTCGGAAGCTACAACGAAATCCCCCTCGTTCTCCCTCTCCGGATCGTCAACCACTATTATAACTTTCCCCTGCCTAAGATCCTCTAAAGCCTCCTCCACCGTGTTGAAATTCATACCAATTTTACCAAAAGGTAGTTTTTCTTCCCCTTCCTCAAAATCAAAACCTTACCCTCTATCGCGCGTGAAAGGGAGATTTTATCCTGTACATCCGAAACCCTAATGTTATTTACATAAACCCCTCCACCGTTTATCGCCCTCCTTGCCTCTCCCTTTGATGGAAAGAGCCCAACATCCACCAAAAGCTCCACAAGGGGATAACCCTCCCCCTCAAACCTTTCCTTTGGTATCTCCCTTGATGGAACGTCTGAAAATATCTCCAAAATCTCCCTTAAATTCAAATCTTTAATTTCTTCGCCGAATAGTACCTTACTCGCCCTTTCCGCCCTCCTCATAGCATCCTCCCCATGAACCATCCTTGTAACTTCCCTTGCAAGGACCCTATGAGGTTCCCTCTTTTCCGGTTCCCTCTTTAAGGATTCCTCAAGCTCCCCTATCTCCCTTTCCCCCAAAAAGGTGAAATATTTTAAATACCTTATCACATCCGCATCGTCAGTGTTTATCCAAAACTGGTAAAACTTAAAAGGAGAGGTTAAATTTGGATCAAGCCAAACCGTACCCTCCTCCGTTTTTCCGAACTTCACCCCTGAAGACGTGGTAATTAAAGGGAAGACCAAACCGTAAGCCTTTCCCCCCCTCATCTTCCTTATTAAATCTATTCCCGCGGTTATATTCCCCCACTGGTCGCTCCCCCCCATCTGTAAAACGCAGTTCTCCCTATCATACAACACCAAAAAGTCGTAAGCCTGAAGTAGCATATAAGAAAACTCCGTAAAGGAGATCCCCTCCTCCCTCTGGAGCCTGTTCCTTACAGATTCCTTTTGTAGCATATAGTTCACCGTTACGTGCTTCCCAACTTCCCTAAGAAAATCCACGAGCTTTATCTCCCCGAGCCAATCGTAATTGTTTACTATCTTTGCAGGGTTTTCCTTTGCCTTAAAGTCCAAAAATTTCTCTATTTGTGCCTTTATTCCCTCAATATTTTCCTCTATTTCCTCCTTGCTCAAAAGGGGCCTTTCCTTTGTCTTTCCGCTCGGATCCCCTATTAAACCGGTTCCCCCACCTATTACCGCTATAGGTATATTCCCGAACCTCTGGAACCTCGATAAGGTTATTAAGGGAAGAAGGGAACCTACGTGCAAACTCTTTGCGGTTGGATCAAACCCTATATATCCCACAACCCTACCCGTTAACTCCTCCAAACCCTCCGTATAGTCGTACAAAACTCCCCTCCACTTAAGTTCCCTTATGAAATCTTTCAACTTTCACCTCCTTAAGCTTGTTAAGGAGAATTACGTATGTCCTGTACCTCTCGGGGCGAACATTACCTATTACCCCACATGCAGGCTCAACGGTGTGCGTGCAATCCGGAAAGGCGCACTTGAATTTTCTAAATTCCCTGTAAAGTTTGGGAAATTCATCGTATTTGACAAGCTCCGTTATTTCAAACCTCCCAAAACCCGGCGTATCACAAACGTATCCCCCATCCGGATTTTTTACCAACATTATGTCCGTAGTGGTATGCCTACCTTTCCCATGTTTCCCCACCTCCTGAACCTTAAGCTCCAAGCCAGGAATTATGGAGTTTATTATACTCGTCTTCCCGCTTCCAGAAGGACCCGCCAAAATCGTTATATATCCCTTTATACTTTCCCTTATCCTTTCCAAACCTTCACCCGTCATAGTTGAACTCTCTACAACCTCGTAACCTATCTCCCTATAAACGTTCAACCACTTTTCCCTCTCCACCTCATCCGCAAGATCCTTCTTATTGAAAACTATTACAGGCTCTATATCTTCCTTTTCCAAGACCGCCAGTATGCCGTCAAGGTGAAGGGGGTCAAGATCCGGCTGTCTGTACGAAAAAACCACAAGGACCCTATCCACGTTTGCCACCCTTGGCCTGGGCAATAAATTCTTCCTTTCAAGGACCTGCTCTATCCTGAAGTTTTTATCATCCAAGATTTCACCCTCAACAAAATCCCCAACAAAAATATTCCCCTTTAATTTGCTCTTTGGAACCGACAAATAAACCTTCCCATCCACCTCAATACCCAAATGGGGACCTTTCCTATAAACAACGAAACCCCTCATAACCTTATGATATCCTTTCTTGATCTTGTTATCACTTCCCCCTTACCCGCGATTACGATATCCTCAATCCTTATACCAAACTTCCCCTCCAAATAAATCCCCGGCTCCACCGTCACAACCTCGTTTCCCCTAAGTACATCCCTTGATTTTGGGGAAAGGTAAGGAGCCTCGTGTATATCCAAACCTACACCGTGTCCAAGCCCATGCCCAAATTTCCCCTTAAACTCTGAACTCTCTATAAAATCCCTCGCAACCTTGTCAATATCCGAAGCTTTCCTGCTCCCCTTAAACCTCAATGCATTTATAGCCCTTTCTTGTGCCTCCAAAACAACCCTGTAAGCCCTCTCAAAAATCTCATCCGTTTTGTTCCCTATCCATATCGTCCTAGTCATATCCGAGCAGTAACCCATATACCTAACTCCAAAATCCAATATCAGGACGCCCCTTTCGGGTATTAAGTTTTCCGTAGCCCTAGCATGTGGCATAGAGGACCTCTCGTTTCCCGCAACAATGGGTTCAAAGGACATACCCTCCGCACCATTTGACTTTGCCCACCTTTCCATCTCAAAGGCAACCTCCCTCTCAGTTTGTTTCCCTGGTTTCAGATTATTTAAGAGCCAATCAAAGAATTTATCCGTTATCTCCTGAGCTTTCTTTATCTTCTCTATCTCCTCCGAGGTCTTCCTTGATCTAAGGCTTGAAACAAAACCGCTTACCGGAAGGAACCTTATACCCTTAGCATGCTTTTTTAGGGATTTTACATATCCCAAAGGTGTATAACCCTCAACCGCCACCTTCCTAACCCCCTCCCCTTTCAATATATCCGCTAAAACCTCAAACTGGGTTTTCCCATAGGGTATATCCACAACCTCAACGCCCTTAACTTCTTTTCTTGATTGCTCCTTGTATCTAAAATCCACGATTAGATAATTCTTATTTTTCGTCTGTAAGAAAATCCCCGTTGAACCACTGAAACCCGTCAAATACCTTAGATCGGATATGCTAACAAACTCAGGCTTCCAAACCAAATAAGCATCGTACCTATTCCCCCATTTCTCCCTTAACTCCTCCAACTTCATATTAAAATTCTACCGTTGAATTATCCTTTTCACCTTCCCGCATCCCACCTCAAACAATACCCCCTTCTCTTTCTTATCAACCCTCCTCCCTAAAACATCGTAAAACCTCTTCTCCAAACACCCCAAGCTTTCCCTCAAACTCAAAGGATCTATAACCGTAAAATAAACCTCGTATTTTCCATTCCTGCTACTTGTCCAAAGCAAGTTTAGTCCGTTGTACCAAATAGCGACTGGAAATTTCTCATTCCCACCCGAAGAAATCTCCCCAAAATACTCCCAGTTTCTGTTATCCAAAGACCTAAAGATCTTTATTGAATACCTTGATATACTATCCGCCCATATGGAGAACTTCCCATAAGGGGTTATGACAAGCTCCACGTTTGAAACCACACCGACTCCCATAGCCACATCGTTGCAATTAAAGGAATTTCCGAAATCATAAGAGTAGCAGAATTTAACGAAGTTTGGACCGGAGCCCAATATGAAAACCGTATCCCCAAGAACCTCAATATCCGCGGTATAGTAAGAGGTGTCAATAACTTCCCTAATATCATAGCCGGAAGGTTTGAGCCTTATTAGGAAAACCCCGTTCCCCTCCCATCCAACCGCAACTATAAACCTAAAGGAATCCAAGGCCCTCATCTGGCCATTATGTAAGGCAAAGGGTAAGGGAAAGCTTAAAATCAAACTATCAAACGCTCCACCAAATTCCCTTTTGATTCTCAACTTACTCCCCTCAATTTCGTAAACGTAAGTGTAATAAACCGTATCTTCCACCCTATACACGAAAGGTTCGTCCTCCGCATAATACGGATGATCCGCAAAAACCGTATGGTTCCAAGTAGTACCCCCGTCGTAAGATATAGCCCTACGGATCACGGAATCTCCCCATCCATAATACATCAAAATTAGGGTATCACCCCAACATGCGAAATTGCTTTCTGATCCATGCGTATTTGAAACCTTAAAGTGGGAAGACCAAGAACTTCCATCAAAATACCTGAAATAAACACCCTTACCTTCGCATGCGGAATGGTAGAATACAAAGAGCTTACCCCCACATACGTTTATAAGGGAAGGTTGAAAATCCGAGACACCCGGACCTTCGGAATACGTTGAACTGTACCAACCGCAAGTGCTTATGGGAACTAGCATATCCAAAAATTGTAAAGGAGAATTTCTAATCCTTCCCGAATTCCCCCCATATGCCAAAATTCGCTTACAATCATCAACCACCTCCGCTTTTTGCATCCAAAATCAGTATTCAAACCACCGATCAGCAATAATTGAGATATTGCGCGTTAAAGTCCTATCTTCATACCCCTATGTAAGTTCCCACCCCTTCTTCCTTTAAAACCCTCAAGAGCTCCCCCTCCCTTGTTATGTTAAACACGATTATGGGAATGGATGTTTGCCTTGCTATGTCTATAGCTGATGTATCCAAAACTTTGTAATCATTAACGAGGAAATCGTAATACGTTAGCCTGCTTATCTTCTCAGCGTTTGGGTTTTTTTCTGGATCCTCCGTATAAACCCCATCAACCCTCGTCCCCTTCAGGATAACATCAGCTCCTATTTCGGATGCCCTTAATGCCGCAGCGGAATCCGTTGAAAAGTATGGGTTTCCCGTTCCACCGGCAAATATAACGATCCTTCCCTTCTCAAGGTGCCTTATAGCTCTCCTTCTAATGTAAGGTTCTGCAACCTGAGAAACCGTAATTGCACTCATAACCCTCGTCTGTACCCCCCTCCTCTCTATAAGGCTCTGCAAAGCAAGGGCGTTCAATATAGTGGCTAGCATACCCATATAGTCCGCGGTGACCCTATCTATTCCTAAATGGGAGCTTTGGGTTCCCCTCAATATGTTCCCACCTCCCACTACTATCGCAATTTGAACCCCCAAATTATAAACCTCAACTATTTCGTCCGATATCCTGTTTAAAGTTTTCGGGTCTATTCCAAATCCCTGCTCCCCAGCCAATATTCCTCCGCTGAGCTTTAAGAGAATTCTATTATATCGGACACCCATCGGCGTGAATTTTAAACCAGTTCAAAATTTATACGTCCCCCCTTTCTTTTTTCCTATCATTCTAAACTGGTTTCAACTTTGCTTAACAAAGCAGATTTTTGTGATTTGTAAAAGTAGGTCTCAGGATTGATCTCAGGGAACCTTAATTGCTTCTACATATAAGGTTTCTTCAGGCCTATTATCCAAGATTTCAATGTCTGGGGTCATACCTTGCCTGAAAGAGCACTTTTTAACATTAGTAAAGCCAACTTCCTCAAGAAGATGTTTGAGTAAATCAAAATCATACATATATCTATGTGTTGAAAGATAACCTGCTTTTGAAGTCGTAAAAAAGTAAGTTAAAGCCTTCTCTTTTTCACCTTTTTGATAAAGTGATATGGCATATTCCAGATCAGGAATGCATATTCTAATAATTCCCCCCTTTTTGAGAACACGATAAGCCTCCTTTAAAAGTTTCTTAGCATCGTCCTTATATAGATGTTCAAGAAGATGGGACGAGTATATATAATCGACAGATTCATCCGGAAAAGGCAACCCATATTCAACATTATAGTGAATAAATGTATTATTTTTCAGGATATGTAAGTAATCATCAATTGAATACCATTTCTTAACGGAGGATATTCTGTAAAGAAGCTTAAGAACAAATGCGGGCCACTTAGAAAAAAAAGCATTTAAACTAGCATCGACATTCAACCACCCTGGAGCTACTGATAGACCGCTTCCTATATTAACCTTAACAATTTCTCCCTTGGGTTTTATTTTTCTATATCTACTAACCGAGAGAATTAGTCTGTTAATTAATTCAATCAGATTCAATAGCATAACTGATTTGAGAATTTTAAGGCATAGAAATAAATTGCCTTGTGTCTTGTTTAACAATTCCATTTCTACCCCCTACCTACTCTACGTCAATTAGTCAAACTTTTCATCTTTCACCTCAAATAATAAGCAAATGGTCCTAAAATTTAGAACCGCTATCCCTATCTCCCCTTTCTAACCATTCCAAAATCTTAAACTACAAATTTCCGTTCAAAATTATAATTCCCATTATGTTATGGGTGTTAATCCTCCAGGTTGAGGAGGAAGAAGTCGTAACCGGCAAGGCGGAATATCAGATAACTGGATACAAAAGGCCGGTTTATTTCTATATGCCCGATATGAGGGAGCTTGTGGGGTGGAACGAGATCTTCAGTTTGAAGTTTGAGGATTCCTTAAACTTTGTTAATTCGTTTGATCTCCCAAAAAAGCCCAGAAAAAAGGCAAAAAAGGATGAAATAGAAAACTATTATACAAGGCTGGCGATGTACGGCATAGGTTTAATAAGGGTGGGGCTTTTTAAGGATGGTGTTAATGCTCTTTCCGAGGTCGTTGATTATTCTTTTTCTAAACCGGAAATATCCTATGTGGTTAGAACGTATTTCCTCTTGGGGCTAACTTACTCTGGGGATTACGAAGGCGCGAGGTCTTACGCTAGTATATTACTATCGGATTATTATAACAGGCCTTGGAATTCCGGGGTGGGGTGGGTGATATGGGCGGCGGGGGAAGCGAACCTATATAAGGGGCACTTCCTCCAGGCGGAATCCATATACGCAAGGAATATAAACGAGGGTGAGGGTTTGGTTAAAGAGCTTTCTAGGCTCGGATCAGCTTGGGCAAACCTTTACGCCCAAAAGTTCTCCGATGCCTTATCCCACGCCCAACAATGCCAACCTTATCTAAACGGCGTCCCTTTGGCTCATGCCCAGATCGCGGAAGCAATAGCAAGGTTCAACTTGGGGGATATAGAGGGGGCAAAGGCGGTGTTTGATAGGATATCCCTAACCGGACATCCACCTACCGACGCCATGGTTTATTATTACAGGGGTTTCACCTACGAGGCTTTGAGGATGTACAATATTGCCCTGCAAAACTACCAAAAGGTCATACAAGATTATGCGAACTTACCTATATCGGGAGAGGCGGCATATAGGACATACACCATTTATTTGGGGCAAAACAAGATAGAGGATGCAAAAAATACTCTAATTTGGTTTGTTGAGAGGTTCCCCCGGCATCCCGAAGCACCCAGGGCTTTATACACATTGGCGGAGATATACTTCTCCCAGAAGGACTATAAGAACGCCCTAAACTACCTTAGGAAAATTTACCAAAATTATCCAAATTCGGAGCTTTATTCCATCGCAAGGCAGAGGGCACAGCAGGTTTATAACGTAATAGCGAGGGAAGATACGGTTGAACTTTGGAACTTTCTAAGGGAGTTTCCCAACAGCGATGATGCCGCGGATGCCCTAATATATTGGGGAGGGAAGCTCCTTGATGAAGGCAATGATATGGCGTCCGCAAGGTTTTACTATAAAATGGGTAGCGAATTTCCCAAGCATAGGCAGGCTCCAGATGCCCTATTCACCGCAGGTCAAATATACTTCAAGAATAAAATGTGGAAGGATGCGGTTCAGACCTTCAAGAAAATCGTGGATCTCTACCCGGGATATAAAGATATAAACAAGGCGAAGTTTCTCCTTGCGGTTTCATTAATTTACGACGGAAAACCGGTTGATGCCATAAGGATCCTCAAAGCCGAACTCTCAAGGCAGGATTTGGATGATAAAGAAAGGGCGGATCTTCTCAAGTACTTAGGTTTAGCCTATAAGGAGATAGGGAAATCTTACGAGGCGAGGAACGCTTTGGAAGAGGCGAGGGTACTTTACTTTGGACTTGGCAAGTTGGACGAGGTTGATAATGTGGATAAGCTCCTTCAGGATATACCCTACTGATGAGATACTTAATACTTTCCGATATACACGCGAACCTTGAAGCCCTTAAAGGGATCTTTAATTTTATAGAGAAGAACGATATAAAATACGACAGGCTCGTTGTTTTAGGCGATTATGTGGATTACGGTCCTAATCCAAACGAGGTTATAGAGTTTTTTAAGGGGAAAGAGGGGATCTTCCTTCTTGGAAACCACGATTATGCATTAATAAATAAAAGGGAAAGGGAGTACTTTGGAGAAATAGCGTTAAAGTGCAACCTTTGGACGGAAAGGGAATTAAAGCGGGAAAACCTCGAATTCCTAAAAGCCCTCCCTCCAAAACACAAAGAGGAGGATATCCTATTCACACATGCTTCGCCCTTGGATCCCATTTGGCATTACGTCCACGACTCTGAGGATGCGAGGGAGGTTTTTAAAATATCAAGGGAGAGGATAATCTTTGTTGGTCATACTCATATACCATCATTTTTTGCGAAGGTTGGGGATAGGATAGGAGGGGGATATATATTCGCAGGTTATGCTAAGATAAAACTCCTTGATGAGGGGAGGTACATAATAAATCCGGGGGCGGTGGGACAGCCCAGGGATGGGATAAAGACCGCGAACTTTGGGCTCTTTGACATAAAGGAAAATACCTTCGAATGGTTTAGGATTTTTGTGAATTTTGAGGAGACGAAAAGGAAGATTTTGGAGCTTGGGCTACCGAGGGGACTTTTATCCTATCTATGAAGGGCTATTAAGCTTTCTCTAAAAACTATGGCGGAAATCGTTCCGCAAGTTAAGGAATGGTCAAGGGTCGGAAGGTACTCAACAAGCTCTATCCCTACCAATTTCCCCCTCAAAGTTTTCAGAATTTCAACGAAATCCTTAAATGCAAACCCCATAGGCTCGGGATTGCTAACCGCGGGGAAGAAGGATGGATCAAAGAAATCAAAGTCAAAGGAAAGATAAATTTTTTCAAAACTCTCAACGAAATCCTTCAAACCACACAAACCGAGCTCACAGCCAAAACTTGGAATATATTCCCCCTCCCCAACCGTCCTATAACCAAAAGTTCCCACTGTAAAACCCATCTCTTCCAACCTCCTCATAACCGTAGCATGGGAATACCTCCCACCAAAGTTATCCCACCTATCCAAATGCGCGTCTAAGTGTAAAACCGCGAACTCTCCGAATTTCTCCCTCATGACGGGTATCGTTGCCAAGCTTATGGTATGATCCCCACCTAAAAACAAAGTTTTCCCCCTGATCCTTTCCCTAAGCTTCTCGGAAATTAAATTTAACCTGCTTTCCGGATCCAAATCAAAGTCAGTCCATATGTCGCCAAGATCGGAGAATTCGGGCATCTTCTCCTTAAAGTAAGGGCTATACCTATCTATTCCCCAAAGGTGCCACCTTATATGGGCGGGTGCCAAGGCTGAACCCCTCAAAAAGTTTTCGGATGTCTCAAATGGGATCCCTATGACGTCTATCATATTTGGGGAAGTCTTGGAAAAATTTCCCTTAATCTTTCCCAATTTTCCTCAAACCATTCCGAGGTTTTCGTTAAACCCGTATATATATCCGTTTTCGGCTCCCAAACCAAGATTCTCCTCGCCTTTGATATATCCGCCTTTGTCTCCAGAATATCCGCCCTATTAAACTCAAAGAATTTAACCTTAATCTTCCTCCTTGTAACTTCCTCAATAATCCCTATAACTTCCATTAGGCTCTCATCCCTATCGTTCCCTATGTTTATCACCTCAAAGCCCTTCATAACTTTATAAGCCGAAAACGTCCCTTCAACTACATCGTCAATAAACGTAAATGACCTCCTCTGATTCCCATCCCCAAAAACTGGAAACTCCTCCCCAGAATATGCGCAATAAAAGAGCTTAAAGATGCTCATATCAGGTCTTCCCGCCGGTCCATAAACCGTGAAGTACCTCAAAACCCAAGCATCCAAACTGTGCAGATGATGATACGTATAAAGCAGGTTCTCCGCCGCCTTCTTGCTAACCGCGTAAGGTGATATGGGTGTATCCGTTTTCATATCCTCAACAAAGGGGGGCTTATGCCCCGCGTATATGGATGATGTTGAAGCCATAAGGATCCTCTTTACTCCGAACTCTACCATAAGATCCAAAATGTTTAAGGTTCCAATAACGTTAGCCTTTATATAACTTTCCGGGTCCCTTATGCTCGCCCTCACCCCGGCCTTCGCACCGATATGCAATATCCCGGAAATTCCCCCCTTCTCAAAGACCCCCCTCAAGCTCCCCTTATCCGAAAAATCAACCTCGTAAAACTCAAAGTTCGGGTTTTCCAAGATTTCCTTAAGCCTCAAAAGCTTATAATCCTTAGAATAGTAGGGGTCAAAATTGTCAATCCCCAAAACCCTAAAACCCTCCTTTAAGAACCTTTTGGCTACTTGAGAACCAATAAAACCCGCAACTCCTGTGATTAAAACTTTATCCAGAAGTGGTGGGGGAGGGATTTGAACCCCCGAAGGCATAACGCCACCAGGTTTACAGCCTGGCCCCTTTGGCCGCTCGGGAACCCCACCAAGGTGAATATTATAAGGTGGTCGGATTTAGAATATGAAACGATGGTTAAAGTGAGGAAACTTTTTAAAACCTACGGTGGAAAGCCGGTATTAAAGGAATTGGATTTTGAGGTGGAGGAAGGGGAGAGGGTTTATATATTGGCGCCTAACGGATTTGGGAAAACCACATTTTTGAAGGTTTTGGCAAACATAGAACCCTTCCAGAAGGGCGAAATAGAGGTTTTCGGTATAAAATCCCCTTCCCACAAAATTAGGGCGATGATCTCCTATATTTCCGAAAGGGACAACCTTTATCCCGGCTTTAGAATTATTGATATCCTGAGTTTTATATCGGGATTTTGGGAAATTGATAGGTCAAAGTTTGAAAACTTCCTCTCCCTTTTGAAGATAAACCCTTTAAAGAGATATCCGGAATTTTCAAAGGGGGAGAGGACATTAATTAGGGTTGCCTTAGGGCTTTCAATAAAGGCAAATCTTTACCTCATAGATGAACCCTTGTCCTCTTTGGATTTTGTCCTTAGGGAAAAGGTGGTGAAGCTGTTGGGAGAAATGGAGGGTGGAACGTTCATCCTTACATCCCACGAGATAGATGAGCTTTTACCTTTTGCGAATAGGTTCGTTTTTCTGAAGGACCGAAAGTTTTTCCTTGAAACCCGAGATAGGGATAAGGTTAAGGATATTTACAGGGAAGTTTTCGCATGAAATGGTTGGTTTGGAAGGATTTTAAGCTTTCAAAATGGTGGATCCTTGCAAATGTTATAATACTTTCTACCTTGGGGATCATAGGGGTTTATCTAACGTACTTCATGGATTTTCCGGGCATAATCCTCGTTTTGCTCTCTATGGCTGGAGTCCTGTTTTGGAGCTTATTTTCCGGAGCTGCCCATTACTTTAACGAGGATCAGGGGAACGCAAGGGAATTTTTAAACACTTTACCTGTTCAAAGGTGGAAGATCTTGCTATCAAAAGCCCTCATCCTCCTCCTTGAAAATTTCCTTTATTGGTCCTTAATAGTTCTTTTCTTCTACATAAACCTTCTTAAAGCCCAGGGTCGTCCACCCTTAACCTCCCGAATATTCCTCACATTTTACCTCTCCGCCATCCTCTCCACATACACCCTCTCGGTAATTTCCCTCTCGATATCCTCCCTTACCAAGGATATGCCCGCAAGGTGGTTTTTAACGATATTGCTTATGATGGCGGTTTTGATTGCCCTTCAGTTTATCCCCTCTCCACCCTTCAAGGTTTATTTCCCCGAACTTTCAAGTGATTACATTAAAGCCGGGGTAGATTTGGTTTATATAATAAAGAATCTAGCATCTTCCTTTGTCTTCTTTGTGGTATCCTCATTTTGGGTGGAAAGGAGGGGAGTTTAAAATTTTACAACGATAAAATAGCCACCTATGAACGAACTCTTCAAGGAAGCGGAAAGGAAAATGAAAGAAGTGGTTGAGCACTTAAGGAAGGAATATGCGAGGTTGAGGGCGGGGAGGGCGAATCCTGCGATACTTGAGGGGGTAAAGGTAAGCTATTATGGGCAACTTTTACCCTTAAACCAGATAGCGAGCATTACCGTGATGGAGGGGAGGATATTGGTTATAAACCCTTGGGATGCGAACGCCCTACCCGAAATAGAGAAAGCCATAATCTCTGCCAACCTGAACCTGACGCCAAAAAAGGAGGGTAAGGTTTTAAAAATCGAAATCCCTCCCCTTTCGGAGGAGAGGAGGAAGGAGCTTGTTAAGCTCGCAAAACAGATGGCAGAAGAAACAAAGGTACACATAAGAAACATAAGGAGAGAATTCATAGAGAAGATCAGGGGGATGGAGAAAAACAAGGAGATAACGGAGGATGATAGGAGGAGGGGTGAGGAGCAGATACAGAAAATAACGGATAAGTATAACGAGGAGGTGGAGAAGGCGTTTAAAGATAAGGAGAAGGAGATCCTTGAAGGATAATATCCCTTTACACGTGGGGATCATAATGGATGGGAATGGGAGGTGGGCGAGGAAAAGGGGACTTCCCAGGGTTATGGGTCATAAGGTGGGGGTGGAATCCGTAAGGTCGGTGATAAGGGTTGCGAGGAAAGCGGGAATAAAGTATTTAACTTTATATACCTTCTCGTCGGAAAATTGGCAAAGGCCAAAGGAAGAGGTATCCTATCTGATGCAACTCTTGAAAACCCTGTTAATAAAGGAGGTTGATGACCTAAAAAGGCAAGGGGTAAGGATTAGAGCTATAGGGAGGCTTGGAAACTTGGGTAAGGAGGTTTTGGAAGCTTTGAATTATGCTATTGAAAAAACGAAAGATAACAGAGATCTAAACCTTTATTTGGCGCTATCTTACGGGGGAAGGCAGGAGATCGTGGATGCGGTGAATACTATATTGAGATTGGGGATTAAGGAGGTAGACGAGGATAAATTTAGGAATTTCCTTTACGATCCCGAACTTCCCGATGTGGATCTATTGATAAGGACCGCTGGGGAGTATAGGATCTCCAACTTCCTCCTCTGGCACACCGCCTACGCTGAGCTTTATATAACGGATGTTCTTTGGCCCGATTTTCGTGAGGAGGAATTTTTAAAAGCCATTGAAGATTACTCAAAGAGGGTAAGGAAGTTTGGAAAGGTTATATGACCTCTTAAAGCGCATCATCGGGGTTTTGCTCCTTCTTCCCCCTTTTGCCTTGGCTTTCTTTGCGGGTGGAATATATTTTAAAATTGCGGTCTTTTTAGCCCTGCTCATATTATATTACGAAATTTACCGCATCATCTCAAACAGGTTCAACCCTTACGCCTTCCTCTTCGGAATCTTTACCATATCCATATCCTTCTGGAAGGGGGAAGTGATAGTTTCCCTCCTTTTCCTTTCCATATTTGGGGTGATAAACTACATTATGGGTTTTAGCGCTAAGGAGGCTTTAACGATCCTTGCGGTTGTGGTTTTCATCCTTATTCCCGCTACGGTTTTGGTGGATATAAGGGAGGTTTCCTTAAAGCTCGCCTTCTTCGTTCTTTTTACGAATTGGATGTTTGACACGGGAGCTTACCTCTCGGGAAAGTTCCTCGGAAGGAGAAGGATATTTACGAACATAAGCCCGGGAAAGACTTTGGAGGGTTTAATAGGGGGTATATTAACGAGTACCGTAGTTGGTGGTATATTGGGTTATTTCCTTTGGGATCCCAATAAGGTCATTGGCTTTTCTCTGACGGGTTTGTATATTGGGGTTTTAGCTCAAGTTGGGGACCTTTTGGAATCCGCCTTAAAGAGGGAAAAGGGGCTAAAGGATTCGGGAAAAATTATGCCAGGGCATGGTGGGCTTTTTGATAGGGTGGATAGCCTCCTCTTATCCCTTATCGGCTTTTATTTGATTTTCAGGATATTTAGGGAATTTTACCTGTAAGCCTCGTAAAACCTCAAAAATTTCAAGCTATCCTCAATCCAAGACACCCTCCTAAGTTCCCTTTTTTTCTCCATTATTTCCCTTGAAAGCACGGTTAAAGTGTAAGAATTCATAATCGTGCTTATAAGCAAAAGGAGGGATATGGCTATAAGATGGAAGATGAAACTTTTCACCTTACCTTAAATGGGTTGGCAAACCTCCTATCCCTCAGTAAAGAATGGTGATTCACTTCAGCTACCTTCACAAAAACCCTCATCTTTGCGGATCTGCTCCTCGGATTCCTCTTTATTTCCTCCTCGGATGGGGTTATAGGTTTTCCGGTGACGTCCTCAACAAAATCGTAAAGCTTTAGGCTCTTTATCATTCTGTCCTCAAGGGAATGGAAGGTTATGACCACGAGCCTACCACCAACACTCAGGTACCTAAGCGCTAAAGCCAAACCTTTTCTAAGGTTCTCAAGCTCATTATTGGTATAAATTCTTAAAGCCTGCCAAACCCTCGCCTTCGCCCTATCCCTCATCTTTGGATGATAAAGGGAGTCTACAATATTAGCTATATGGGTTGTCCTCAAAACATCCACCTTCCTTGAGATAGCCTTTATTTTCTTCGCTATTATTTTCGCCTTCTTTTCCTCCCCATATATCCTCAATATCCTTTCAAGCTCTTTCTCATCCATCTCTTTGATAAGCTCGTAAGCGGGCTTTCCCTCCCTCGGGTCAAACCTCAGATCCAAAACCTCGTCCTTCTTATACGAAAACCCCCTACCGTTCTCAAGGGATACGGATGATATACCCAGATCAAAGAACGCCCTATCAAAGTAACTTAATCCAAGCTTGAGCATTACAATATCAAGTTTCTCGTACCCCAAGTTAAAAAGCCTGATGTTGGAAAAAAGTGGGATCTTCTGGGAAACCAAGGAATATGTGAAAGGGTCCTTTTCCAAACCTATTAACAAACCCGGCTTTATCCTCTCCGCTATCTGAAAACCATGTCCCCCCATACCGAAGGTGGCATCCAAGACAAAAATATCCTCCTTTAGATCCAAGAACCAAAGTGCCTCTTCCAACATCACGGGAATATGCGTCAGAGCTTTATCCATATTGAGAGTATAACCTCGTTCCAATCCACTTTATAACCGTTCCCTTTATAACTTGAAGGTTTTACGTTAGCGTCTATCCCCATAATGTAATTCCCCATCCTCATCTCTTGACCTAAAGAGAAAACCGGCTTATACATGTTTTCCTCGTAAATTGCCCCAGCACCCAGCTTCAATTTCAAGAACTTCGTTATAAAACTTTCATACCTTAAAAATCCAAGGGTTTTATAGGAATTCGTAAGGTAAGCCTTCAGTTCCGAAAACCTCTCATCCATCAGGGCAAAGGAAGAAAAAAGGTAATACTCCGTTCTCTTATCTGTCCCTATGGAAATTTCCCCTCCCCCGTACATCTTATATCCATCCCTTAAAAGGAACTCAAAACTTAGAAATCTGTTTTCACCTTTCACCTTCCCGCCTATCCCCAAGGACAAAAACCTCAAAGCTTTATATCCTAAGGAGACCCCATAGCTGGCTACGTTTTCATACAAGTTCAGGTCATAAACACTGAGCTCGTTTCTCTTTATAGAGTTATAAAATACGGAAAATGAGACCTTAAGGTTGGAATAAGAGAGGTAAGAGGAGGTTATGTATAAATTGAGGTTTTGACCGAAATCCGTTTGGGTGTATCCCGCAAAGCCGTACTGGTCGTATGCGGGTATTGAATAGTACCAAAAATTCCCGATCATCTCAACGCCAGTTTTCAAAGAAAGACCGCGCGAAAACTCCAACTTTTCAACCGCAAGGTAAGGATAAAAAGGGAACATAGCGTGTATTTTACCGTTGGATAATTTTTCAAGGATAAAATATCCAAGTATGAAGGTGGAAGATATAAGGAAGGTCGGAGTGATAGGGGCGGGCACCATGGGGAACGGCATAGCCCATGTATTCGCCCAGTTCGGATACTCCGTAAAACTCGTAGATAAAAACGAGGGGCAACTTTCCAAAGCCCTTGAGGCCATAAAAACAAACCTCCAGAGGCAGGCGAAGAAAGGGGTAATATCGGAGGGGGATATAGACTCGATATTGCAAAGGATAAGTACATCAACGAATTTAGAATTTCTCTCGGATGTGGATTTCGTAGTTGAGGCGGTATTCGAAGATGAAAACGTAAAGAGGGAAGTATTAACTGAAGTTTCAAAAATCGTAAGGCCCGAGGTTATTATAACCTCCAACACCTCTTCAATTTCCATAACAAGACTTGCAAACTATACCCGTAAGCCCGAACTTTTCGCGGGTATGCACTTTTTCAATCCCGTTCCCGTTATGAAGCTCGTAGAGGTTGTTAGGGGTTTTTCCACGTCCGACGAGACCGCAAACACCGTTATAGAGCTTGCGAAAAAGCTTGACAAAGTCCCCGTTGAAGTAAAAGATTACCCAGGCTTCGTATCAAACAGGATTCTAATGCCCATGATAAACGAGGCGATATGGGCTCTTTACGAGGGAATAGCGGATAAGGAGGCGATAGATACGGTTATGAAACTCGGTATGAACCACCCTATGGGACCGCTACAGCTTGCGGATTTCATAGGGCTTGACGTCTGCCTCCACATCCTATTGGTCCTTTACAATGACTTAAGGGATCCAAAATATAGGCCTTGCCCCTTGCTCGTCAAGATGGTTGAGGCGGGGAAGCTTGGTAGGAAAACCGGTGAGGGCTTTTACAAGTACCAGTGAGGGTCCTCGTAATAGTTCCAACCTACAACGAAGCGGAAAATATCGCGGCTTTAATTAGAGAAGTTAGGAACCTTGATATAGACCCGGAGATACTCATAATAGACGACAATTCCCCGGATGGAACCGCAAATATAGTAAAAACTATAATGGAAAGGGATCCAAAGGTGCACCTCATAGAAAGGCCTAAAAAGATGGGTTTAGGATCCGCATACATAACCGGGTTCAAGTGGGCGCTGGATAGAAATTTTGATGTTGTTGTGGAGATGGATGCGGATTTCTCGCATGATCCCAAGGATATCAAAAGGTTGGTTGAGAATTTGGAAAATTGCGATGCGGTGATAGGCTCAAGGTACGTAAAGGGCGTAAGCGTGGTAAATTGGCCTATATCAAGGCTCCTCCTCTCGTACTTTGCGAACCTTTATGCTAGGGTAATAACGGGGGTAAAGATCAGGGATCTAACATCGGGTTTCAAGGCTATAAAAACCGAATGTTTAAGGGTGATAAACCTTGATGGGATAAAATCCGACGGATACGCCTTCCAAATAGAGCTCCATTTCAATTTGTGGTTTAAGGGGTTTAAGGTTTGCGAAATACCGATAATATTCGTTGAAAGGAGGGCGGGGAAATCCAAGTTGAATAAGGGGATAATATGGGAGGCTTTTTGGATGGTTATAAGGTTAGGCCTGCGGAGGATGTTCAAAAGGGTGTGAAATTCTATAATTTCCTGGATGTTGGGTATGGGATTTTAGAGGAGTGGGGTTATCGTATAAGGGATGTTTTCGGTAGGGGTAGGGTTTTGGTTATTCATGGGAAGAGGTTTTCAAGGGAATACGGCGAGAGGATAAAGGGGATAGTTGGAAAACTTAATAAGAAGATTTCCTGTGTGGTTTCCATCGGCGGAGGTTCGGTGATAGATAGTGGGAAATTCCTCGCAAAAAAACTAAACATACCTTTTATCTCTATACCCACCTTACTTTCAAGCGATGGTATAGCTTCGCCCGTTGGGGTTAGGGGTTATAAAAGCGAATTTTTGAGCTTACCTACGGGTGTAATAGTGGATCTTGAAATAATTTCTTCTGCACCTACATGGAGCTTTTTGGCAGGAACGGGGGACCTCATATCAAACCTCTCCGCATCTTTGGATTGGGATAATTTCAAAGAAAAATCCAAGGAGCCTTATAGCTTTTTAGCATCCTTAATTTCAAAATCCTCCGCCTTATCCATGCTTGAATCTAACCCATTTAAAAACCCCGAAAATCTGGCTTGGGGTCTGATCTTAAGCGGTTGGGCTATGGAAATAGCTGGATCATCAAGGCCCGCAAGTGGGCCCGAGCACAAGATAAGCCATGCGCTGGATATTTTGAACTTTGGTGAGAAACACGGAATACAGGTGGGTTTCTTTACCCCCCTATTCTTGAACTTGAATGGGTACGAAAATTGGGAAAAGGTGAGGAATTATCTTATGAATTTGGGATTTCTGGAGAGTCTAAAGATGAGCAGAAGTTTTGCGGAGAGGGTTTTTTCAATAGCATCGCAAACTAGGCCTCACAGGTATACCGTTTTGGAGGAGATGGGATGGGAGGAGGTTTTGAGGAGGGCGATTGAATTGGAATTTATAACCATAATTTAAGGGCGTGAAGGATCCCCATAATGGACCAATAAAACTCGTTTCCCTCCCTATCGTTAATTTGGCTAAATTTATATGACTTGAACCATTCAACACATCTATTTATCTTTGAAAGGTTCAAGGGTTTTGCCCCGTTTAAAGTTAAAAACCTCTCATCAAGCCACCATATAGCCCTAAAACCGCTCGTATACGCGCTCTTATACGCGTGAAAATAAAATATGGTGATCTCCAAATCGGGACTTGGGAAAAGGATGGCACCCCTGAACCTTACCGAGTTTTCAAAAACCACGTTTTCGCTTATCAAATTTGGAAATAATTTCCTTGCAAACCTTGTATGAACCTCCAATGGCACCCCCTTATATTCGTACCTATATTGAAAATTCACCTCCCCCCTACCTTTAAACCCCCTTGAAACTAAAAACCTATCAAGATCCTTTATATCCCTACTCCTAACATAAACGTCCAGATCCGAAACCATCCTCCAGTACCTATTTGGGTAAAGCTCCCTTATATGCCCACCCTTAAAAGCTACAACCTCCACGGGGGAATCGGAGAGTATATTCAACATCTCATCTAAAATTTTGTGAAATAATAGGGTTTGTGCCCTGTCAAGTTCAAGCTCCAAAATTTCTGGAAATTTATCGAACAGGTAAGATCCCAGCATATGGAACCTTATCCATCTTAAAAGTTTTCCCCTTTCAAGTTTGGGGAACAATTCTTTCGCCCTTTCAAAATCGCCAAAAATTACAAGCCGGATAAATTCCCTATATTGCGATGGCGATGGTTGGAGCATTTATTGAGAAAACCGCGAGGAGGTTTTCCTTCACCCTAAATTTTGCCAAAACCCCACCGCTTGAAATATCATATTCCACCTTTTCGGGTTTAAATACTAAGGGGATCCCCCTCTCCTGCGCGTACCTAAAAAGCAAAGGGTAGATTCCTTTGTCCCCCAATATAAACTTTGGATTTTTCCCCTCTACCAGATCAACGAATGAATTATAATCTTCGGGAATTTCCAACCTCTCAACGGTTAATGCGGAAAATGTAGAAATATTTAAAGAGATCTCATCAAGGCTCTCATTTTCCCCAAAAACCAATATACCCCCACCTTCCGAGCCGAAATCAAATATCATGAAAGCGGAGGGTGGGGGACTCGAACCCCCAAGGGGCCTAAGCCCCGGCGGATTTCAAATCCGCTGCCTTACCAATTCGGCGCAACCCTCCAACCGTGTATTTTAAGGCTGAACTACATTTCCAACTTTATTATCTCCAAAACCTCCTCCGCTTTTGCCTCGCTCCCCCTGAAGTAAGCCTTTATCTTACCATCCCTACCTACCACATGTATCCTATCGTTATGGGTGATAAAATATGTTGTATCCCCACTTTCGATTATCTGCATAGGTCCAAAATCAACCAAAATATCCAGATCCTTCATAAAGGAGTCTATGGTTTTCTCTTCTCCGGTTAAGAACAGCCAAGCGCTTGCGGTATCTATCCCATAAACCTTCATATAATCCCTCAAGACCTCCGGTTTATCCCTTTTAGGGTCAAAGGTGATGCTCAAGAAAAGAACACCCTTGTTTAAAATCCCCTCCTTTGCCGCAAGATGGTATATTTTCCTCATATTGTCCGTTATTATGGGGCAGATGTCGGGGCAATGGGTGTATATGTACCCAACAACCAGAACACTACCCTGCAAATCCCAGAGGCTCCTCTTATTACCGTTTTGATCCACCAGAACATAACCTTTGTTAAATGGGAAATCCTTCGCCCTATTTATCCCTTTCCCGCACGAAAGGAGAAGCAGAAGAATTAAAAATCTTTTCACTTCACCTCCGCGGTTATTTCTATCTTACCCGCACGCTTGAAATATAGGGTAAGGTTTATTCTGTTTCCTCCCCTCAAGGGCTTGTTGAGGTTTATAAGCATTATGTGGTATCCACCTGGTTCAAGTTTAAACTCGCCTTTTGGGGGAATGACTATGTAATCCACCTTATGCATGCCCATCCTACCACCCTTGTGCTTCATCGTCATATGTATCTCCACTTTTTTGGCTATGTCGGATTCCGTGTTGTATAGGGTGTCGGGTAGGGTATCGTTGTTCCTTATAACCATATAGACCGCGGAGTTCCCCCTCTTAACCCCCGGCCTCGCCCAAATATCCGCAATATCTATAAAGCCCATAAGCAACATCATATCCCAACTCCTTTTAACAAAGCATCAACTTCCTCTTGCAATTTCCTTATATGCTCCGCGCTCTTTCTAAGCTCCTCCATCTCATCCTCCGTAAGCTTTAGCTCAATTATCCTCTTAACTCCACCTTTACCCAAAACCACAGGGACACCCACAAACACCCCATCTATCCCATACTCACCTTTCAGATATACCGATGCGGATAAAACCCTATTTGCATCAAGGAGAACCGCCTCCGCCATAAAAGCCGCCGCATCACCGGGAGCAAACCAGGCGCTGGTCCCCATAAGCTGGACTATCTCCCCTCCCGCGTACTTCGTCCTATTAACTATTTCCTTCATCCTATCCTCTGGAATAAGGTCCTTTGCGGGTATTCCGTTAACTGTTGCGAACCTAACCATAGGAACCATAAGATCCCCGTGCGTCCCAAGAACCATAGCCCTCACATCCGCGGTGGATACCCCCAATTCTTGAGCTATAAATGCGGCAAATCTGGCAGAATCCAAAAGTCCAGCCATACCTATAACCCTCTCCCTCGGGAACCCGGTGACCCTATACGCGGCATAAACCATAGCATCGAGGGGATTTGAAACTACTATAACGACGGAGTTGGGGGCGTACTTCTTCACATTTTCCGATATTCCACTAACTATATCAAAATTTACCTTTAAAAGTTCCTCCCTAGACATCCCGGGTTTTCTCGGCTTTCCTGCGGTGATTATTACAACATCGCTATTCTCTATAAGGGAGTAATCGGAACCTCCAATTATTGAAATTGATGAGTTCTCTATGGGGCCCGAGTGAAGGATGTCAAGGGCCTTACCCTTTGCTATACCCTCCACTATATCTATAAGGACTATCTCCGCTAAACCCCTATTTGCAAGGTATTTCGCCGCTTCACCCCCCACATTCCCCGCCCCTATTATCGCGACCTTTTTCATAAGATTGCATTCTAAGGAGGAAAATTTACTGTCCACCGTAAAATTTTCGGAATGAGGTTAAAAGATAAGAGGATCCTCATTGTGGGCGTGGGGGGTGGGATAGGTAGAGCATCCGCTTATCTTATGGCAAAGGAGGGAGCTGTAACGTTTTTGGTTTCAAGGTCCGAAAAGTGCCACGAGATATCCGAATTTCTCAACAAAAAGGGGTACGAGTCTTACTCCTTTAGGGCGGATGCATCAAACCCCCAAGAGGTAAAGGTGATGATCCAAGATGCTCTGGACAAGATGGGAAAAATAGATGTGGTTTTTGTTAATGCGGGTTATTGGGCACCCACGGATGTGGAAAACCTCGATGAGGAGACCATAAACGCCCTTTGGAGGAGTAATTTTTTAGCGCACGTATATGTTGTAAAGGAAACCTTACCGCTTTTCAAGAAATGGGGGGGAGGGGTTTATATACACACCTCGGCTGTTTATGGGAACTTTGGGATCGCGGAAGGTTCCTCCATATACAACGCGGTGAAAGCTGCCCTTGTTTCCTTCGTAAAGACCGTTGCAAAGGATTACGCGAAGTACAACATTAGGGCAAACGTCATATGCCCGGATGGGGTTTCGCACAGGATGTATTCTGAATTTGATGACATAAAAACGGAAGGGAAAACCTTAAGGGGAGGTTGGCCCGAGGATGTGGCATTTTTGGCGGTTTATCTCGCAAGCGATGAATCCTCCTGGATGAACGGAAGTGCAATACCCATAGACGGCGGTTGGTCCTTGGGGTTAAAGCATAGGGAATAGTTGTTCTGGCTATTTCTTGGAACCACCCTTTTGATCCTACAAAGGTCCTTTCTTTACAACGAAAACCCTTTTTACCTTTTCTTTTTATTCCTCTTCTCCTTCTGGCTCTTCCTTTTGGCCTTTAAATCTTCAAGAAAAAGGATGTTCTCTTACCTCCTCGTAATACTCATATTTCTCTTGGCGGAGAATATAAGGGGTGGATTTGAGAAAGGCTCCTTTTTTGTGGTCTTGGGAATATTGTTCCCATCCCTTTTTGTCAAGGATCCCGAGGGGGTTTTGAACTTTTTGTCTTTTCGACTTCCCAAAAACCTCCTATGGCTTGAATTCTCCCTATCCATCTTCCTAACCTTTATCCTATTTTTCCTAAATTACAACCCAAAACCCTCCCTCCCTTTGCTCGCCACGATATGCCTATACTCCAACTCTTCCTTATGGAACGGCATCCTTGGGAACCTAATCATTCTATCTTTCACACAGAAGTTTCACCACCTCGTTTTTTCCCTTTTTCTCTTTTGGGTAATTTACCCTATTTTGGGAAGGGGTTTTACTTTATCCTTTATCTTGGGGCTTGGATTGGGGCTAATTTTCTCAAAACTTGAATAAAAATTTCGTTTTCCTCCCTTCTTCCAACGGTCACCCTCAGGTGATTATAAAGTCCAGGCAAGCTTGATACATCCCTCACCCTCACCCCTTCCTCCACGAAAGCCTGATAAGCGGTTTTATGATCTTTAACCTTGAACATTATGAAGTTTGCAAAAGATCTGAAGGGTTTGAACCCTAACTCATCCAAAACCTTAAAAACCCTCTCCCTCTCCCTTACTATCTCCTCCGAGATCTTCTTTATGTATTCCTTTATCTTGCCGAAGTTTTTAAATATTGCAAGTTGAAAGGATGTGAGGTTGTAGGGGACAAAATTCATATGCTCCACAGCCCTTATTACCTCCTCCGAGCTTAATACATAACCCATCCTCATACCAGCAAGTAGGGACTTTGATAATGATCTACCCACCATCAAATTTGGGTAATCCTTCAGATCCTCCCAAACCGTTATTCCCGAAAATGGGAAATATGCCTCATCCACGAACACCAAGGCGCCAGTTTCAAGCGCTTCCCTTACGATTTCCTTATCTATCAGATTTCCCGTTGGGTTGTTGGGGGATACAAGAAATATTATGTGATATCCACCTTTAAATTCCGAGGGGTCTATTGTGAAATTCTCTCCCAAAACCTTTATATCCGCCTCTGTGGATGTTGCAAGGGCATAATGCCTAAACATAGGGTATGTGGGCTCGTATATTAAACATTTCCTACCCTTCCCCCCTCCCACCCAAAAGGCGCTGAGTATAGCCTGATCCCCACCGAACGTAAGGGCGATATTTTTGGGTGATACCCCGATCTCTTGGGCAAATATCTCCTTAACTTCGTTGTATATTATGGGTTGCGGGTACCTATTCCACTGTATCCTTTTCACCTCGTCAAGGATCAGATCCTTTAATTCCTCGGGTAGATCGTGTGGAGATTCGTTTTGGTCAAGTTTAGCTTTATAAGGTTTTTGGCTAACCGTGAAAGAACTTGAAAACTCAATATCATCCCTCAGGAAACCCATAGCGTTTTATTCTAAACCCGCGACCTTATAATTTACACCTATGATAACCAACACGATAAAAACCTTCCTGCTTTTGGCGGCTTTAACCCTAATTTTGGTCTATGCGGGTAAGCTTATAGGCGGGAACTTGGGTATGCTCATCGCCCTGATAGTTGCGGGTATAATGAACTTTATAGGTTGGTTCTTCTCCGACAAGATAGCCACAGCTTCCGTGGGGGCAAGGGAAGTTAGCAGGGAGGAGGCTCCGGACCTTCACGCCATGGTTGAGGAAGTGGCAATGGCGGCGGGGATCCCAAAGCCAAAAGTCTATATAACTCCAATACCCCAACCTAACGCCTTCGCCACAGGTAGGAACCCGAAAAACGCCGCGGTAGTATTTACTGAGGGGATATTGAAGCTTTTGGATAGGAGGGAACTTAAGGGAGTAATTGCTCATGAGATCGCTCACATAAAGAACAGGGATATTCTCGTTATGTCCATAGCCGCGACCTTGGCCGGCGCAATAGCTTACCTGGCGGAAATGCTAAAGTGGGGTCTCTTGTTCGGTTATGGTTCAAGGGATAATAGGGATCACAACCCATTAGCCGCTATAGCGGCTATAATACTCCTGCCCATTGCGGCGATCATAATAAAGCTCGCGGTTTCAAGGAGTAGGGAATATATGGCGGATGAGGCGGGAGCAAGGTTTATAAACGACCCCTTGGCTTTGGCTTCCGCCCTTGAGAAACTCGCGTATGGTGTTCAAGCCGTTAGGACTGAGGTCCCTCAATACATGTCCCATATGTTCATAGTGAATCCCCTTTCGGGTGAATTTTTGGCGGAACTCTTTTCCACCCATCCACCCATTGAAAAGAGGATCGCAAGGTTAAAGAAAATGGCGGAAATGATGTATTGAAAATTTTGCAGGTTTCCGACGCGTATTACCCCTTCCCGGGTGGGGTTTCCGAACATTTATACTCCCTTTCTAAGTACCTGAGGAAGAGGGGGCACGAGGTTTGGATCCTAAGTACGAGCTACGGAAAGGATGATGAAAAATTCAACGGATATGTACGCAGGGTAGGAAGGGTTTTAATATTGCCCCTAAACAAGTCCCAAATAACCTTGACCTTTGACCCCCTTTTACCTTTAAAAGTTCTGAGATTTTTGAGGGAAAGGAAATTTGATATAGTTCATACCCACGGTCCCTTGGCTCCCAACCTCCCCGGCTGGACAACGATACTCTCCCCTTACCCCGTCGTCTCAACCTTTCACACATCCTTTGTTGGTTTTAATTGGTACAAGGTTGCAAAAATTTTTTTCACCCCAGTATGGAAGAAAATTAAGGTTGCCATAGCGGTTTCCGAGACCGCAAAAAAACTTATGGAACCGTACTTTAAAGGAGATTACGAAATAATACCAAACGGAGTGGATACGGAAAGGTTTAAACCGGATGGGGAAAGGCACGAAATATATTCAGAAATTAATGGGAAAACCGTTTTGTTCTTAGGTAGATTAGAACCCAGAAAGGGGCCCGATCTTTTACTGAAGGCTTTCATTTCCCGTAAAAAGGATTTTGAAAAAGAAAATGTCCATCTTATATTTGCCGGAGATGGGCCCCTTAAGGAAAGTTTAATGAAAATGGTTCCAGAGGGATTGAAAAATAGGGTTCATTTTTTGGGGTTTGTACCGTTTGATGATCTTCCGAAGATTTACAGGGGAGCGGATGTTTATACATCCCCCGCAATTGGGGGTGAAACGTTCGGTTTGGTTTTGGTTGAGGCTATGGCATCCGGAGTTCCCGTCGTTGCAGCTAACAACGAAGGTTATATAAACGTAATAAAAGATGGGGAAAACGGAATACTCGTGAATGTGAAAGATCCGAATAATTACGCGGAAGCCCTCCTTAAGGTATTAAGGGACGGATCTTTAAGAAGAAAACTTATAGAAAACGGGCTAAAAACCGCAAAAGATTACTCTTGGGAAAAGGTTGCGGAAAGGGTTGAAGGGGTATATTTAAGGGTTTTAAGTATGTCTTAAAATTCCCGTATGTTCTTAATCTTTATGTCTCCAAAGTTGGATTTTTCCTTGAAAGCTTACATGGAATATAGGGGTTCAAAGGTTCCAATAGCGCACATAAAAAACGGGAGCGGTATAAAACTTAAAAACGAAGATTTCTCGTTTTGCGAAGTTAAGGTTTTTGGAAGTTTTTCCCAAAGGGATTATTGGGAAGATCTCTCAGACGAATACTTTGTCGTTCAAGGTACGGATCTTCCAACATACACTTTCCATTACGAAAGCGGTAATTTTAAGAAAACCGTGAAAATTTACGGTCCCCCAAACTTTTCGGAAAAGATAAGGGAATTTTTTGAAAGCTTACAAAAGGTGGAATGTTTAAGGGAGGTTTTTCCAAAGAGGATCCTACTTTCTTGGGAAAGGGTTTATGTAAAAAGGATCGCCGTTCAATTGGGAGAGTTTGAATCCTTGGTTGGGGTTGAAAGGGTGGAGGGGAAAAACTTAGAGCTTGGGTATAGATTCTTCAAAAGGTACGGGGAATACCTACTTAGGGATGGTATATTCTCGGATTCAAAGGGGAATACCTATAAAGTTCGCGTCCTCGACGTAACCTTTTAGAACATCGGCATCTCTTCCTCTTCTATTGTCCTCTTCCTCTGCTGGAACCTCCTAAAGTTGTTGTAATCAAATATCAGCATAACCGAGAGTCTCGGCCATTTGCTTGAATAGGATGTCTCCAGCTTGTAGTTTTCCTCGTCTATTGTTGATGTACCCTTTTGTAGTTTCAAGAAGTCCTCAAACCTCCCAACGAAAAATATGTTGCGATTTATTGGGAACATCACTCCAAGATCAAGGGAGTAAGAAGAAGATGTCGTACCCCTTGCGGTTTTCTTTGGAGCTTGGTAATTTCCCGAAATTTGGAGCATCATAAGGTTTAAATTCCCCTTTATCTCCCAAGAAAGACTGCTTGATGTCCTACCTCCGTAATACCATCTTATGTTGTAAATGTCAAGTGTTATGTCGGATTTAAAGAATTTAAAGGGTTGAAAGTTTAATATGAACTCCGCGCCCGTTGAGGTTTGAATTCCCATATTATCCCAAGTGATCACTATAGCCCTTAATGTGCTGTCGTAATAAGAAGAGGCAAACATATCCATCAAAAATACGCCCTCCTTCCTCCTATAAAACCCCTCTATCCCTACGGTTGCAATATTGAAAATCCTCTGATATCCCACCTCAAATGAATGGGTGTAGGAAGGTTTTAAGTTGGGATTTCCCTTTTGATAATTCTTTTCGTCTATCTTTCTTATGAAGGGGTTCAACATCCATGGCATGGGTCTCTGCGTCCTCCTTGAGTAGGAAAGATTGAAGGAGTTTTTAATGTCGGGGTTGAAGGAAAGGGAAAGGCTTGGGAAAAGGTCGGTTGATTTAAAGGCATAATCGTTAATGTTCCTCCTGTAATCCTCAACCCTTAAACCCAGATTATAAGAAAACCTTCCAAGAGCATCCGAATATGTCAGATAACCCCCATTTACGTAGGAAGAGAAGGTGTAAGATCCAGAGGTGTCCGGATTTTTAAGCTTCAAGCTGTCCAAACCTTTCCATACCGTCAATTGGTATCCCACCTCCAGCTTTCTCTTTTCCCCAAAGTTCATTGAATAGTTTATTTGCGGTGAAAACCTGAAGAAATTGGGCTTCCCTTCCCTCTTAAATATTACGGAATTTCCAATTCTACTTTTCGTATCCTCCCTACCCCTCCTAAATCCGTAAAATGCCAATATCTCAAGCCTCCGATTCCCCATATTCCTCATATATCCCCCCGAGAGCGAACCCCTCAAACCCCCCATATCCGTTTTTGTTGATGTGCTATCATCCGTTTTTATTGATGTGCTATCATTTGCATAAATGTACTTCATATTGCTCCACATCAACATCCTCCAGGATCCAATATCTCCCTCAAAGCTTAAGATATCCCTGCTTGTTAAATTATGCTCCAAACTGAACCTCGCCCCGTAAGGTTTGCCCTGAAAGGACC
>Ga0079995_1060640_pt1 | contig 38444 bp, 42 predicted proteins | sample FaiFalFF_MnMetaG_2_FD_69198 | JGI IMG/M metagenome (GOLD analysis project Ga0079995, IMG submission 69198) | Freshwater microbial communities from Yellowstone National Park, Wyoming, USA - Fairy Falls C (FF_Mn_C) (SPADES assembly) (version 4) | ecosystem: Environmental > Aquatic > Freshwater >...
TCCGTCGTTATCAACATCACCTATCGCTAAACCCTCAAAGCGTCCACCTGAATATGTCCATTCAACGGCTCCCGTTGCTCCATTTAACACTCGTATGTACGGCGATGGTCCATAACCCGCACCCGTTAATATTATCTCTATCTGCCCATCGTTGTCTATGTCCGCTATTTTTCTTGAATGATACTGATAACCGCTACAAGGACCAGAATAATTCCATATTGTACTACCGTTTGTACCCCTTAAGACGTGAACACTTGAAACAGAACATCCCCCCCCAGTCACCCAATACTGTCCATACACGACCTCCTTCCATCCATCCCCATTTAGGTCAGCTATTGTGGGTGAGTTTATTGATCCAATATTATAGGCATTGCTTCCAAAACCCATATTTCTGCTCCAATATAAGGTCCCATCTTGTCTTAAAGCGTAAAGCCAACCATCCATAAAAGCAACGACTATCTCCTTATATCCATCGTTATCAAGATCCGCAATCGCGGGATTTCCTGAAGAACTAACGTTATAACTCCACAAGAAAGCCCCATTGGTAGCCCTCAAAACTATAACTCTCCAACTGCCTCCCGAGTTGGCAACTGTCACAACCTCATATTGCCCATCGTTGTTTATATCAGCTATCGCTACAGATGCAAATCCACCAGACGCAGGATATGACCATATTATTGAACCGTCTGTGCCCCTCAGAGCGTATATATTGTCTCCTACAACATATACCTCACCAACACCATCACCGTCAGCATCAAAAATCGTAGGGGGAGATATATTACCATAGTCGGGGTTTGTTCCACCTATGTATCGGTTCCACAGTACCGTCCCATCAGTTCCCCTTAAAACATACACATTTCTGTTACTGCCCATTACAACCGCTATCTCTAAACCAGGAATTGATGGATTTAATTCCCCAACTGCCGGCGTAACAGCACCCGCATAAGAACCGCCGAGATATGTATACCACAATAGGGAACAATTCGTACCCCTGAAAGCCCATACGCCCCCGTTTGACCAAGCGGGTATCACTATCTCGTTTAAGCCATCCCCATTTATATCCGCAATTACAGGATCGCCCTCACTACCAGAACCAAAATTATAAGAACACTTAACATGCGGTCCCGTCACAGCACCTCTTAGAAGCTGTACTCCCCTCAGCGAGGTTGATCCATGATGCATCATCCAGGTACCCACAGCGGCATTAACGGGCGGAAAGCTTTGCCCGTACCCTAATACGGGCATTAAACTTATACTTAGTGCCGTTAAAATGACCCGTTTCATATATCACCTCCTCTAAAAAGTATTATAAGGGGGTAAAATTACCCTTAACCAACATTCCCTTGACTCTTCAACAAAAACCCTAAGCGCCTCCCTCCTAAGATTCTCCCCCAAATTTAAAACCTTCTCCCTTGAGGACAACAGATTTCTTAACCTTTCAATCAAAACCTTTATGTCTCCGCAGAAGACGTTGTAAGCTATCCCTTCTACCCTTACATTCAGGGATAAAACGGGTGTCCCACAGAGCATTGCCTCCAAAATTACGTTTGGGATCCCTTCCGATTCCGAGGTATTCACCAAAACCCAAGAACTTGATATTAACCTTAAAGTTTCTTCTCTGGGGAGCTTCCCAAAAAATTTCAAGTTTCCCGGCCTGTCCCTTATAAGTTCCTCGTTGCCGTATCCCACCATAAGGAATTCGCATTCGGGAAATTCTTTGGCAAGATCAATAAAAATCTTTGGGTTTTTGTTTTCGTCCAATCTACCCACCCATATTACCGTGGGTTTTTCAAATTTTTCAAACCTTTCCGGAATTTCCTGTAAGTTTTTGCACATCCTAATTTCCTTCCACCAAAACCTTTCCTCCGCCTTTCCCCTCTGTTCCTCATTTTGGGCTACCACAAGATCCGCACCTTCAAGGGAGATGTTTATTAGAAGATCCAATAAAAATCCAAAAATCGCCCGAATTTTCCCTTTTCTTGATAAAAATCTCGTGTACTTCAAAAAATCAATGCCCTCCTGCGCATTTGAGCTCCATATGAAAGTTGATGAAAGGAGAACTTTTGATAGGAAACCCACAACCGTTAATGCGCTCCTTCCCCTCTGAAATACCAAAGTTGGCTCAATCTCCAAAACCCTTTTAAGGAATATTGGAATCTTTAGGATCTCATAGCGTGGGTTTCTCAAATAATGGACGAAAAGCTCACCCTCCTTTATTACTTTCCCCACCTTGCTTTGATCGTTGGTTGAAACCAAAAGGTGAGATTCCCTGTATTCGGAGAGGAGTTTGGCAATTTGATAAACCTGAAGGTGGGAACCCGTTATAAAGGCGCTTTCGTCGTTAGGATGGAAATCCGATAAAAATACCAACCTATCCAATTTCTTCCTTTACCCTCCTTAACTTTCCCAAGGGGTCGGAGCTTTCCGTTATCTCCCTTCCCAAAACCAGCACATCATCCTTATCCAACCATCTCTTTACTTCAAATATATCCGTCGCAAATATGTGGTCATCTTTACTCCTCTCAATTCTAACACCGGGAATTACCAATTTCAAGCTCTTAAAGTTTTTCCTTACAAACCTTGCAAATTTTCCGGGAACAACCAAGCCCCATGCACCAGCCTCGGATGAGATCCTTGCTATGTTAGAAATTAAACCCTTTACTCCCCTCTTGAAAACCCCAAGCGCCCAATCCTCGCTTATGCTAGTCATAAGACTAACTACCGCTATCTTTATATCCTCCCTCTTCTTAACCGCCCATTTAACCATCTCGTACCCACCCAGCCCATGAACCGTTAAGATCTCAACCTTAGGGATCTCCTCAAGGGATAAGGATACAACCGATGGTATATCGTTGAGCTTTAAGTCAAGGAAGACCTTTATGCCGTCCCGTATAAGGGCGGATACCTCCTCCTTCCCCTTTCCCAAATATAGGGGTAGTCCCACCTTGAAGAGCTCAACTTCCCCCCTTAAAAGGTTTATAATTTTCCTTGCCTCATCCCAACTTTTAGTATTAAGGGCTATGCATATACGGGTCATATTCGTATATCCTAACGGAGAAATCTCCAAGCTGAGATAAGTTTTCCAAAAAATCCTCCCCAAAAACCTTTATTTCCCCTTTTATTTTCGCCACTATCCCCAAAAAGACTCCCTTGTATCCGAACGCGGGAATAAAAACCCCTCCCTTCGTGTAAAATATTCCAAGCCAAATGTTTGTCTCTTTCTTTGAGATCCTCCTTATCTCCTCAATACCCTCTTTCCCCACCTTCTCGTAAGGTGTTACGAAAAACGGTAAATTTATGGAAAGGGCAATTAGAGGATCTACGGGTACCATCTTCGCTTCACTTTCAGGGAAATCCTTAATATCAATTTCCTTCACATCCCCCTCATAAGAGAATGCCAAAACCAATTTCCCCAAAATTACCGAAATTGCATAATTTCCCACCTGAAGGAAAAATGTGGAAGGGGGTAGGGAGGATTTTATTTTTTTGACACCTTCGGGATCCAAGGTTTTTGGAATTCCAACTGGCATCCTAAGGAGTACCTCAACTTCCTCCCTTGATGGTACCCTCCTTCCCAAGCCCTCCAATTTCTTTAGATCCCTAAAAACTATCTTCCTTATAAGTTCCTCGTTCGGGATGAAAATTTTGGCGGGCGTATCCGAGAATTCGTACTTTCTCACAATACTTTTAGGCCAATCAAATATCCTTTCCAAATTTTCAACGGAAGAACCCCAAGTGCTCTCCAAACCCACAACATCCCCATCCTTCAAATAGACAATTACCACCCCATAACCTTTATCGGGAGGGGGTATAAAGTGCAACTTGGCGGTCTCCCTCTTTTTTGATGCGAAATACAAGATAACCGAGGGATTCACACATAATATTATAAAGCCGACCTTTTCCTTAAAAAGTAAGCCAGGATGTTAAAGAAGAGGGTCATTAAAAAGAGCATAAAACCCACCGCAAATATTGTGCTAAATTCCAAAGTTCCATGTGGCACATCCCCGAGGCTAACTTGAACAATATAGGCGGTCATAGTCTCTATGGGTTCCAAAGGGTTCAATGTTAGGTTGGGCTTTTGTCCTGCCGCTATTGCGACTATCATGGTTTCACCTAAAGCCCTTGATATTCCCAATATAAAGGAGGAGGCTATGCCCGAAAAGGCGGTGGGAATTACCACATTAAATATAGTTTGGAACTTTGACGCCCCAAGGGCGTAGGATGCCTCCCTCAAGGTGTTGGGAACCGCCCTCATAGCGTCATCGGAAAGGGAGGATATTATCGGTATTATCATAATACCCATAACGATTCCTGCGGAAAGGGCGTTAAAACCCGAAAGGTTCGGTATAAAGGTTTTTAGGAAAGGGGTTACGGTCAAAAGGGCGAAATACCCATACACAACCGTTGGAACACCCGCGAGGATCTCCACAAGGGGTTTTAGGATCCTTCTCGTTCTTTCCCTTGCATATTCGCTCAGATATATCGCTATAAAGAGGCCGAATGGTATTGAAACGGACATTGCGATGAGGGATGTTAAGAAGGTTCCCGCAACAAGGGGCCAAATTCCAAAACGCTTTTCATAAAACAGTGGTGTCCATTGGGTATCAAGGAGGAAATCCTTAAGGGGAACCTTAAGGAAAAACTGGAAAGATTCGTAAAGGAGTATGGCTACTATTCCAAATGTCGTAAGGATCGTTATGCTTGATATCCCCAAAAGAAGAAGTTCAACCAACTTATCAAACCACTTTGCCCGCATTGGCAATTCTAACACCGTTATAATACCCCCATGCAAATATTTGACCCTCACATACACTTTCAATCCGCTTCTTTATATGACCTTGAGCTTATGTCCCTTTCGGGAGTTAAGTTCATGGTGGGTTTTTCGCAACCCGCTTATAGATTCTTCCATCCGGAGACCTATTTGGATCATTACGAGAGGCTTTTAAGGTTTGAAAAAGCTAGGGCGGAGAGCGTGGGAATAAGAACATATTTGGCCATGGGAATATCCCCAAAGGCAAAGATGAGGGATCCCCTAATAATTCTGGAAAGTCTTGAAAATTACCTAAAGCTTGACGTTGTGGTAGCCATAGGGGAATGTGGAATAGAAGATATATACGATGTTGTGGAGCTTGAAACCCTAAAGGTTATGTTTGAGCTTGGGAGGAGATATAAAAAACCAGTTTTCGTGGATTTACCCGAAGAGGGAAAAAGAAATGCGATAAAAAAGGTTTTAAAGTTGGCCGAGGAGGCGGATATTCCGGCGAATTTGGTGGTTTTAAATGGGATTGATGTTTGGACAGCTTTGGACTTTCAAGATTTACCCGTATGGTTTTGCTTTAATTTACACCCAAATCCCCCCAAAAACCTTACGGAAAACATACTAAAGGGGGATTTGCCCCTTGACAGGATCCTCATATCCTCAAACTTCGACCCATACGCGAAGGACCCCCTCCTCCTTCCAAAGGCGGTTTTGGATCTGAAACTTTTGGGGTACGAAGATATAATCTTGGAGAAGGTTTTTTACGAAAACCCAAAGAGGTTGTTTGGATTGTCCTAAGCGTCTATAAAATACCCATATGGAGAGGATAGATGAAGTTTTGGAGTTTCTTGAAAATAGCGATGTTGAGGTTATCACGTTGGTTTTTACGGATATTTTGGGGAGGTTGAAGGGTTTTAATTTAAGCTTGGGGGAGGTGGAGAGGGCGTTCAGGGAGGGTATAGTCTTTGATGGTTCTTCCGTTGAGGGGTTTGTGAGGATAGAGGAATCCGACCTAATAGCAAAGCCGGATCCGGAAGGGATATTCATAGCCCCAAGGGAAATAAGCGGGTTCAAAACCGCGTACATAGTTTGCAATATCTTAAAACCCAACGGAGAACCTTTTGAGAGGGACCCGAGGAGGGTTTTGAAGGAAAAGTTAAAATCCCTGAAGGAAAAGGGGTATAGCTACTATATAGGTGCGGAGCTTGAGTACTTCTATTTTGGCTCGGATAAAAGCCCCGAGCTTTTGGATCATGGCGGGTATTTTGATGTACTCCCTAGCTACAAACCCACCGTTGCCAGGGAGGAAACCGTGAAGGTTTTGAAGGAGATGGGAATAGAGGTGGAGGCATCCCACCACGAAGTTGCATATAGCCAGCACGAGATAGACTTCAGGTATTCCGATGCCCTTAGGATGGCGGATGTTTTACAAATTTCAAAGATGATAGTAAAAGAAATAGGAAGGAAACACGGGCTCTATGCATCCTTCATGCCAAAGCCCATATTCGGAATAAACGGCAGCGGATTACACTTACATATGTCCCTTTGGAAGGATGGGCAGAACACATTTTATGACGAGAAGGACAGCTACCAGCTTTCGGAAACCGCAAGGAAGTTTTTGGGAGGGATATTAAGGTATATAAAGAATATTACGTTGGTTTTAAACCAATGGGTGAATTCTTACAAGCGTTTGGTTGTTGGGTATGAGGCTCCGGTTTATATATCCTGGGGTAGGGCGAACAGGTCCGCTTTGGTGAGGGTACCTGCTTTCAAAAAACCCTCTTCCGCAAGGATAGAACTTAGGTCCCCCGATCCCGCAACCAACCCATATCTTACCTTCGCATCTATTTTGCATGTAGGACTAAAAGGTATAGAGGAAGGAATAGAACCACCCGAACCCGTGGAGATGGATATATATCATATGGATGAAGAGACTAGGAAAAAATTAAGGATAGACTCCCTACCATCATCATTAAAGGAGGCGGTAGATATGGCGCTTGAAAATAGGATCTTAGAGGATGTGCTTGGAAAGAGCCTATTCGAAAAGATCGTGGAAAACAAAATATTGGAATGGGACAGGTTCAGGATAAGGGTTACGGACTACGAAATAGAAACCTACTATTCCTTGCTATGATTTAACTTTAGCTCCTCGTGGTGCCTTATCTCGCCTCCGAAATAGGAGGTTGCAACCGCGGTAGCTGAGGTAAGGAGGGAAAGGACTAAAATTATCCAAGATATAAACTTGGCGGATTTGAAGAAATGAAGTACTGACAAGATCCCGACAATTATGGCGAGGGAAAAGGGTATAAGCGCTATACTTTCGTGGGTTTCCAAAGCCTCGTGGGATATTCCGCTTATTTTTTCGATTATTTCTTCGGAATTGTGCCCGCTGAAGTAAGCTAATGCGGTTAGGATGGTGGAAAGGATGAGGATGAAAAGGGAAAAATTCCTTATATCCCTATCATCTTTCCTTAAACCGTAAAAGAGGAAAACCGCCCCAAACAGAAAGCCAAAAATGGGAAAATGGTTCGTTATTAAGTGTATAAAAACCGAGTTAAACATAGTGGTTATTATAAAGTCGGTACAGCCTGGGAAATCTCTACCATAACCTTTAATGCTTCGGGTTTCCTTGCGATTTCAAACCCCTCCGCTATATTATTCAGTTTTACCCTATGCGTTATAAACCTTGATGGCAAAACCCTGTTTATTATGCTTAGGGAGATCCTCATATCATCCGGACCTGCGGAATAGGATGGTATCAACGTTATCTCCCTGAAGTATATATCGTTTATGTCAAGCTCGATTGGGCTATTGGGAGGTAAGGGCGCGAAGAGGACCACCCTACCCCCGTTCCTTACATACCTAAGAGCGGAAATTATCGCCTCCTTGTTTCCCGGTGCAACTATAACCACGTCAAACCTTTCATCCTTTATATCCTCATAACTTCCCACATTCTCAAAAAATCTCTTCGCCAAATTTATCCTTTCTTGCAAGACATCAACTCCAAAAACCTCCGCGCCGAAAATCTTCGCCACTTCGAGGTTTAACAAACCCATAAAACCCAAGCCTATGCCTAGGACCCTTTCCCCCACCCTTATATTCGCCCTCCTAACCGCCTTTACGGATGTAGCCAAAGGTTCCACCAAAGCCGCATCATCGTCGGATATTTCCTCCGGAACTTTAATAACATCCACCCTATGTATTTCCTCCGGTACCAAAACGAATTCCGAAAATCCCCCCGGGAATATCTTACTTTTTCTCCAAGTCTCGCAATGAACGTAATCCCCTTTTATGCAGTAATCGCAAACCATGCAAGGCGCATGGTGATGCACCACAACCCTCTCCCCAACCTTGAAATTCTTAACTTTTTCCCCCACTTCATGTACCACCCCTACGATCTCGTGTCCCGGGGTATATGGAGCCTTTAAATCAACGTACCAATCCATCAACTCACCCGTACATATACCGCATTTCAAAACCCTTACCAAAATATCATTTTCTCCGATTTTTGGGATCTCCCCTTCCACCAACCGAATGTCGTTGTGTGAGTATAAAACCGCCCTTATCATTTATGCGAAAATTCTACGGAAGTTAAACCTGCCTTATAATACCCATTATGCAAGTTTCAAAGGACAAGGTTGTGACTTTCCATTATGTGATAAAGGATAAGGAGACGGGAGAGGTGATAGAGGACAGCAAGGAGCACGGGGAACCCGCAAAGGTGCTATTCGGTAGAAACCTTCTACTAGAGGGTTTGGAGAAGGGTATGATGGGTATGGAGGAGGGGGAAAGGAGGACGATAGAGGTTAAGCCCGAAGAAGGTTACGGTGAGGTGGATCCCGAGCTCATCCAGAAAGTCCCGAGGGAATATTTCGTGGATATAAAACTTGAGAGGGGTATGACCCTGAGGGCGCAAACCCCAGATGGACAGATAATAGATCTAAGAGTGGTGGATTTTGACGACCAAAACGTTATAGTAGATCTTAACCATCCCCTTGCGGGGAAAACCCTAATATTTGAGGTGGAGGTACTTAAGGTTAGGGACGCAACTCCAGACGAATTAGAGCATGGGCACGCGCATTAGCCCTTAACCACTATAACGGGTTTGTTTCTACTTACGATCCTTGATATTCCTACCCCCTGCACTATCCTAACCACCGCCTCCGCATCTTTGTAAGCTTCAGGGATCTCCTCAAGGATCGTTCCCTTACTACTTGCCCTTAACTTTATACCCTTTTGGGATAGTTTATTTACGACCTCGGAGACGGAAAACATCTTTTTTGCCTTGCTCCTTGAAAGGACCCTACCCGCACCATGGCAGGTTGAACCGAAGCTCTTTTCTATTGAGCCTTCCGCCCCAACGAGAACAAAGGAATACCTACCCATATCCCCAGGGATTATCACGGGTTGCCCCACATTCCTATAAACCTCCGGTATCTCGGGTCTGCCCGCCGGAAAGGCCCTCGTTGCCCCCTTCCTATGAACCAAAACCTCAACCTCTTCACCGTCTATATTATACTTCTCAAACTTTGCTATGTTATGCGCTACATCATAAAGAATATACATTCCAAGCTCGTCCGCACTTTTCTTTAGAACTTCCTCAAATGCCCTCCTTACGTTGTGGGTTATCATTTGCCTGTTTGCAAAGGCGAAGTTTGCGGCGCATGCCATGGCTTTCAAATAGTTGCTACCTTCCCTACTTGTAATGGGGGCACAGGCAAGTTGCTTATCCGGAACCCTTATTTTATACTTTCTTTCCATCACGTCAAGCATAACGTCTATGTAATCGTCCGCTATCTGGTGCCCAAACCCCCTACTCCCGCAGTGTATCATTATCACCACCTGTCCCTTAAATAAGCCGAATTCCTTTGCTATCTTGTCGTTATAAATTTTATCAATTACCTGAACCTCCAAAAAATGGTTTCCGGAACCTAAGGTCCCAAGCTGATCCCTTCCCCTCTCCCTCGCCTTCTTTGATACATAAGAAAAGTCGGCGTTCGGAAGCCTTCCCTCCTCCTCTATGAACTTGTAGTCATCCTCAAATCCATACCCGAGCTCAATGGCGTACCTTGCCCCCTCGTGGGAGATCGTCTCAAGGTCTTTGTCGGAAGCCTTGAAAAATCCACCAACCCCAACCCCAGAAGGTACGTATTCATAAAGCTTGTCCGCAAGTTTTTCCAATGTTTTTTCATCGAGCTGGGATATGTGCAAGTTCGTCTTTACGAGCCTAACCCCGCAGTTTATATCAAAACCTATACCTCCGGGTGAAACTATGCCATCCTCAACCCTGAAAGCGGCAACGCCCCCAACGGGAAAACCATAACCCCAATGTATATCGGGCATACCCAGGGAAAATTTCACTATTCCGGGTAATGTGGCTACGTTTGCCACCTGTTCCAAGGCCTCATCCTCAGGCATTATGCTCTCATCGGTAAATATTATGCCTGGAACCCTCATCCCTTCTTTATAATTCTGAGGCAAAAGGTAAGTGTAATTGTCGATCTTTTTAAGGTGCTTCCTGGCGGACATACGGATAATTGTAAGGGTGTAATATTCTGACTTTTTTGGTCAAATTTCAGCTTTAGAATACCTAATATGGCAACCCTTGAGATAAAGAATTTGGTCGTATCCATAGATGGGAATAGAATACTTAAGGGCGTAAACCTCACCGTAGGGGAGGGGGAGATCCACGCGATAATGGGTCCTAACGGCTCAGGCAAGAGTACCTTAGCGCTCGTCATTATGGGGCACACCACTTACACGGTTGAGGAGGGGGATATAATATTTGAGGGGGAAAGCATTTTACCCTTAAAGGCGGATGAGAGGGCGAAGAAGGGTATATTTTTGGCTTTCCAGCATCCCTTTGAAATAGATGGGGTAAAGGTTTCGCAGATGCTCTGGAAGGCGGTGCAGGAGAGGGGTTGGAGGGTTTCTCCCATGGAATTCAGGAGGGTCCTAAGGGAATCTTACGGAAGGTTGAAGATGGAGGAATTCATAGACAGGTACCTAAACGTGGGATTTTCTGGGGGAGAAAAGAAGAGGTCGGAGGTTGCCCAACTTTTGACGTTAAAGCCCAAGCTTGCCATTTTGGACGAGATAGATTCGGGTTTGGATATAGACGCGGTTAAGCTTGTGGGTGAAGAGCTTACGAGGGCTAAGAAGGAAAATCCCCAATTATCCCTGCTTATTATAACCCACTATCAGAGGATCCTAAACTTCATAAAGCCCGATTTCGTGCACGTTATGGTGGATGGGAGGATCGTTAAGAGCGGGGGGTTTGGGCTTTCGCTTGAGCTTGAGGAGAAGGGTTATGAAAGCCTATTAAGGGAGGTGGAAGCATGAAGGAGTACGAGCTTGAGTTTGATTATTCAAAGTATGCCTTTAGGGACGAGATAGAGTACAATTACATCGGAAAACCAGGTTTGTCAAGGGAACTGATAGAGGAGATCTCCCATATAAAGGGTGAGCCCGACTGGATGAGGGAGATAAGGCTAAAGGCTTACGAACACTTTATAAGAAGGCCCATGCCAAGCTGGGGTCCGGACCTCTCGGAGGTGGAGGAGATGTTTGATAAAATCGTTTATTATGCCTCCCCTACGGATCCGGGCAGGAGGGCAAAGAGCTGGGATGAGGTTCCGGAGGCGATAAAGAGGACATTTGAGAGGTTGGGAATTCCCGAGGCGGAAAGGAAGTACTTGGCGGGTATCACCGCACAGTACGACTCGGAGGTTGTTTATCATAAGATAAGGGAGGATCTGGCAAAGAAGGGTGTTATATTTACGGATATGGACACCGCGGTGAGGGAGTACCCGGATCTGGTTAGGGAATATTTTGGGACGGTGATTCCATATTCTGATAACAAATTTGCGGCTTTGAACACCGCGGTTTGGTCCGGGGGTTCCTTCGTTTATGTACCCAAAGGGGTTGAGGTGGATATACCCTTGCAAACCTACTTCCGCATAAATCTTGAAAATTTCGGGCAGTTTGAGAGGACCTTGATAATAGCGGAGGAGGGTTCAAAGGTGCATTACATTGAGGGATGTACCGCTCCGATATATTCAACAGGATCCTTACATTCCGCGGTGGTTGAGATAATCGCCAAACCCGGGGCGCATGTGAGATATACAACGATACAAAACTGGGCAAAGCACATATATAACCTCGTTACGAAGAGGGCGATAGCTTACAGGGATGCGTTCGTTGAGTGGGTTAACGGTGAGCTCGGAAGTAAGGTTACCATGAAGTACCCTGGTGTGATACTCAAGGAACCCGGGGCGAGGACGGATATATTGACGGTCTCTTATGCGGGTAAGGGGCAAATACAAGACAGCGGTGCCAAGGCTATACACCTTGCACCTTATACAACATCAACAATAACCTCAAAATCCGTATCAAAGGACGGGGGAAGGACGAGCTATAGGGGAATATTGAAGGTGGTAAAGGGGGCGAAGGGGGTAAAGTCAAACGTCCGCTGTGATGCCCTTCTTCTTGATCCCATCTCAAGATCCGATACTTATCCTTACATAGAAATAGAGGAGAGCGATGTGCATATAGGGCATGAGGCGACGGTGGGAAGGGTAGGGGAAGATCAGATATTTTACCTTATGAGCAGGGGTTTAACGGAGGCGGAGGCTTATTCCCTAATAATTTTGGGGTTCATAGAACCCTTCACAAAGACATTACCTATGGAGTATGCGGTTGAGCTTAACAGGCTTATAGAGCTTGAAATGGAGGGAAGCGTAGGTTAAACGGGCTTAGAATTCCCAATATGTCCAAAATTTATTACGACGTTAAGCTTACGCCCGAGGAAGAGAAGTTTATAAGGGCACAGTTAGAAAGGGCGCTTCTCCTTACCACGTTAGAAAAGGCTTTGGCTTGGGCGGTAAATTGGAGTAGGAGCAAATCTCTATGGCCCGCGGCTTTCGGTTTGGCATGCTGTGCCATAGAGATGATGGCCGCAAACATGCCGAGGTACGATATGGCGAGGTTCGGGTATGAGGTATTTAGGGCTTCCCCTAGGCAGGCGGACCTTATGATAGTTGCTGGGACGGTTACCGTTAAAATGGCTCCCGTCTTAAGGCAGATATACGACCAAATGGCGGAACCAAAATGGGTAATATCTATGGGTACATGTGCAAACAGCGGGGGAAAGTACCATAACTACGCGGTTTTGCAGGGGGTAGATCAGATAGTTCCCGTATCGGTTTATGTTCCCGGTTGCCCACCGAGGCCCGAAAGTTTAATTTACGGTATCCTTATGCTTGCAAGGAAAGTTCAAAGGGAAACTGGAAAGATACTCCTCTAATGGAAATTTCTAGGGAAGCTTTTCTTCCTACAGTTTATGGGGATTTCAGGATAAGGGTGTTTAAGGATGGGGATGGGGAGCACGTGGCGATAATTAAAGAGCCTTTGAATGAACCTGTGCTTTTGAGGATCCATTCGGAGTGTTTTACGGGGGATGTATTGGGTTCCCTAAGGTGCGATTGTGGGTATCAGCTTGAGATTGCCCTTGAGAGAATATCACAAGAAGGTGGAGTATTGATATATTTGAGGCAGGAAGGTAGGGGGATAGGGTTGTTTAATAAGATAAATGCATACTCATTGCAGGACGAAGGTTTTGATACCGTCCAGGCGAACCACCAACTTGGTTTCGAGGCGGATGTTAGGAGGTACGAGATTGCGGGGAAGATCCTAAAATTTTTGGGAATAAAAAGGGTAAGGCTTATGACGAACAACCCCAAAAAGATCGCGGATCTTGGGGAATTCGGTATAGAGGTGGTAGAGAGGGTGGCCCTTGAGGTTGAACCAAACTCCCATAACATAAATTACTTGAGGACAAAAAAGTTAAAGCTCGGGCACCTTCTCACAAAGGTATAATGTTGGGCTTTTTACCGATTTACACATTACAAATACCCGACACCTTTGAAATTTCCTCCTTATGGTTTGAAGGGGGGGTTGTGTACTGGGGAAGCTTGGATGGCTCCGTCTTTGCGAATCTTAATCAGGTTTTAAGAACGGAAGAGCCCATAACTTCAATATGTAAGAGAGGTGGAAAGATCTATGCGGGGGGTATATTCAAGATTTACGAGGTAAATGGGGGAAATTTCCATACCTTTAGGATACCACAACCAATAAAGAACATTTCCTGCTCAAGGGGAGGTGTGTATATCTTAACGTCGGAGAATATTCTCCTTTCAAGGGAGGGGGAGGCACCGAGGGTGATAACGAAAGGGGTTTTCTCCGACATATTCGCCTTTAGGGATACCCTCTACATCCTTGAGGATAACTTGTTAAAGCGGTTTTATAACGGTAAATCCGAAATTGTACTGAACTTTGAAAGGGAATTCTTGAGGATATGGAAGGTGGGGCAAATATACCTACTCTTGGATAAGGAGAACACCCTATGGGCTTACTTTGGGGGGAGGATGGGTAGGGTATTGAAAGTGGATAACCTATCTGTTAAGGGGGATACGGTGGTAATTTACAGGAACGAGGATTTCGGGAAATATATTTACGTCCTTAGGGCATTGAGGTGTGGAAAAATTTAAGAAGTTTTTCATATCATCAAAGCCAGGGATAGTGATATTCGTGGGAATAACCGCCCTTGCATCCGCATACTTGGGAAGCTCGGATCCAAAAGGGGATATACTTAAGATCATATTTGTTGGTTTGGGGGTGGTTCTTTCCGCCGGGGGCTCCGCCATAATAAACAACGTTTTGGATAGGGAGTTAGACAAACTTATGACGAGAACATCAAAAAGGCCCACCGCAACGGGGGAAATTTCACCAAATGAAGGTATAGCGGTATCGGTGTTTCTAATAATTTTGGGTCTCACCTTGGTATTTTCATTTGGTGGGGTTGTTCCCTTCCTTTTAAACTTTTTGGCGGTTATCCTATACGACCTTTTATATACACTTATCCTAAAAAGGAAAAGTCCTTTTGGGGTAATACTGGGTGGATTACCGGGCTCTTTACCTACCTTGATAGGTTATTACTCCACCGCAGGAAGGTTCGATGTTCTACCCTTAATACTCTTCTACTTTATGTTCTTTTGGCAACCACCACATTTTTGGGCATTGGCAATAAAATACAAGGAGGATTACGCTAAGGCAAATCTCCCCGTTTTGCCCTTAATTTATGGTGAAAAATTCACGAAGGTGCAATCAATAATACATTCCGTTTTGCTTTTGCCGGCGGTTCTGATTCCAGTATTTTTTGGGTTCGTAAAACCCATTTTTCTACTTTTAACCTTACCACTTCTCTTGGGATTTATTGGCTTAAATATTCTATCCCTCTACATTCAAATAGATCTGAAAAGGCTCTTCGCATTTTCAAATTTGCTCTTGATTTCCTATTTTCTCGCCTTTGTTTTATCAAAACAAGGTTAAAATATCCGCTTTATGGTTAGAGTGGGAATAATAAAGGAAAGAAGGGGAAACGAAAGGAGGGTTTCCCTTGTGCCCGCGGATATAAAAAAGCTCGTAAGTAAAGGTATTGAGGTTTTGGTGGAGAGGGGAAGCGGTGAAGGGGCATATTTCTTGGACGGGGAGTATGAGGAGGCGGGGGCGAGGGTATTGAATGATGCAAAGGAAGTACTATCAAATGTCGATATCCTAATAAAGGTTCAACCCCCAAGCCTTGAAGAAGCAAAAGCCCTAAAGGAGGGGGCAATATATATAGGTTTCACGAGGTATTGGGAAAATCCAGAATATTTGAATGTGTTTTCCGAAAGGGGTATAACCGCCTTTGCGCTTGAGAAGATACCGAGGACAACTAAGGCACAGTTTGTGGATGTCCTATCTTCTCAGGCTACAATAGCGGGTTATAAGGCGGTTATATTGGCTGCGGATCTTTCCCCCCACCTCTTCCCTATGCTAACCACGGCGGCGGGAACATTAAAACCCGCGAAGGTTTTGGTAATTGGGGTTGGGGTGGCTGGTTTGCAAGCTTTGGCAACCGCTAAGAGGCTTGGAGCCCTAACCTTCGCTTACGATATAAGGCCCGCGGCAAAACATGATGCACAGAGCGTGGGTGCAAAGTTCCTTGAGTCGCCGGTTTGGGCGGAGGGTGCGGGGGGTTATGCGAGGGAGCTAACGGAGGAAGAAAGGAGAATACAGCACGAGTTTTTGGCAAAGCATATTGGAAACTCCGATGTGGTAATAACTACCGCTCAGGTTCCTGGTAAGAGGGCACCTTTAATAATCACAAAGGATATGGTGGAGAGGATGAAACCAGGTTCGGTTATAGTTGATATAGCGGCGGATAATGGTGGTAACTGCGAGCTTACGAAACCCGGAGAGGTTGTAGAATATAACGGTGTAAAGATAGCGGGTCCTTTAAACGTCCCTTCAAGCGTTCCAAGGCCCGCAAGCGAAATGTTTTCAAAGAATATGGCGAATTTCCTTGAACTTATCATAAGGGATGGTGAAATAAAATTGGATTTTGGGGAAGAGATCCTTGAAAAGAGCCTTTTAATAAAACAGGGGGTGAAAAATGAATGAGGTTTGGATTGCACTTTACATCTTTATGCTTTCCGCATTTACGGGTTTTGAGGTGATCTCAAGGGTCCCCGTGATCCTCCACACACCCCTTATGTCCGGCACCAACTTTATACACGGCATAGTTTTGGTAGGTTCTATGATCGTTATGATGAGTGCCCAGACACCCTTTGAGATGGTGGTAGGAGCTTTCGGCGTCTTTCTCGGAGCATTAAACGTCGTGGGTGGCTTCGCGGTTACGGATAGGATGTTGGAGATGTTTAAAGGAGGGAAAAAATGAATCATATTATTACGGGAACTTACTTTTTAGCGGTTCTCTTATTTATTTTCGGCTTAAAACTCCTATCTTCCCCAACTACCGCAAGGAGGGGGAACCTGATAGCGGGGGTTGGAATGCTTTTGGCCATCCTCATAACCTTCCCCCTAATATACCTCCAATACAACCAGGATCCCCTATTTACCACGAAGATCCTCGTGATGGTTTTGATGATCCTCTTAGGTTCCGTAATAGGTTGGGTTTCCGCAAAGAAGGTCCCCCTAACGGATATGCCCCAGATGGTCGCCCTTTTCAACGGTATGGGTGGAGGAGCGGCTGGGGTGATAGGTTACTTGGAAATCTTGAGAGGGCACGGGGAGTTTTCCCTTAAAGTCCTCGCAGCTTTGGCCCTTATAATCGGTACCGTATCTTTCAGCGGTAGTATAGGGGCATTTTTGAAGCTTCAGGGTTGGATAGGGGACAGGCCCATAACGTTCCCCGGTCAGCAGATTCTCAATTCCATCCTCCTTTTGACAACATTGATCTTGGCTTTCCTAACCCTTAGGGATATCTCCTATCTGAACCTTTTCACGATTTTACCCTTGATCTTGGGTTTCCTGATAACCCTACCAATAGGTGGGGCGGATATGCCTGTGGTAATATCCCTGTTCAACGCCATGACAGGCTTGGCGGTGGCTTTTGACGGCTTTGCCATACAGAACTATACCCTAATTGTAAGTGGTACGATAGTTGGTGCCTCGGGTACCTTACTCACCTTCCTTATGGCTAAGGCGATGAACAGGTCAATAACCAACATCCTATTCGGAGCGGTAGGAAAGATAGTGGGGGGTGAAGCAAAGGATAGGGTGATGAAGGAGATGAGTGTAGAGGATGCAGCCGCAACCTTGGCGTATGCCAATAAGGTTATTATAGTTCCGGGCTTTGGACTTGCGGCGGCACAAGCCCAGCATAAAATAAAGGAGCTTATGGACGAGCTTGAAAGTAGGGGGGTTGAGGTTAAGTTCGCCATACATCCTGTTGCGGGTAGGATGCCCGGACATATGAACGTGCTTTTGGCAGAGGCGGATATACCCTACGAGAAACTCTATGACCTTGAGGAGATAAACGAGGAGTTTTCAACCGCGGACGTTGCCCTGATAGTGGGAGCTAACGATGTTGTAAATCCCGCGGCGGAAAACGACCCAAATAGCCCGATATACGGAATGCCAATACTCAAGGCTTACAATGCTAAAAACGTTTTCGTGATAAAGAGGGGTAGAGGTAGGGGTTTTGCGGGTATAGATAACGAGCTATTCTATTTGGATAAAACATTTATGCTATTTGGGGATGCAAGGGATGTCCTCTCAAAGTTGGTGCAAGCAATAAAGAGGTTTTAACGGCTTTAAAATATCTTCTTCGCCACCCTAGCTCAATTGGCAGAGCGGCTGATTTGTAATCAGCAGGTTGGGGGTTCGAGTCCCCCGGGTGGCTTTTTGAACGTTCCCCCCATAGACCTCGTAAAGCAAAATTTACAGTTTGAAGAAGAATTCTTGAAAGCATTCTCAGAGATAATAAGAAGCGGGCAGTTCGTTTTGGGGGAAAATTTACGAAAATTTGAAGAGGAGAGCGCTAAGTACTTGGGGGTAAAATATTCCTTAGGTGTAAATAGTGGGACGGATGCCTTAGTTATATCCCTTAGGGCTTTGGGAATTGGGAAGGGGGATAAAGTGGTGGTTCCCGCCTTTTCCTTCTTTGCTACGGTTGAAGCGGTGCTTTTGGTGGGGGCGGAACCCATAATTGTGGATATAAGGGAGGATACCTTCAACATAGATCCCGAAGCGGTAAAAGCTTTAGATGGAAAATTTAGGTGTATTATACCGGTTCATCTTTTTGGTCAGATGGCGGAGGTCGAAAAATTAAAATTTGAAGGTGTATTTATCCTTGAGGATTCCGCGCAGGCTTTTGGGGCGAGTAGGTTTGGAAGAAAGGCGGGAAGCTGGGGAGATATATCCGCCTTCAGCTTTTATCCTACCAAGAATTTGTCCGCCTTGGGGGATGGGGGTCTTATAACAACCAACAATGAAAGATTTTATGAGATAGCAAAGGCTTTAAGGATACACGGTTCGTTCGGGGATAGGTACTCAAACGAAATGGTGGGTTATAACAGTAGGTTAGACGAGATCCAGGCATCCTTTTTGCTAATAAAACTCAAAAAGATAGACGATTGGAACAAAAGGAGAAACGAGATAGCAAAAATTTATGATGAGGCTTTGAAGGACTTGGTAGTCATACCGAAGGTCCTTGAGGGAAATTATCATATATACCACCAATACACAATAAGGACGGAAAGGAGGGATGAGCTCTTTGAGTTTTTAAGGAAAAACGGGATATACGCATCAATATACTATCCCAAGCCTTTACACTTGCAAAAACCCCTTCTTGATCTTGGATACAAGGTTGGACAATTCCCGGTTTCGGAAAAAATATCAAGGGAAGTTTTAAGCCTCCCAATATTTCCCGAGATGGAGGATTGGCAGATAAATTATGTAATTGAGACATTTAGAGAATTCTTCAAGGGATGATTCTTGTGGATGCGATCCTTGCAGATGAAAAACCCACCGGTATAGGGGTTTATACTTTCAACCTCGTAAAAAACCTAATAAAATACATTGATTTTGAAGTTTTAACGCATAACCCCGATCTATTTCCCGGCTTAAGAACCGTAAAGGCTCCAAGTTTTGTTTCCCCTTCGAGGGGAAAAAATGGAGCTATTCTTAGAACTTTTTACCTTCAAACCCTTACAGGTAAGGGAATACTATACCGCCCATACCACCACATATCCCTATTTTGGAGGAGAAAACAGATTATAACCGTTCATGATATATTGCCTATCCTCTTCCCCGAAAGGTATAGGGAGCAGTATTACTTTTTCAAGTACTTCCTCAAAAGGTTCATAAATTTTGTGGATTTCGTAATAACCGATTCACATAAGTCAAAGGAGGATATTATCGAATTTTTCAAAATAGAAGAGGGTAGAGTAAGGGTTTTTTATCCAGGCTATAACGAGGAGGACTTCAAGCCCGTTGAGGATAAGGATAGGATCCTGAAGATTAAGGGTAGGTTTGGGCTATTTGATTATATCTTAGTGGTGGGCGCCCAATACTCCCACAAAAACGTTGAGGTTGTAATGAAGGCCATCAAATACCTTGAACCATTACAGTTGGTTATAACGGGAACAAGAGAACCCTATGAAAGCTCACTTTTAAAAACCGCAACAGAATTAGGTTTGTCGGACAGGGTAAGAATTTTAAAGTATGTTCCGCAGGAGGATCTCGTGCATCTTTATGCCGGTGCCATTGCTTTAGCTTTTCCTTCAAGGTACGAGGGTTTTGGGATACCGGTCTTGGAGGCAATGGCGGTGGGAACACCCGTAATAGGTACTTACGCTGTAAAAGAGGCGGGGGGAGATGCTATAATCTATGCTGATCCTGACGATTTTGAGAGTTGGGTCTCCGCGATAAATAAAGTTTTAAAGAGCAGGAAAGATCTTGTAAGGAAGGGCTTTAAAAGGGTAAAAAATTTCTCTTGGGATAAAACCGCAAGGGAAATTTCCTCCTTCCTTTCCTCCCTACTTTAAAATTCCGCGTTATGTTTATAATTTTTACCCTTCAGCTTCAAGATAGCGCTTGGGAAAACTATGCGGAGAGGACAGCGAAGATGATCCTGAGGGAAGGTGGAAAGGATGCCATTTATGATATTAGGTTTTTGGAAGATTCAACTGGTAAATACCTCTTTTATTACAGACGCTTTATATACACTACACCTTCGGGATATAAGATATTTTACAAAACGCCTGTTCTAATAAGGCTTCCCGACAACAGCCCAAAAGATATTGACAAAATGATAATCTCAAGGATAGAAAGGGAAAGTTTTACAAGGGAAAACCTTCTTGAGATCGCAACTATAGGTTTTGGTTGTGGGGTGATAACAATCGGGGCTTTAATAGGAGCGATATTTGGGCTTTCAAGGTGAGAGTTCAATTTTATAATTTTGAGGACCCGGAATGGGTGGTTTTGAGGAGGATATTGGAGAGGAAAATTGGAGATCTTGAGATAGTATTTATAAGGGTAGGTGTTGAATTTTTGAAGGATTTAAGTACCTTAAAAAGGTTGAAGGGTAAGAAGAGGGTTGTAATTCTGGAGAGCGCATACGAGAGGTTTCCCTTAAGAAAGGTGGGATTATGGGGTAGGTTAAAGTATATCGTTCTGGATCTGATATTTAAAGAAAAGGCGGATCTTTATTTTGTAGGGAGCGATGGTTCGGGTGGCGATGTTTTGGCTGAAAAATTTAAGGTGAATTACTCTATTTTGCCCCCATCAAGGTTTATACTTTCAAGGGGGAACAAGGTTTTTGCGAGGGAAAAATTAAATGTCCCTTTAAATGGAATTTATGTGGGCTATGCGGGTTATCCCACCGAGGAATTTGGGTTTGATCTCTTGGGAAAAATATACCTTCTTTCGGGAAAGACCTTCAAGCTCCTTCTGTACCCTTTTGGGGGTAGGGATAAGTTTATAAATTTTGCAAAGAATTTTAAAGAAGGGGTTTTTGTGGTGGATTCATTTGAGGATTTCTTAAGCGCTATAGATATAGCCATGTTCCCTTACAGATTTGGGGGAAATTCAAGCCTAACTATAACTCTTCTTTCCCTCGGGATCCCCATCGTTAGCTTCGTAGGGCATTCAGCGGATATGGTAATAAAAAACGGTTGGAACGGTTTTTTGGTGGATAACTTTGATGTTAAAACTCTTGCGGAAAAACTTAGGGTCCTATCAACGAATCCTATCCTGATGGATAACCTAGCTCAAAACTGTAAAGGCTTTCCTGGGGGTTTTATAACGGTTGAAGAGAATGCGAATTTTATAATTCAGGAGGTGAGCTTGTTATAGATCGTGCAATCTGTGCCACATCGCGTACCCCAAGCTCAACCGATTTGGCAATCAATTCGCAGAAAACGGTTATTACTTCCAAGGGAAACAGGAGGATGTAAATATCGAGGTTCCTGATGAGAATTTAAAGCCTTTCAAACAACCTCCCCTTGCCATTTAGGTTGGTTCAAAACCTTGTCGCCCAATACAACAAGGATGATAAAAAAGTTTTCCCCGATTTCCAAAACCACTTCTTTGCAAAGCTTCCTGAACATTTTTGACTTACCCATTTCCATCACCATAGGGCAATTTCAGATAGCGGACCTGATGTTTTTGAGGGAGACGAGACTAACGGATGCGGACTTCTATATCTTCAAACTAAAACCCTATCCTCTAACCTACCATAGGGGAATGATTTTAGGTACCCCATTTTTTGACCTCGGTATTGTAAATGGAAACGGTATAGGACCCGCGGAAGGGGGTTTCTTTGATAATAATACCCAAAAGTGGTATTTTGGGAGGGTACCCTTACCCTTTGAAAGCGGGATTTTCTTCCTATGGGGGGAAGAGGGTGAGCCATATACGCAGATTTACAGGTTTGGGTTTGATTGGAGGGGTGAGTTCGGCTCCTTCTACCCATTCGCCCAACTTATGACCGGATGGGATGGTAAAGACATTAAGGACAGGAAGAATGTCTTTTATGGCGGATTTTTAGGGATAGATAACCCAATAAGTGAAAAGGTCGTTTTATCAATCCTTTTCAACTATGTGGATTCGCCGAAGGATTCTTACTATTATTCTCAAAGGATGCTAAGACCCGCTGGAAGGATCTCCTATTACATCCTTAGGAACGCGAAAACCTTATTTGAAGTTAGTGGTGATGCGTTTAACGGATGGGCGAAAATGATCTAAGGGTTTCGTAGTTTAATATCGCGAACCTGTCAATAAACTTCGTTTTTGGTGGGAATTTAGGGAAATGTTGGGGATCCGTTTCCAAAATAAGATAACCACCATCCCCCAAAACCTTAATCGCATTCTCAATTATCCTTTGCGTTATCTCAAACCCCGTATCTCCCCCAACCAAAGCATCCTTATCCTCAAAAATGACCTTCTTATCATATTTTCCCACATCCTTAACTGGGATATAGGGTGGGTTTGATACCACAATATCAAACTTCCCTTTAAAGCAGTCCAAAAGGTCACATCCAACTATAAAAACATCCGCCCCTAACCTTTCGGAGTTTAATTTCGCCACTTTCAAAGCCTTCTTATCTTTATCGCTCAGAAAAACTTTAAGATCTGGCCTCAAGAGTTTTAATGTTATACCTATAACACCGCTACCCGTACATAGATCAAGTACCTTTCCGTTTCTTGGAGCCAAGTTTAATACTATATCAACTATCTTTTCCGTATCGGATCTTGGGATAAACACACCTTCCTCCACATAAAATTCAAAACCGTAAAAAACCGCTTTCCTCAATATGTACTGCACAGGGTACCCCCTAGGGTATTTCAAAACCTCCTCAAAAACCTTCCAAAGAGCTTTTCCCTTAACATCCCCAACCAACACCCTTGCCTTTGATATTCCCAAAATCCCCGAAACCAGCTCTGCCCACTCCCAAACACCGTACCCCAAACACCTCATTTATGTAAAATGTACCATAGGATACCAAGCGACCCGCCAAATATTAAGATTCCCAAAACCACCAAAATTATAAAGAGCCTCCAAGGAAAACCCTTATCCTCTATCTCAAACTCCTCCTCCTCAGCAAGAGGGACAAATTGTGTTATTTTCCTCATCCCAGCCTCCTCCACCTTCCCTTCCGTATTTTCAACGGGTATAAATGACTCCATACCTTTAGCTTCTTCCAGGGACAAAAGGGCATCGGCGAATTCTTTGGCACTTTGGAATCTTTGGGAAGGGAGTTTGGAAAGGGCCTTTTCAAGAATGGCATCTATTTCTGGATCTATTCCTGTGGGGGGTATGGGATCGCGTAAGATCCTGTGTTGTAATTCGTATATATCCTTCGCGCCTTGAAAGGGGGTTTTTCCCGTAAGCATCTCGTAGAGCATAACCCCCACGGAGTAAAGGTCAGACCTCCTGTCCGCCCTTCCCCTGAACTGCTCGGGTGCCATATATTCCGGTGTTCCCACTGCAGTTTTTTCCTCACCACCCATCCCACCCAAAACCGCTATACCGAAATCCAAAAGGTATGCCCTCCCCTCTTTGTTGATCATTACATTTCCGGGTTTTATATCCCTGTGCACTAAACCCTTCTCATGGGCGTACTGAAGGGCGGAGAGAACTTGAAGGGTTATATTTATGGCTTCCCGTAAGGAAAGCTTACCCCTATGTCTTAAGATCCTCTCAAGGGTATCACCATCAATAAACTGCATAACAAGGTAAAGCAAACCATCATCATCCCCAAAGTCAAATATCTTAACTATGTTCGGGTGGTCAAGCTTTGACGCCATCTCCGCCTCTTGTAAAAATCTCTGAACCAACGCGGGCTTTTCGGAAAATGAAGGTAGCATCACCTTTATTGCTACGGGTTTTTTAAGGTAGATGTGTTCCCCCCTATAAACTACCGCCATACCGCCGGAGCCTATCTGTTCCAGAACTTTATATTTCCCCCCTATTGTTTTTCCCACAAGGTTCATATTAACCTCCTAAAGGTAAAGGACTGAAAGTGCGCCAAAAGGGTAGAATATAATGGTGCATATGTTATTTCGACCGCTACCGCGGTTAGGTTATCCTCCCCTCCCCTCTCGTTGGCAATATCTCTAAGCTTCTCAAGGAGGGGCTTTGGTTCATATTTTCTCATGTAATCAAATAGCTCGCGGAAGGAAAAGTAAGAGTAAAGTCCGTCGGAGGCTAATAGGAACTTATCCCCCTTTGCTATGTACCCTTCGTACATATGAGGCTTTACTAAGGGTTTTGAGCCCAAAGCCCTAACCAAAATGTTCCTTGCTGGGTGATTTAATGCCTCATGGGGTTTTATAAGCTTTTGTTTAACCATAAGTTGGGCCTTTGTGTCATCTTCGGTTAATAGATAAAGGTGTTTCCCCCTCAAAAGGTAAGCCCTCGTATCTCCGACGTGGGCTATATACCACTTTGATCCTGCAAGAAGCAGGGCGGTTAATGTGGTCATAGCCCCTTTCAGTTCTAAGGAGGAGGTTGTTTTTTGGAAAACGGCGTAAGAGGTGTTTAAAAAAGCTTTTAAAAGTGCCATCTTGGGATTCCTTTCTGTCCTTAGGGTTTTCTGAAGCTCCAAATCCAAAATTTCCAGCGCATAATTTGAGGCAAAATCCCCGGCCTTTCTACCCCCAAGCCCGTCCGCTATGGCAAATAACCCCGTAAATGGATTTATTACGTACGCGTCTTCGTTTTTGTTCCTTACCCTTCCTATATCCGTTATCCCGTAAAACTTTCCGCGCACGTTTTATAAGGATTGCCACTCCTTTATAGCCTTATCCAAAAGGTTTTCGTATTTCTTTATGTATGCGAAAACCAATCCCAAAATCGCCTTTTCCCTCCTGAGGACTATGTGCATATAGAAGGGCGTGTTGTTTATGATCTTTGATATAAAGATGTATTTGGGGGTGAAGGAGAAGATCTCAACCTTATCCTCGGATTCTCCCAATGCTTCCATTGCCCTCCTTTGAGCCCTTAAAAGCTCAACGCTGTAAGCCGCGGTTATCGCAACCTCAAAGTTCTGATCCGCCTTATACTCCGCTATTGTCAGCCCCTCCTCCTTATCCACCACCGCGCCTGCGACGAAACCCTGTACCTCCGAAGACATAGACGCCAAAATATTCACAAGCTTTTCCATCTCATACCTCCTTTTTTTCCATCTTTATCAAAATCCCATCCTCAAGCCTATAAACGGATGTAAAGAACTCCAAAAGCCTCTCATCATGCGTTGCTATTACAAATGTCTTCCCTATCGCCCTAAGATTGTTCATTATGTGCATCAAATTCATGGCATTTTTTCTATCAAGCTCGGATGTGGGTTCATCGCAAACGAATATATCCACATCCATAGCTAAGGCCCTTGCAACCGCTACCCTCTGCCTCTCCCCTCCCGAAAGGAGCTGGATATTCTTGAACATCCTATCTTTACCTATTTCTACCGCCTCTAGGACATCCTCCGCCCTTTTTTTCGCCCTTTTCGGTGAGTACCCCTTCAATAGCAGGGGGAAATATACGTTTTCAAAGGCATTCATCTCGGGCATAAGGTTATGGGACTGGAAGATTATAGCTATATGTTTTCTGCGGAATTCCGCAAGCTTATCATAAGTGAATTTTTCGGGTGATATTTCGTTCTCCATAATCTCAACGAAACCCTTGTCCGCAAAATCTAAAGTTGAAATTATGTTTAAAAGGGTAGTTTTCCCTGAGCCTGAGGGTCCAAAAATCCCCACCATATCCCCCGGCACAACCCTCAAATTCACCCCCTTAAGAACATCAATTTTTGTTTCCCCAATTTTATAAGATTTCCAAACGTCACTTAACTTTATTACGGGTAGGTACAAGCATAGAATTATAACATTGAAAATCATTCCAATCGCTCACCCTCTCCCCTAACGGAGGATTTGAATTTTATGTAAGATATTTCCTCATCCGTTTCAAGCCCCCTTCCATAAAGTACCCTATCCCTCTGCCTTATCTTCACGGAATCGTCCGTCCATATAACCTTCCTCTTTTTATCCCAATGTAAAGACCCAGTCCACAGCTCCGTACTGTCGGAGGATATAACATACACCTCCCCGTATGCGCTCACGTTCCCAGAAACCTGATCGTACTTTCCGCTGTCCGCCCATAGCTGGGAAGATGGTTTATCACCCGAAAAGAACGTTATACTAACGCCAAAACCTACCAACGTATCCCCCCTTTCCACCACCTTTTTCGCCTTCATTATCCACATCTTTCTACCGTTATCCGTTGATACAACCTCAACGCTATCCGCCCCAGGCTTAACCTTCTCCCTGATTTCCCCCCTTTCACCGCAGGATAAAAATAAAAGAAGATACACCAAAACTTTCCACATTTTCGGAAATTTTAAGGCTGATGTTTCACGGGTTTCTCAAAGTTTCACAGGTTTCTCAAATGCTTTATAACTATTGACCCATTTAGAATACTCACCTATGAAAAGGTACGTTTATATCGGCGCCCTCGCTATTCTCCCAGGGCTCCTCTCTGGGAGGGAAGTAAAGGTGGAAGGGTTAATGTTTGGGGATTACTACCACTTCACCTCCGCGGATAGCGCGAACGTCCAATACCAAAGCGGTTTCTGGATCAGGCGAATATACCTAACCTTCAAGGCGGATATCGCGGATAACTTCTCGAGCGTGGTAATTCTCGAGATGAACTCACCCTACGGTTTTGATCAGAGTAAATCCGCCACTTTGGTACCTTTCGTAAAGGACGCGTATCTGAAATATAAGTTTTACAATCAGGCGCTCCTTATGGGGATAATTCCCGCCCCCACGTATTCGGTGGTTGAGAAGGTTTGGGGAAAGAGGTACCTTGAGAAGACACCTGAGGACCTTTACAGGCTTGCACCAACGAGGGAGATAGGGGTAGGATTGGAGGGGGGATTCGGGATCTTGAAGTACTACCTATCCTTTGGGAACGGCGAAGGAGAAAGGTCGGAGTACAACAGGAACAAGAAGGGTATGGCGAGCCTCTCGGTAAAGCCCTACAGCGATTTTGTGATTGAACTTTACGGGGATTGGTGGGATAGGGACAGCTCAAAGGATAAGATTCTGGGGCATATATTCCTTGGGTACGATGGCAAGGATTTGGGTTTCGGTGTCCTATACGCCCAACAGCGCATACAGGGTGGATTGAGGGATCCCAATAGGTGGGATAGTATAAGGGTTGCGGGCGTTTTTCTCAGATCAAAGTTTATGGATAATTTTGGGCTCGTTCTTAGGTACGACAGGAGCCTTGACAAAAATAAGGATGTTTCAAGGCAGAGTTACGTATATTTTCCTTCCGCTTCCGATACATCCTTCCACTTCGGGCTCGTTGCCCTTGAGTATTACCCCGCAAAAAACATAATAGTTTCCCCGAACGTAGAGGTAATAAAATCGGACAAACCGAACGTGAAACCCACGGTAATTTCAAGGCTTACTTTATTTTATAGGTTTTAAGGAGGTGGGAATATGAAAAGGGGAATTTTTGCGCTCCTTGTTTTGATGGCATCTTGCGCCCCCAAGAGGGAAGGGGGGACGGTGATCGTGGATGGATCATCAACGGTATATCCTATAACCGAGGCGGTCGCAGACAAATTCCAAAAGGAAAACCCGAACATAAAGGTAACCGTGGGAATATCCGGAACGGGTGGGGGTTTCAAGAAGTTCTGCAGGGGTGAAACAGACATGAACAACGCCTCAAGGCCCATAAAGGATAAGGAGATAGAGGTTTGCAAGGAAAACGGTATAGAGTTCATAGAGCTTCCCATAGCTTACGATGCTTTGACGGTGGTGGTTAATCCCCAGAACAACTGGGTGGATTATTTAACCGTACAGGAGCTAAAGAAGATATGGGAGCCGGAAGCTCAGGGTAAGATAACAAAGTGGAACCAGATAAGGTCTAACTGGCCCGACGCCCCCTTAAACCTCTACGGCGCGGGTGTGGATTCCGGAACCTTTGATTACTTCACGGAAGCGATAGTGGGAAAGGAAAAGGCAAGCAGGGGTGATTACGTCTCTTCCGAGGATGATAACGTCCTGGTTCAGGGGGTGGCGAACGACAAGTACGCGTTGGGTTATTTCGGTTTTGCGTATTACGAGGCAAACAAGGATAAGCTCAAGGCGGTTCCCATAGATAACGGAAACGGACCCGTTGCACCCTCATACGAAAACGTCATAAACGGAACATATCAACCCCTCTCAAGGCCCCTTTTCATATATGTAAACAAGGAGTCCTACGAAAAGAAGCCCCATGTTAAGAAGTTCGTAGATTATTACCTGAAGGTAGCTAAGGAGAGCGTAAAAGAGGTGGCTTATGTGCCTCTGCCCGATGAGGCTTATGATCTCGTGAAGAAGAGGCTTGAAAAGAAAATAACGGGTTCCGCCTTCAAGGATGCAAAACCCGGCTTAAAAATCCAAGACATAATAAAGCTGGATAAATAAAAAATAGGGGGGCCTTGAGGCCCCCCTTCCTTTATATTCCCATTTCCTCGCGCTGTTTCCTCATCATCTCAAACTGTTTCTCAATTTGTTCCATAAGGGCGGTGAGTTGTTTACCGGAGGTATCTATACTTCTTCCCAAAGCTTTTAACATAAGGAAAATGAAGCCGAGCGCCTTCTGAACATCGGGATCCCCAAGTTCCTTTATTATGCCCGAGATCCCAACCTTTGGAGGGTTTTTGAAGGTTTCTGGTGTCATAATTTCTCCCGTAGCCTTTATGAAGTTGTTCCCCAAGCTCAAGCTCAAGGAAATGTAAAAAGTAAGCGATGTTTGCCCAGATTCTAAGGACCTTTGGGTCGGTTAAATAGGATAGAGCCTCTGAGGAAACTTCGCTTAGATTCTCAAGGAGATCCAACGTTCCATTCTCGTGAAGCCTAACCGCAACATCCAACAGCCTTTCTAAAGCTTCCGCCCCTTTTGCCTCCATCATTTTCCACCTCCTCTATTTTGTCAAATAACTTGCAAACCACATGGCTTCGAAGGCCATCTTTAACAACCTAACACCCCTTCCGCGTCCCAATATTCCACAACTTGGGGGACCGGAAAGATCCACATAAAACTTTGAGAATTTGCACATTGGAAGGACCGCATCATCGCTACAGGAGAGAAACTCTCACCCACGTAAGCCCCCTTTATCTCCGACGCTATCAAGCTTTATGGCTGGGTTTACGACATCCCCCATTATGAATATGTTGTCAAACTTCTTTGAGCGGAAAGTAATGGGATCGACGGGAGGAAAGCCCTCTGGACCCGCAAGCTCACTTTTTGCAACCACCGTGCCTGGTTTGTGGGGAGGAGTCATTATCAACGGGTCGTATTCCAGCTCCCTTCCGTCCTTAGATACGACCTTCTTGGCATCTTTGTCTATTTTAGCAGGTTCAAAGTTCCCAACGAACTTTACCCCTTTGTTCGTGAGGATCTCGGAGATTATTGATCTTATAGCAGGTCCCATATTTGATAGGAGACCGGGCGTTATATGAAATACGGTTATTTCGCTCTTTTCCCTTATCTTACTTAAAGGGAGCGGGTGGGCACCTGTAGTACATCCCCGATATTCCGATCAATATCTTTCCTCCTTTGAAGTTCTTTAAGGCTTCCCTCAGTCTAAGTGAGCCCTCCATCGTCCAGGGATGATATGCCTCCTCCTTGAAGTTTGGCATAGCCTCCTCATCTATCTCGGCTCCCAAGGATACAATAAGGTAATCGTAAGAAATTTCGCCCGCTTCTTCAAGTACAACCTTGTTTTGCGAGGGTATAATTTCCTTTACGTTGTCGTTTATGAATTTTACGCCTTTCCTCTCAAGAAGATTCAAAGGTCTCCTTATATCGTCGGGATCCTTATAACCCATCGCCACCCAGGGATAGCTGGGCATAAATAATTAGGGTGATCTCCGCCTGATCCTTAAATATTTTTGCTAATTTGTTGGCGGAGACCAAACCCCCGACTCCTCCTCCTAGTATAAGTATTCTTGGTTTCATGGCATGGATATTATAAGGCTGACTTATTGATAAAAAAATATGTATATTTGAAAATCATTTTATGTGGGCGAGCTTAGTTGAAGATTTTCCCACACAGCTATAAAATTCTCATACACAATATTTATTGGACAATGCAATAACGAATAAAATACTCCAAATTTTGCCTTCGGGGGGCTTTATATATTGGGAAAATACCGCTTTAAAATTTTCATTTTAAATGAAAGAAAAGGATTTAAATTTTGAAGACAAACTTTGGAAAGCGGCGGATAAGTTAAGGAAAAAAGTTGAAGTTCATGAGTATAAATACATAGTTTTGGGTCTTATATTTTTAAGGTACGTTTCCTTTGCTTTTGAAGAAGTTAGAGAAAAGATAAAGGAAAAATACAAAAACGACTCAGACTTAGAAAAAATACTTGAAGATAGGGATGAATATATTTCAGAAGGAGTTTTATATGTTCCAGAAGAAGCAAGGTGGGATTATATAAAGAAAAATGCAAACAAACCTAACATCGGGGAAATTATAGACCAGGCAATAGAAGCACTTGAAAAAGCAAACCCAGAACAACTAAAAGATGTTATCCCTAAGATATATACAAAATCAAACTTGGACCATCACGACCTTGCTTACCTTATAAATCTTTTCTCACAAATAACCTTTGACAACGACCACAAAAGAAAAGATATTTTCGGAAGAATTTATGAGTATTTCTTGGGGAAATTTACTGAGGCGGAGGGTAAAAAGGGTGGTGAATTCTACACTCCTCGCTCTTTAACAAGGCTAATAGTTGAAGTTTTGGATGTTAAAGGCGGAAGAATTTTTGACCCAGCCTGTGGCTCAGGAGGATTTTTTGTTGCCTCTTTGGAAAAGTTGGAAAGGGAAGGCATAGACAAGGACCTCCTTTCTATATACGGGCAGGAATCAAAGGAGTTTGTGTGGAAGATGTGTAAAATGAACTTGGCAATAAGAGGGGTAGAAGGAGACATTAGATTTGGAGATTCCTATCACGATGACAAGTTCCCTGACCTTAGGGCAGATTATGTGGTTTCAAACCCACCCTTTAATGACAGTGCATGGGGAAGGGATAGAGTTAAACCCACAGACCCAAGGTTTAAGTACGGAATACCACTGGACAGCAACGCTAACTATGTATGGATTCAACATTTCATATATCATCTTTCATCAAAAGGAAAAGCAGGGTTTGTTATGGCAAATGGTGCCTTGTCCGTAGGTGGAATTGAAGGAGAAATTAGGGAAGAGATAATTAAGAAAGACCTAATTTATGGTATTGTTGCCACACCGCCTAAAATGTTTTATACCGTTTCACTTCCCGCTTCTTTGTGGTTTTTGAGGAAAGAAAAACCGGAACACATGAAAGGAAAGGTTTTATTCATCTACGCAAAGAAGTTATTTAAGCCTATATCAAGAAGGCAGAATATATTCACAGATGAGCATATAGCCAAGATCGTGGAAAAGTTCAGAATGTTTGAAAGAGGAAAGCCAGAGGAAAAGATAAACGAGGTGGGCTTTGCCAAGGTAGCCACTATTGAAGAAATCGCAAAAAATGGTTACGTTCTTACACCCGGAAGGTATGTGGGAATAAAGTTTGATGAAGAGGACGAGCCTTTTGAAGAGAAGATGAAAAAATACTCCGAGGAATTATCGGAGCTTTTGAAAAGAGAGGAGGAATTAAATTACAAAATTAGAGAGGTTTTTAGGGTTTTGGGATGGGAGGTGTGAAGATGAAAGAAAAAATCAAAAAGATAATAAGCCAAGTTTTTGAGGAAAAAGGGATAAAGGTTGAAAAAATAATTCTTTTTGGTTCAAGGGCAAGGGGTGATTTTAGGGAAAATAGTGATTGGGATTTATTGATTATTGTTAGCAACGAATTAGATTTAAAAGATAAAAGGAGAATTTCAAAAGAAATTAGAATAAAGCTTGCTGAAATTTTCATCCCTTGCGATGTGTTGATAAAATCTGCAAGTGAAATAGATTATTATTCTAACTTTATAGGAACGACCACAAGGGAAGCATTGAAAGAGGGGGTAGAAATATGATTGATGAGAGGGTTAAGAAATGGATCATAAAGGCTATGGAAGATTATAAAACCATAGAAAATGAATTTAAGTTATCTGAGGAAGAAATTGTTCCTTCTGCTGTTTGTTTTCATGCCCAACAATTCGTTGAAAAAATTTTAAAGGCTTACCTTACACTAAAAGGAAGAGATTTTGGAAAGACGCATAATCTTGAATTTCTTTTAAGGCTTTGTTCCGAAGAAGACAAGGATTTTGATAAGTTAGATGTGGGAGATTTGACATTTTATGCGGTTGATGTTAGATATCCTGATGAATTTTATACACCTTCTTTAGAAGAAGCAAAGGAAGCTTTTGAAATTGCCAAACAAGTAAAGGATTTTATATTCAAAAAACTAAACATAACCGAGAAGGACATATTATGAAAGAAAAAATAAAAATAAGCCAAGTTTTCGAGGAAAGAGGGATAATGGGTTTCGCCTTAAAATTCCAAGTTTATGTGAAGATGAAAGAGCCTAGAATAAAGTTCCGCTGGGAGACAGAGTTTAAAGAAACGGAGATTGGGGAGATACCGAGGGAGTGGGAGGTGAGGAGATTGGGAGAAATTTTAGCTAAAATTATTAAAGGAAAAAATCCAAAAAAATGTTTGGGTGATCTTCCTTATCTTACAGCAAAATATTTAAGAGGCGAGGAAGAGGCTGAAGAATTCTACAATGAAACTGCTGGAGTTTTAGTTGATGAAAATGAAGTCGTAATCATTTGGGATGGTTCTAATTCAGGAGAAGTTTTCAAGTCAAAAAAAGGTATATTGGCTTCTACAATGTGTAAGTTATTATTTGATGAAAAAGTGGTGAACAAAACTTATGCTTTTTATGTTCTAAAAACAAACGAAGAGGATATTAAAGGTGCAAAGTCAGGAACTGATGACAGACATGTTGATAAAGAATATTTTCTCAATCTTTTAATTCCTCTCCCTCCCCTCCCCGAACAATCCCGCATTGCTACCGTCTTATCCTGGTTTGATGATTTGATAGAAGTTAAGAAAAGGCAAAATGAAATTTTAGAAAAGACAGCAATGGCGATTTTTAAAAGTTGGTTTATTGATTTTGAGCCGTTTAGGGATGGGGAGTTTGTTTATAGTGAGGAGTTGGGTAAGGAAATACCGAAGGGGTGGGAGGTGAAGAAATGGGGAGATGTAGTTAACTTTCTTGATAACCAAAGAATTCCTCTTTCTGAAGTTGAGCGTTTGAAAAGAAAAGGACAATATCCTTATTATGGAGCTAATGGCATAATCGATTATATTGATGATTACATATTTGACGGTAGGTATCTCTTAGTTGCAGAAGATGGGACAGTAATGGATAAGAATGGTTTTGCAATCATAAATATAGTTGAAGGCAAATTTTGGGCAAACAATCATGTTCATGTTATACAAGGAAAAGATGTCCCAATAGATTATTTGTATCTGCATCTTAAACACTATCCAATTGAACCTTTTATTACTGGAGCTGTTCAGCCTAAACTAAGTCAAGAAAATTTTTCAAAGATGCTAATCCTTCTCCCCCCCTCCCACATCCTCCAATCCTTCCACTCCCTCGTTGAGCCACTATTTCAAAAAATCATCCTCAACCAAAAGCAAATAATAACACTTCGGAAAATCAGAGATACCCTTTTGCCCTTGCTTGTGTTTGGTAAATTAAGAGTGGAGGAGGTATGATGAATTATGAGAAATCCAAGGATGAATTTTTAAAAATTAAAAATCAGATAGACGATGAAATAAATAAACATGGAATAACTAAAAATTTATTAAATTATGAAAAAGATCTAGAAAATAGTTATCAAAAAGTGAAACGAATGTGTCGGAACAAACAAGATAAGAGATATATAGATTTTAATTATTTTCCATGTAGAGCTTGTATTTCTCTTGCAAAGGGTTATCACTATGTGGCTTTAAAAGAGTGGTTAGAAGGGTTTAAAAATTTTATTGAATATACAAATGAAGTAAAAAATGCGAATAAGTGGGAAGAAGGCATTGATTATTATCGTTCAAGGTTATCTCGCATATTGCAAAATAGAATTGAAATTTTTGGTAATTTGTCTGCACAAGAATTTGATAAGATTATTGATACTTTTAAGAATACGATTAATGCCATTTCTACTACTAATAGCCTATTAATTAAAATTCATGAAACATTAATAGAGGCTATAGATTCCATAGTTGCTAATTCAACAGAAATATATACAGAGGAACACTTATCAAGAAAGGAAAAGCTTGTTGATTTGTTGAAAAAGTTTGAAAATGAAAATAATTACATTATTGGCATGAAATCGCGCATAGAATTCATATTACTGAAAAGGGAGTTTCATTATTACCTAAGAAAGATTTTAAAAAATGAAAAACCAGATAAATTAAAACTAGAAAAAGTTATCAATCAAATGGAAACAACTGTTGGTATGGAAAAAAATAAATTTAAAAAAGTAAGCAATAAAAAAGATATTGATTGGAAAAAGTTTCTATCGGAAATTGATAGGCTTACAGTAAAGTATTATAACACTTTATGGCTCCAGAACGATTTAATAAAAGCTATTAAGCGCCTTGAACGGATATTCTCAGAAATACGGAATAATGTTAATATTATCTCAACCTCTAGCATGTTTAAATATTTTGTTAATGAATTCCTATTTCTCCAGAACTATCTAAAGTTACTCTTAGTAGCAAACGACTTTAGAGATTTTGCGCAAGAAGATGGAGTTTATGAATGGCAAAAAAAATTATCAGAATATATATCAAACGAGATTGTTTCTATTGCAAACAAAAACTTCAAATATAATATTCCTCGAAATATAAGAAGGTCACTTTTAATTGTTGAGGAATATGCAGGAGGTAAATTTTTAGAATTTATTATTTTTTATCTATTAAAAGAATTAATTAACCATAAATGCCAAGCATTGCTTAAGCTAAATGAGATAAGGGACAGTAATATAAGAAAGTTCATAAAATTAGTTTTGAATTCTAAGCCAGAAGAAGTACGCTGGAGTTATAAGACTTCTGATATTGATATAGATATTTTTATTTCAGGCAAGTATGCTATATTTCTTAAAACTGGCATAATAGGAAAAAGTGACATGATAAGTATTCAAGAAGAATTAGAAGTTTCTAAAAACTATAAAGTTTATTATCTTTTAGACGTTGCAAAAAATTTAGATGTGGTGAAAGATATAAACAGCATGCGAGATAACCAGATAATATTGATTGATATAGGTGTCTTTTTGGATGAAATTTACGAGTTTGCAAAAAAGGTAGGAGTGCAAATGGAATTGCCAAAAAGTATTATAAAATCATTAACAGGATTTCATTCTGGTGGATAGATATGGAACAGGCATTCTTGAACGAAGATTACCTCGTTGAACAGCCCGCCATAAATTGGTTTAAAGAAATTGGCTATTTATACGTTCCCAGCTCAGAGTTGATTCCTGAAAATGGAGAGAGAGAATCTTATAGGGATGTTATTTTGAAGAAAAGGTTTATCCAAGCAATAAAAAGATTAAATCCGTTCCTTACTGACAGCCTCGCAGAGGAAGTTTATAAAAAAGTTAGAAATATAGACCATCCAGATTTTATAATTAAGGGAAAAATCTTTTATCAATACCTGACAGGGGGAGTAAAGATAACTTACAGGGAAGGAAAAGAAGAAAAAACAAGGCTCGTAAAGCTTATAGATTTTAAAAATCCAGAAAACAACGAATTTTTGGTGGCAAATCAGTTTAAGGTTGAGTATTATAACCAAAACGGCCTTCATAGAAGACCGGACCTTGTGGTCTTTATAAACGGTATTCCCATTGCAGTTTTTGAGCTAAAGGGCTTTAATTCTAATCAAACCGCATATGATGCATACAACGACCACCAAGTAAAGATGAAAGATATCCCACAGCTTTATTGGTATTCGCAAGTTATAGTGGCATCCGATGGATACAAGACAAAGTATGGCTCACCTCAAAGTGGTTGGGAAAGATTTTTTTATTGGGATGGAATTTTTAGCGACGACGATGTAAAAAAGGAAGAGATAAAGGAAGGCCATTACAGATACTTTTATCAGGGCAAAGAATTAACATCCCTTGAAATTCTAATAAAGGGTCTTTTTAGAAAGGAACATATAACGGAATTTATAAACGATTTTGTTTTTTACGAAAAAATAGGCGAGAACTATATAAAGAAAATAGCTGCTTATCATCAATTTTACGCAGTTAAAAAAGCAGTAGAAAGGACTAAAAAGTGCGTTTTTGAGGGAAAAACTCCGGAGGAAAGGCGAATAGGTGTTATATGGCATACGCAGGGTTCCGGAAAGTCAATAACCATGCTTTTTTATGCAAGAAAAGTCCTAAAGGAACTTGGAAATCCCCTTTTAATTTTTATCACAGACAGAAGAGAGCTTGACGAACAACTTTATAGTCTGTTTTCTCAACTTCCTATTGCAAAGCGGGCGGAGAGTATAAAAGACCTACAGGATGCTATCAAAAATACCGCAGGTGGAATAATATTCTCAACAATACAAAAGTTCAGCGAAAGAGAACAAGATTATCCACTTTTGACAGAAAGAAGGGACATTATAGTTATAGCGGACGAGGCACACAGAAGCCAATACAGAGAACTGGCAAGAAATTTGAGAAAAGCTATACCCAACGCATCTTTTTTGGGCTTTACCGCCACCCCCATTCAATACGAAGACAGGGATACTTACTTGGTCTTTGGAGAACCTATAAGCATTTACTCTATATATAAAGCAATAAAGGATGGTGTGGTGGTTTCCATCTACTACGAAGCGAGGCTTGTGGAACTCCACTTAACCAACGAGTTCATAGATGAGGATTTTAAAGAGATATCGGAAGGTCTTGAGGAAGATGAAAAGGAAAGGCTAAAGGCAAAATATGCAAGGCTTGAAAAACTCATACTTAACCCAGAAAGGTTGGAAAAAATAGCAAAGGACATAGTGGAACACTTCAATAAAAGGAATAAAGATTCCGAAGAAGAGGATACAAAGGAAGACTTTAATAAAAGGCCTGAAGAATTTGAAGGAAAGGATATAAATAAAAAAGCAGTCAAAGGAAAGGCTATGGTGGTTGTCATATCAAGGGAGGTGGCGGTGGAACTTTACAATAAGATTAAAGCAATACCCAATGCTCCATCGGTGGCGGTAGTAATATCAGGAAACAAACAAAAAGACCCAACAAAATTCCATCCACACATAAGAAATAAACACGAGATGGAAGAACTACTGAGTAATTTTAAAAACCCAGATAAAGACCCAAAGATGGTTATTGTGGTGGATATGCTACTAACTGGCTTTGATGTGCCATGCCTACATACCATGTATATAGATAAGCCCATGAAAAACCATACCTTACTGCAAGCAATAGCAAGGGTTAATAGGGTTTATAAAGATAAACCGGGTGGGCTTATTGTTGATTATATTGGAATTGCGGATGACCTAAAAAAATCCTTAGCCAAATACACCTTGGAGGCAATAGGTCAATTTTTTACAGATATAAAAAGTGTTATAGCTCAACTAAAGGAAGAATACGATATTGTTTCTTCGAAGATGTCAACTTTTGGTGTTCATAGACTGGACTGGTTAATGGTTAGCAAGAGGTTCCCTTGGAATGCTAAGTATGAAGCCGTCTATAGGTGGCTCACCTCCTTTATTGTCATTTATACCATTATCAAAGCTAAGGAGGAGAGGCTATGAGAAAAGTTTTTATTCTCGCTTTACTAATCCTAAGTGCTTTCCTAGCCGCATGCGGCGGTGGCGGGGGTAGCGGAGCCGCCACCCTAGGCTGGAGTCTCCTGGCCCTGGGCTACCTTCTCCTCTTCCTCCTCACCCGCGCCTACCTCATCGCCTACCCCTCCCGGGCCCTGGCCCAGGCCCAGCTGGAGGGGCTCTGGGCCGAGTATGTGCAGGGGCGGGAAGAGGGTCAGAAGCAGGAGGAGGACCAGAAGAAGCGGGACGCCCGGGAGGACGTTCGCCAATGCCTGGAGAAGGCCAAGAAGCTTCTACAGGGGATTTCGGATGAGGACAAGAAACACCAGGGGCGTGGTTTAGCGCAGTTTTGGGGCTGGATTGATTCCCTTCTCTACCTCCTCCTCTGGAACGGCAAGCGGGAGATGGCGGCCTGGGCCCTGATGCACCGGGCCGAGCGGCGGGCGGTGGTCCTGATGGAGGACGAGGAGGTAAGGGCTCGCCTCGTGCGGGGCTTGGGGGAGCTCGGGGCTTTCCCGAAGGAGAAAAGGGAGTTTTG
>Ga0079995_1058412_pt2 | contig 38292 bp, 31 predicted proteins | sample FaiFalFF_MnMetaG_2_FD_69198 | JGI IMG/M metagenome (GOLD analysis project Ga0079995, IMG submission 69198) | Freshwater microbial communities from Yellowstone National Park, Wyoming, USA - Fairy Falls C (FF_Mn_C) (SPADES assembly) (version 4) | ecosystem: Environmental > Aquatic > Freshwater >...
CCTGTTATGCCTTATGGATGCAGTGCCCGGCGGCATCGTGAAATGCCTCCATCAAGGCTTCCACCATCGTGGGGTGCGGGTGGATGGTGTCCACCAGCTCGTCCAAGGTGGCTTCCAGTTTGATGGCGAGTACCGCCTCTTGCAGCAGGTCGCTGCCGTGTTCGCAGCAGAGATGCACGCCCAGAATCTGTCCATAGCGGGCGTCGGCGACCACTTTCACCAGCCCTTCGCGAACCCCAGCCGCCATCGCCCGTCCCAAAATGCGAGGTGGGAACTTGCCGATGCGCACCTCGTAGCCCTGCTCACGCGCCTGCTGCTCGGTCAACCCCACGCTGGCAACCTCGGGCACCGTGTAGACCACATTCGGCACGGCGCGATAGTCCATCCGTCGCTCCGCTCCGAAGCAGTTCTCGGCTGCCACAATACCCTGCATGCTGGCTACATGCGCCAGCGGGGCAATCCCGGTGAGGTCGCCTATCGCGTAGATATGGGGGATGTTCGTGCGCATATAGTCGTCCACCGCCACCCATCGCTTGTTCATCTGGATGCCGACCGTCTCCAGCCCGATACCGTCCACATTCGGCTTGCGCCCGACACCGATCAGCACCAGTTGCACCTCGACGGTCTGTTCGCCTTTGGGCGTTTCGAGGTGGCAGAGCCAGCGATCGCCTCGTCGCTCTGCGGACCGAAGCGTGCTGCCCGTAATGAACCGGATACCTTGCCGGCTGAGGGCACGCTCCGCTTCCTTGGCAATCTCCTCGTCGAAGGCGGGCAGGATTTGGGGCATCATCTCCACCACCGTGACTTGGGAACCCAGCGCGTTAAACACATAGGCGAACTCCACACCGACCGCGCCCGCACCCAAAATCAACATGCTTTCGGGGACAAAGGTTGCATTCACAGCATCGTCGCTTGTCCAGACATTCTCGCCCTCCAGCCCGGGAATCTCGATTTTCATCACGCTGGAGCCGGTGGCAAGGATGATATTTTTCGCCCGAATCGATTGCTTGCTGCCATCGGCTTGGGTGACTTCGAGTGTGTGGGGGTCGGTCAGCCTGCCTGTGCCTTGCACCAGCTGCACATTGTGCTTTTTGAACAGGGTGGCGATGCCGTTGCGGAGGGTCTGCACGATTTTATCTTTGCGTGCTTGCATCTGCGCGAAATCGTAGCGCACGGCGCCCTCAATCTGGATGCCCATCTCGCTGGCGTGCAGCACATGCTGGTAGCGTTCGGCATGCGCAATCATCGCCTTGCTGGGGATGCAGCCCCAGTTGAGGCAGGTGCCGCCGAGAAATTCGCGCTCGATGCACACGACCGTGCCGCCGCGCTCCTTCGCCAATTGACCCGCACGAATGGCCGCCACATAGCCGCCCGGTCCTGCGCCTAAAATCGCTACATCTGCATCGTAAGTTGCCATCGTTAGTTTGAACCTCCCTGTTTGGCTTCTCGCTGCCACTCCTATTGTACCCCCTGCGGGTATCCTCTTTTCTGTGGAGCCGGTGATAGAGCGTTATGCGCCGCGCTTCGTGGTGCTAAGTGGGGTCTCGGTGCTGATGGTGTTGATGGCATGGCTGGGCATCGCGCTGCGCTTTGTGGAGCGACAGCAGCACCCGAACCCCCTGAGTCAGACTGCCGAGAGCTATCTGCAGGCGTGCCGGTATCAGCTGGTGCCGTGGCGTCCGTGGACGAGCGCCACGCTGGAAGATGCCAGGCGGCTCAATCGCCTCGTGCTGGTCGATGTGGGCACTTTCTGGTCGGGTCGCTGTGCTAAGTTGGGGCAAGTGCTCTATCACGATTCGGGCGTGGCGGATATTCTGACGCGCGAGTTCGTGCCTATCAAGCTTGATGCCGATGCTTCCCCTAAACGCGCGCGGGCGATGCGCTTGATAGCCGAGCAGCTGAACCTGCCGCCACAGGAGCCTTTTGTTGTGATTTTTACGCCAGAGGGCAAGCCCGTTCTGGCGGCGGCGCCCACGACGCGCGCCGAGCTGATGCGCTTGCTGGAGGAGGTGAGCCTTACCTATCGCAACGCGCCCGATGAGCTGAAGGCACAGGCGCAGCGCTTGGAAACGGAGTGGACGCGGCGCTGGGTGCGCCCTGCAACCCCACTGCCGTTCACGGCACGGGATGTGCAGCAACTGAACGAGGCGTTCCTGACACTGGTGGGGACTTCATCGCCCCCCAACTGGAGCCAGCCCCAGCCCTATTGGCTCACGCACACCGAGTGGCTCCTCTTGTTAGCGGAGCGAGGTGACCCGCGCGCACGCGCCCTGCTCCGACAGCGGCTGGACGCCCTCCGCCAGAGCCAGCTGTGGGACGCACAGCACGGCGGCTTCCACACCCTGCAGGAGGGGCTGAACACAGAAGGCAAGCCGCTGGGCGGGAAACGGCTCATCGAGAATGCTCGCCTGCTGAGCCTCTACGCGCGTGCCAGCCAAATAGACCCCCGATTTCGGGAAACGGCGAATGCCCTGCTCGATTTTCTACGGGCGCAACTGTGGCAGGCACGCCCGCCGGGTTTTCGCGCCAGCCTTGCTCCCCCGCTGCCCGATACAACGCTCCGCCCGACCCAACCTGCCATGTCGGTTGACCCTACCCTCTATGCCGATGGGAATGCGCTGGCAATGATTGCGCTGCTGGACTATGTGGAATATAGTGCGTCCGCCGATTCGGATGAGCGCACCCGATGGGCGTTGCAAGCGGCGCAGCAGGTGATGGAGACCTTGCGGGGACTGCGCACCTTTCGGGGCGACCTCTATCACTCCACACGCCGACAAGCCGCCGATTGGCTGCCTGATCTCGCCCTGGTCGCCTTAGCGGCAAGCCGATTGGCACAGCAGCAGCCTTCGGAACGCACGCTCTCATTCGCCCAGAGCCTGCTTCAACTGATTGAGACCCGCTATCGCGATCCGACGGGGGGCTACTACGATGTGGCGGAAGGGAAGCGGTGGGCAGGTTGGACGCTGTTCCCCCTTCGGCTCTCGGTAGACACAGAGCTGCCTGCCGATAACGCACTGGTCGCCCTCGCCCAGATCGAGTTGGCACAGACTTTAAGGCGGCGGCACGACCCGGCTTGGCGCAACTGGCTCCAGCGTGCGCAGCAGACCCTGCAGACGATGCTGGGCGACCGACCCGATACGCTGGAACTCTTTGCGGGCTTCGCCCTCGCCGCCAACCGATGGCAACAGGTATCTTTTTAACTCAGGTCTGACATGTCCGACATGTCCGACTTGTCCGACCAGTCTGACCGGGAGGCAACCGATGACCATTCAACTGCTGGGCACAGCGGCCGCGGAGGGCATTCCGGCTCTCGGCTGCAACTGCAGGGTGTGCGCCACCGCACGGGAGCGCGGCGGCAAAAACATTCGTTCGCGCTCCGGTGCCCTCATCGATAATCGGCTCAAGATCGATTTCGGTCCCGATACCCTCTATCACATCCATCGCGAGCGTCTGAACCCCACCGACTGGCGATTTCTGGTCTTCACCCATTCGCACCATGACCACTGCGCACGGGATGAACTGCAATATCTGCTGCCGGGCTTTGCACCCCCTGAAACAGCACGCCAGTTGCAGATATGGGGCAACGCTGCCGTCAAGGCGAAGGTGGAGAGCGTCGTCGCTTACACGGGCATGCGCCTCGAATGTGGGCTGATTCGTGCCTTCGAACGCTATCAGCTGGGCGATTACACGCTCATCCCCATCCGAGCGAACCACCTAACCGAAGTGCCCGACGAAGAGGTGCTGAATCTTGTCATCGAGCGAGACGGGCGACGCTTGCTCTATGCCTGCGACACAGGCTGGTATCCCGACGCCACATGGGAGTTCCTCGCCCCTATGGAACTCGACTTGGTGGTGCTGGAGTGCAGCTTCGGCTTCCAGCCCAGCGATTATGCGGGGCATCTCGATTTTGACCGCTGTGTGGAGGGGGTGGCGTTGCTGCGCAAGCAGGGCACGCTTCGCCCCGATTCGCGCGTGGTGTTGACCCATTTCTCCCATCATGGCGGCGCACTGCATGAGGAGCTGGAAGCGCGTGCCCAAGCCTACGGCATCCTTGTCGGCTGGGATGGAATGCGATTGACCGTCTAAATGCCGCAGTCAAAGGCGGCACATGGCGCGTCGAACGCCGTCTAAAAGGATGGAGGGAAGACGAGCGAAGCGTATGAAACCGATATGTTCGGAATGGGAAGAGCGATTGAGCCTTTATGTGGACGGTCTGCTGAATCCGTTCGATGAGAATGCGGTGGAGGCACACCTTGCGCGTTGCGAGGCGTGCCGGGAGGCGGTGGCGCTTTGGCGCGCTGTGGGAGCGAGTGTGCGCCGCTTGCCGCGCGAGCTGCCCCCGGCGGAGCTGCGTGCCCGTATCTTGGCAAGCACCACGCGCCGGCTTGGAATCAGGCAGCGACTGCGCTTAGGCTGGTGGCATCTGGCACCTGCCCTCGCAGCCGGGTTGCTGTTGGCATGGTGGAGCCTACCCCGATTCACGCCGACGCCGCTCCTTCTCACCCGCCAGCCCGAATCGACCAGCGCTATGAGGTTGTCCAACCTGTCTGACATGCCCGGCTCGTTTGACCAGTCCGACCTGCCCCGCCCGGAAGCCCCACCTGCTCACGCCGAATCGCGTCCAGCCGGCTCAGAAACGCGCATCCTGATTGTGGTACAGCCTGCTGCGGCGCCCCGTTGGCAAGAACCGGCGCCACGCTGGGTAGCGAACACGCGCGCTCCTGCCCCGCAAATTAGCACGCCTATTAGTGAGACACGCGCGCCCGCTCACGATGTTGCCATGCTCCCCTCGTCGACGCCCGCCCTGGTCACGGAGGTAGCCGATTTGCCCCTCCAAGCCGAGTGGAGTGCTTCCGAGCCTTCGTCCAGTTCAGGTGAGCGCAACGCCCTTCACGCCAGTCCACCCGCACCCAGTGAATCCGACGCTCTGCGCCGATGGACTGAACAGTTCAACCAGCAGCTACAGCAAGAGAATCGCCGTGCGCACCTCAAGCGACTCGCGCCTCGCTCAAACAGTTCGCGCCTTTTCGTGCCGCTCCTCTCGTGGAATATTAAGTAGGCTCCGCCATGTTCGACTCGTCTGACCGGTCGGACATGGCAGCGCAGGAAACAGGAAGTGAGGTGGCGTGTCTAAAGGGTGGTGGCTTGGTGTTGTGCTGATATGGCTCTCGCTCCCATTGGGGGCGCAGACGCCTGCGCCGCTCCCGCTCAGTGGGGTGGCAGGGGTGCGCTCCGACTCGCCTTCCGTCACGCCGGGTGAATCCGCCGCCGATTTGTTGCCGGGCAACGGCACGCGCGGCGGCTACCTGCTGCGCTATGCCCCTGTTATTCCCGGCTCGGAAAGCGTCTATGTGGATGGCAAACGGCTCACACGCGAAGTAGATTACTGGATCGACTACCGCAGTGGCAACCTTGCCTTTGCCCAGCCCGTCCGCAAACTCTCCTCTATCCAGGTCTACTACCGCTATAGTCCCGACGCTCAGCGCGAAGGCTCCATTGGCGCGCTCCCTATCTTCACCCTCTCGATTGGTCAAGCCAGCACGCTCAGTGTGCTGTTTAAGCCCGATATAGCCGAAATCAGCCCGGATGGCAGCACCGACCGCCTCGGCGCCTACGGCTTGCAAAACGCGCTCCAGTTCGGCAGCACCACCCTCAGCGGCTACTTCTTTATCGGCACCCGCCAGCCGATGCCCAACCGCGACCTGAAACTTGCTGACCAGCCCGTGCGCTCCTCCGTTGCCGAGCGGAGCCAGTTTGTCTACCAAACCTTGCAGGTGCAAGGCGGTCGCCTCCGCTTCAAAGCCACCTATCAAGACATCGGGCAGGGCTTCAGCCCCCAGAAACTGCTCGGCATGCAGCCGGGCATCGATGCCGCCCAGCTGCAACTCTGGGAGAAGCAAAAGGGGCTGAAGCGTTTCGATTACACGCTGGGTCTTGCCCTCTTGCGTGATGGGGGCATCGAGCTGAGCCAGCTACGCATTCGGGATGGCAAAGGCGAGGTCGAACAGCGTGCGATGAAGTTCCAGAGCCAGCGGCTGAACCTGCACTGGAACCTGCGCAAACCGGGGCGCGACTTCCAACGGTTTCAGCACCTTGCTGACCCCGATGCGCCCCACTGGCAACGCGAGCGTGGCATCACCCGCGAGAGCTTGGTCGGCAACTGGCAGCTGGGCACCAACTCGACCCTCAACTTCAGCGAGCTGACCCTGACCGAAGACACGGGGCGCATCGAACGGCTCCTCTACGGACTGGACTTGCCCTGGCTCAAAATCAATCGGCTGGAACAAGCCATCAGCCCCGATTTCAAGCGGTTCGGCGACTTGGGCGACCCTGAAAAGGGCGACTGGGCACGCGAAGCGGGCTTAAAACGCGAGATGACCACCCTCCAGTTCACCCCCGCTGGTGTGAAAGTGAATGCCACCGACACCCGCCTGCAATCGCCCACCGGCGCGATGGAGTGGGAACGCGTGCAGGTGCAAACCGAGACGCTCACAGTGGAACAGAGCCATCGCCGCATCGATGCGCAATTCGGACGGCTCCAGAGCCTCGCCCCGCAAGAACTGCAGCAGATGGCGCAGGAAACACGCCAGTTCCACGACCCCAGCAACAACCAGCCGCTCAAGCCCGAAGAGGTGCAGCAATCGCTCAAGGAAGCGGGTCTGGCACGCACCTTCCAGCGCGTCGAGATTCAACCCACCAAAGACCTCAGCCTGCAGGTCAAACGCTATACCATCGAGGATCGCAACGAGCAGAGCAATATTGCGGGCATCCATTGGCAGTTCAAATCGCCCTCGCTGCAGGTGCGCATCGCCGAGCGCACCATCTCGCCCCAGTTCAATCGCTTGCGCGACCTCACTCCCATCGAGCAGATGCTTTTCCGCAACGAGCAGGGCATTCGCCGTTCCGATTGGGACGCTGCCCTGATTACGCCACGCCTGGGGCTGGCAGTGGCATCTATGCAGGCGCGCGCCATCGGCGCGGGGCTCAAACGCCGGAGCTACCGCCTCATCCATCCGCAGCTCGAAATCGCATTCCATCAGCGCGAAGTGGACGCCGACTTCGTGCGGGCACAAGACATGGCGGACCCCGAGCGCGACCTGTTCGCCCAGCTGCGCGGCTTCCAGCAGCGCGACTGGAGCATCCGCCTCAAACCCAGCCGCACGCTCCAAGTGGAGACCTTCCTGTTCGACGCGCGCAACCCGCTGGAGCGCATCCGCAATTATCGACAGCGCACCCGCCTCGTGTGGCAACCTGTGCGCAACCTGATGCTGGGTAGCCATCGCGAAGCGTACCGCTCCCAGCAGCTCGCCGACAGCCTCTATCACGATGAGTACGAACGCAACGATCTCCAGTACACGCTCGGTATCGGGCAGTTGAACGCCTATCGGGAGCGACGGCAAATTGGCGGCACGCAGGCGAACCCGCTCTATCAATATACCGACTACTACCGCTTCCAAAGCCGTGAGTCGGACAAGCAACCCCTGCGCTTCACCGTGGAGGAGCGCCACACCCGGGCGATGGGCGCCATCAGCGAGCGCTATCGCTTCTATCAGGCGGGCTACCTGCTCAATAAGCAACTGAAACTCAACTTTGCCCACGCCGAGGCGCAGCGAGACGGCGCACCCGACGAGAGCGGGCAACAAATCGGGCTGGAATATCAAATCCGACAAGGCACCACGCTCACCTTCACCGAATCGCGCACCGCCAAAGAAGGCGCTAACGGCACGCGCACCCTCTCCGCCGGGCTGAGCCAATCGGTCTGGGGCGTTCTCGCTATCGGCGGCACCTATCAGGAGTGGCGTATCGACCGAACCCAGACCAAAGCGCAAAGCCAGGTCGTGATTCAGAGCGCACGCCCCTTCAACTGGCTCTTCCTGCAAGGGTTGCAGTTCGATTTCCGCTACGGCGCCTTAGCCGACCGCGGACTCTGGCAACAGGAAAATAAGCACTTCACGATGCAGGCGACTGCGTTCCACCACACCGTCAAAGGCGGCTATGTGGGGGTCTATGTGCCCGCGCAAGGGCGCGCTATCGACCGCTATTATCAGGTCGAATCGCCTGCTAAGGGCGCGCTGCGCTACAACCTGCTCTATAAGGTGCGCACCTACCAAGATGGACGGCTCTTCCTCATCCGCCAATACCATCTGGAGTATAAGCTCAGCCAGAAGCTGAGCCTCGTGCATGACTTCCAGACCCATCCCGAACAGGGCAACCCGAATGTGGTGCTGGGTTCCCTCTTGCAACCGACTGGCTTCTCGAACTGGGCGATGGAGTGGACGCTCAAGCCGCAGGTCGCACTGCGAGGCGACTACCGCATCGAGTGGAACGAGCAACAAGGGCGGCGCATCCGACGGGGCGGACTCAGCCTCAGCGGCAATCAAGCGGATGGGGTGAACTATGCGGTCGGCTACCGAGTCGAGTCGGAGATGTTCGGCGGGCGCAAAACCACTGCCCACACCTTCTACCTCTCCACCGAGCATAAGCTCGACGCTGACCGCTACCTGATGCTGGGCATCCAGTGGACGCATTACGAGCATCGGGCAGACCCCACCATTCGGCGCGACCAACCCCGCCTCTTGCTGGAACTCAAGCAGGTGTTTTAGCGGTTGCCAGCGCGCGCAAAGGCGCAATCGGAGGAGGCTATGCCAAAGGACGCGGGTGAATCGACTTCGTGGCAGGCAATCGGGCGATGGCATAGCGCATACGCAGCAGGGCAATCATCAAGCCGATAGATAGTCCCAGCAACCCCGCCACAATCAGCCGCCCAACACCATCGTTCCATTGGGCGAGCGACAGAAGGAAGCCATACGCCCCCAACAAGCCCCCTATCGCACCTGCCCAACGCGCAGGGTTCAGCGGCAGGTTCGGTACGAAGTGGTGGAGCCCGTAGCCAAGCAACCCGCCCAACGCCATTAGCCCCACATAGCGCGCCCCCGGCTCGGACAGCCACGCCAACGCGACAAAGAGCAGCTGCCCCACCAGCCCGCTGAGAATGCCCAGCACCATCCCACCCAGCAGCGCACTCAACATCGCTCGCCACCTGAAGTGTCGCGGCTCGACGCCAAGCCAGCGTTGGGGCCAGCGCAGCGCCAAAGTCAGGAGCAATCCCAAAAGCCCACCCCAGCTCGCCATCGCCAGCCACCCCCAGCCGCTCCACGCGCTCTCTGGGAGCGCCTCCCAATCGCTTATCTGCTCCGGGTCAAAGCGCACATGCGGGCTTTCCTGCCCCGCGTGCAAGCTGCCCTGAAACTCGCGCACGCGCCCGTTCGCCACGATTCGGAGGGTGTAGGGAGTGGGGTCGGGCGCGCCATGATTGGCGTAATGGTGGACATAGACCTCGTAGGTGCCTCGTGGCGCGTGGCTTGGCTGCCAGTAGATGTTCTCCACGGGGCGATTGGTGCGCGTGAGGGGGTCCGCATTCGCATCCACATCCAGCTCACCCCCCGTCTGCTCGCTGCGACGGTTCCGAAACCAGATATGCGTGCCCGTCGGCTCGATGCAGTGCAAATCCAAATCGTTGATGTTGTGCCACATCAGGGAAAATTGGGGATTGCCGAACTGCGCGCCGCGTTCCCGCAAGCGTCGCACAATCTCAGGGTCCGAGCGGAACAGCAGTACGCGCGTGCCCTGTAGCGCTTCGGTGATGCGCAAGGAAGCCAACAGCCGCTCCAGCCCGTAGGCAGCGAGCAGCGCGGTTATCAACCCGATTACCCCAAAGAGCAGTCGCGTTCCCATCGATCACTCGCTCCTGAACAGGCGCATGAGCCGTCGCAGGAAGGTGTCGGGTGGCTCGTTCTGCGCACGCCGATTGAAGGGAATGGCGCGCCCATGGCGACCGAGTGGCAGCCCGTCGCGCTGCGCTTGGAGCCGTGCCTGAAGCGATTCCCAATATTGCACATACTCAAGCTGGCATCCGTCTGCCTGTGTGCGTGCCGAGTCGATGCGCTGTTTATCGCGCCCTTCTTCCTCCTCGATTTCAGCTAATCGCTCTTGCAGCCATTTATAGCGCTCTCGGAGTCCGACCACTTCCTGTGCCAAGCGGAAGGCGGCTTGCACTTCTGGCTCGCTGCGGCGTTGTTCCACATGTTTCCAGTGGAGATAGGCGATTCGGGCGTCGCGTAGCTGGAGTTCGCTCTGGCGCCAGCCCAGCATCGCTTTATAAATCAAATACGGCAAGCTGATGACGCAGCCGGCAATCACATAGACCCAGAAGGGAAGTACCTCGCCCGCTTGCGTGCCCAGCAGCTTCGCCTGCTGAACGGCTTGTTCGTGGAGCATGCGTAAGCCCAGTGCGTCCACAGTAACGACGGCTGTCGCCACCAAGAGCGCAAACAGACCGAAGACGACCAAGATAGGAGCGGAACGCAGGCGTGGGAAGGGGCTTGCCTCAGGCACATCAAGGGGGCGTTCGCTCGACTGCGCCAGCGAGCTGGTCACCGAGTAGCAGACGGTGCCCACCAGCTTCTCGATGAAGAAACCGATGAAAGCCGCCAGCGCCACCAGCCACATCTGCCGTCCTTGGCGGAAATCTTCCAGCCGCAGGAAGCCCGTGATGACGGCGATATTGACGCCCAGAATAAGCCCTGCGGCGAGGGGTGCCAGCAGCTCCATCAGCCACTGCCCCACTTGGCTGAAAATCGCCCACCAGCCCGCTTTCTCGCGTGTGGGAATGACGCCGTGCTGCCCACAGATTTCCTCGTGATTGGCGAAGTCGTGGGTCAGGGCTTCCTCAACGAGTCGGGGCGAGATGGGAATTGGCTCCTCTATGTCAGAGGGGCGCCGCTTAAGCGTTGGAGGCAGGGGCAGCCGTGCCCGCGCCATCTGCTCGATGAAGGCGTTGCATTTCTGCTCCCACTCCTGCGTCGCCTGTTGCTTCTGGGCTTGCAGCGCTTCCTTCATCTGCCGACGCTGTTGGAAGCGTGGCCACAGCTCGCAGCGCAGGCGTTCGAACTCGTCGCCCGGTGCTTGCACCAGCGTACGGAACTTGAATTCCAAATCGATGGCTTCTGCCTCGTAGCCCAGGCTGCGCAGTAGCTGCTGATGGTCCCGTACAGCCTGCTCGGTCATGGGCGCGTGGACATTGGGGTAAAAAGGTGGTTTGATATAGGTGCGAGGTGGCAAAGGCTCTTGCCAGGAGCGCGCCATCTCTTCAAAGGTAAAGGGTGGAGTGGAAGCGGTGGGTGGTGAGGGTGATGCCGCAACCCCGTCAGATGCCTCTGGCTGATGCTCTATCGGCATTTGGACAGCCGCTTGCTCCGCGAAGCCCCCCGCCTCGTTTTGAGTGGTCTCTTGTGCCGATTCCTCGTCCGGTTCCTGCTCATAGCGATTCGGTTCGTTCATTGGCGTCGCACCTCCTGATCCAATCTCTCGAGCTTTGCTTTCAGTTCCTCCACGGCGCGGTCGGCGTCTCCCATGCTGAATACAATCAGCTTGCCGCTCGCTTCCAGTGGCTCCAGCTCCTTGCGAAAGTTGCCACGAAACTGCTCTTCCAGCGGACCGACCAGCACCGCGCATACATTCGTCTGGCGACTGATGGCTTCGGCGAGGCGTCGGGTCTCTTGCGGCGTGTGATCCTCGCCATCGGTAAAAAGACACAGCACGATGGTCTGGCTGGAGTGGCGCTGGGCATACTCCAGCATCACCTGCATCGGCAGCTGCTGATAGGTGCCCCACTCGCCCAGCCGCTCCGTGATGCTGCGCTTTGCGAAATCGTTCAGGTCGGAGGAGCGTGCCGGGGTCTTCTTGATCGATTCGTGGAGCTTCTCGGCGTAGACCCAGAGCTGGATAGGAGTCTGGTACGGCAAGACCTCATCGACGAGGGTGTACAGCACGCCGACCGCTCGCTGCTTTTCCTCTTTGTGCATGGAGCCGCTGATGTCGAAGGCGGCGCCCACCTCAAGTGGGAGTGTCAGCTGCTGGGATTGGCTGTAGTGCCAGATCCACCACCCACCCCCAACGATGGCGACGATTGCGGCAAGCCCTGTGAAGGTCATCAAGCCAACCGCCCATGGACTGGCATCACCCATGCCACCGCTTCGGGCACTTCGCCGTGAATATCTCATCTCACGACCTCCTCACGAGGAGATACGCAATTCTACTGATGACAGTTCCCAGCCAGATGCCAAACGCTTGGTTTTTTATTCGAACAGTTCCTTCACAGGCAGTTGGAAGCCGGGCAGGATGGGGTCACCCAAGAGCAAATCCTGCTCGCCCAGATTTTGGGGCGTTTCACCGGGTTGCCATATCTCCACCGCGCGTCGCTGCGGGTCTACCACCCACACCATCGAGACACCTGCTGCGAGCCACTCGTCCACTTTTTGACGCATGTCGGCATACGAATCGCTTGGTGAGACCACCTCGACCACCAAATCGGGGATGACGGTGCAGAATCCGGCTGGGAACTCTCCTTGCGGCAGGCGTTCGCGGCGGATGAAGGCGGCATCGGGCGCCAGCACGCTCTCACCTTGGGGTGTGCGCACGATGAAACCCGTTTCGGCAGCAAAAGCCGTCCCCAGCTGGTGCTGCTTGGCAAAGGTTTGTATCGCCGCTCCTATGTTAAGGGCGACTTCTCCATGCTTGGCTCCTGCTGGCATGTATTCGCGCACCTCGCCACGCCACAGCTCAGCCCGTTTGCCAAGATAGCGACGCTCGAACTCTTCGATGGTCATGCGCTGGGTCGCCGCGCTCGCCATGCGCCTTCACCCCATCTCATTATACCTCGCTCTGCAGGGTGGGCATCGGGTAGCGCAGCAGCGCGCTCACACCCTGAATCGCGCTGCGCCCCTCCGGCGATTGCACCGGCTCCAACTGGGCACCTTGCTCTAATGCCCGCTCAATCACCGTATCCACAATATCGGGCATGTGCCAGATATGGTCGGTGTCGGGGGGTGCTTCGTCGGGTGTAAGCCCAAGCGTCCCGGATGGGTAGAACACATAGCCGGGTATGGAGTAGTCGGTATCATACAGCAGGACGCGAATGTTGCCCCACTGCACCGCCTGTAGCACCGGTTCGATCCCGCGCGCCACTCGATCGGGCACGCTTTCCTGCAACTCCTGCACTAACGCGCTCTCCTGTTCCCGATCCAACGCCATGAGGCGATCGAGTACCCGCTCGTAGAGGGTGTTGAGGGGCGTTTTGTCGTTGACGGCGATGCGCCCCGCGTAGACACGACGGATGTAGTCATGGAGATAGCTGGGGAACGCGCTGGCTAAATCGTCGGGCGCTCCAATCAGCAAGCGGTCAAACGGGTGCGCGCGCCGCAGCTCCAAAATCGCGCTGGCAATATGCTTCAGGTGCTGCTGCTGTTCGTGCAGTTTTAGCATCTGCACATTGCGCTCGCCCATCCCGTGCAGGGCGCGCATGCCGCTGGGCGTGCGCACGCCATGCACGCCCGGTGGCAACACCTCCCGATCGCGCGTGTAGCGGAACGACTCCACCTCTCGAATGCCTTGAATGTCGACCAGATAGAAGTAGGCATCACGATGGTCAAACACCACCAGCAGGTTGGTGCCGAAATCGGTTTCGACCGCCAGCAATCGCCGCACATAGGGGGTGCGGTCGATGACCAGGGTGTTGCGTTCCACATAGGGCAGAGGTATGGCTTCAAAAAGCCCCTTCGCCGAGCAGGCGAACACCGCCATGCCGCGCACGGGCAGCGAGTTCGTGCCCAGCGTGTTGGATGGCTCGGCGAAAAACGCCTCTAACCGTGCAAAATCTTGCTCCACTGACTCACGCGCTGCCGGCTCCATCGCATGGTCATCGAGCCAGTGTTTGAGCTGATTAATCATGGTCTTGAGCCGAATGCGATAGCCCGGCGGGCGGTCGGCACGCTCCTGCGGCAGCAGGGTCAAATAGAGCGAGGTCACAAAATAGGGATCCGATTGAAAACCCAGTAGTTCCTGATAGATGCGTCGCATTGCTATCTCCTCCACCTTATCCGCCATAAGGATACCCCAAAAGGGGTACAATCAAGATGCTATGGCGCCGTTAGTGGGTGTGATTATGGGGTCGCGTTCCGACTGGGAGACGATGCGCCATGCGGTGGAGACGCTGGAATCGCTGGGCGTGCCCTGCGAGGCGCGCGTCCTCTCGGCGCATCGGACACCCGATGAGGCGATGGAATATGCTCGCACTGCCGAGGAGCGTGGGTTGGAGGTTCTTATTGCGGGGGCGGGAGGCGCGGCGCACCTGCCCGGCGTGCTGGCTGCGAAAACCACACTCCCCGTGCTGGGCGTGCCAATGGAGACGACAGCGCTCAACGGGCTTGACTCGCTGCTCTCCATCGTGCAGATGCCGGCGGGAGTGCCCGTGGGCACGCTGGCGATTGGCAAAGCAGGCGCGATCAACGCCGCTTTGCTTGCAGTTGCCATCTTGGCGAATAAATATCCCGCCTATCGCGACGCACTCCGCACCTACCGCGAGCAACAGGCACGCCGCGTGCTGGAACATGCCGACCCACGCGAAGCAGGTTAATCAGAACGAGCGAAATGTGCCACAATTAAAGCACGATGCGAGCCGACCTGATGCGCGTGGGGGCCATTTTGCTAATTGGCATCAGCCTCCTCATAGCGGGGTTGCGCTTCCTGCAGGCACGCTTTTCGGAACGAGGGCACTATCGAATTTATGCACAGTTCCGTGATGCGCGGAATGTTTCGCTGGGTGCGTCGGTCTTGATGGCAGGCGTGCCGGTGGGCTTCGTGCGGGATGTCGCGCTCACCGGCATCCCCCCTGTTGCCGAATTGACCCTTGCGATTCGGGACGAGGTGAAAATCCCGCGCGGCGCCACCTTCCGCTTAGTGGGCGGCACTTTGCTTCCAACCGATACGCGTGTGGAGATTATCCCCCCTTCCCAGGTCGCAGGCTACTTGCAGCCGAATGAACGCGTGCAGGGCGAGAATCCTCTCGATCTGAACGCGGCACTCAGCCGCCTCACCCCCGAAGCGGAACAGACGCTCACGGAACTTCGGCGCACCCTGGCGGCGGCGCGCGCCTTGCTGGAGGATAAGTCGTTGCGGCAGAGCCTGCTCCAAACCCTCGATGCCGTCGAAAAAGCGACCAATCAGACCAGCCAACTGCTGGCTCAAGCCGCGCATCTGGTGCAGGAGAACCGCGCCACGGTGCGCCAACTGCTGACCCAAGCCGCTGAAGCGACACGCGAACTGAAACTTGCCCTGCAGAACGCCAACCGCCTGCTGCAGGACCCGCAAATGCGCGAAGATTTGCGGGCGATACTCACCAGTGCCCGTGCCGCCGCGGAACGCGCCGAAGCCGCCCTGCAGCAGGTCAACGCCCTGATAAGCGACCCGCAACTGCAAGACGATATCCGCCAAACAGCCCATAATGTGCGCGCGCTCAGCGAACGCGCCAATACGCTCGCCGATAAAACCGAAACCGTGCTGGATAACGCCTCCGAGTTGACACGCAATCTGAACGAGACCGTCACCGAATCGAAAGCGGTCATCCAGAAGGCGAAGAGCACCTTCGAGCGTGTGGAAAATGCCCTGCAAAACGCTGTCAGCCTGCGCACGCTCGGCTTCGAAGAGGCAAGCTACCGCCTCGAAATGGGCTTTAACTCGGATACGAAGCGCTATCGCACCGATGTGCTGGTCACCCTGTTCACCCCCGATCGACGCACCGTGTCGCTGGGGCTGTACGACTTCACCGAGGGCAACGGGCTGATTGCCCAATACGGCACGCCCCTTTCACCCCAACTGCACTTGCGCTATGGTCTCTACGGAGGCAAGCCGGGTGTTGGGGTAGACTATAGGATAAGCCAGCGAGGGCTGTTGACGCTGGACATGTTCGACCCGAACGACTGGCGCGGCAGCCTGCGGCTCAACTGGCGGGTCTCGGAAAGCGTGTTGCTGTGGGGCGGTCTCGAAAGCCCCCTCCGACGCAACCAACCCGCCTTCGGAATCCGAATCGAACGCTAATCCCGTTCAAGGAGGTCAAAACGATGCGGGTGATTCTGATACGCGATGTGCCCAATCTGGGGCGAGAAGGCGAACTGAAAAATGTGGCAGGTGGCTACGCGCGGAACTATCTGATTCCGCGTGGGCTGGCAGTGCCCGCCACCGAGGGCAACCTGAAAAGCTGGCAGGAGCATCAGAAGCTGGTGCAGGCACGCGCGGAACGCCTGCGCCAACAGGCAAAGGAGGCTGCCGAACGCCTCAATGGACAGACCATCACGCTGCGAGGCAAAACGGCGCCAAACTCCACCCGACTCTTCGGCGCCATCACCGCCGCCGATGTCGCCCAAGCGATTCAGCAGCAGTTCGGCATCAAGGTGGACAAACGCCGAATTGAGCTGCTTGACCCTATCCGCACCACGGGCACCCACACCGTCGACATCCGCTGGGAACCAGGTGTGGAGGCGACCATCACCGTTGAGGTGCTAAGCGAGGAGACATAATTCCCAAATTCCCATGTGCGGCATAACAGGTTATATTGGTCCGCGACCGCCGTTGGAGGTCGCCTTAGACACGCTGAAGCGGCTGGAGTATCGAGGTTATGACTCGGCAGGAGTCGCTTTTTGGGGTGGCGACTGCTTGCAGGTGATGAAGCGCGCGGGCAAAATCCAGCAGCTCAGTGAGATGCTCAACGGTGTCGAGGCGCATGGGCTGGCGGTCTCCCACACCCGCTGGGCGACGCATGGGATCCCCAACGATCCGAACGCGCACCCGCACACCGACGAGCAAGGGCGTGTGGCGGTCGTGCATAACGGCATCATCGAGAACTACCTGGAACTGCGTCAAGAGCTGAGCGCACGCGGACACCGATTCAGTTCCGAGACCGATACGGAGGTGCTGGCACATCTGATCGAGGAGCAGCTGCCCCTTGCCGAATCGCCCGAAGAGGCGGTGCGTCGCGCTTTGCAGCCTGTGCGCGGCTCCTATGCGATTGCCGTTCTCTTTGCCGATTATCCCGACCGCGTGGTGGTGGCTCGCCACGACTCGCCGCTGGTGATTGGGCTGGGCGACGGCGAGAACTTTATTGCCTCCGACATCCCCGCGCTGCTGCCCTACACGCGACGCGTCATCCTGCTGGAAAATGGCGACTTGGGCGTGGTCACGCGCGACTCAGTACGCCTGTTCCGACTCGACGGCTCGCCTGTGGAGCGACCACCGGTGCAGATCGACTGGTCTGCCGAAGCGGCTGAAAAGGGCGGGCACGAACACTTTATGATTAAAGAGATTCTGGAGCAGCCGGAGGCGGTGCGCGATACCCTGCGCGGTCGGCTCAAACCCAACGGTGGCATCCAGTTCCCTGAACTGAGGCTGGAGGTCGAAGATTGGCAGAAGTTCCGTCGCATCCTCATCGTGGCGTGTGGCACCGCCTATCACGCGGGGCTGATTGGCAAGTATGTGCTGGAGCGATGGCTGCGCCGTCCCGTCGAGGTCTACTACTCCTCCGAATTTCGCTATGGCGACCCCATTTTGCAACCAAACACGCTGGCGATTTTTATCAGTCAATCGGGCGAGACCGCTGACACGCTGGCTGCGCTGCGCCTCTGCCGGGAAGCGGGCTACACCACTTTGGGCATCGTGAATGTGGTCGGCAGCAGCATCGCCCGCGAGTGCGACCATGTGTTGTATACGCAGGCGGGTCCAGAAATCTCTGTTGCCTCCACCAAAGCCTACAGCACGCAGGTCGCGCTCCTCTATCTGTTGGGACTATATCTCGCTGCCCTCAACGGCACGCTACCGATGCAGACCTACACGGAGGGGGTCAAGGGATTGATGCAGATGCCCTCGCTTATCGCCCGCAGCCTCGAAACGGAGCCGCAAATCCGCCAGATAGCGGAGCAACTCCACACGATGCCGCTGGCGTTCTATCTGGGGCGTGGTGTCGACGCCTATGTGGCGATGGAGGGCGCGCTCAAAATCAAGGAGATTGCCTATGTGCCCACCCAAGAGTGCCCTGCCGGCGAAATGAAGCACGGTCCCCTGGCGCTGGTGGAGCCGGGCGTGGTAGCAGTCTTTATCGCGACTCAGGAACGCACCCGCGACAAGATTCTCGGCAATATGAAAGAGATAAAGGCGCGTCGTGGCACGGTGCTGCTGGTCACCTGTGAGGGTGAGACTTTGCTGCCGCAAGAAGCGGACTACACGCTTTATGTGCCACGCCCGCAGCTGGAGGAGCTATCCCCCTTGGTCACTATCCCGGTACTCCAGCTTTTCGCCTATCATGTGGCGCGGCGACGCGGCTGCGAAATCGACCAGCCCCGCAACCTTGCCAAAAGCGTGACGGTGGAATAGGGCGCCCCGCTCTTATACCAATCGCCAAACCAGACTTCACCAAAACGCGGGTATTGGAGAACCTCCTCCTGCAGGTTCCCCCTGCACGCATGGGGGAGCCGATTAGGGGATTAGCACGGCGGCGCCTTGGATTTTGCCCGCCCGCAGTGCTGCAAGCGCTTCGTTCGCCTGCTCCAACGGGAAGGGTTGGACATGGGTCTGGATGCGGAACTGACGGGCGCGCTGGAAGAACTCTTCGCCATCCCGTCGGGTGAGGTTCGCCACCGAGCGGATGACGCGCTCCTCCCACAGCAGGCGATAGGGGAAGGCAGGGATGTCGCTCATATGGATGCCGCCACAGACCACTACGCCCCCTTTGGCAACCGCTCGCAGTGCAGCGGGCACCAACTCGCCCACTGGCGCGAAGATAATCGCGGCGTGGAGTGGTTCAGGCGGCATCTGGTCGGAGCCGCCCGCCCACCACGCACCGAGTTGCCGCGCGAAATCCTGGGTTTCGTAATCGCCCGGTCGGGTAAAGGCGAAAACGCGCTTCCCCTCCCGAACGGCTACCTGCACCAAGATGTGGGCAGCGGCGCCGAACCCGTAAATGCCCAACCGATTGCCGTCCATCGCCTCGCGTGTTAGTCGATAGGCGCGGTAGCCAATCAGCCCAGCGCATAGGAGCGGTGCCGCCTCCACCTCGCTATACTGGGGTGGCAAAGGCAGCACATAGCGGGCATCGGCGACGGTATATTCGGCATAGCCGCCGTCCAGCGTGTAGCCTGTGAATTGCGCTCGGTCGCACAGATTCTCGCGTCCTGCGCGGCAGTAGAGGCACTCCCCGCAGGTGAAGCCGAGCCACGGGATACCCACATATTGCCCCACCTGCAGGGTCGAGACCGCCGCGCCCACTTGTACCACCTCACCCACAATCTCGTGCCCCAAAATCAGGGGTAGCTTCGGGTGAGGCAGCTCCCCATCGTAGATATGGAGGTCGGTGCGGCAGACACCACATGCTCGTACCCGCACCAGCACCTGATGGGGTTCAGGCGTTGGGATGGGCAGCTCGCGAAGTTTTAACGGCTGCCCGACCTGCTCCAAGACCATCGCTTTCATAGGGGCACCAGCACGGCAGAGAAGATGGCTTCGTGCGCTCGAATCGCGTTCAGCGTCTCAGCCGGTGGCTCGCTGTCCAGCTGGATGCGGGCTACGGCGGCTTCGGCGCCCTCAAACACCACATTCTCCGTCTCCTGCACATTGATGCCCGCCTCGCGCAGGCAATCGAACACATGCGCCAGCACGCCGACCCGATCGAGATGGCGCACCACCAGCAGGTATTGGGCAGGTGTGTGTGTGGCAAGGTTCACCACATTGGGCACATGCCCCGTCTCCAGATAGGTGCGCACGATATGCACCACCTCTGCGGCGATGGCTTCTTGCGCCTGCCGCGTGGACGCGCCGATGTGGTGCGTGCCGTACACATACGGGAGCTGCACCAAGGGGTTTTCGAAATGCCCTTCGGCGGCAGTTGGCTCGCCTTCGAACACATCCAGTCCGGCGCGAATGCCCTTCTCGCGAACTGCCCACGCGAGGGCTTCCTCGTCCACTATCTCCGCACGCGCCGTGTTGACGAAGTAGGCTCCGGGCTTCATGGCTTCGAAAAAGGCGCGATTACAAAGTTGGCGCGTCTCAGGGGTGAGGGCTACATGCACGCTGATAATGTCGGCTTCGCGGGCAACCTCGAGGGGTGAAGCTCGGTAGCCAACGCCCATCAATTCTGCGCGTTCAGGCGTCAAGGAACGGCTCCAACCGATAACGCGCAACCCGAACGCCTTCGCGCGCGGAATCATCTCGCGCCCGATGTTGCCCAGCCCAATCAGTCCCAGCGTGCTGCCATAGAGTCCGCGCGCCTCGCTGAACTCCTTCTTGTTCCAACGCCCCTCGCGCAGTTGCTGCACATTGTCAGGGATGCGCCGATCAAGGGAGAGGATTAACCCGAACGCCAACTCGGCGACCGCCGTCGCGTTTTTGCCGGGGCAATTCGCCACATAGATGCCGCGTCGGGAAGCCGCTGCCACATCGATGGTGTTGACCCCCGCACCCGCACGAATGATGAGGCTCAACTGGTTCGCCGCGTCCACCATCGGCTCGGTGACCTGCGTGGAGCGCACAATCAACACATCGGGGTCGTGCTGGCGCAAGGCATCGAGGAGGCTCGCCTCTTTGAGGGTGGGGTCATAGAGGACGGTGCAGCCAAGCGCCTGCAGCCCATCGAGACCGCTCTGCTCGAACTTGTCCGCAACCAGCACCTTCATTTTCAGCATGGCATAAACAGGATACCCCATCGCACCTCGCACTCATCACGCCATTCCATTCGGGTACAATAGGGTGCTAATATGCGTGTACCCATCGAATGGCTAAAAGAGTTTGTGCAGTTCGATCTGAGCGCGTCGGCATTAGCCGAACGGCTCACGCTGGCGGGGCTGGAGGTTGAGCAGATCGACACGACGCCCCAGGGCGAGGTGTTGGTGCTGTATATCACGCCCAATCGGGGGGATTGTCTTAGCGTCTTGGGCATCGCGCGGGAGGTCTACGCGCTGTTAGGGGATGCCTGCCAGCCCACTCCCCTGTTCGAGCGGCTGAATGCGATGGTTCTCGAACCGCCTGCGCCCTCACCGGGCGATGTGCCCCGCTATGCCCAAGTGGAGATTGTGGACCCCGACCTGTGCCCGCGCTATGCGGCGCGGGTCATTCGGGATGTGCGGATTGCCCCTTCACCGGCGAAGGTGCAGAACCGTCTGCTCGCCGCTGGCATGCGTCCTATCTCCAATATCGTCGATGCCACCAACTATGTGCTGCTGGAGCTGGGGCAGCCGCTCCACGCTTTTGACCTGGACACCCTGCATGAGCAGCGGATTGTGGTGCGTCAGGCACGCGAAGGGGAGACGATTCGCACGCTGGATGGGCGCGCGCATGCGGTTGCCCCGCCAATGTTGATGATTTGCGACGCCACTCGCCCCGTGGCGGTGGCAGGCATCATGGGCGGCGCAGAGACCGAAGTCACGCCCCAGACACGCCATATTTTGATGGAATCGGCACATTTTAACCCGCTATCGGTTCGGCGCACGGCACGCGCGCTGGATTTGCGCACCGAGTCGTCCTATCGATTCGAGCGGTTCGTGGACCCGAACTTGGTGTTGGTGGCGCAAGAGCGGGTGTGCGAGTTGATTGAGGAATGGACAGGTGTGGCGGCGGTACCCGGCGTGCTGGATGTCTATCCGAAACCCTATCCACCCCGCGAGCTGACTCTGCGCTTGGCACGCGCATCCGCGCTGCTGGGCTTCCCGATTGCGGATGAGGAAGCTGAATCGGTGCTGACCCGGCTGAATTTGCGTCCCCACTCGGTGGGCGAGCGCGTGCTGCGTGTCCAGATACCCTTTTATCGCTATGAGGATTTGAAGCGCGAGGTGGATGTGATTGAGGAGTTGGGTCGGATTCTGGGCTATGAGCGCATCCCTGCTTTGCCGCCGGCGGGCAGCACCACGCAGGGCAAGGATAGCCCTGAAGGCGCGTTCGCCGAGCGGGTGCGCACCATCCTGCTCGGCGCAGGGCTTCAGGAGGTGGTGAGCCATACGCTGGAGCCTCTGAACCCGATGCAGCCGTCGCCTCCAGTGGAGCTGCGCAACCCGATGAGCGACGATCTCCGCTCGCTGCGTGCCTCCATCCTGTCGGGGCTGGTGTTCGCCGCCGATTATAACCGCCGACGCGGCATAACCGACCTCCACCTGTTCGAAATCGGGCGCGTGTTTCAGTATGACGCTTCGCCAAGTGGGGGCTTCCGCGAGCGTCTTGCGCTCGGCATCCTCATGACGGGCGCGCTGCACGCGCCGCATTGGAGTGGCAAGCCGCCGGTAGCCGATTTCTACGCGCTCAAGGGTGTGGTGGAGCATCTGCTCGCGATGCTCGGCATCGAGGCGGCGTTCGAGCCGGGGCAGGATAAGCGGTTTCATCCGGGTCGCGTGGCAGATGTGGTGGCGCAGGGTGTCTGGCTCGGTAGGCTGGGCGAGCTGCATCCCGAGCTGCAACGGCGATACGAGCTACGCAAGCGGGTCTACTTGGCAGAGTTCGATATGGAGGTATTGCAGCGTCTCGCTTTGGAGGGGGTGCGCTATCATCCGCTCCCGACGCAACCGCCTGTGTTGCGCGATATTGCCGTGATTGTGGCGCAGCAGATACCTGTCGCGCGGCTTTTTGACGCCATTCGGGCAGCGGGAGGAGAGTGGCTCGAATCGGTCACGCTGTTCGACCGCTATATGGGTGCGCCCGTGCCCGAAGGGTCCCACAGCCTCGCTTTCTCGCTGGTGTTCCGCCACCCGGAGCGCACCCTGACCGATGAAGAGGTGAACGCGCGCGTGGACGCTATCTTTGAGGCACTGGAGCGCGCATTTGGCGCCCAGCCCCGAAGGTAGTCGGGAGCAGGGGCACATAGCGGCGCGCCCCTCCGATCTTGGCATAGGAAGCCTCATCTCCAGCAGGGGCATAGGTACACTTAAAAGGCGATGATTCAGGCGGTTGGGTTCGATTTGGACGATACTTTGTGCGTTTATATGCCGGTGGCGGTGCAGGCACGGCGGCAGGCATTTGCCGAGCTGGTGCAACCCTTATCGGGACTGGACATCGAGACCATCGACGAGGCGTATCAGCGGGCATTTTGGCAGATGATGGAGGAGATAAAGCAAGAGCCGTGGCGCTCGCGTTATTGGCGCAGTGGCGAGCCAACCCGCACCGAAACGATGCGCCGTATGCTGATTTCGCTGGGGCTGCCGCCGAACGGTCTGGCGGAGCGCCTCAGCGCACGCTATCTGGAGCTGCGCGAGAGTCAATTGCAGCTGTTTGAGGACACCCTGCCCACCCTGAACGCCCTGCGCGAGCGATATCGGCTTTTTCTCATCACGAACGGACCCGCCTTAGAGCAGCGGCGCGAGTTGCACCGACTCGGTCTGGAACCCTACTTTGAGCTGATTGCGATCGAGGGTGAGCTGGGGGTAGGCAAGCCCGACCCTGCTATCTTTCAGTTTGTGCAGGCGCGGCTGAATCTGGCACCGCATCACATCCTCTTTGTGGGCAACTCGTGGGCACACGATGTGAAGGGGGCGCTTCAGGTGGGGTGGGCAGCGGCGTGGCTCAATCGGGATGGCACACCACCACCCGAACCCGAACTGCCTGTGCCGATTCTGCGTTCGCTGCAGGAACTGCCTATGCTGGTTCCGTCGGTCCCTCCTGTCCGACAGGTCGGACAGGTCTGATAGTTTTTCTCCATGCGGAAGGCGCGACTACTCTGTGTGCCCAACTTTTCGGAGGGGCGAAACGAGCCGACCATCCGCGCCATTGCGGAGGCGGTGGAGAAGGCGGGCGTGGTGATCCATCATCTCTCGTGGGATTATGACCACCATCGGATGGTGCTGGCATTTTCGGGCACGCCCCAGCAGGTGGCGCGAGCGGTGTTGCAATCGGCGCAGGTGGCGTTGGAGCGCATCGATTTACGCGGGCATCAGGGCGTGCATCCACGCATTGGTGCCATCGATGTGGTGCCGCTGGTGGTGTTGGAGGGGCTTTCACGCGAAGAGGCGGTCGCTTTCTCTCATCGGCTGGCGCGTCGCTTGGCGCGAAGGTGCGGTCTTCCCGTCTACCTCTATGAGCATTCGGCGTTCGAAGGGCGTCCGCGCGATTTGCCCACCCTTCGCAAGCGGGTCAGTGCCCTTGCAGCGGGGCTGTCGTTGGAAGCCTTTCCACCCGATTTTGGCATGGCACGGCTCCATCCCACCGCTGGGGCGACTGTGCTGGGCGTGCGCGACCCCCTCATCGCCTTTAACATCAACCTGCAGGCGCCCGATGTGGCGATTGCGCGCCAGATTGCGCGCCAGATTCGCCAAGAGCGCGCCACCCATCCCGACCTGCAGGGCATACGGGCGTTGGGACTATGGCTGCCCTCGCGCCAGACGGCGCAGGTCTCGCTGAATATCACCCAACCGGAGCGTACCGACCTCTATCGTATCCTGCAGTATGTGCGGCAACAGGCACAGGCGTTGGGCACCGATGTGCGCGACACGGAGCTAATCGGCGTACTGTTCACCGACGATGCGGTGCGTGCGCTGCGGAGTGCGTTGCGCCTGGCATCGCTGGCGCCCAACCAGATTATGCCCCAAATTTCTCCTGCACGCCCATCAGCTGGGTCAGAATAGGCACCAGGTCGCTGCCGCGCAGGCGTCCCAGCCCACCGCGCATGCAGGCGCGCTCATGAAAGGCTTGCACCTCGTCGCCGCGCAGGTCGGGTCCCCACAGCACCAGTGGCACAGGGTCGCCCGAATGGTCGCGCACCGAGCATGGCGTGGAGTGGTCGGCCGTCAGGCAGATATAGAGGTTCGGCTCCGCCGACTCCAGCACCAATCGGAGCATCGCATCCATCCGTTCGATGACCTCCACTTTCTGGTGGGGATTGCCGTCATGTCCGCACAAGTCGGGCGCTTTCACATTGCAGAGGATGAAATCGTACTCCTGCAGCGCTTGCAGCAGGGTACGCCCCATGCTCATCAGGTCCGAATCGAGCCCGCCGGTGGTGCCGGGTGCATCCCGTGTCTCCATGCCGACGAATCGAGCGATGCCGCGTATCAGCCCTGTTTCGACGACGGCGGCGGCACGAACGCCATGTCGCTGGGGAAAAGGCTCCAGATGGGGTGCGACGCCTGCCCCACGCGGCAGAATGATATTCGCTGGCAGCAATCCCTGCGCCACGCGCTCGCGATTGATGGGGTGTTCTTTGAGCCGTTCGTAGGAGAGGCGCACGAAGGCGTTCACCACCCGCGCGGTGCGCTGCGCCGCCTCGTCCTGGGGGTCAAGGGGGCGGCACTCGCGAACGAATTCGCCTTCCGTGTGCGGGTCGACATCGGTGATGCGTGCGCTCAACCCTTCGCCACGCAGCAGCAGCGCGCCCCGATGCGCCACCGACTCCTTAAAGAAGCACTGCACGCCTTCGATCTCGACGCCATTCACTGCGCGGGCAAGCTCGGCTGTACCCTGCGTGATGCGCCCCGCGCGGCGGTCGATGACCCGCCAGTTTTCGTCGACGGTGCTGAAGTTGCAGCGGAGTGCCACATCGCCCCCGCGCACCTCCATGCCGATGCCCAGCGCCTCGAAGGGACCGCGCCCTGTATAGACCTGATAAGGGTCATAGCCCAGCAGGGCGAGGTGTGCGGTGTCGGAGCCGGCGCGGATGCCCGGCGCAATCGGGTCCATCAGCCCACACTCGCCCTCCCGTGCGAGCCGGTCCATACAGGGTGTGTGTGCCGCTTCGAGCGGCGTGCGATGACCTAACTCGGCAATCGGGCGGTCGCCCATCCCATCGCCAATCAACAACAACGCCTTAAACTGTGCCCGCATGGCGTGAAGTATACCGCTTGACCGCATCCCTTTTTGATTCGGCGTGTTCCCAGCCGCTTGTTAGCCGCCACGGGCGGAATTGTGGTATAATGTAGTATGACCCAATGGGGTGAGGCACTCCAACGAGTCAAAGCGGTTCAGTGCTGGGGTTTCTCACCCAGAGAAATATTGCGGAAGGAGGATAACCCAATGAGACCGAACGGGTTTGGCTGCTGTGAGCGGCTTCGAATGATAGTCGCCTGGCTCGGCTTTCTGATGCCGATGGCACTGCTGGGTCAGAGTCTTACATGGCTGGGCACGCTGGGTGGCACATGGAGCTATGCCTACGACATTTCGCCTGATGGGCGTGTGGTGGTGGGTGTTGCCCAAAATGAGCGATTGTCGCCCCGTCCTTTTCTCTGGACATCTGCGGTGGGTATGCGCGATTTGGGCACGCTGGGTGGCTTGCAGAGTGCGGCTTACGGCATTTCCGCCGATGGTGCCGTTGTCGTTGGTTGGGCGCATGAGGCGAGCGGCGTTCGCCGTGCCTTCCGCTGGAGCACGGCTACAACGCTGCCACAGGGCGATTCGAAGCCTATTTGCTGGACACCGTGCCTGAAGCCCAAAGTCTGACCCTGCTGATAGGGTTGCTGCTGGGATTGGGTGGCATTCGCCGATACCGCGTCTAAACAGGGCAGACAGATACAGGGCAGACACATCATACGGGGCAGACCCATCATACGGGGCAGACACATAATACAGGGCAGACACATAATACAGGGCAGACACATAGGTCTGCCCCTACAAGCATGCGTTTCGGGCTGGAAATGCCGATGAAGGATTGGCTATGGGTGGCGGTGCAGGTAGCCCTGTTTGGGCTGTATGGCGCGCTGCTGCTGGGCACGGCAGCGGGGGAGTGGGGCGCATGGCGCTGGCTGGGACTACCCCTGATGCTTGCCGGGTTGGGCTGTTTGCTGCCCGCGCTCTGGGCGCACGGGCGGAAGCTGACCCCACTGCCTGAACCAAGACGCGAACTGGGACTGCTTCGCACGGGCATCTATGCTGTTATCCGCCATCCTCTCTATACAGGCGTGATGGCGCTCGCCTTTGGACTGGCATTCTGGTTTCAGAAGGCGGGCGCGCTGGGCGGAGCGATGCTGCTAACCCTCTTTTTCAATCTGAAAGCACGCGAGGAAGAGCGACGCCTGCGACGCCTCTATCCCGAATATGCTGATTACCAGCGTCAGACGGGACGCTTCCTGCCATGCTGGCGTAAAAAAGCCGTCTGACCTGGCTGACCCGTCCGACTTGACCTCTACTTGAGGGTACACTCTTGTCGAAATGGAGATGCCATTCGTTGCGGAGTTGCGGCAGCATGAGCGCAGCCAGCTCCGAGAATGGCTCCAGCAGGTGGCGCAGGGCAACGGCAGCATTCTGTTTATCACGGGCGACTGGGGGATGGGGCGCACCAGCATGATGCGTCTCGCCCTCACGCTGGCGGCGGAGCAGGGCTTGATTACCGCTGATAGCTGGTGTCGTGGTGGGCATGGGGAACCTGCCTGGATGCCGCTCGCTTCCCTGATGGAGCAGCTGCTGCGCTCGTTCGGGGCGGATCCGCAGGCGCAGTCCCTCGCGGAGCAGCTCCGCAACTGGATGGCGTTTCCACAGTCGTGGCACATCCCGGCACAGTTCATTCGTCCGTTGCGTCAGATGGCGCGCCAGCGCGGGCTGCTGCTTTGCATCGACGACTTCCACCTCGCCCATGAGAACCTCATCCGTCTTTTTCAGGGCTGGCTCTCGGGCATCCGCTTCGAGCCAATCGGGCTGCTGCTGACCGTCTGCACGCCCGCGGAGTATCCCGCCCTCTATGAACTCATGCGCCAAGCGGAGTCGCATGGGCTGGCTCGCACGCTGACCTTAGCACCCCTCGCGGTTTCCGATGTGCAGCGACTGATGGCACTCTACTTGGGATCAGCAGGTGCGACGGGCGTACCGCTCCTACGGGAGAATGGCGTGGGCAGATACACCGCCCTTGCAGGAGATGAGGCATTAGCACGCGCCCTCCATGAGCGCACGGGTGGCACACCGCTCTTTCTGGTGGAGATTCTCCGCCATCCGGAGGAGTGGGCAGCCGAGTGGCAACAGCAGCGTCAGCTCCCCTCGCGCCTGCCCACCAGCCTGCGGGCACTGTTAGGGCAGCGTGTCCAGTCGCTTTCGGCACGCGAGCGTGAACTGCTCAAAACCCTCAGCTGCTTTGAGGGTGTGATCCCGATCGAGATTCTGCCCGCCCTCTTAGGGCTGACGAAATCGCAGGTGTCCACCCCATCAGGGAGTGGGGGGATTCGCTTGAAGCAGTGGTTGACCCACCTGCTCAAGATGGGCTGGCTGGAACAGGTACAGGAGCAGCCACCGCTCTGGAGATGGCGGCATCCCCTCACACGCGAGATGGTCTACGAAACCATCCCGACGGCTGAGCGTGCCCGCCTGCACCGCCAGATAGCGACGCTGCTGGAACAGTATGACCGTGATAGCACCCTGCTGCCCCCTGAACAGCACTGGCTCCACTGGATGCGCGCCACCCCAGATGAGGAGGTGCTGGCGAAGCTCTGGGAGGCGCACCAGCAGGCACGGCTGCGCTCGCATCCCCACTTTCGGTTGGAGCTGCTACAAGCCTGCCTGCACGCTGCCACCCAACAAAACGATCAAGCCAAGCGCATCCAGCTGCTCTGTGAGCGTCCCCATCTTATGTTCTGCCTGCCAGACGGCTTGCTGCACGCGCTGCACGCCTCGGAGCAAGCCATCGCAGCACTCAGAGCCTACCCGGAGGGCGACCCTGATCGCACGCTGTGGGTTCAGGTGCATTGCGCGCGTGCGGGTCAACTCACGCAATTGGGGCGAGCCGAAGAAGCCCATGCCACTTTGATGGCTTTACTCAAGGAAGGTGATTGGTCAGAGAGCCAGCAGTCGATGCTGGAGTTGACGCTCGCCTATCTGCATGCATGTCAGGGTGAGGTGCGAGCGGCTTACGCGCTGCATAAGCGGGTATGGCAGCGCATGCGGGCGAACGGGGAGTGGTGGCAACGCTGGGCAGGCACGCTCCACTACACCCTGCGCTACGCACTCGCCTGCGGCGACCGAGACCTCGCCCAAGAGGTGCTGCAACAGTTCACCGCATGGACGCTCCAACCGAATGCGCCACCCGCATGGCGATGGCTCTGGCACCTGATGCAGGCAGAACACGCCTTTTTCGAAGGGCGCGGCGCCGAACAACTCTACCATCTCCGCGCGCTGCAAGAAATCTCCTACCCCGACGAAGCCGGTGCGGGCGAGGTCACCTCGCCCCTGCCTGCCTTAGAAATCAACTTCCAAGTGATGCTCTTTCGCGACCCGACCGAGGCGCTGCATACAGCCGACCGTGCCCTTGCCCGTGTGCGTCGGGCGGTGGGATATGAGCGTGAAACGGAATGGCTCTGCTACCGCGCCCAAGCCTTGCTGCAACTGGAACGCTATCAGGATGCCCTCACCACTTTGCACGAGGCGGGACGGCTCGCACGCAAACTGAACCACCAACTCGTGCTGGCGCGCACCTACCTCCTCCACGCCCAGCTGCTATGGCTCACCCTCGCCGACTTGTCCCAGCTGCCTGAGCTGTCCGAACTCCTCACCCAAGCGGAACCGCTGATGGCCCATCTCGATCTCCCCGAGCTCACGGTCGAGTGGCATCGGCTTCGTTCGATTCTCCTGCGCAAAATGGGGGATGACGCCGAAGCCTTCCGGCATGCCCAATATGCAGCTGCCTGCGCCAACGACTGGGGACACGCCCTCTATCGCGGTTTGGCAGCCCTTCAGCTCCTGCCCGAACAGCCCTCCCAGCGCGACTATGCCGAGAGCCTCTTGAGCGGTTATGGGATGCCTATCGAATGGCGCCGACAACAACCCCCATGCGTGGAACCCACCCGAGTAGGGGCGACGAGCCTGTCGTCCCTGCAATCCTACGAGATCGAGGTGCGCATGCTGGGCGAGGTACGCGTGCGCTTCCGCGGTCGCCAACTGCCGCCTGACGGCTGGGTCAGCCCACGCACGCGCGCGCTCTTCTGCCATCTCGTGCTGATGCAGGGACGCCCGTTGCATGCCGACACCCTCTGCGAAAGCCACTTCCCCCATCTGGAACCGGAACGGGCGCGGGTGAACCTTCAGACCACTATCTCGGCGGTGCGCCGCTCGCTGCGACGCGCACTGGGAGAAAATGCGGGTGAATGGCTGCGCTATGAGCGCGGTCTCTACCGCTGGGCACCCGACCATAGCTGGGCAGCCGATGCCCTCGAATTTGAGCGTATCGCCCGCGACGCGCTCGCGCTCACCGAGCCTCAAGCCCAGATGGAACGCCTCCGAGACGCGCTTACTCTTTACCAAGGCGACCTGCTGCCCGAATTCGCCGAAGAGGAGTGGTGCCGTCCCGCCTATCATCGGCTGCGCGCGCTCTTTCTGGAGTGCCTGCTGACCCAGGCGCGGCTCGCCTCGCTGCAGGGAGATCCGCTCAAGGTGGTGGAGTATGCCGAGCAGCTGCTGCAGCTCGATCCGTGCGACGAAGCGGCGGCGCGTCTGCTGATGCAAGCCTATGATGCGCTGGGGCGTCGCGCCGACGCCCTCCAGGTCTATGCCCGCTGCCAGCGCGCCCTCGCCGAGCTGTTAGACGCAACTCCTTCCGAACCCACCCGCCAGCTTTTTGAGGCGATGCGGCGGCAATAAAAAAGATGGCGAGGCGAACGCCCCGCCATCTCGTAGCCGGAAAGGGGTACGATGCTTACTTCTTGCGGCGTCGCAGCGCAAGCCCCGCCAGTCCGACGCCCAGCGCCAGCAGGCTCGCCGGCTCCGGCACCCAGTCCTGCTCCACCAGTTGCAGGGACGCCGTGGAAGTGCCCGGTGCTGGCGCTCCATCGATGTGAAGCAGGAACACCTCGAACACCATGAAGTGGCTTGAAGGTCGCGCCAGCGTGAAGAACTGGTTGAAGCTGAATGCCCCGTTAGCGCCACCAGAGTAGGCTCCGCCACTCCAGACCCAGCTGCCCGTGAAAAGCACCTCGTTTCTGTCGAGGTCGATCACCTTCTTGAAGGCGATGATCTGACCGAAGTCCGAGACGAAGCCACCCACCACGAAGGTGAAGCCGGTAAGCGGTGCCTTCGTGCCGCTGGTGTCTCGCACGGTGTAGATACCCGTGAAGGTGCCATTTGTGAAGGTCGTGGCATCCCCAACGGTTATAGGCGGATCGGAGAGGTTCGTGTTGAAAGTAATGCTGGGCAGGGGGGCTGCCACTATCGTAAATGGCACGTTAGCGGGGACATTGCCAGGGTTCAGAAAACCCACCGAAGTCATGATGTTGACAGCCCAGCCAGACGCCAGCGCATTGGCAGCAAACGCTGCCGCCGCTACGATTACAAGCCCGTGTTTCAGACGCATCATACGCATCATACGCATCCTCCTTTCTGTGGTTTCAGGTGCATGGCATCGGGCGAAGACCAGCAAACATGCCTGCACCTGTGTACCCCTATTATACCACATCGATGGGGCGTTTGTCAAGGGGTTAAGGGCGAATCGGGGTTTTTTCGAGGGGGATTCGGCTCGGAATCGGGGGATTTTTCGTCGGAATCGGGGGATTTGTCGCTGGTTAGCTCCTTTTCGTCGTCGGAGAGGGCGCGATCGAGGCGCAGGAGGTCAGGGGTTGCCACGCGTGACAGATATCGTCCCGCAAAGGTGAAGAGGAGACGATGAGTTGGCTTAGACAAGCATGGGAAGCGGGACGCTATTGGTTCACACGCCGGCGCGCCCTCCGCTGGGATGAAGAACAAGCACCGGTGGAGATTGACACGCTTGGCGAGCGCGATGCCACCTCCTTCGACGACGATCTCTTAGCCCAGCATGGCTACACCATTTATGACCAGATGTTGACCGACGCCCATGTGCGGGCATGCTTTAATCTCAAGCGGCTGGGCATCCTGAGCGTCGGTTGGCGTCTGGAGCCTGCCGATGAGTCGCCCGACGCGCGCTTGGCACGCGATTTTGCGCTGTATAACCTGCAGGCGATGGCAGGTGGCGTGTTCAGCCTGCTATGGCGGGTGTTGGACGCGCTGGCAAAGGGCTTCGCCGTGCTGGAAAAGCTCTATGAGTGGCGCACCACCCCACCTTATGAGGGACTCTGGGTGCTGAAAGGTTTCAAGGCGAAAGACCCTGCGCAGTTCGCTTTCGAGGTGGACGCTTTTCGGAATGTGCGCGCCCTGATTCTGAATGCGCCTGATGGGCAGCGAATCGCCTTGCCGCGCGAAAAGTTCATCCTGTATGCCTACAACGCCCGCTACGAGTCGCCAGCAGGTGAGTCGGATTTGCGGGCGGCATACACGCATTGGCGTAGCAAGCAGCGCATTTTGCAGATGTGGGACCTCTTTTTAGCCAAATATGCCTCTCCCACGCTGATTGGGGTCTATCGGCGCAGCTTGCCGCCCAACCAACAGGATGAGCTGCTGCGTGCGTTGGATCGGGTGCAGCAGGAGACGGCGATGGTCGTGCCGGAGGATGTGGAGGTGCGGGCGTTGGAACTCAAGCAGGCGGGTGCGGAGAGCTTCGCCGACGCCATCACCTATCATAATGCCGAAATCGCCAAGAGCCTCTTGGGTGAAACGCTCACCACCGATGAGGGACAGCGTGTGGGCAGTCTCGCGCTGGGACAGGTGCATCTGAAGGTGCTTCAGACCCAGCTGCGTGCGTTGCGTGCCGACCTCGCCGAGCGCGTGATGCAAGACCAGGTGATACGCCCCCTGCTGCAACTGAACTTCGGCACGCTGCCCGAACCACGCTTCGTGTGGGAAGAGTGAGCGGAACTACCCAAGGTAAAGGGGACCTTCTAATCGCTCAAGATGCCCAGTGGGCGTAAGCCGCGCAGCAGGATTTCCTCCAGAGGCTGACGGTTGCGCACCTGCAGATAGAGCGCGCCGATGCGGCGACATGTGTGGGCAATCGCCTCGCAGTGCGCCTTGAGCCGCCGCTGATACTCTGCCAGCACACCACCCGTGGCGGTTATCTCCAAGATGTCGCCCGTCTCGGCATCGATGAGCTTCAAGTCGCCCTCCAAATCCGGCTCCAGCTCCACTTCCGAGAGGATATGCAGTAGCACCAGTTCGTGGCGTCGGCTGGCAAGGGTGCGCAACACCTCAGGGAACTGCTCGTCCAGCCCGTCGGTCAGCAGGAAAGCCATGCCGGTCGGGATGTTGGCATGGGCAAATCGCTGCAGGCTGCGGCTGAGGTCGCGCCCATCCGCCTCGCACGCATGCAGCCACTCCATCAGGCGACGATAGCTGATGCGCCCGCGCAGGGCACGCATCTCCGTCGGGCGACCGCCAAGCGCCACCGGATAGACCGCGTCGCCCGCTATCAGCCCGATGTAGCCCAAGCAGGCAGCCAACGCACGCGCTAAATCGAACTTAGGCGGCTCCCCAAACGCCATCGAAGCGGAGCTGTCCAGCAGCAGATAAACGGGCAGCTCCTGCTCATCTTGATAGGTGCGGAGGTAGGCGCGATCGAGACGAGCGAGAATGTTCCAGTCCAGGTGGCGCAGGTCGTCGCCGGGCGCATAGTGGCGATAATCGGCAAACTCGATAGACAGCCCCTTGCGCGGCGAGAGCCGCTCCCCCCGAATCGCCGCCGCATGCATCTGGCGCGGCTGCAACCGATACCGCTCCAATCGGGTTAGCACCTCGGTCGGAACACCCTGCCAACTCACGCCTGGATTATACCTATCTTGGGGGTATACTCTGCCAGACGCTATGGGCAAACGAGTGGATGGACGAGCGGCAGACGAGGTTCGACCACTGACGATTGAGTACGGCTTTCACCCGTATGCGGAGGGGTCGTGCCTGATTACGATGGGGCAGACGCGCGTGCTGATTACCGCCACGGTGGAGGACAAGGTGCCGCCTTTTCTTAAGGGCACGGGCAGTGGCTGGATTACGGCGGAGTATGGGATGCTGCCCCGCGCCGGCAAGCAGCGCAGTCAACGCGACCTCGCGCGGGGCGCACCCAGCGGACGCACGATGGAAATCCAACGGCTCATCGGGCGTGCCATTCGCGCTGTGGTGGACCTCTCGCAACTGGGTGAGCGCACCATCACCCTCGATTGTGATGTGCTGCAAGCGGATGGCGGCACACGCACCGCCTGCGTCACGGGCGGCTTCGTCGCATTCGCCCAAGCCTGCCGCTGGATGATTGACGAGGGCTACCTGCAGCGGTTCCCCTTCCAGGAGCGCGTAGCCGCCATCAGCGTCGGCGTGGTGCGCAACGAGGAGCTGCTCGACCTGTGCTACGAGGAGGATGTGCAGGCAGCCGTCGATATGAATGTGGTGATGACCGATCGGGGACGCTATGTGGAGGTGCAGGGCACGGCGGAGGGCGCGCCCTTCTCGCGGGAGCGACTGCTGCGCCTGCTCGATCTGGCACAGCGCGGGCTGGAGAAGGTGTTCGCCGTTCAGGCGGAGGCGTTGGAGGCGATTATGCGGTGAAGGGCGCGCAACGCATCGTGTCGCTGGCTCCCTCTATCACGGAGATTCTGTTCGCGCTGGGGCTGGGCGAGCGCGTGGTGGGCGTGACCGCGCTCTGCGACTATCCACCCGAAGCCCGCACCCGACCCAAAGTGGGCGATGCCAACATCAGCCCAGAGCGCGTGGTCGCCTTGAAGCCCGACCTGGTGGTCGCACACGAGCTGCTCAATAGCCGCGTCATCCCCACCTTGCGTCGGCTCAAACTGCGCGTGCTGAGCGCGAACCCGAAGGATTTTGACAAGCTCTTCGCGTTCATCTTGCAGATAGGCGAGGCGGCGGGCGTGCCCGAACGCGCCGCCAAGCTGGTGCGCCAGATGAAACAGCGCATGGCGAAGGTGGAGCAGCAGGTGGCGCGCAGGCGGGCGCGTCCGCGTGTGCTGTTTCTCATCAGCGTAGAGCCACTGTGGGCATCGGGGCGCGACACCTTCGCCGACGACCTCATCCGGCGAGCGGGGGGCATCAACGCGCTCGGCGCACAGATGCAAGGCTTCCATCCCATTAGCCTCGAGACCGCGCTGGCGAGCCGACCCGAAGTGATGATTCTGGCAGGACCGAAGCGAGCCGCCATTCTGAACGACCCCCGCTGGCGCAACACGCCGGCTGTGCAGCGCGGGAGCGTCTACGAGGTGAACCCCGACATCTACCTGCGCGAATCGCCCCGCCTCATCGATGCCCTCGAACAACTGGCACAACTGCTAAGCGAGGCAGAAACGCTCTGGACATGGGATATAATAGAGGTGTTGCCCCGTGTTGGACAGGGGGCACGAGACCCAAACGGGCAACTTTGCCCACAGCAGCTGGTGGCGTTGTCGCCATCATTGGGGTGACCGTCTGCGCTCCCTTCAGAGCGTAGCGCGAATGGCTCCTCAAACACTAAGTGAGCAGAGGAGGAAAAGGCGATGTGGAAGAGGCAGAATTTGCAGTGTGCGCTTTTGAGCGCAATCGTTGCGTTGTTAGTAGTAACTGCTGGCTGGTCACAGCAATCCTCTATTGTCTGGCTGGGTGTGCTGCTCAACGGTAGTAGGAGTTCAGCATTAGCTGTGTCGGCAGATGGCTCTGTCGTGGTGGGTTGGTGCCATCTCGCGGCGGGGAACTATCGTGCTTTTCGCTGGACAGCGAATGGTGGCATGCAAGATCTGGGCACACTGGGTGGCAGCAGCAGCTATGCTTATGGCGTTTCGTCGAATGGCTCAATTGTGGTGGGTTTAGCCTACACCCATTCAGGAGCCTATCGCGCCTTTCGCTGGGAGAACGGCACGATGCACAATCTGGGCACGCTGGGAGGTGATTACAGCGCGGCTTATGATACCTCGGCGGACGGTTCCGTCATTGTGGGCATGGCTTACGATGCGGATGGGCGGATGCGTGCCGTTCGCTGGGCGAGTGGTACGGTGCAAGATCTCGGCACGCTGGGCGGCAATTCGGGCAGGGCGAATAGTGTCTCGGCAAATGGCTTGGTCGTGGCTGGCGAGGCTACCAACAACCTTGAGTACTCTCGCGCCTTCCGCTGGCAGAACGGGGTGATGCAAAATCTCGGCACGCTTGGCGGCGCCGCCAGCTATGGTTACAGCGTTTCAGCCGATGGCACGACGGTTGTAGGTCAGTCACGCAACCATGCTGGATTTTTGATCGCCTTTCTCTGGACCCAGCCTACGGGCATGGTCGCTCTTGGCACCGTGGGGGGAACCCAGAGCGCCGCAACAGATGTCTCCGCCGATGGCTCAATTGTGGTTGGCTGGTCCTATAATAATGCGCAGATGTATCGTGCTTTCCGCTGGAGACGCAATCACCCGATAGAGGATCTGAACATTTCGTATGCTAATCTGCTCACCAATGGTTCGATACTTTGGTCTGCGAACGCCATCTCTCCTGATGGACGCTACATTGTAGGATGGGGCTACAACGCCACCGCAGCTCGTGAAGAAGCCTTCTTGCTGGACACGGGCTTTCCGTTGCGCGGTGATGTGGACCGCAACGGTTGCGTGGAAGATGCGGACCTCCTGCGCGTGCTGTTCGAGTTCGGCAGGCAAGGCTACCGCAATGAGGACCTGAACTGGGATGGCACGGTCGATGACGCCGACCTCCTGACCGTGCTGTTCAACTTTGGCAGCGGGTGCTAAAACAGGGCAACCACGCCCCTGCTTTTGCAACGATGAGCAGCTCCGCGCTGTCGCTATAGAACCCTACCCATGCGACGCGGTTCGCTTGCTTGTTTGCCGCCACGGTTAATTTTGAGGTATAATAGGTTATGGAGGAGGTACGACCGATATGAAGATTCAGAGAGCATGGTACACTTTGGTGATGGCGCTGGGAGCTGTCTCCCATTCGAGCGTTGCTCAGCCATCTATCACTTGGCTGGGAAATCCGGGTTCGCAGTATAGCCCCATTTTCCCCTTCTTTGCTAACCTTTCGGGCATCACAGAAGACGGAAGTACAGTTGTACATGTTCTGAGTGATGTTCCCGAACCGTATCTCTGGCGTAGAGGACAAGGGTGGTTGCTATATCCTGGAGGGCGAGGCTATGGCTTCGTTGACATTTCCGGGAATGGGACAACCATCGCTGGCGTATCAGCTTTTAATTGCGGCGATCCCGACTTCATATGTAACTATCCCGCCTATTATGAACAAAGCTCATGGTTTAACATCACACCTCCTTTTGATTATGGAACAGGATTCGCAACCGCTATTTCGGAATCTGGCGATGTGTTAGTCGGTGGTTTCTCGAAGAGTGTTCCGGGTGTTGGAACCGTATCACATCCTTTCCGCTGGCAACGCAATGCAGGAATCTCCTTGTTAGCGTTGCCACCAGAACAGCCTCCGCTGGTCTATGCAGTGGGTGTTTCGCCCGATGGTAGCGTCGTGGTAGGAACAGCAGCGTTTGAAGATACGGTTCCTGTGATGGCACTCAGATGGGACTCGGCGACTGGAGCAATCCAGATACTTCCTAAGCTGAATCGCGAAGGGATGGCTTGGGCTACCGATGCCTCTACGGGTGGCTCAGTAATTGTTGGAGGTTGTACCGTGACTACCAACATAGAGACCATCAAGCCAGTTCGATGGACAAGCAACACATCGCTACAAGTGCTGCCCACTGGAAGCTTACCTGCCGGCATTGCCAACTGCGTCACCAGAAATGGTGCTGTGATCACAGGCACTGTTATAGATTTTAGCAACCAATTTGGGGTTGCTGCTCGTTGGGGTGCTTGCGGGTTTGAAGACCTGAACCTTCGATACGCAAATCTTCTCTCGGCTGGCGAACGCCTGTTTACTGCTCACATCCTTTCGCGCTCAGGACGATTCGTTGGCGGCATAGGAACGCGAGATGGGCAGGACATCGAGCTCTATGTTATCGATACGGATCGATGCTGGGATCCGCCTGGGAATGTGGACACAGATTGCTGCGTGGATGATGCTGACCTGCTCCTAGTCCTCTTTGATTTTGGCAGTGAAGGTCAATACCGTCCCACAGACTTGAATTGTGACGGTATCGTTGATGATGCCGACCTGCTTATTGTTCTGTTCAACTTTGGTACGGGATGCTAATGTATCTCCCCCTTCCCCTCTTATAGGGGGGAAGGGGAATGTGTCGAATACCTTACTGTATTCTCGTTGCTATTTTGCTATCCTACTTTGAGTCGTTCAGAGATTCACGGTGGTATAGCGGGTAGAAACTGTTTTGGCGCCTCGAGCCGGGGTAGAAGCGGTTCACACCTGCTCAAATTGGAGAATAATTCGGAGGATCGGTGTGGTTGGTTTGAATCGGTTGGCGGAAGCGTCCGAGCGACTGCAGGAGCAGATTGGGCGCGTGATTATCGGGCAGCAGGAGGTGGTGCAACAGGCGCTGTGCGCGCTGCTCGCCGATGGGCATCTGCTGGTGGAGGGCGTGCCCGGCATCGCCAAAACGCTGCTGGTGCGCGTGCTGGCACAAACGCTGGGTTTGGAGTTCCGTCGCGTGCAGTTCACCCCCGACCTGATGCCCTCTGACCTCATCGGCACCACCATCTTCGACACGCGCACAGGCGAGTTCCGCGTGCGCTACGGACCTATCTTCGC
>Ga0079995_1074184_pt1 | contig 38215 bp, 42 predicted proteins | sample FaiFalFF_MnMetaG_2_FD_69198 | JGI IMG/M metagenome (GOLD analysis project Ga0079995, IMG submission 69198) | Freshwater microbial communities from Yellowstone National Park, Wyoming, USA - Fairy Falls C (FF_Mn_C) (SPADES assembly) (version 4) | ecosystem: Environmental > Aquatic > Freshwater >...
AGGTACCGGAAATCCAGTAGTAATCTTCGGACCTGAGGGTTGTGGAAAGACTGCCTTCCTGCTACAAGCAGCAGCAATGCTTAAAGAAATGAGCTACGATGTCTTCTACTTACACCCTCTGGACAAAATCTTCGAAGCAGAGATAGAGGAAGTAGACGTGAAAAGAGCGTTTCTAGACTTTGTCCAAAGAGCGTTGGCAGAGGATGCTTTGGGCAGAGTAGCATGGGCAATATTCTATTTCGTACGCGAAGTATTAAAGAGAAGAAAAAGGAAAGTGGCCGTAATAGCTGATGACGTGTTTCAAGCAATAGGACTCAATAGAGCTGCAATTTATGTCAAAGGTCTGCTGAACATGATAGAGCATCCATTCTATAACTACGAAAAAATGGTTGTGCTAGTAGCGACCAGCGAGGGCATAACGCGCTATGAAATCGGCAGGCACAGGTGGGCTTATATATTACCCATGTGGAACATGAACAAAGAGGGATTCGAGCAACTCTACCAGAAAATACCAGGCCCGAAACCATCGCTTGAAGAAGCATGGAAGCTAACAGGAGGAAATCCTTATATATTGCGTGAGCTATACAGAAAGCAGTGGAATGTGAATAGTGTAGCAATCGGTATCATCGAAGCGAAGGATTTAAGAGACTTCGTAACAACACTTAAAGAAGAGGAGCGGACATGGCTGAAAGAGGCGATAGAAGACCCTGACACGCTCTACACAAGAGAGAGGATGCCGATACTCCATAAACTAGTTGAGATGAATCTCGCAGTAAGTAGCATGTACAGCAGAATCCCGTACCTCTGGATAGATACGCCACCTCCCGAAAAGGACCTAGAGCTGGGGATAGGTAAATATGCCGCATGGCAGACGCCTCTTCACAGAGAAGCCATAAGGAGGGTCTTATGAAGATATGAAATATGCAACACTTAGGATTATTGGAGTAACCACTGAAACCTTAGGTAGAATGCAACTAATCATGTCTTATTGTTCTAAATAGAGATAACTCAAATTGATCAAAAATAAATAGAGAAATAGCACAATGTGCGGAATCTGCGGAATAATAGGAGAACCCGATAAATATCTTTTGAAATTAATGTGCAACAGCTTAATTCATCGGGGGCCTGATAGCGAAGGATATTACATCGATGATCATGTTGGCTTAGGAGTAAGAAGGTTGAGGATAATTGATCTGAAAACCGGAGACCAGCCTATTCATAATGAAGATGAAACAGTTTGGGTTGTCTTCAATGGTGAAATTTATAACTTCATTGAATTAAGAAACGAGTTAAAATCAAGACATAAATTCTATACAAATACAGATACAGAGGTATTAGTCCATTTGTGGGAAGAAGAAAAAGAGAAAATGCTAGATAAAATAACAGGAATGTTCGCTTTTGCAATATATGATTTAAATGAAAAGACTGTTTTCATAGCAAGAGACAGATTTGGAGAGAAGCCTTTGTATTATACCTTTGTTAATGGTAACTTCATATTTGCTTCTGAGCTAAGAGCAATTATCAATTGCATCGAAAATCCTGAAGTTAATCCTAATGCAATAGCGAGTTACTTAGCTTTCTTTTACAATCATTTGGAAGAAAGTTTTATTAAAAGAGTCTATAGATTAAAGCCTGCAAGCTACATTTTATATTCTTTAAAAGATAAAAAGGCTACTTTCAATTCTTATTGGGATTTGAATTTTGAGGAAAATGATGAAAAGGATTTAGATGCTGCATTAAAGATTCTTGATGCAAACTTAAAAGGTATAGTAAAGAATACTTTGATAAGCGATGTTCCCTTAGGAGTTCTGCTAAGCGGAGGTGTTGATTCAAGCGTTATAGCTAAGGTTGCTTCAGAATATTCAAGGCTTAAAACAATGCATGTTACTGGTAGTGAAGAAGAAGTTAAATTTGCTGAAGAAGTTGCGAACTTAATAAAAAGCGATCATAAAACAATATACGTAAAAACAGATTTCATGAAAGATTTTGATCAAATAACTTTAGCAATAGATGAACCTGTAGCAGATCCTTCAATTGTTCCAGCGTTTTATATATGCAGAGAAATAAAAAAGGAAGTAACGGTTGCTTTAACAGGAGAGGGAGGAGATGAAATGTTCTGGGGATATCCTTGGATAAATATAAATGATATTCTCAGCAAATGGTTTAGCTTGCCTAAGTTCATTAGGAAAATTATGATTTCTTTAGGAAGTCATTTAAATAAAAATTTAGCAGGAACATTTCAAGACTTAAAAAGATATGAAAAATATAGGTATTATTCGTTGGATAACGCAGGTAAAAGACTGCTAAGACTTTCTCATTTCAGTAAAGAGGAGTTGAAAAATATAATTGTAACTAGCTTCGAAGATCCCTTCATTGAATATGAAAAGATGTTAAGAAAAGGTGATGAGCATAAAAGCGCTGCATACGTTACCATTAAGAAAGTATTACCGAATGATTTCTTGCATAAGGATGATAGAATTAGCATGAAAAACTCATTAGAGCTAAGAGCACCATTTTTAAATCATATTTTGATGCAAAAAATATTTAGCTTTAAAAACGAAGTAAAAATAAATCATGGAATAGATAAATATTTATTAAAAATATATGCAATTAAATATTTAAAAATACCTAAACATATAATTTTAAGAAAGAAAGTTGGATTTAGCATATCTTTAAAAAAATATCACAAAGATTTTATAAATAAAATAGATGAATTAAGTTATTTAATGAAGGAATTAAATTTAAATTATAATGAAATAAAGAAATATTATGAATGTCACCCTTCTTATGAATATACAAATAGATTATTTTCAATTGCTTTACTATTGAGTTGGTATAAATTAAAATTTGCATATTAAAGTATCATTTGTCAAAATGAACTTTTCTCAATTAATTCTTTTCTTATTTCGCTTTTCATTTACTATATTATATTAATAAAAAACATCGAAATCTAAGTTATCAATAAATAGGCTGAAAAAATGCTTAATTTCTCACAAATAGGAAAGAACGCAAAAATCATTAACAGAAATAACTTGGAGAAGATAGAAATAACATTCGTCCTATCAAGTATGAGTGATTATAACCCCATAAGTTTTGGAGGATCACAGGCATATACTTTAAATATAGCAAAAAAATTATCTGAAACATTCAAAATAATTTTGATCTCTTCATTTAGGCACGAATATAAAAAAAGTATATCTGTAAATAAAAATTTACAAATAAAGCAAGTTTACTTTCCTTGTTATGATTTTAAAAAAATGAATGGAATTAATAAGCTTTTTTCTATAATTGCACCGCTACTATTTTATACAATACAAGTTTCTTTAATTATAATAATGAGTAAATCTAAAGTGATCATATTTCATGATCGGATGGAATCAATAATTCCATCAATAATAGCTAAAATTATTAAAAAGAAGGTTATTTTTTATGAAGGAAATGAGTACCCATGGAATATTTATAGAAATTATAATGTCTCATCAATCAGTTGGGGCTATAATATTTTTACAGGAAAATTAGCTTTGAAATTAGCTGATAAAATAATAGCTCAAAATGCACGAATAAAAAGAGGAATGCTACGCTACACGAAGAAAGACATAGAAATAATTCCAGTGGCTGTTGATACCGAATTCTTTAAGCCAATCTTTAAAGAAAAAGAAAATATCGTTGGCTTTTTAGGAAGATTAGAAAAAGAAAAAGGCGTCGATTTGTTACTTGAAATTGTTGACCTTGCTATGAAAAAGCATCCTGAATTAAAGTTCATGATAATCGGCGATGGCTCATATAAGAATAAATTTGCTGATAAGAAAAATGTAGTATTTCTATCTTGGGTTCCTAGAAACAAGTTACCAGATTACATAAATAAAGCTGATGTCTTCATAAGCTGCCAAGAAGGGATAGGTTTAGGAGAGAGCGAAATATTAGCATGCGGAAGACCTATAATTACACTAAATTCTTTTGTTAATAAAGAAATAATTAAACCTAATTTTAATGGGTTTTTATGCAAGCCTGAACCAGAAGATTTTCTAAATTTCATAAAAACAATTTTAAACAATGAAAAGTTATTAAGAGAGATGCAAAGAAATGCAAGATGGGCCGCTGAGGTTTTTTTTTCATCGAATTCCATAGCTGATAAATGGGCTACTTTAATTTTTACGCTTAAATAAATTTTAGTGGTTAGGTTTTGAGAGCAACGAATAAGGTTAAAAATAGCTTATAAAAATGGTAAGAAAAGCAAAACACCCGTTTTTCCATATCCCAAACTTGGAGTTTTTAAGAAAATCCCAAATTGCATTGAATAGAGTCAAACTGTTTTCATGGGAAAAAGATAGCTAAATAGTTTATTAAGATTAATGAACAATCTTAAGTTATATTTACCTAGAACTGGTTCATCCTAAGAAATTCATGAAGTAAACTTTAATTTGCTTAGAACATTAATGAAAATTAGAATTGAAAAGATTATCGAATTTGGTGTTGGTTATGGAAATTTTGCTGAAAAAGTAATTAATTTATTCAAACCATCAATTTATGTAGGAATAGATATTAATGAAGAGGTTAAGCAAAAGATTCCTAAAATAATTGAATTGTTAATATTAGATCTTAACAATGATAAAATACCATATCCTGATGAATATTTTGATTTAGGAATAGCTTGTGAGGTTATTGAACATTTAGCAAATCCAGATAATTTATTATCTGAAGCAAGTAGAGTAATAAAAAAAGGAGGATATTTTTTAATTTCTACACCAAATTTAGCCTCTTGGCTTAATAGAATTCTTTTAATGCTAGGTTTAGTACCTATTCAGTATGAAATTTCATGGAAATATAGATTGGGTGATTCGGTAATAGGATTACCACCAAGAAAATATAATGCTGCCGGGCATATAAAATTATATACATATCATGCTCTTATAGAGCATTTGAAGTTATATAATTTCATACCAGTTAAACAATCTTCAATTAAACATTCTTTACAACTTACTAAAAAATATATAAATAAACTTTATAATGCAATAAACAACATTCTTTCATTCTCACCTTCACTTTCAAATGGATTTGCTGTATTAGCTAAGAAAATATAACATATGTATCACATATATAACCTATTTCGAAACTGCAGGGATAGGAGCGTTTAAACGTGCTATAATTTGCATTAGGTATTGCATGCAAAACTTAAATGTAGTAATGTAAAATTATGTTATTAATAGAAATTATAACATAATTAGAACTATTATTAATATATTTTATATTTAATAAAATCATAATATGAAAAAATTAATTATAAAAGTCTTAGACCTAATTAATTATAAAAACCTTACATACATATTATATTCACTTATAGGAATATCTATAATTTTAACTATTTATAATTTATTTAATTTAACTGCAATCGGAATATTTTTCCTAATGAATATTTTAGCAGTAATATTAGGAATATTTTCATATATTATTATAAAACCAAACAATAAAAATAAATTAGATCCAATAATCAATTATGAAAAAATTTACATAACAATTATAATATTTTTTGTTTTATTATCATTTTCCTCATTATTAGCATATTTTAGTATAACCTATAGGTCATTATTATATTTTATATTTTTATCATTTGCTTTTTTTATTATAACTTTCCAAATATTATTTTTAGATCTTAATAAAAAAATAGCTAAAATTATTTTATTTGAAATAATTTTAATTGTTATTATTAATAAAATTTCAATTTATTTTATCAATTATGAATTAGCTCAGTGGGATACATTTTTCCATTATACTGTAATTTATAATATATTCTACGCAAACCAATTACCACCAGCTGAAACTAACTGGGGAGCCTTCGGTTTATTTCATGTTTTCAATACAATAGTTTTAAAAATATTATTCAACAAAGTAAATATAAACTATATTTATGTTGATCTTTTAATAATATTTGTTATTATTATATTTGCTTACTATATTACATATCGAATATCGAAAAGCTTTAAAGCTGGTTTATTTGCCTCAATTTTAGCTTCTATATTATTACCAGATCCTCATTTTACTCCTCATCCTTTTAGTTTTATGTTATTTTTAATCGCTATTTATTTGCTTTACAATGTTATTTTTAATCAAAAATTATCAAGAAAAATGTTCTTACTATTAATTTTACTATCTTTTTCTTCATTCCTTTACCATCCATCTTCTGGTTTATTTTTATCTATAATTTTTATAACAATGAATATTATCTTATTTTCATTAAGAAATTTAAACAAATTATTTCCTTATATTTATTTAATAGTTACAATTTCCTATTTAATTTATGTTACTGGTGTTTTCTTTGAATTCTTCATAAGAACATTAACTTTACCTACACCAAATCCTGGTTATTATGAATATTTAGCAGGAGGAAAAAGTTTTCATGAATATATTTCCTATTATATTTTCTCCCATATTTATTATCCAGTAATTATTTATTTTGCTTCTTTAGCAATTACTTATTTTATTTTAAATAAAAACCTCAAAAATTATTACTTGCCAATAATAATAACAATAACTTTTATGTTCCCATTTATCTTATTAATTACTTATAGAACATCAGAACAAATCATTGGGACATGGTTAATTATATTTATGGCTACTTTAATAGGAGGAGCTTCAATTAGCATATTATCCAATATTACAAAGAAAAGAATTTTAAGTATTTTCTTAATTTTAATAACATTAGCTTTCTTTGTTTTTATATTAAATACTGATGCTAATCCTTACTTTAATAAGTACAGTGATCCTTTTGCTGGAACACCGTTTGGGACAGATTCGATGCATAAATCAAGAGAATTTATTGAAGCTTTACCAAAGGATAAAAACGTTACAGGTGATCATTCGATTCTATCCTTTATTATATATAAATATTTATTTCTTAAAAGTGAAATTCGTAACAGTAAACCATTATACATGATAAAATTAAATGATGCCTATGATGTTATTTTTATTTTTAGCAAATATGGTATAGAGAGAAATGCTGCATATTATGATAAACACCTTATTAATAATTTTATTAATAAAATTAAAGAAGAAGAAGCAAACATCTTATTAAACTCTGATAATGTTATAATATTGCAAAAATGAAGCTTTATAATATATACTCAGTAACTAATAGATTACTATTTTTGATGAATAAACAAATCTATTCCCTATTAAACAAGCTAAATTTTTTTAATCAATACTCCATCAATCTCTTTAGTCTTTATATTAAAAAACTATACGAATAATGAATAAAATGAATCAACCTAAAGTTACAGTAATAATAGTAGCATATAATGCTGAAGGAATGAAAAATATATTTAAACAATGTTTAGATTCTTCTTTAAATTTAAAATATGACAACTATGAAGTTGTTGTAGTAAACAATGGTTCTACTGATAAAACAAGAGAAATTTTAGAAGATTATGAGAAAGACTTAAAAATAATTAATTTAAAAAAGAATTATGGACTTGCTGGTGCCCGTAATATAGCTTATAAGAATTCAAAATCTGAACTCGTTCTGCTCTTAGATTCGGATGTTATTGCTGAACAAGATTCACTTAAAGAAATGGTTAAAATTAGTATAAGTGATAATAAAATAGGCGCTTTAGGAGGAATTCAAGTTGATTATAAAAAAAGACGAGCTACTGGGCTTGGAGGGTTATGCGATATCTACGGCAATTGGATCGTTCCGAAAGATAAACTAAATGTTAATGAAGTTAAAGAATCTTATTATTCTTACATTCCTTCGGCATTCCTTCTAGTAAAAAGAAAAGTGATTGGAAATACGCTCCATCCAAAAGAATTTTTTACTTTTGTAGAGGATGTTGAACTTTGCTTTAGAATATGGAGTAGAGGATATTATGTGAAATTATATCCTACCGTTGTTTGCTCGCATGAGTTTGGAACAAGTACAAAAATTGCTTCAAAGAGAAATTTATTTTTAAATAGAATGCTTAGTCATTCTTATGCCAAAAATTCTGCCCTATTACTATCCGTAGATCGAAAATTTTTACCAAATATATATATATTAAAATTATTAGGATTGATCTTATATCTGCCTATTGTTGAAACAATTCATTTCCCAAGATATTTGTTACATAAAAGTAATTACAATTTCGCAGGTGCATACTACCCATCTTTATCAATGACTTATTTAAAATATTCGATAAAAGAATTATCCACAATAAATGACTATGGTAATTATATACCCTTATCAATAAAATTAAAAGGATCTAAAAAATTATTGTTTAACCCTTCAAAAATTATATTTGACCCATTAATAAGAGTAGATTATGAAAAAACCATAATAAATAAAGAAGATATCAATAGATCTACAAGAAAATTTATTGTAGTAAAATAACATAGTATTAAACAAACGAGAAGGTCATGAAAGTTTGTTTAACATCTTTTTAGCAATTTAACTATTCTGCTACAGCTGTGGTAAAACATTTATTCAGACTACCTCATTCACATTAACGGATCTGAAACATACTACGCTTCTGCTTATATATGCTACTATAAAAAAATGTCCATAAAAGGAATACATATTATAGTTATTAAAGCTAAACCAAAATTGAGTTTTATTCACAGTCAATTGGAATATCATTTTTTAGTATAAAATAATTGCGGATTTTTAAATCATTCTTATTAGCCAATCCATTTATTATAATAATCTCTTTATTAGGAAGTAATGAAGCTAATTCTACGTACATTTTAAAGTTTACATTTATCCCTATGTTTACTGGTAATAGAATAGAGGCTTCATATTTCTCAACATATCCTTAAGTCTTTTTTGCAATTGGATGGTTAGGGGAACGAAAGACATAATCGTATTTACCTCTATCAATAGTCTCGTAATGATCTTTCATTTCGCATGGGTAGCAATTATAAAATCATTCCTCTAAGATAAGTTAATCCATATCTGGATAATTGTCTTATTGCAAACTCATACGATAAAACGTTGTAGTCTTCATCAATAGTATATATCAAAATAATCATGAAATAATCAAACGTCTAGAACTGTAACTGAATCGCTTCACAATTTAATCTAACAAAATAACCAATAAAAATTGGCTATAAAAAAATAAAGAGGTTCAATAGCTAAAAAATAAAATTACGATAAACTTTAGTTCAAAAATAAAGCTCATGAGAATAATTAAAAGAGACTTTGTAGTTCTATCCACATATATATACATTTTGATAAAAATTTAAATACTTATAAAACATTAAAATCCTATGGCAAAAAAATACCAATTAAGAATCTTAGGAACATTATTAGCAGTAACGATACTTGCAGTAGTACAACTAGTAAGTGCAGGAAATCAGACGCTAACTTTCAGCGTTACATATGGAGGTAACCAATATGATACAGCATATGGTCTTGCATGGACATTTGGAAATCCAAGCGGTAAACTTTATGTTGTAGGTTCTTCTTCTAGCTTTAATCCGAGTGTTCAAAGAGAAGGTATTGTTGCAATGTTTGATGAAAACCTAGGAACACCTTCAACAGTTGTGAAGATGCAAGGTTTCAGTGGCTGGGGCGAATTTTATGATGTGGCTGTTCCAATAGGTATTAGCTTAAGCAATACTATTGCAGTCGTTGGATATATTCCGAATAATAATAGAGATCCTGTTGTTTATTGGCTTGATAAAAATGATCTTAGCACAACACTTGCTTATCAACTAACAGTCTTTAGTGGTTCAGCTAGAGATGAAGCAGTTGCTGTAAGTTTTGATAGTCAAGGAAATACAATCGTTGCAGGATTTACTGACTCAGGAGTTTCGCCATTAAGTGGCAGGGTGCCTTTTTTAGTTAAGTTTAATGGTTCAGGATTTCTCTTATGGTCTATAGCTTTTGAACCTTCTCCATCTATGGGATCATATGTAGGAATTCCAGGAATAAGCGGTGGACTTACAATTGATTATGATAATAATATCATAGTTGCAGGTTCAGTTGTCTTACCAGGAAAAGACCACGATGCATTTGTAGCAAAATTTGATCCTAATGGAAACATCTTATGGTACAAAACTTTTGGTGGAAGCAAAAGAGAACACGCTTATGGAGTTGCTTTAGATAATTTTGGCAATATTTATGTCTCAGGTAGTACAAATAGCTTCAGCGCGAATTATGATATTTTTGTAGCAAGATTTGATCCTAATGGAAATCTAGCATGGTTTAGAGTGTGGGACATAGATAATGTAGGAGCAAAGGATGAGGCATATTCAATAGCAGTAATTCAATATGATCATATATATATTACAGGAGTAACTTTTGCCTATGATTCTAGCGGAGATATGTTTTTTGCAAAAATTGCAGCAGATGGAACACCATTATATGTAATACGAAGCAATATGGCTGGTGAAGATAAAGGCTTCAAAGTAGCATTAAATATTCACTCAACAAACGATGTATTTTATGTAAATGTTGCAGGAATAAGCAATGCAAATCCAAGCTCTGGCTCCTTCCAAAGCGCTTCATTTACATTGGTTACATCAAGTATTACAGTAACAACGCAAACATCTTTTGATACACAAACCGGTGTTGTAACTAGAGCATCAAGCCCCGCATTGGTTACGGTAAGCGTAAACTCTCCTGATAATGTCGGTGCAAGAGCAATGGTGTTAAAGTTTGATCCTCCTTCAATACCAAATGAAAATAAAAATAGCATTCCATACGTATCTTATCTTTTGATTGCAGCAATAATAACATTAATAGCCTTATTCGGTGTATTTATCAAAAGAAAAAAATATAAATAATTTAAATTAAATTTTTTTATAAAAGTTTTTTTAACTTTCATTTATTATAATTAATTTTAATAAAATTAATTATAATAAATTCACAACCAATTTATAAAACCTATTAATCATATCATAAATTTATGAATAAAACCTATAGAAGATTTCTTACGCTTGCGCACATGTATTTGATTCAAAATATTAAATATTTAAATATAATATATAGCCATACTAAAGTAAATATGTTTCAAAATTTTTAGGAATAAATGAAAAAAAATAGAAAGATTATTATAAAGAAATATCTCATATAAAAATAAATGTTCCTGGCATGGCTGCTACATTGGATTCAATTTATGTTATTATCTGTGATTTAAAACCAAATATCATAGTAGAAACAGGAGTAGCAAATGGTGCTTCCTCATTTTATATACTGCTTGCTTTAAAAAGGAATAAAAAAGTCATCTTTACTCAATTGATTTCCCTAATTTGGATCCTACGTCAATAATACCTCAAAATAAAGAAGTTGGTTGACTAGTTCAGCAAATATTAAGATATCGCTGCACTCTTATTTTAAGAACAGTTGAAGAAAAGCTTCCTAAGCTTTTAGAAGAGCTTGGTAATATAGATATTTTCTACCATGATTCTTTACATACTTACGAACATATGATGTTTGAATATAAATTAGCTTGGGGAAAATTAAATAAAGGAGGATTACTAATTTCAGATAACATAGATTTGAATAATGCTTTTAAAGATTTTTGTAAAGAAGTTAAAGCAGCTTGGATAGATTTAGCGAATGTAGTATTTGTCTTAAAGAATTGACATGCTATCATGAATCTATTAACAAATAATCACGAAATTGATAGACAAATAAAATTGCTCGGACCGGCTATTGGAGCAGTGATTAGAGGCAACGTTAAACCTTTAGTTGGATACCTTAGGTATTTGAGATTAGAAAGTAAGCTTAAAGAAAAAGATTTTGGAATTTTAAGTCATGCGCTTTATCATGGCGGATTTAATATTGAAAGTCGATACTTAGGTTCGTTGATTTTAGGAAAACCACTCATTATTGAATTTCCTGATCAGTATAGGTTTTGTATAAACCATCTCACAGATTGTTGGCATTCAGTTTTAAGTTATGAACCTGAGACATTTAAATTCATAATGAAACAAATTAAAAATTGCAAAGTTTTTGTTGATGTTGGAGCAAATATAGGAGGCTATTCTATTAGAGCTGCTAAATATTGTAAAGTATATGCAATTGAACCTTTACCAAGAAATTATAAAGTATTAAAAATTAATGAAAAATTGAATAACGTTAAAATAAATAGCTTTAACATAGCTGCAGGAAATACAAATGGTAAAATAAAATTATATTATGAACCTGGAGCTTGGGGATTGCCTTCTCTTAAACATAAACAAAAAGAATTTATAGAAGTAGAAATGAAACCTTTGGATGAAATAATAAATGAAGAAAGTATAGATTTAATTAAAATAGATGTTGAAGGAGCTGAAGATCTAGTATTAGAAGGAGCGAGGAATTGCTTGAAAAGGACAAAAATGGTAATTATTGAAGAAAGCGAAACATTACCAAAGGCTTATAGACTATTAAAAGAAGAGAGTTTCAAACTCAGAAAATTCTTAGACAATAATGCTCTTTTTATAAAATAATGTCTAAAATCCTTTTCATATCTTATGTCTCAAATCAGCATTCAGGTGTAGGAAATAGAGTTTATTATTTAACTCGTGAACTTGCGAAAAAAGGTCATGAAGTACACATAATAACTAAGCAAGGAGAATATGTAAGCAACGAAGTCGATGCTTATTATGTTCAAATTCCAAAACATATTTTTAAAATACCTCCTGTTCCTTTACCACAAGTTTCAATCTTTAATTTGCTAGCATATAAGAAATTTGAGGAAATAAAGCATAAGATTAAACCAGATTTAATAGATGTTCAGCATGTTCATGTTTCTCCCTTAGTTCATATGATAAAAGAAAGAGATAATTTAGCAATAACTTGTCATGGTACTGAAATCGGCTTATTCAATTTGGATAGAAGTTATTCAGGATTAGTTAATTTAATCAATTCAGAATATGAAAAGAACATATTCAAGAAAAGCAAAGCTGTAATAGCAGTTTCTGATTACGTAAAGAAAGAAATAATAAACTATTACGAGATTCAATCGAATAAAGTAATAACAATTCATAACGGAATAGATCTAAAAGAATTTAATGATATGAGAAGAATCGGTCTAAAAGATAAGCTCGGAGTCTCAAATATAATACTATTCATGGGAGGATACTCGAAAAGAAAAGGCATTCATATTTTACTAAAGGCATTAGCTGAAATTAAAGAAAAGGATTGGGTTTTAATAATTATTGGTAGCGGAGACCTAAAAAGTAAAAAAGAAATAATTAATCTTATGAATTTTTTAAATATAAAAAATAAAATAATAAATATTTCAAATATTTCAAGAGAATTATTAAAGAGCATATTATTTGAAGCAGATATATTTGTTCATCCAGCACTTTATGAACCTTTCGGTATTGCAGTTTTAGAAGCTATGGCTACAGGTAAAGCTATAATAGCTACAAGAACAGGAGGAATTCCTGAAATATTAGCTAATGCGGGTTTACTGATAAATATACGTTCAAAAGAATTAAAAAATGCTTTAGAATTGTTGATTTCTGATCTTGAATTACGTAAAAAATATTCTATGGTAGCAAAAGAAAGAGTTAAGATTTTTGATTGGACACAAATCGCTGAGAAGTACGTTAGCTATAAAATTTCGTAATATATCTTAACTCATATGAGAATACTTTTCTTAACGAGTTGGTTTGGTTTACAAGAAAAAGTATACGAGACAGGTTTTAAAAAGCTTTTAGGAGAAAGAAATGTAGATTTTAAGGTTATATGGGGGAACAAATTAACTGATTATGACGTAGTATTTATCGGAAGGGATATTCTAGAAGATAGATTCCAATATACAAAGCTAAACTTTTATCTTAAGAAATTAGCTAGTGAAATAATATTTGCAGTTACAGATATGGCTGATGACTTATTAGTTCATAGGATTATTTATGATAAAAGAATTATTGCTTACTTTAAAAGAGAAATATGGATTGATTTTTTAAATAATATAGCGTTTAGAAAATACTTAATCAATCTAATTTCGCATAAAAAATTATGTTATAACTATTTAACTTATCCTGAAATTATTAATATGATAAAGGCAAAAAAATTATTTCCTTTACTATTTTCCTATATAGAAAATAATGAGTTTAGACCTGAACCTAAAAAATATTATTTAGTCTCATTTATAGCAAATTTACCACCTACAAATAGCTTTTTCCATAAGTTCTATTATGCTTCTGATGCTTGGAAAATCAAAAGGGAAATAGCTTTGTTATGCAAAAGGTACAACCCATCTTTTGTTTACTTAGGCGTTTCTAAGGCTGGAGGAGGAATCCCATACATCCAATATCTAAAAATAATATCTAAGTCGATTAGTGCTATAGCAACAAGAACAGTAGGTTTCGATACCTTAAGATTTTGGGAAATACCCTATGCAGGTACAGCTTTAATAGCTGAAAAAACTCCTATTTTAATCCCGAATTATTTTATAGAAGGTAAACATGCTTTCTTTTTTAAAAATATAAGAGAACTAAAAGAAATCCTTGAAACTATAAAAAATGAGAAAGAAAAGTTTATAGAAATTGGAATGAAAGCTAGAGATTTCGTAATTAAATACCATAGCCCCGAAAAAAGGGCTGAGTATGTTCTAAAAATTATTAATCAACTAAATAAGATAAAAAAGTGTTAAAAATAATAGTTAATTTTATTAAATTACCTTTAAAAGATTATCTTTTTCATCTAAAATATAAATTTAAATTTAGGTATTTGTTAGGAGGATATATATAGGATATTTTTAATCCTATTCTTCTCGTTTATACTAAAATAAGTATTACCAAAATAATTCTATCTTATGACAAAGGTTTAATAGAAACAATGAATTACTTCTATGATAAAATAAAAAATATTAATTATTTTAAGTATGGTATGATGAGTCCGCTGAATTTAGAAATATTATATTTGATTATTAAAGTAATCAAGCCTAATCTCGTGGTTGAAACTGGAATTTGTTCCGGTTCATCTTCACTTTTCATCTTAGCTGCCTTAGATAGGGGAAAACTATATTCGATAGATTTACCACCACACGTATCTGAAGAACGTTTTTACCCTAAAAATTTAAAGATAGGTTGGCTAGTTCCTGCTTGTTTGAAGAAAAAGTGTCGATAATATTCGGAGATAGTAAAGTCATTTTACCTGAATTGCTAGCCAAACTTGGTTCGATAGATGTTTTCTTCCATGATTCTTTACATACTTATGAACATATGATGTTCGAGTTTAAGACAGCTTTGCCTAAAATTGATAAGGGAGGATATCTAATCTCAGATGACATACACTTGAATAATTCTTTCATAGATTTTTGTAAAGCAGTAAAATACAACCTGTTACACTTTCCGCAAATCTTGGTATAATAGCGAAATAAAATAATTTTGATGGATATCTTATGACTATAAAAATAGCATATATAACTGAAACACTTCTTTGGACCGGTTTAAAAACATATCAATTACTATCAAAATATTTATCGCCTTCATTCTCGATCAAATGCTTCTATAAGTATGACCCATCAATAAATATACCGCTTGATAGTTCTTTTATAACTTTTAAAGACATAGAAGAATTGAAAAGTAAAATAATCTCTTTTAAACCTGATCTTATCCATCTTATTAATTCTCACCTTGATCCAAAAGTGATTGCAAATTTACTGAAGCTTAAATATCCCATTATAGAGGTATTACAATTTGATGATTGGAATGAATATTCCTATGGCATCAAACATCATGTTGCAATTTCAAAATTTTTATTGTATTTTATATTTAAAAGATATAAATTATCTAAAGATTTAATAAAGAGCTTTTCAGTCATTCCTAATCCAGTAGACGTAGAGAATATAGTAACATATCTTCAAGAATATGAAAATTATAGAATGAATTCATCAAATAAGATTTTTACTATTGGTCTAGTTGGAAGGCCTGATTCAGTGAAGTATTATACACCTATCTTTGCAAAAGTGCTTAAATTATTGGATAAAAGGATAAAAAATTGGAGATTTTTGGCTATCGGTGGGATTCCTGAAAGTTTTAGAAATCTTGTCAAACCTTTGATAGATAAAGGTAAAGTTGTAGTCGTGGGTCCTAAATTTGGTTATGAATTATATAAAGCTCTAGCGTCATTAGATGTATTCACGACTTTTGCTGTTCAAGGTGAAACTTTTGGAGCAGCAATAGTAGAAGCTATGGCAGCAGGCCTTCCCATTGTAGTTAATGGTACGCCCTTCACGCCTAATGCTCAAACACTTTTAGTAGATAACGGAAGAAATGGTTTCGTTGCAAATTCTATAAAAGGATATGTCGATGCGATATTAGAGCTCTACAATAACGAAGAACTTAGAATCAAGATGGGCGAAGCAGGAAGAGAGAAAGCTGTTAAAGAATATCAACCAAAAAAAGTTATACCGATGTATGAAGATACTTACAATAAAGTTTTAAATGGAGTTGAAATACAGAATAGCATAGATTTACGAAGTATAAAAGAAGAATTTATTTATAGAAGTAAAAATACATACGATAAAGACATAAAATACTTAATTGATAGAATTTATACATATTATTTATGTAGAAAGTTCATAGCTGGAAATTCAAATATTAAGATTATTAAAGCGCTAATAAAAAAACTATTAAAATGAGATGATATAATATGTTAAAAATTAAAATAATACTTATGAATTAATAAACGAGACTTCTTTATATAATAGTTCTGATGAATAGCATGTCCAAAAATATTAAATCATTTCTTTAAAGATGATTGTTGATTGTGATTTAAGAAAAGAGAAGGAGAATAATGTATTTAATAGATCTCTAAGTTACTCCTTGATTATAGAATTTATTTAGAAAATAGAAAAGAAAAGAGATTGCTATGAATATTTTAAGTTTAAAGGCTTTAATTAAAATAATTTTATAAAATTTTCAATGTTATTTGTAAAATATAATAAATTAACAAGATATAGATTATTTCCTGTACTTGTGTTTCCATATCATCGCAATGAATTAATAAAGTTGATTTTGTCTTGTATAATTTATAATTTAGTATTGTTTATTAGAGTTATAATACGCGTTTGCTTTGGTCTAAGTATAGAACATAAATTATCCCAATTGCATCCTTTATCAATTAATCACTTCTTAAGGTTGTTTAACATAAATCATGCAATATTCAAAATTAAAGACTATAAATTTTTAGTCAGGACATGGGTTTATGATGATGAAGCTACAGTTTTCTTAGAAGGAGAAGAAGATATTTTCCCGCTAATTAATTTAAATAGAGATTCTATTGTAATAGATGTAGGGGCTTACATAGGAACATATTCCATACGTTTTTGCAAGATAGCTTATAAAGGTAAAATTGTGTCTATAGAACCATTATATGATAATTATTTAATGTTAATTTATAACGCTAAACTAAATAATTGCAAAAATTTGTATCCTGTAAATATGGGAATATGGTCAGAAGAAGGAACAAAAAGCATTTTTTATGACTCTTATGGAATGAGTGGAGCTACTTTAAACATCAATCTTATTGGTAAGCAATCTAATTTCCATAAAAGCATAACAAAAGTGACCACATTAGATAAGTTAGTAAATAGTTTTGGGTTTACCAAAATTGATTTTCTTAAAATTGATGCTGAAGGAAGCGAATATGAAATTTTAAAAGGAGCGAATAAAGTTTTGGATATTACTAAAAGTGTTCTTATTGAAACTCACGAAAAGAATAGATATAAGTGCTTAGATTATTTAAAAAACAAAGGTTTTAAAATCATAGATTTAGGAATAAGACACATAATTACAAGATACTTTTTTTGCCAAAAAAATAATTGTTAAAGTTAGAATATATGCTTAGATTATAACATTTTATTAGAGCATTAATCTCAAAATATGAAAGCTTTAACTTCTTTAATTTAAACAAGATAAATGATAAAATTAATAATAATGATCATATAAATATTATTACAATTAATAAAAAGTATTTAAATATATGATAAACGTAGCGCTTATAGGTTTAGGCTATTGGGGAATGAATTATTTGAGAGTTTTGCAGAATATTAATGGAATTAAATTAAGTTACATTTGCGATAGCAATCCTGAAGTGCTTAAGGATGTTCCAAGTTACGTAAAAACTACTTTAGATTATGAAGAAATAGCTAAAGATGATGATATTAAAGTAACTTTCTTAGTAACACCTGCTTCAACTCATTACAAAATAGCCAAGTTATTCTTGGAGCAAGGTAAACACTTACTCGTTGAGAAACCTTTGACTATGAGCACTAAAGAAGCATTTGAATTAGCAAGAATCGCTAAAGAAAATAAAGCGATACTAATGGTTGGTCACATATATTGCTTCCATCCTGCTATTCAATATTTGAGAAAATTAATTAAAAATAAAAAGCTAGGAAAAGTTTTCTATGGAATAGCAATTAGAATAGGCTTAGGACCCATAAGGCAAGATGCAAGCTGTACTTGGGATCTTGCAACCCATGATATAGCCATTTTGGATTATTTGTTCAATAATATGCCAATTTATGTTACTGCAACCGCTACTACCTTTCTGCAAAAAGAAAAAAATATTCATGACTATGCTTATATTCATTTAGAATATCCTGAAATGCAATTCGCAATAACTACAAGCTGGTATGCAGCAGAGAAAATTAGGAGCTGGTATATTGCAACTTCTAAATATTTGATAAAGTTTGATGATATGAATAAAGAATGGCCATTGGCAATTTATCAAAGCAATATTGAGAAAATTAAGCAAGAAGAATTAATAAAAAAGCAAAGTGAGATTTATAAAGGGAAATTATACATGCCAAGGATAGAAAAGGAGGAACCTTTGATGAAACAGGTTGAGCATTTCATTAACTGCGTTAGATTTAACAAAGAGCCTTTAACTAATGCTTACCAAGCTATTAGAGTCATTTCAATATTAGAAGCAGTTGAAGAATCTATAGAGAAAGGTAAAAAAGTTAAAGTGAAAAGTTATGATATTGAATAAGGAATTCGTAAAGCTTGGAAAGAACTGCAAAATCGATGATACTGCAATCGTTGGCTATATGCCTAGCAGAAAGATCAATGATTTGTTTTAGAAATTGGACATAATGTTATAATACGAGAGGAAAACGTTATTGGGAATAATGTGAAAATCGGAAATAATACAGAAGTTTTAATTTTTTTATAGAAGATGATGTAAAAATAGGTAATAATAATGTATTGGCGTTATGTCAGCAAAACATCTTTAACAATGCGAAAATTTTATATTCAGGAAAAATATATTTATAGGTAGAAACACTAAAATACTTAATGATAGTCGTAATTTATAATAATGTAAAAATAGGAAAAAATTGTTTAATTGCAGATTTAATACAAATAAAAGAGGGTCTAAGATGGATTCTGCATAAGTTAGATTTGAAGCCGTATTTCAAAGTTATAGAGACAAAAGAAGATGTTGGACATTTTAAACCATCTTCAGAGGGATTATTCATAGTTGCAAAAGAAACAGGCTCCACAAAGAATGAATTAATGCTGATTGGAGATGACACATTCGACATAGAGGCGGATAAGAGGGCTAGCGTAAAGGTTCTGCATGTCAATGGCATTATAGCATCCGATATGATCAAATCTCTAGATAACTTCGCCTAAGTTAATCACTCATGATCCGTGTTGGTCTTACGAGTATTGGCGGCGTTACGGCGGCCGTATTTATAAAATCACTAAGGCTAGTTGAAGAGGAGGCTTTTTATATCGTAGGCGTTGATGCAGATAAATACGCCTTTGGTTTAAAGTTGGTTGACAAAGGATACGTAATTCCTCTTGCTTCAGAGGGGGAAAAATATTTGAGGACCTTACTCGGCATCTGTAAGAAAGAACGACTTGATGTTCTTATACCGCTGATGGATGAGGAGATGCTTACAGTGGTCAAGGAGCGTGATCGATTCGAGGAGATTGGAACCAGAGTTGCACTATCTCCGGAGTCGGCGATCTCGATTTCTTTAGATAAATTGAAAACCTTTGAAAAGCTCGGAAGTGAAGTTTTTGCAAATACAATAGATGCCTCCAAATATGAAGATGCTACCAAGCTTAACTATCCTATCGTCCTTAAGCCAAGGTCAGGGCGAGGTAGCCGCGACACCTACATCTGCCAAGATGAGCTAGACTTCAGAGCGTTTAAAAGGAGAGTTACGGACCCAATCATTCAGGAATATTTACAAGAGCCTGAGTACACCGTTGACGTATTCTCAGACTTAAGGGCGAGGCCTCTATTTGCTGTCCCTAGGAGGAGGATCAAAGTTAAAGCGGGCGTTACATGGCAAGGAATAGTAGAGAGACAACCGGTAATCGAGAAACTATGTATGTATGCTGCAGAGAAGATCGGTATAACAGGGCCATCATGCATCCAAGTAAGGTACGATAAGAATGGAAGACCTAAAATATTCGAGGTAAATCCAAGGATTGGAGGCACCACGATCTTGTCCGTCTTTGCAGGAGCTAATATTCCCTACTTGACGGTGAAGCTTTTCCTAGATGGAACTATTGTTCTGCCGAAGAAAATCACAGAGGGAATGTTAATATCAAGGTTCTTTGATGAAGTAATCTACACTCCTAGCGATCCCGAAAGATAGAGGGGGGAAGCTTGCAGATTAAAAGGAAGCAAATTTTAGTAACTGGTGGGGCAGGTTTCATAGGTTCTCACATTGTCGAGTCGCTGGTAAACAGAGGTGCCTATGTAATAGTTTATGATAATTTTAGCTCAGGAAGCCTTAGGAACCTCAAGAGCCTCGTCGAACGAGATCGTGTGAAAATTGTGTATGGTGATATTCTCAATTATGAGAAGTTAAGCGATGCGATGCGAGGTGTGGACGTAGTTTCCCATCATGCAGCGCAACTAGAGATTTTTCGATCATTAGACGACCCAAGATTCGATCTTGAAGTGAATATAAAAGGTACCCTTAACGTCCTTCAAGCGGCTTTAGAAAATGATGTCGATAGAGTAATATATGCCTCTTCAGCGTGCGTATATGGCGAAGCGAAAAGCGTTCCTCAATCAGAGGATCATCCCAACCAACCTCAGTGGCCTTATGGAGTAAGCAAACTGGCGGCGGAGAAGTACTGTAGTATGTATTATAAATTTTACGGGTTGAAAACCGTATCACTAAGATATGGGATAGTTTACGGATCAAGAGAATGGTTTGGAAGGGTTCTGACAATATTTATTAAACGCGTATTGGAAGGAAAACCCCCAATTATCTTTGGCGATGGCCTTCAACGTAGGGACTTCATACATGTGTCTGACGTTGTTCAGCTCCATAACTTATGTATAGAGTCTGATAAGGCTGTAGGAGAGGTATATAACGCTGGAACTGGGGTGGGAACGACTATTAAAGAACTTGCAAGGATAGTAATAGAGTGCTCTGGGTTGGAAATTGAGCCAATTTATGAAGATGTTCCTGAGGGCTCCTTCTCTAAGTACTTGCCGAGGAGAAGAATCCCAAGGGAATTAAAAACTATGATCTTAGACATAGGGAAAGCCAAAAGAGAGCTAGGTTGGGTTCCAAGAACTCCTCTGAAAGTGGGTATTAAAGAGGAGATGGATTGGGCTAGAAATAATCCTGATGCTTGGGAAGTCAAGGGTGAAGTAAAGGTTTAACCACATCATCTTTTCGATATACCATGATACCACTCATATTCCTAAAAAGATAGTACGACACTATAAAGAGCGAGGTTAATGTAGCGGTCCAGCGGGTCTTAGAAAATGGCAGTTTCATATTAGGAGAGAACGTCAAAGAGTTTGAACGCGAGTTTGCTCAATACTGTGATGCAAAGTATGCTGCCGGGTGGCTTCTGGCACGGATGACTTATTCTTAAGTTTAAGTGCCTTAGGTATTAGGAGTGGAGATGAAGTGATGACAGTCTCTCATACCTTCATTTCTACAGCATACACCATTTCTTATAATCAAGCTATCCCAGTCTTCGTTGACATGGATCCTAATACTTACACCATAGACCCTTCCACTAGTGAGAAGGTCATCACAAAGAAGACTAAGGCTATTAACATGTCCACTTATATGTGCAACCAGCGGACATGGACCTTATCTTAAAGATTGCTAAGAAATATAGCTTGTACGTCATAGAGGTGCTTGTCAGGCTCATGGTGCAGATTATAGAGGGAAAAGTAGGCATCCTTGGTGATGTTGTATGTTTTAGTTTTTATCCGTCCAAGAACTTAGGTGCGTATGGGGATACTCATTACTAACGATGAAAAGATCACTGAAAGCATTTGTGCACTAAGGAATTATGATCAACGAGTAACATATCATCATTATTTTCATTCATTTTATCCGTAAGTATATTTTTAGAGCATGCACGTGGTTGATACGACCAAGACTACGAATACTACTCTTATTTAACGTATAGAAATATACGAATGAGACTATGGCTTCTTTAGAGTTTAACAGTAATTTGGCCTCTTATCAATGCTAACCGAAAATACAAAAGTAGCCAAATAGAGCTTGGTTCTATCATCCTATAGCTTGTTTCCTACTGACAGGCATATGCATTTTATGCACTAAGGTGCATAAAATGCATAATTCAAAAATTGGTTCTAAAACTAGAATTATGAATTGTGCACATATAACTGGAAATTCGTTAATAGGTAGCAATGTCTTTATTTCTGCGGGTGTTGTAACTGTGAATGATAATCTATTTACAATAAAAGAACAAGAATTTAAAGGTCCATAATCAAAGATCATGTTAAAGTGGGTGCAAATGCTGTAATATTACCAGGCATCACAATTGGAGAATATTCAATAGTGGGCGCGGGGGCGTGGCAACAAAAGATATTCCTCCTAAAAGCGTGGTATATGGTGTGTCTGCTAAAGTTGTAGAAACCTTAGAATGTTGGCTAAAACGTCATGGTATTTCAATAATAAATGAAAATTGATAAAACTTTTCATCGGAGCATATTCAGTCGTAACTAAGAATATTCCTAGCAATAGCGTAGCTTACGGAGTTCCTGCCAGGATTATCAAAGAAAACTAATAACATAGATTATAACGAAACCTAACATAAATACTATGTAAAGTTATCTAGTAAATTACTTATTATAAATATTTGTAAAATTATAAAATGAAATCATGAAAATAATCTATATGTATTACGGTTGGGGATATACTGGATATAGAAAAGGTCATCAACGGTTTGATATTATAATTTCAGAGCTAAGAAAAGCTGGCCACAAGGTCCATATTATAGGTCTAAAAAGAGGATGGAATAGCAAAAAACAAAAAATATTCGGATTTTTTGAACAAACCGACGAGTTTATTAATATTATTGAGCCCCAATGGGCATCGATAATTGATGTACTGATGGGTCGCATTGGTAGTTTTTTTGAAGCTATCATGTTTCTAATTTTATATTTTAAAATAAAACCTAATGTGGTAATTATTCAAGATGAACCTATTGGTTTTGCTTTTTGGTTTACAATATTTTCAAAAATATTTAAAATTAAAACATTTGCAGATTATCAAGATTTAATTGTAAGATTGGTTTCTTATCCTAATAAAAAAGGGATTCTATATAAGTTAGGTATATTAATTAACGAGATAATAGTTCCAAAAAATGTAAAAGGCTTAATAGTTATAAGTGAATATGGGAAAAAATATTTTAGCACTGTAGCAAGAAAAATCTTCGTTATACGAGAACTTGTAGATCCAGAAATCTATAATAATGTATCAGAAGAAGTTAAAATTCAAGTCATTTCAAAATTTAATATAAATTTAAAGAAATACAAAATATTATGGGTAGGTTTTATTCATCCAAGATACTTAAAATCTTTAGTTATGCTATTTAAAGCTGTAAATAGTTTGCCATACAAAACAAAAATACAAATAATAATTGTGGGGGGTGGTAAAGAGCTTTTATATCTAATGAAGCTTAGCAAAACATTATCGCTTGATGTAGTCTATATAGGTTACTTACCTAGCCTCAGTCAATCATTGATAGCCTTGTATAAAGTATCAGATATAGGATTTATGGGTGGTGTAAATGAGATATTCATGCATTTCATTATAGGAACCAAACTAAGTGAATATTTAGCAAGTGGTCTTCCTGTAATAGCTCCTTCTCTACATGGAATTAAGGAAGTAGTCAAAGATATACGCATTTTATACGATCCCGATGACATAAATAGCCTTAAGGAAAAATTAACATTTATATTGAATACAGACTTGAAAGAAATGAGCCAGAAATCAAAGGAAATTGCTCAAAAATTATTGTCTCCTATGGCTTTTCGAAATGTTTTAAATGATTTTATTAATTTTCTAAAAATGTAAATGAAAAAATCGTAAAATTAAAAGTAGTTTTTTATCTCTCTTGTTTAGAAAATGCTTGGATCTTCAACAGCTTCATACTTCGATTAAAAATAGTTTCAATATTTAGAGAAATTTGAAAGTATCTCTTTATGATAAAGCATTAAAAATACTCATAATTTGGCTGAAATTACCAAATTAAATATATTATTGGTGAATATATGCATGATAAAAATTGATGAAGAATGGTCGAAAATAAAATTCTCAAAGAGTTTGAATAAGCATCAAAATTAGCAAATATTTAATAATCAGTGTAAAGCGTGGATCCAAAACAAATTTTAGATTTTCTTAAAGAGTGAGGTTTGTAATGTTAAATACTTATATAATTTCAGTAAACTATGACTATTCTACATATTTTTTGCTATAATATAAGACAACTAATATCTAATTAATTAAAAATGATTAAGGTATGTCTAGAAGGGCCTCCTCACGAGTGGAAGCACGGATTAGCAACTGTAAAAAAATTAAGGCTTAAATATAAACCGCCTGAAACAATTTATCTAACAAATGTAAACAAATTAAGCTATAATTTTATATGGTTATATAGCAGACCAAGCAGGTTAATTTTAGATAATCTATCTAACGGTTTATCTTATGCATTTTTCGTAGGTAAAGGAGGAAGAGGTCTTTTTTTACAAAATATCGATTTAGCACATATAATAACATATACTGGAGGTCAATTGATCAGTTTCAATAAACCTACAATTTATGAAATAGATCCATCTCCGATTGATTATCTATATTATTATCATAATGTCCCTCTTGAGAAATTGAAATATTTATTTAAATATTTAGTAGATTTCTTTAAAGATGAACAAAGAATTTTTCTTGCATGGCAAAAGAGCAGTGTGAACTTATTACTTAAGCTAGACTTTCCTCATAAAATAGAATTTATTCCACCTCCTTTTCCCATCGTAAGAAAGAATAAAGAAGAAGAACGAAAGGAATTCAGAATACTTTTTGTCGGTTATAACTTTATAGACAAAGGGGGCTTAATGGCAGTAAAAACATTTAAAAAAGTCAGAGAAAGGGTTAAATCTGTTAAATTAATAATAGTTTCTAAAAGAATCCCTCCTGAAATAAATTGCGAAGGTATTGAATTTCTAGGCCCTTTGGAAAATAAGATCCTTAGAGAAAAAGTTATGCCCAGTTGCGATATATCTCTGATACCTTATTTACGTAACAAACCTGGAGTAGTTTCGTTATTGGAATCTATGGCCGCTGGTTTGCCTGTAATAGCTACTTACACTCCATTATTTTTAGATTTTATAATAGATGGAAAAACTGGTTACCTAGTTAAAGAATATAATGAAGAAGTATTTTCAAGAATAATTATCGATTTAATCGAAAATAAAGATCTATTACATTATATGCGAGAAAATTGTATAAAATATATTAGAGATAATTATGATCCTTTAATGGTCTCCCAGAAACTTTATGCGCTATATAGAAAATTATGCTAAAAGATAAAATCTTAATGCCAATTTATTCATCCTTAAAAGGAAGGATTAATTTTGTTTTAGAAATTGAAAACATAGCTAGAACATTCGAGAATTTTAGTGATGCAGTTTTATATTTCACTGGCATCAAAGATAAAGCAAAATTGAAATTTAGGAGCGGTTTAATAATAGATGTCAATAAAGAAACAAAACAGTTAGCTTTCGTTTTATACGAGCTATATAAAAGTGTTCCTTTAAAGAATGCAAAAGAGAATTGCGAATATTGTTGGCGTGTTGATTGGCAGAACAAAATTTTAATTTTACCAAACGGATTGCGCTTTTATTTATACTCAGTGGATCCGTTAATTTTCTCTGAAACTTTTATTCATGATATTCATTTCGTAGGTTTTGATTTGAAAGATAAAGTAATTGTTGACATTGGGGCTTTTGTTGGAGATACAGCGTTATATTATGCAAACTTTGGAGCAATTGTTTATGCTTATGAGCCGCACCCGGTCAATTTTTATTGGTTGAAGAAAAACATTGAATTAAATCCCCACTTAAAAGATAGAATAAAAATATTTAATGAAGCAGTAGGTAAAGATGAAGAAATCGAAATACCAGTAGTAGAAAACATTGATAGAACATTCAGCATTTATGGACAAGTTAAAAGAAAAACATTAAAGATTAAAAGTGTAAGTCTTAGAAGGATTCTACAAGAAAACAATTTGGATAAACCCTACTTGCTAAAAGCTGATTGTAAGGGTTGCGAAGATTACATTATCGAAGATGATGCAATTTCAAAATTTGAAAAAGTGAAAATTGAATATACAGATTTCAATAGACCAAAAGTAGACTATATAATAAACAAACTAAAAAGTAAAGGCTACAGTAAGTTTAGAGTATATAAACACAACTGGCTTATCTATCATTTATCAAATCATGGAATAATATACGCAGAGAAATAAAAATTTGAGTTGGTTTTTAATTAACTTTCTGTTTTAATAATATCTATTCATGAAAAGAATTATTTGTGAGACAGGCTTGTTTTATTATTTGAGTCTATAGGTAAGCGTTTGAAATGTAAATTATACTTTTGTCCACATTCATTCATTTAAGGCGTTAATTGAAACGGAAAATTACAATAAGGTTTCTTTGATTGAGTTTTTTGGGCTAAGTTCATATAAGTGATACTGAAAGAAGTTAGTAGTCAATATAACATTTCAATATATACTAAATTAAGAAATAAATGACAACTTCTCTGATTAGCATATTATCAAATAATAGATTTTACGCCAAATTGCCTGTTTGGATAAAAGGATTTCTACAAATTATCTTAGTTTTACAAGAAATCATTCATATAAAAGTAAACTTAAGAAAATCAAAGACGCTTGATGATATTTTAAAAATTGCATTTAATTCAAGCTTTATAAGGCCTATACAGATAAGAGAAGAGATAAAGAATTTATTATTAATTCTAGAAAAAGTTAAACCCAAAGTAATTTTAGAAATCGGAACAGCAGTAGGCGGCACATTATTCTTGTTTTCGAATATTGCAGATGAAGAAGCTACATTAATTTCAGTTGATCTGTATCAAACTACTTAAAAAAGAATTTTATTCAGATATATTAAAAAAGAAAAGCAGAAAATATTTTTAATTCAAGGAGATTCGCATAATATCGAAACGTTAAAAAAATTGAAGGGGTTCTTAAAGGTAGAAAAGTAGATTTTCTTTTTATAGATGGTGATCATAGCTATGAAGGAGTTAAGAAGGATTTTGAAATGTATTCTCCTTTGGTAAGAAAAGGCGGAATAATAGCTTTTCATGATATAATTCCTGATTATTATACAAGATATGGAATTAAGACAAGTTCATGGGCAGGTGAGGTTTATAAATTTTGGAATGAAATTAAAGAAAAGTATGAACATTTGGAAATAGTTAAAGATAGAAATCAAGATGGTTATGGTATAGGTGTCCTTTTTATTAAATAATTAAAGCTAAAAATTAGAGATAGTTAATTTTTCAACATTAATCTTAATATAATGTTATATTATATTAAGAATAAAGACAGGTGGTTTACATGTGTCGTATGGAAGTTACTGCGTTTTTTATAGATAACATTAAAATTGAGGAATTTAAAGGAAAAAGAGTACTTGAGGTTGGGAGTAAGTATGTTAATGGTAACGTGAGACCGTTGATTGAGCGTTTTTGTTATCCTAAGGAGTATGTGGTATTGATATTGAAGCTGGGAAGTTTGTTGATGTGATCTTGCCCGCTGAAAAGTTAGTTGAATATTTTGGTCCAGAATCTTTTGATGTTTTAATCAGTACAGAGACGTTAGAGCATGTTCAAAATTGGAGGTTAGTGATAAATAACATGAAAAGTGTTTTAAAGCGCGGCGGATATATATATCACAACTCGTTCATATGGTTTCCCATATCATGCATATCCTTATGATTTTTGGGGATATGAGATTGAGGATATGAAGAAAATTTTTAGCGATTTTGAAATTATTAAGTTAATTAAGGATCATGAAGCTCCTGGGATCTTCTTAAAGGCTAAGAAAACATCAAACGCATTAATAGACTTATCAAACATAGCTCTATATTCAATGATATTAGGTAAAAGAACAACTTTAATACCCAAATTATCAGATATGCCTTTACAAAGAAGACTAACACTCAAACTTTTAATCTTAATGGACAAACTAAAAGGAGTACGTAGTTTGTTATTTTATCGTCCTTTAAAATAAAATAGATGTTAATTTTACGTAATTAAAATAATTAAAAAATTAAATGTACACTTATCTCAGCATTTCAATTATTTACAGATTTTATGCAAAATCGCCGGTTTGGGTAAAAAGATTTACAGTAATCTAAAATATATCATATAGTTATTGCATGATAATTACAAAATTTAAAGAAATTATTTGGAATATATTAAAGATTTAAAGAAATATATTAATTCGAGATATTTGCCTTATTCGCATGAAGAAATTGAATTAAAACTATTTTATTAATTTTAAAAAAATAATGGCTTTAACTTCTTTTTATAAGATTCTTCCTAATTTAATTACCTATATACCAATTGTTATTATACCAACCCCTTATGGAATATTGTTAATCCCGCCAATAAGTCCTAGAACTCAAATGTTAGGAATATACGAAACACCTGCTTCAAAGATTTTAGAAAAGGAGTTAAAAGATGTAAGGTTATTTATTGATGTAGGTGCGCATGTAGGTTACTATACTTTACTTGCTTCTAAAATAGCTAAAGAAATCATATCCATTGAGCCTAATCCTTTCAACTATAAACTATTGAAATTTAATCTTAGAATAAATAAAATTAATAATGTATATGCTTTAAACATTGCAGCTTCAAACTATAATGGAGAATCTGGAATATTTATTCCTAAATCAAAAGGTAAAATAGCAACAGATGAAAGTAGGCTTGATAATAATATAAGTAAAATAAAAATAAAAGTTGTTAAATTAGATGATTTATTGCTAAAAATTGGAAAAAATCCAGATGTAATAAAAATAGATGTAGAGGGCTCCGAGATACAAGTACTTGAAGGTTTGCAAGAAACTTTAAGAAAAGGTGTCAAGTGCTTAATGATCGAAGTCCATTCAGAAGAAAATAAGGCTGAAGCTATCAGCTTCATTAAAAGTCTAGGATATAAAATCACTCAAGTTAGCAAATTTCTGATTTGTAAACATTAAAGTTATTTTAGAATATCTAAGAAAAAAATTGATAATTTACTAGCTTAGTTCCTTCCAATTTTATTTAAATAATGAAGATTTAAATCTCAGAAATTAAAGAAAAATATGAACATTTGGAAATAGTTAAAGATAAAAATCAAGATGCATTTGGTCAGAAATCATTCTTTTAAATAATTAACATTGTGTAGTAATTTGCAGTAAAAAATAGTGCACTTTTTACCTTACGATTTAAATTTTCCCGAGTAATATTACAGTCCCATAAAATTTGTAGCTTAAAAACCACGCTATGCTCTCTCTGTTTAAAATCATCACTCATTAATAGTATTATGCTAAGCCTCTTTTAAACTATTTTTCGCGTATTCACTTACATATTATTTTTGTTTGTATTTTTATATATTTTAATTAGAGGGGATCTAAGTGCAGTCGCTTGGTGAAAAAGTGCTAGAGGGGATAGGAGCTGACAAGAAGCTGAAGATGAGGCTTGCAGAGCTGATAATATCTGAGCCGGATGTGAGGCTTTTTATTATAAATTCACTTTTTCCAAATGTAGCAACAAAGGAAGACGTAAAGGAACTTAGAAGCGAAATGACACAGTTAAGGAGAGAGATAGCACAATTAAGAGATGAGATGCATAGCAACTTTAAGTGGACTATAGGAGTCGTGTTGACGATATGGGGAGCAACCGTGATCCCAATTCTTCTTAGACTTATAGGAGCAATATGAGTAAATTACTGAGAACAGCTTATCAATTTTCCTTTGATTTTGTGCAAGCTTAGCATTATCTCTTACATTTAATAATAGAAAACAGGGATAAACTAATTGTCAGAAAAAGAATGCATCGAAAAATCATTTAACACGGAGAAGCCTGCGTATGTTTAAATGTTTTAAAGTATAATTTACTAAAACATATCTTAAAGTTAAACCATCAACTGCTATAAGAAAAATGAAGATATCAGGCAAATGACTATGTTCGGTGAAGACGAAATAATCCTAGTTTCCATAAAGCCCAATTTATTAACTTAATATTTAATAGATTTGAACAGAATACCCTCATCTATGTTATTCGGCAATTTAGATTGCAAAAAGAGGAGAAATTGAGATTCTTGTAAATGAGAAAAATTTTATTTAGGTTTATATGTTCATAGGTCATGCTGGAATGTGAGAATTTCAGAGAAGGTAATCAAGCATATTTTTAAGAGGCATATGGATTGGATAAAGATATTGGGCCCGAGTTCAGAAGCGGAAGTAAAAAACTTTCTAGTTCAGGTATTGTCTAGACCAGATGAAAGTTCATGAAAATAAAGTTAGAAGCAATTTTAAATACTTTCCGCGAAGACTTAACAATAAGTTTTGTGCATATAGTTAATGAAGTTAAACCTATACCTTATAAATTTAGAAAAATTCTAGTATAGGATTAGGTGATGGATTCGGGGTGATTGGAAATAGGGGTAGAATCTTTACTTGAAATAGATCTTGAGAAGTTATTATTGAGTATTGAGAGAAGATGCGGTATAAAGCTACCAAGGAAGGTTATTGAGACGTATTTGAACGTGGAGCATGATATGCTGTTCATAAGATTTAAAGAGCCTAGCAATACTGAAGTTGGAGAACCATTAGAACTGAAAGCTATTGCGACTCTATTCGCTGAGGAGGAAACAAATGAAATCACAGCACTTGAAATAATTGGAATAAGCGAACTGTTGAAGGAGTTTAAATCCGATCTTAAGAGAAGCTAATGAAATGCTTTGAAGGAAGTCTTATCCTTAGCTAAATGTTTTTATGTTCTCAATTAGATGTCTTAATTTTCTAAATGAAACAGTTATTATAATAAATAATTTCATTTGCTTCTACTATTTTTATAGGCCACTTTTAAAGATAATATTTCATATTTGTCCTAGTAAATAAAAGATTAAATTTAAATAATATTAAGCCTGAGGAATTTAATGTAGTTAAAGTGATCTTAAATGAGCTCAGATTGGTGGAGTAAAAGAAAAGAAATTTTAGCGCATGCAAAAGATTATGTCAGGGAAATAAAAGAGATATGCGTAAAGGAGATTGATAAGAATTGCAGAGTAATTCTTTTTGGATCAATTGCTAGAGGTAATCACAGAATAGACAGCGATATTGATGTTCTAATAATTACCGAACTTGCAAACGATATATGGAAAAGAGCAGAAATTGCAGTAAAAATTCACGGAAGGTTAGGCTTTAGCGACCCGTTAGAGCTTCATATAATCACTCCAAAAATTTATGAGGAATGGTACAAGAGATTTATAGACATTTATGAGGAATTCTAAGATCAATGAGAACACAAGAAGAAGTTGGTATGGGAAAAATTCTGAGGTGAGCTACTCCGCCCTAAAGGGCGAGGTTTTTATTCTTTATAAAGATAAGAATAGTTACAGTTCTTGCGAGTAAGACATAAAAATCAGAAATATATACTTGGGTTACCCCAATTAAACTTGGGGTGGGGTAAGTTTTGCTATTTGATGTAAGACCTAAGGAAAGAAGAAGTGACCTATACGATTTTGAGAAAGAACTTGAAGAACTCAAAAAGGGTTTAGAAAAAACTCCTATTACCCTCTTGACTGGAGTGAGAAGGACGGGTAAGACTTCGCTCCTTAAAGTTGCCTTGAACGAATCTGGATATCCATATGTATACCTAGATACTAGACTTTCCTTAAATCCAACCTATAGGGACTTTGTTAATATCGTAAAGGCTTCCCTAGAAGATTTCATTACGAGAAACACTACCCTACGCAGGAAGATTGTGGAAAAGCTTCGCAGGATCAGCGGTGTATCGATCTCTCTATCACCGCTATCGGTAGATATTTCCTGGAGAGGTGATAAGAAATTCGAGCTTGCAGAAGTGTTCATCGCCCTTAACAAGATCGGCTCCGACTTCGGAAAACCCATTATTATCGCCTTTGATGAGGCACAGGAGCTCAGGAAAATAACTTGGATAAACTTTCTAAGAATTTTCGCCTACATTTATGACAACTTAGAGCATGTTAGATTAGTGTTGACAGGTTCCGAGATAGGTCTTCTATTTAAATTCATAGGCGTTGATGTTGCAGAGTCTCCTCTGTATGGTAGATATATGCACACAGTATCCACGAGGAGGCTTAGTTTCGAAGAATCCGTTGACTTTCTCGAAAAGGGATTTAGAGAAGTAGGAGTTTCGATTTCTAGACAAATCATTGAGAACGCTACCAGAGCATTTGGTGGCATTATAGGCTGGCTAACGCTTTTCGGCTACAACTGCTACATAAACACTAATATATGCTCCGAGAACATTGACAAAATCATTAAAATAGCAGTCGATGTTGCAAAACAAGAAATCGAGAACTTTTTAAAGAGCAGGAGAAGCGAGAGATACCGAATCCTCCTAAAGTTGCTAACAACTGAGAGGAGCTGGAGTGAAATAAAAGGTAGGCTCGAGGACATGGAGAGTAGAACAATGAATGACAAAACGCTTAGCGAACTGTTAACCACACTACTAGATCTCTCAATTATTGAGAAAATAAATAACAGGTATGTAATAGCAGATCCCATAACTAGAAATGCTGTAAAAGAATTATTAGGCTAAAGCAACAATATTCATGACGAAGAAACTATAAACATAAAACATATTTACCTAACTTCCTCCTTCAAGCTTTCATAAACTATTTTTTCAAAAAAATGATAGAGTAGAAGATTGCAGGAGATCAATAAATTAGAGTATAAACTTTATTCTTGAATTCATGCCAATCTTCTAGTAATTCTTCTACCTCCACACAGTCAATGAATTTTAACAGATTGGATGTCTTAGGACGCATTTAATTTATCACCACTTAATAATTAAATTACCATTATATAAGCTTTAATTAGAAGAAAACTTTCGTGCAACATTCAGACTCCTTACCTAATATCATTAAAGTCTCCTTTATAATTCTGGATCAATAGGATTCTTAATTATTGCGTGATAGTAGTGTTAGAAAAAAATAATAAGAACTTCACCCACTGAAAATTGGTTAAAACATTTTTAAGTTTTATAAGATGCTTTCCACTAATAATAAATGGAAGATTTGATTGTACTACCAAAAAAGATCGAGAAGAGAATTAAGGAAGAATCCGAGAAAACTGGGGTCTCTGAAGAAGAGATAATACTAGAGGCTCTGTCAAAAGCTCTTAATGAACCCCTTGATCCTGAAACAAAAGTTGAAATCCATTTAAAACTATCAGAGAAATACATGAAAGACGCAGAAGAATTCCTAACTAAAAAAGACTACATCCAAGCATCCGAAAAAGCTTGGAGCGTTGCAACTCAGATCGTCAAAGCTCTAGCTGCAAAAGAAGGAAAAGAGCTTAGGAGTCATGCTAGCCTTTGGCAGTTTGTTGATGAAATTGCTGAGAAGCTTCAAGACGTTGAAATTAGACGCTTATGGAGTAGAGCTAACTCGCTTCATCAAAACTTCTACGAGAATTGGATGCCTCCAAGAGATGTCATATATGCTATAGAGGATGTTAAGAAGTTTGTTGAAAGAATAAGGAAGCTTCTTTAATGAATACAAGTAACCTATTTGTGTCTATTAATTGGTAGGAAAATTACGAATAAATCGTTGTGAAAATAAAAATGAAAAAATTGTAAACCTAAATATATAGTGGTATTAATTATATAACTTATGGTGAAACTAAGACTTAAAGTAGGGCCGAAGGGACAGATAATCATACCGAAGATCTTGCGTGAGAAATACGGGATCAGGGAGAATGACTATGTTTTTATTGAGATCAGGGATGATGAACTTGTTATAACTAGAGCTCCAAGCATTGATGAAACTCTGGAGTGGATAAGGCTCAGGAGAAAGAGATTGAAGGCAAGACAAGCTTCCCTTGGAGAACTATCTGATGTTGATCTGGAGGAGGAGTTTGATGAAAATATTTGTTGATCTAGTCTTCTCATTTATCTAAACTTTCCAATATCTGAAAATAAGGCATAGCTCATTTATTCGTTCTAGAAAAGTCTTCTAAGTAAGTATGAGATCTTCGCCAACCTCTTTGTGCAATTCCAGCCTCTCTAGGTTTAAATTAAATAGGAGGCTAAGTTTAATTAGTTTTAGTGAAGAAAATGAGGATTTATAGAGCGTTGAAGATAAGGAGTTCAAAAGGCGAGATAACTGTGAAGGCGCTCTTTGATACAGAAGCATCTTTCACCGTTATAAAAAAGAATGTCGCTGAGAAAATTGGACATATTCTTCCAACAGATGTGAAAGAAGTTACTTTGGCTGATGGGAAGAGCAAGCTGAAGGTACTCGGTTACATTCCAATTTCAACGGTACTTGAAGGTTCACCCATAGACGATATAGCTTACGTAATTGAAGAATTAGCTGAGGAACTCATTATAGGAATTAAAGTTATGGAGTTTTACGATATTAAGCTCGATCCTTCAACGAACAAAATGATTGTAGGAAAGAATTATAGTTCCTTTGAGCTTTACACCTATAATTAGCTAGCTTGCGTTTAAAAAAATTAAAGAAAATACTGAGAATTTTAGAAAAAGTTTTCCTCACAGTCTTCTTATTAAGTTCGTTAGTAAGAATGATTATAATAATTGACAATTAATGAGTTAAATATAAAAATTTTAAATGAGTTCATATTTTTGTTGAGGGTTTGTGATTTTTAATCCACAAACTTTTTTAAAAAGTTTGCAGGTATCTATGTTATAAATTTGCAGAGGATTGAAAGAAAAATTGTTTCTTAAAGAAAGAAAATGGAAGAGAAATTCAGAGGAGGATAGTAGAGTATAACCTAATGTGAATAATTTGAAACAGTTTCTTGTATATCTAATATTTTTGTTATTTAAGAATAAAAAGAAGAATTGATTAATGAAATAAGATAATAACGATACTAAAAAATTGCAGACAGCCCTACATTAAGAAGTTCATATGGACTCATAAGTTTCTTAAAAACATAATCTACCTAACAATTTTGGGCGCCTCATGATTTTAAATTCTTCACATAAGTTTAGCTTAAGCTCTAAGTCATTTAATATTTGGCTTAGAAATTTATTAGTAAATTAAGTTTATATAAAAGTAAAGCGTAGTTATATGTTAGCGTATGCTACAACTATGGTTTCAAGAGCTTCAGACTGGTTTAGGCAAGCTCTAAGAGATCTTGAACACGCTATAAGATCTCTTGAGCAGAGCGATTACGAATGGGCCTGTTTTGCTGCACATCAAGCATCAGAGAAGGCTGTTAAGGCTCTTTATCAGAAACTTGGACTTGAAGTATGGGGTCATTCTGTATCGAAATTGCTTGAAGGTCTTCCAAACGAATATAAGCCTCCTCCAGAACTAATTGAAATAGCCAAGGAACTTGATAAGCATTATATATCCTCAAGATATCCTAATTTTTATCCTGAGGGTTCTCCCATGGATTATTATACAGAGTCGGAAGCTAAGAGGACTATTGAATATGCACGAAAAATCATCGAATTTTGCAAGTCTAAAGGTCTTTAAATTAGATTACGAGCTTGTTCTTAGAGAGCTTAAAGAGTATGCTGAGAAGGCCTTAGAGAAAGGTGCTCTCGTAGTTTTCTTAATAGGTTCGCTGGCAAGAGGAGACTATACTGCTTTCTCAGACGCTGATGTAGTTATAATAGTACGCGATGATTATCCAAAGAAGCTACCTGATCGAATTTCAGATTTCATAGATCCTAAATTACCTGTAGATGTTGAGCCAAGGGTTTACACATTAAGCGAGTTCTCAAAAATGGCTCAGAATAAGGAAAGAATAATTAAAGAAATAGAGAAATACGGCATAGTGTTAGCAGGAGACGTTAGTTTTGTAAAAGGTATTTTGCAGTTGCATTCCTAACAGTCTAATAACTTTCATAGGATAATGTATAGGAATAGGATAAAGTTAAATAATTCTTGCAAGCAATTGAACATTGATAGAGTAGTATGGAATTTATTTACATAAAAATTCGAGTATATATGTTTAAATCTATAGAAGAGATTTATTAGTTAATAGCAATGTCCGATATCCTGAGGTTACTAAAGGAAATACGAGACGAACTCAGAGAGATAAAGCTGTTGTATAAAGTAGTTTTACTCAAAAAAATTCTTACCCTCGAATTCCTTTTTCAATCATTTATAGCTTAAGGTGTTATGTTCCTATATCATCAGCATTTCTGTGGGCTTTAATCTCTTAGATACAGGATCTACTTGATAACCTAGAGATTCTAAAGCTGTAGCTCCAAGAACTGGCGTGTCTTCTGGCTCTCCGAACACTATTGGAACGATGGCCCGCCTCTTCCCATACTTTACAACCGCCCCGCTAACATCACGCTCAACGATTCTACCACCATAGACTCTAAGCTTCTGCCTAACAATAGGCTTAAACCCTAGTCTCTCAAGAATGGGGCGTGGTATTGAAGTAAATAGTGCTTCACTATCCACTAAAACCTCTACATCCTCCCATTTGGTTAGATCTATACTATATGGAGCTTGTTGAGAAGCTTATACCCGTAGAAGAGCCTTTAGAAGATGAGAAAAAGGCCATTGAAGTCAGCGATGAAGTTGTAAGCGAAGATGAAATGATGAAGACCTTAAAGACAGATACTTCCGACTAATCTCCCTTTACCATTCATTTTTTATTTTTCAATTAAAGTAAAAATCGAGAGAAAACGATTCAACATCTTTCATACCTAGATAATTAAGAAGTAAACAACAGAAACAGCTGATTTATCTACAGTAAATCCTTAATAAATTGATTAATGGTATACAATAAGATTAAGTTCTTATTTACACCTGAATTAGAAATTGAATTCACTGATAGAGAAAAAGCTTTAAAACAAGTGGAAGAGCTTGCTGCTAAAGGTACTAGATATCCAATTGTTGTTTTTGGTCCTGAAGGTTGTGGTAAAAGTGCATGGCTTAGGCAGGTAGTTGAGGTTTTAAGAGAAGCTGGCTACGATACAATTTACATTGACCCACTTCACAGAACGTTTATTGCATATAGTGATGCCAAGGATATTATAAAGAAATTGGAGGATGCTTCAGCTGAAGTTATCGGTGTAGCTGAAGTTAAACTTGCTACAATGGCAATAGATACTGTTAAGGAGCTTATTAGTGTATGGAAGAAGGAAAAAGTAGCTGTTCTTGTTGATGAGGTTTTTCAGGCTATAGGATTAGATAAAGCTGAGATATACGTTAAAAGTCTACTAAACTTAATCGAATATCCGCCAAGAAGTTATGAGAGGATGGTTGTAATAGTAGCGACTAATGAGGGTGTAACTAGAAGGAAGATTGGAAGACATAGATGGGCTTCGCTGAGACCAATGTGGAATATCTCTAGAAAGGGGTTTGAGGAATTATATGAGAAGATACCAAGTCCTAAGCCAGAATTTGAAGATATTTGGAAATTGACTGGCGGAAATCCTGATGCTCTTTCTAAACTCTACCAAGCTGAATGGAATGTTAATAGAGTTATCGCTGAGCTTATAAATAGTAAGGAGCTCACATCTAGCTTTATTGAGAAGTGGAAGGATTGGCTTGAAGAGACAGTTAAGGATCCTAATATACTATGGAGAGCTAATGTTGTTCCAGATGAACTTGTTAGAGAGTTAATCGCTAAGAACCTTATAGTATATAATATGTATGATAGAGAACCATGGTTATGGATAGATGAGCCTCCATTGGAGAAGGATCTTGATCTTGGAATAGGAAAACACGTAGCATGGCAAACACCGTTACATAGAGAAGCAGTTAAGAGAGCAATAACGCAAAGGTGATG
>Ga0079995_1063582_pt1 | contig 38160 bp, 50 predicted proteins | sample FaiFalFF_MnMetaG_2_FD_69198 | JGI IMG/M metagenome (GOLD analysis project Ga0079995, IMG submission 69198) | Freshwater microbial communities from Yellowstone National Park, Wyoming, USA - Fairy Falls C (FF_Mn_C) (SPADES assembly) (version 4) | ecosystem: Environmental > Aquatic > Freshwater >...
ATGGCATTAGTTCTGCCAGAGCCTCCATAGCCGTAGTGTTTCCGTCTATACCAAGTTCTTCAACAAGTCTTTTGTAGGCTGGATATCTTCTACCGGCCTCTTCAGCTATTTGTTTAGCCATAACATCCATCTGCTCCTCCAAGGCCTTGATAGCTGGTTTCAGTATATTTCTCTCATCCTCTGATACAGCCTTACGCTTATTCTCAAGCTGTTGGTGTGTCTTCAATAGGGACCTATAAGCAGATACCAACCTACGCATTATCAGGAAGTCTTCAGAGAGTTTACGGAACCATTGTTCCTCTATCGACATCAATGCCTTAATATCCCCCCTTGTTGTCTTTGGAAGCTTAAGTTCCTCACGTTTCTTCTCTATTAGCGTCAGCCGTCGTAGGCAGTAGAGCTCCACACCACGTCTTAGAAGCCCTATTGCATCATCTGTATGATTCAGCGGTATAACATCAACGAATACCTTGTCGCCAGCCTTAACCGGAATCTCAGCAAAGCTGTCCGCATGCCTGAATGTCACACCGTCTGTGGTGAATGTTATCCTGTATCCCTCACCGTTCCTAGCCCTTCGATGAACGTCGCAGAAAAATCTATTAACCCCTTCCCCCACAGGTGCATGGGCCTTGTCAGGGGATGGAAGGCACCCAAACCCATCCCCCGCCCCCTCACTCAAATTAGCGGTTTTAAGACTCCCGGGAGCAGGAGCCGCCACGACCATTTCAGCCATGGCATTCCCGAGAGGCCCAAGCCCCCGAGCCCAATCCCCGACAGGAGGATATACCTCCCGCCGGAGAATAGGCTCCAAGCGGGAGGGGCCTCCTATCGGGGTTTTGTGGGGAAGAGGGTTTTATCGTGGTTGTCGTTGTTTTTGGTCTTCTGTTCCCGGATGGTGTCTACACCCTCATGCATTGGACCGGGTAGCCCGCGCCCATGCATGAGCTGGCGTCCGGGTAACCCGCGACACCTAAGTGTAGACCCTATCCGGGCATCCGCCCTGTTGGGGCCCGTCTCTGTCCCCCCACATGGGTGGCCGGAGTCACCCCTGCGCCACGAAGGCATCCCCGGAGTCACCCCTGCGGGACGCCGGGACGGTTCCATGTGGGGCAGAGACGCAACGGGGCCGGAGTCACCCCTGCGCCCCGCTGGTCGCGGTCACCGCAGACCAAGCCCCATGCGCCAAACCCCTCTCCCCAACCGTCCCATAAATGAATGTGGGACGGGAGCCTGTTACAGCTCGCGGGAGAGGGTTTCCTGTTTATCACCCCCCTTTTTTCCTCTGTTCCGAGCTTGTAGCCGCTCCTTAACCCCTAATGTAGGGGTTCTGGCGGCGGCGTCACTCGGCGTGGCGTACGCCAGGCCTTTGGGGCCGCAGTCGGTTATTACCCCGCATACGAGGCATCTTAACTCGGTCACACCTCCCCAAGCCTGAGATGGGTTGGGGTTGTTGCCTGCCGCCGGGGGTGCTTCCCGGCTGCGGCCCCGCAGGCATTCCTATGCATCCCAACCGGACACGTCTTGGCGGACCCCAAACAGCTTTTGAGCCGCTTGGGCCGCGGGTTCTTTTGACCCGCAGGGCATTGGCCGACCGCCGTTGAGCCGCCCACGCCACCTGGGCGACCCCCGTCCTGCGCTCGTGCAGTCCTCCGGCCTTCATCCGGTTGGAGGGCAGCCAAACACCCGACGAGGGTTTTTGGCTGTCTACATGGACTGGAGATTGGGAATATATAGGCGTTTAACGTTGTCTGTATGGAGATTCTTGTGTTTTCTATCTCTGCTATTTAAACTCTGTATGCCTAGGTTGCTTGTCGTGGCCAACCCTCCTCAACGCGGGTTACAGAAGCAGTAATTCAAAGGGGTGATTACAATTGGATGGCTACGGAAACATGCTATGCGTCTCCAGAGCAAGCCATGTCAGCTGCCCTATACTGGGAACATAGACGACGGAGTGTTACTTCAGTCGGGGGTTAACTAGTTGGAGCTAAGCATAACAGCGATCAGCATTACCATGCATCGACAGGCGGGGAAATCCTATAAACACCAACACAAAATGGATTAAGAGCGAATATAATTTCACACCATTTACCCTTATATACGCGGCCCTAGATAACGTCTTGGATGTCGAAGGAACTGAAGCTCATCGTCCGCCTACTGAACACAGACCTAGACGGCACGCTTAAAGTCCCCTACGCCCTTTCAAGGGTTAAGGGTATTGGAGTAAACTTGGGTTTTGCGATTGCAAGGGTGGCTGGGGTTGACCCCGACCTCCGCATAGGGATGCTGACGGATAAGCAGCTTGAGAAGCTTGAACAGGTTGCCCGAAACCCTGAAGCCGCAGGAATACCTGCCTGGATGCTTAACAGGAGGTTCGACCCATCCACAGGGAAAAACCTCCACCTGATAGGTGCGGACCTGGAGCTAGCGGTTAAGGAGGATATTGAAACCATGAAGAGAACTAAGAGCTGGAAGGGTATTAGGCATGCGCTGGGGTTGAAGGTTAGGGGGCAGAGGACGAGGACGACTGGGCGCACAGGTATGACGGTCGGTGTCTCCAGAAAGGCGCAAGAACAGCAGCAAGCCTCCGAGAAGAAGGAGTGAACATCAGCCCTCAAAGACCTTTCTGGCCATTTCACAGCCTTTCACTAGGTTTAACTGTTTGAGATAGGCTACATCCCACTTCCTCGTCCTAAGCCCGCAGTCGTTACATCCGTATATCTTGTCCGGGTTTCCTAAAACCCTGCAGGCGTAGAGTAGCCTGTCCCTGACAAGCTCAGCCGGCTCGATAAAATCTGTGTGGACATCTATAAGGCCGGGGGCTATGGCGAACTTGACGTCGTAGTCTCTAAAAACCTCCAGCACCCTAAACCCAGGCCTCTTCGAGGGTTCAACACCTAAAGCAGTTGTGTCGGCGTTTGAGCATGATATCGATAGGACGTCGGCTTTAAGCTCGAGAATGTCGGGGAAGAGTGCGGCATAATCTGTGTAGCATATGTGGACGGCGACCTTTGAGCCAATCCCTCTAACTGTTTCGTTTATGCTTTCGACCACTAGCTCCGCCTCATGGGGTTTTGTTGCTGCGGCGGGCTCATCTAATTGCACGTAGTCAGCACCCTTTGAAGCTAACTCGGAGACAACTGGCCGTATAATCTCTCTGGTGAGGTCGTGGACAAACTCGTAACGGGCGCGGCTCAGCTTTTCAACCAAGTCAAGCCCCTCAGCTCTTGCTATGTAGTATTCGTCGAAAGACCAGTCGGCCAGTGTATAGGCTGAGGTTACCGGCACCTTGAGAGGCTTGGAGGTATGTTTTTTGTTGAACAGGAGCTCGTCTACGTGGTAAACCGTTTTCAGGGATGGTTTCCTAACGACCGCGGCCTTGCGGTAGTATTCATTGTCCCACACCCTAACAACTCCACGGAACTCGAAGCCGTCAATGTACTGCAGGGGGTGCTCATACATCTCCACACGCCGCTGCTCCCCGTCGTAGATTATGTCAAGCCCTGCCTTCTCAAAAAACTTTAAACCGTAGATGCATGCCCAGTCAAGCGTTTCGTCCTCACTCAGTGTCTTTGACTTGATTTTTTCTACGAGCTCCTCAAACCGCTCCACCCCAAGCATCACTCCCCATTTTTCAGCCTCAGCCGCCGCTCTCTCGGTATCTCTCACCCTGAAGGGAGCTTTGTTTAAACTGCCGACCTCTATTACCGGAAACAATTTTGACAACACATTATCCCCCGGCAGCCTTGACCAGCTGCCCAAGTCTCCGAACTTTTTCGACAGCCTGCTCGTAAGGTAGGAGGCTCAGCTCACATGAAGGCCCAACATGTATCTCCGCCGCGTCAAGAAGCTCAGCAGCCTTGTAAACAAGCCCTTTAAGCTCGTCAAGTTTTTCAACCAAAGTATTGCGTCCATCGAGCAGGCCTAGGTACACTTTCACCCCTCCGAGGTCATAATTCTCCAAATCCCCTAACGGAGTTCTGTACATGTCAAACCCTAGGACATCCACCTTGAAGTCGAGTGCATGAGGTAAAACATTGGATGCTGGCCCGAAGGGAAAATGAAGCATAAGCTCGCATCCAACGCTGTCCCTAACAATCCTGACACACTCCTTGGAGACCTCAACCTCGTCTTTGGAGGGTTTTCTGAACACTAGGTATGGCGCCGTCAGCTGTAGCTGGGCCAGTACATGAATCCCTTTACCCAACTCGGCTATGGCCTCAGCCAGCCCATATGCCAGATTGTACGGGTTGCCGGATTCGCCCATGGCGGCCATGGTGTAGGGCTCTGGAAAAACAGACTTCATCCTCAAGCCGGCTAGAACCCTTGGGAAGTAGTATTTTTCCTCAAGCATCTTTTTCAACCTGACATCAGAGGAGTTGAAAACAGGTTTTTTGTAGAAGAAGTTGTTGTCGAACCATCTTGCGAGGCCGTCTATTTGGACGTTGGTTAGGCATGTGGCTATGGGTCTGAACAGGTCGTCCCATGTCAGCTGTCCGTCGAAAATGTAGTACAAGCCGTTGTCCTTCTGCAGCCTGACAACCTCCTTCACTGCTTCATGGATTTCAGCATCCAGCTCAGCTGATGATTTCCTTCCCTTCATGTGCTCTCTCAACGACTTTATCAGTGAGGCTGGTCTAGGGAAGCCTCCCACCAGATACCCCTTAACTTCCATGGCTACATTCTTCTCTCCGAACTGTGGCCTGGGAAGTAGCTCGCCTTTGGGTCGATGTAGTTTTTCGCAACATTGACCGCTATGGCTGCTTGGGCGAACCCTATCACCAAAAGGTTGAGCTTGATGGAGTCGGTTTGGGAGGCTATGTCGCCGGCGGCGTAGACGCCGGGTATGTTTGTCTCGCATCGGCCGTTAACTTTTATCGCGTTTCCATCCATCTCCAAACCCCATTTTTTAAACAGCGAGACATCGACTAGATGCCCAAGCTGTAGAAGGAGAGCGTCGCATTCGATCGTCATCTCCTCACCTGTCTTGTTGTTAAATACCTTGACGGCTTCAAGATGTGAGCCGCCGTAGGCTTCCTTTACCTCGTAGGGAACAAGGACTTTGACATTTGAGTGGAAAAGCTCAACAACGCTGCCTTCATGTGCCCTGAACTCCATCCGTCTGTGAACAAGATAGGTTTCCTTAGCTATGTCCTTTAGGTTTAAAGCCCAGTCTACCGCCGAGTCCCCTCCACCAACTATCACCACCCTTTTATTCCTGAACGCAGCTCTTTCCTGGACTGTATAAAACACTCCCTTGTTTTCGAATCTTTCAACCGAGGGGTTTCCGAGCTTGCGCGGGGTGAAGGCACCATGCCCGGCTGCGATCAAAACCGTCCGGGAAAAGTGTACGTTTTTATCGGTGACAAGCTCGAAGATGCCGCCATCCAGTCTCTTTAGATCTAAAACTTTTTCCGAGTAAACCATTGTCGGTTTGTGGGCTATGGCCTGTTCGTAGAGCTGTTTGGCTAGGTCCTTTGAAAGAATTTTGGGAAAACCCGCTACATCGTAGATGAATTTATCGGGGTACAGAACCGTCAGCTGCCCCCCGTAAACGTCTAAAGCCTCTATCACCTTTGTTCTCATACCCCGCATACCGGCCGCATAGAAGGCAGCAAACAGCCCTGTGGGCCCAGCCCCGATAATTGTTATGTCATACAAGTCGAAAGGCTCTACAGTCATGTCTACCATTTGTGCAAAGCATATTTTAAACATACTCAGCATGCTCCACTACGAATTTTTTGTAGATAACTTGTTGCTGTTAAATGTCAAACCTCGGCTATGCTTTGAAAGGAAGCCCCAGCTCCGCTATGTCTGAGAAGTCTTCGCAAATCCTGTCTAGATGCAAAAACACTTTAAACATTGATGTGGTATACGTGGTTAACGGTGTTTTCTTCAGGAAACTTTCACTTCTCCTCATGAACTCTCTCCTGATGGATGTTACGTGCATTATTTTCTCCAGGTCCCCGGTTATCAAAGCCTCTATGGGGCCTCCGCCCATGGATAGAACGATGTTTAAAAGGTTCTTCAACTCTTCGACTGTTTCTACGTTGTTTGCTCTAGGCTGTTTGCCAGCCTCCTTAGCTATCTCCGCGGCCCTATCCCCCGCGTCCTCTATGAATTTGGCCGCGACCCTGAAGTCGAGAAGTGTAAGCGGGGTTGTGTTAAGTTTTTTCGCCAGCAACGGGTCTATGAGCGCCGACCTGATAACCCTGACTAACGTGAAATAAAGCCTGTCGACTTCTTCATCCCTCTGCACAACCATCCTACCCAAACCACTGTTCCGGTCTAGGAATGCCTTGACGGCGTCATCGACCATGCCCTGGACTAGAACATACTGACGCCTCAACATCTTTTCGGGGGCAACAAGCTCCTTATCCAGAACAACCTGAACCTCTATCTTTGTCGGGGTTTCGTCGACTATCTCGGCTCCCGCAAGCCCCCTCACAACCCTTTTAACCTCCTCCACCGTCTCCTGCTCCATCGGCCTGTCGGAGGTTATCTTTATCAGGTAATATCCGTAGAGGTAGGCTCCGACGAGCTGCTGTGAGATGTGGTTACCGAGCTTTATCTCAACCTCGGGCTGCTGGCCCGCCTTCAGCCCCTCGGGATAAAGCGTTATCCCACCGTCCTCATTAAGCTTTAAAGTGATTACGGAGCCCTTCCTAATACCGACCCTCTCCGCCCAAGCCTTGGGGAGCGTGACAACATAACTGCTGCGCCCGGTAAACTGGACAGTTCTCCGAAGCTCCATCAACACATAATCGGGGTAGGATGGTTTAAGCCTTCCTAGCCTGCACGGGATACCCTTATAAATTGACTGTTAGCGTTGAATCATTTAGACGGTTCATGCCCAGCTGGAGATACTCGACAACGATTGGTGAGAAGGATAATGAGGTAAGGGCTAGCCTGAGGGAGGTTGACGTCTCCCCGAAATGGGCCGTGGAGGTATGTAGGGCTGTTAAAGGCCTAACCATACCTCAGGCTAGGAGTCTTCTTGAGGATGTTGTGGCGGGAAGAAGAATGATAAAATACACACGCTATGTTAAGAAAAGGGCACACCATGCAGAGACCAAGGGCCCGGGAGGGTATCCCGTCAAGGTCTCAAAACTCATGCTTAAGCTCATCGAGAGCCTTGAGGCAAACGCGGAGTTCAAGGGTCTAGACGTAGAGAAGACGAAGATAGTTCACGCCGCCTCGCATAAAGGCCGCGTGGTACGCAAGATCATTGAAAGGGCATTCGGCAGGTCGAGTCCATACAATAAAACTTACGTACACATAGAGCTGGCGGCGGTGGAGCAGCAATGACCATCGTCAAACAAATCCTGCAAACCCGCGTCAAAAAGGCGGATATAGAGGAGTACTTGAGGGAGAAGCTGAAGTCTGCACTGTTTGGCGGTGTTACAATCAGCTTCACACCTGTTGGGACCCGTGTAACCATATATGCCATGAGGCCCAGCAGGGTCATCGGCCCGAAAGGTAAGGTGATAAAAGAGATAACCGAGGCCCTTGAGAAGAAGTTTAACGTCGAGAACCCTGTGGTAACGGTTGTTGAGGTTGAGGTGCCCGAGCTTAACCCCTACGTCATGGCTGAAAGGATAGCGCAAGACCTTGAGAGAGGTGTTAGGTATAGGCGTGTAGGTTTTTGGGCCGTCAGGAGGATTATGGAGGCCGGAGCTAGGGGGGTTGAAATACACATAAGCGGGAAGCTGACATCCGCTAGGGCTAGAACCGAGAAATTCAGCGAAGGCTTCATGCCGAAGTCAGGCGAACTAGCCATGGATTATGTCTTGGAGGGAAAGGCGTCGGTTAAGCTCAAGACCGGGGTCTTCGGGGTCAGGGTCCTGATTTACCCGCCTGACGCACCCCTGCCCGAGAAAATTGAGGTGAAAAAAGTTGAGGGAAGTCAAAGAGCTTAGAGAGCTCAGCGATGAGGAGTTAGCGAAAAAGGTTGACGAATACAAGGCCGAGCTACGCCGCCTCATCACAGAGATAAACACAGGGGGTAGCGTCCAGAACCCAGCTAGGGCCAAGCTGCTGAGAAAGTCAATAGCGAGAGCTTTGACCATTTTAAATGAAAGAAGGTTGAGGAAAAATGTCAGCTAGAACATTCATTCTAGGTAGAAGGATGAAGGCTTTCTACAACGGGAAAATGTTTGAAGGGGTTGTCGTCGGGGAGACTAAAAACATGGTCGAGGTCGAGACGGTGACTGGTGTGAAGAAAGTGCCGAAAAATGAGACGGTTTTTTACTTGGATGAGGGCGGGGTGAAAATCGAAGGCAGGAAGCTTGTTGGAAGGAGTTTTGAAAGGATGTTGAGGGGGGTGTGAGATGAGCGCCGCGAGAAACATCGGTATACCCGTAAATCCTCCGACACGCGTATGCGACGACAAAGACTGTCCGTTCCACGGGTCGCTGAAGGTGAGGGGCATTTTGTTGAGGGGGCAGGTGCTGAAGGTTAAGATGAGTAAAACAGCGGTCATCGAGAGAGAAAAAATAATCTACGTCAGGAAGTATAAGCGATATCTGCGGAGAAGGACGAGAATTCTAGTGCATCTTCCGCCCTGCCTGAGTGTTAAACCACAGGACCAGGTAATAGTCGGCGAGTGCAGGCCTATAAGTAAGAATGTCAGCTTTGTTGTTTTAGGGAAGGTGATGTGAATTGGCGAAGAGGTCAAGGGCTGTAGCTGCTGTAGGCATTCTCGAGAGAAGGCCAAACATTCCTAGAACAATAGTGCCTGGCTCACTTGTGACATGTGCAGACAACTCGGGTGCACAGATTTTAAAAATAATCCAAGTCCACGGAGTAAGCACAAGGCTGAGAAAAGTTCCAGCAGCCTGTGTGGGAGACATGTTAAGCGTTACGGTGAAGAAGGGCATTGCAGACCTGAGGAAAAAACCCATGCACGCGGTCCTTATTCGTCAGAGAAAACCGTACCGCAGGCCTGACGGGACCTGGATATGTTTCGAGGACACAGCCGCTGTAATCATAACACCTGAAGGCGATCTGAAAGGCACTGAGATTAAAGGCCCGGTGGCAAGGGAGGCGGCTGAGAGATGGCCTCGAGTAGCCAACGCCGCGAGCATAATTGTATGAGGTGGTCGGGATGACATCTAAACAACCACGTAAACAAAGGGTTCTGCGATATCGGGCACACCGCCATATCCTGACAAAGTTTATGCATGCGCATCTGTCCCCTGAGCTTCGTGAAAAATACGGTAAACGCTCGGTGGGTTTGAGGTCAGGTGACACGGTGAAGGTGTTGAAAGGTGTTTTCAAAGGTGTTGAAGGTAAGGTTAAGAGGGTGGACGTGAGGAGGATGATGGTTTACGTGGAAAATGTTTCTAGAAAGAAGGCGGACGGGTCAACGGTGGATGTCCCGGTGAGGGTGCCCAACGTGATGATAACACAGCTAAACCTCGAAGACAAATATAGAAAAGAAAAGCTGGAGGCGAGCGCGAAATGACACATCTAAAATCCCTCGCAGCACCCCGATACTATCCCAAGAAAGAGACAGTCTTTGTCGTATCGCCGAGACCTGGCCCGCATCCAAAACATAGAAGCATACCCCTGCTTGTAGCTGTTCGGGACATCCTAGGATATGCAGAGGATAGCGCCACGGGGAAAAAACTCATCAAAGCTGGAAAGTTCCTCGTAGACCAGAGGGTTGTAAAAGACCACAGATTCCCACTCGGCTTAATGGACGTATTATCAGTACCTGACTACGGTGAGCATTACAGGGTTTTGATGAAGCCCGGCAAAGGAGTTTCCCTATTCAAGATCACCGCTGAAGAGGCAGGTTTCAAGGTCTGCCAGGTTCTCCGCAAGAACCATGTAAAGGGTGGCGGGCTCGCCCTCGGTCTCCATGACGGCCGAACCATCCTGTATAGAGGGGAAAGAGTTGAAGAGGGTAGAAGCCATAGTGTGCTTGACAGCGTAAAAATAGCCCTGCCCAGCCAAGATGTAATTGAATGGATACCGCTTGAAGTAAACACATATGGTTACATACATTCGGGGGGAAGAGCGGGACTGCATGGAAAGATTGTTAGAATCAGGAGAGACGTGGTTTTCCCCGACAAACCAACAGGCACTATTGAAGTAGCAGCGATGGGGTCTGTCACGACCCTGCTCAGAAACATAATGCCAGTAGGGGGTGAAAAGCCGTGGCTCACGCTACCCTAGAAAAAACCTTAAACATAATGCAGAGACCGAGAATAGAGAAGGTCGTCGTCAACTGCAGCGTTGGAGAATCTGGGGCAAAGCTTGAGAAAGCGAAAAAAATTATAGAGTCAATTGTAGGCCAGACGGCTGAGGTAAGGAAGGCCCGTAAAACTATACGGGGCTTCGGCATACACAAGGGTGAGCCTATAGCTCTGAGGGTTACTTTGAGGAAAAAAGCCGCTCTCGAGTTCTTGACAAAAGCCCTTGCGGCGGTGGGCAACAAAATTAAGCTCTCAAGCTTTGACGAGCACGGCAACGTATCATTCGGGATAAAGGAGCATCTTGAAATACCTGGTACAAAATATGACCCGGAGCTTGGAATTATAGGCATGGATGTGACAGCTCATATCACCAAGCCCGGATACCGTGTACGGACAAGATCAAGGAAGAGGTCGAAGCTGGGGAGGAGGCAAAGGGTCACAAGGGAGGAGGCAGTAGAGTTTATGAAAACGCTTGGGGCAACGGTGGTGGAGGAATGAAACACAAGCCGCCTAAGCAGAGAAAGTTCGGGAAAGGAGTTCACGTATGTCGTCGCTGTGGCTCGGCTGACGGTGTGATAAGAAAGTACGGGCTATACATCTGCAGACGCTGTATCAACGAGTTTGCGCCAAAGCTGGGGTTCAAGGTATATGAGTAGGTGAAGCAGATGACAGACCTTATCTCGGCACTTTTCACAACTCTACAAAACAACGAGATGGTACGCAACAGGGAATGCATCGTAAAGGCCTCCAAACTTGTAGGGGAAGTGCTGAAGGTCATCCAGCGCCACGGCTACATAGGTGCATTCGAATACATAGAAAACGGCCGCGGAGGCCTGTATAAGATACAGCTGCTCGGTAGGATAAACCGCTCGGCACCCATACGCCCACACTTCAGCGTGGCTGCCGACGAATTTGAGGAGTTTGAGCGGAGATTTCTTCCAGGAAGGGGTATCGGTGTGATAGTGGTCACAACTCCCAAGGGTGTAATGTCACATGAGGAGGCTAAAAAGCTCCACACAGGTGGGAGGTTGCTAGGCTATGTCTACTAAATACCTAGAGTCCTCCTTCAAGTTACCGGAAGGCGTAACCGTCAGAGTGGAAAATGGCAAACTGTACGTTGAGGGCGCCAAGGGGAGGGTTGTAAAAGACCTGAGCCACATACCGGCAGACATGAAGGTGGAGAATGGAGTGTTTTATGCACGTCTTCAAGGAAGGTCGAGGAAAACAAGAGCACTCCTCGGCACTATTATCTCTATTGTCAAAAACGCTGTCACAGGTGTTACAAAAGGCTACACGTACAGGCTTAAAGTAGTTTCGTCCCATTTCCCGATAACAGTCAAGGTTGTTGGGAGGGAGGTCCTAATAGAGAACTTCATAGGCGAGAGGTATGCTAGGAGGGCTGATATAGTTGGAGATGTTAAGGTTACCGTCAAACAGGACGAGGTCATCGTTTCGGGCATCGATAAAGAGGCTGTGGGTCAGACGGCGGCCAACATAGAGCAGGCCACGAAGATCTCCCGCAAGGACCCTAGGAAATTTCTGGATGGGATATACGTGGCTGAGAAGGTGGTTGGCTGATGCCTGTGAAGATTCCGAAAAGTGTTTTAAGAGCTAGGCGTAAGAGGCCTAAGTTTGTAAGGCAGGAGAGCTGGCGCTACGTCAGGCTTGAGACAACGTATAGGAGGCCTCGGGGAAAGGACAGCAGGATGCGTCTTCAGAAGAGCGGCTCGCCGCCACTTGTAAAGGTTGGCTACGGCTCAGACAGGAGGTACAAAGGTCTGCATCCATCAGGTTACGTTGAAGCGTTGGTCTGCAGCCTCAAGGACTTAGAGAAGCTCTCCCCTGAAAAACATGCCGTGAGACTGTCGGGCAGGCTTGGGGTGAGGAAGAAGCTGGCAATATTTGAGGAGGCTCGGTCAAAGGGTTTCAGGGTCCTGAACCCACCTGTGAAGGTTGAGGTGAAGAAGGGATGACTTTGGAGTTTCAGAAAAGGCTTGCAGCAGATTTGATGAAATGCGGGACAAGCAGGGTTAGGTTTGACCCAGAGAGGCTTGACGAAATTGAGTCCGCGATCACAAGGGCGGAGATCAAAAACCTCATTGAAAGCGGTGCAATCTACAAGCTGGGCAAGAAAGGCATCAGCTCCGGCAGGAAATTCGAGAGGAGAAGGAGAGGGCCGGGAAGCAGAGAAGGGGCTAAGCACTCCATAGTACCTAGAAAGGCTGCATGGATATTGAGGGTTAGGGCGCAGAGACGGTTCCTAAAGATGCTAAGAGATAAAGGCCGTCTAAGCCCCACCGACTACCGAAAGGTTTACCTATACGTCAAGGCTGGAAACTTTAAATCCGTCGCGGCTTTGAAGGAGTACCTTAACTCGAAGGGGCTTTTGAAGGAGGTGGTTTGATGGGGACGGTTATTCTCAGGAGGATGAAGCCGAGACGTCGGAGGGCCGGGCTAACAGACTACAGGAAAAGGCTAAAGCTTGTAAAGTCAGGTCTCGAAAGACTTGTCGTACGCAGAACAAACAGGAGAATCATTGCGATGCTTGTCAAGTCTAAGGCAGGTGGGGATGAAACCCTTGTCTCCGCAACCTCCGATGTATTATCAAAATTCGGGTGGAAGGCATCCTTCAAATCGATTCCCGCAGCCTACCTGACGGGTTTCCTGCTGGGCAAGAAAGCGCTTGAGAAGGGGGTTGAAAAAGCGATAGTGGACTTTGGTGTTCACCGTTCTGTTAAGGGGTCGAGGCTTTACGCCGTGGTCAAGGGCGTGCTGGACGCCGGGGTTGAGGTCCCGGTGGACGAAGAGATGCTCGTACCGGAGGAAAGGCTCTACGGCGAACACATATCAAACTATTTCAGACAAGTCTCCCAGAACCCGGCGTCGCCGCAGTTCAGAAAAACAGACCCAGCCTTCGTAGAAAACATCAGGGACATGGTTATCTCTATAAAAGAGAAGATAGCTGGAGGTGCTGGAGTTGAGTGAATGGGTTCCCCGCACTACGTTGGGAAGGCTTGTCGCAAACGGAGAGATAACGTCTATTGAACAGGTCTTTCAAAACCATTACCGAATACTTGAGCCCGAGATAGTGGACAGGCTGCTGCCAAACCTCGAGCAGGAAGTAATCGATGTTAAGCTTGTCCAGAGGCAGACCGACGCCGGTGAAAAGACACGTTTCAAGGCGTTGCTGGTTGTGGGCAACCGTGATGGTTACGTGGGCATTGGGACAGGCAAGTCTTCTCAAGTGGTTTTGGCGATTGAGAAGGCCATCAGGAACGCCAAGCTGAACATCATTCCTGTGAAAAGGGGGTGCGGCAGCTGGGAGTGTGCATGCGGCGAACCGCATAGTCTCCTCGTGAAAACCGAGGGTAAACGTGGTAGCGTAAGGATACAGCTCTACCCAGCACCTAGGGGGCTGGGGCTGGTCGCCGGCGAGTCGCAGAAGGTAATCCTCACCCTTGCAGGAATAAAAGACGTTTGGACCAAAAGCTTCGGAGAAACGAGAACATCCCTCTCAGTAGTCGGAGCCACATTCGAAGCCCTCAAACAAACATCCAAAGTCATACTTCCCGACCTATGGAGGGCGACCTAAATGGGAGTCATCCTCGCAGTTAGAATTAAAGGCTCAGTTGGCATGGACCCGGATGTCAGGAAGACCTTGGAGTCCCTTAAGCTTGAGAAAGCATACATGGCGGGACTTTTTCCAGACAACCCATCCATAATAGGCATGCTTAAGAAGGTCTCCCGATACCTTACATGGGGGCGTCCAAGCAAACAAACCCTGGCGGCCTTTTTCAGTAGGGCTGGGATGCCGGCCGACGACCAGCATGTGGAGGCAATTCTGAGAGGTGAGAAGAGTTTAGACAGGACTGTCATTATACGACTGCGCCCTCCAAAAAAGGGATTTAAACGCTCGGTCAAAAGGGCATACCGCTCTGGCGGCGAATACGGCGACAGAGGAGAAGAAATAAATGCTTTGTGGCTTAATTTTTAAATCCTGTATGTTTTTGTTCTCTTTTTATGTATTGGAGGAGTGTTGATGAGAGGCTTATTAGGCGTGGTGAGCTTCTCCTAAGCCTTGACTTCCTTGAGAGATACGACCTTGATCTTAGCCTTTTAAACTATGGTAAGGTTGGTAGGCCTTATAGGGTTACCTATTATGTATGTTGTGTTTCTTGCTGTTGTGAGGTATCTTTTCAGTAGAAGATATACACGACTCTGAGATGCTTCAAGAACTATTAAAAGACGCCTCAATGAATAGGGGTGCTGCAGAGGCATTTATGGATGGTGCATACGATAGAGGGAATTCATACATACTTCTCAGGGGGATGGGTGTAAGGCCTGTGATAAAGCCTAGGGCTAATGCCAGGACTGAGGTAGAAGATGGGCCGTAGAGACAGCATTCTCAACATACAAAAGACTATACGGAGAACACTGCATGTAAAGGAAAATAGAAAACATAGAAGGAGAGCTGAAGGCAAAAGCATACATATACAACACACTAATAAACGTGCATGCGAGATAAGATCAGACAAATAAAAGAAGAAAACAGAGATAGAATCAGGTCACAAAGCAGAAATAAACAATGAAAATTTTATCTAAAACCTCTATAAACTAAGCCAGATAACGGTTGCATATAAAAATCTCCTTTGTCATGGCATCATAGTCAGATACATGCATGAGAACGTCCACGACTGTAAACGTGAAAAAGGAAGGAAAGGAGGGGGAAGGGGTTTGGCTGGACCACACCAGCAACATCTAGGAAACCCAAAAGGAGGCCGGACATTATATTTCTTGTCGCAGCACCCTTAGCGGGGTGCGCGTTAAACCTGCTGTCATACCGGTCTCCGGGTTTTATCCCTGTGCCGGTATGGCCAGCCTCCCCTGGGTTTCCTGCCTGTATGTCAGCCGGACTTTGTTTCGCTAGTTTTGCTACTAGCCTTTGCAATGCCTCCTGGGTTGGTGTTGTGGAGACGACGACTCCACCTTCTGTGAGCAGTCTACGGCTGCTCTTTCATGGCCGGTCAACCGCCGGCCCATCCGCCCAGCTAGGCAAGGGCTTACTACCCCTTCACCCTCTCCAAGCCTAGCCACAACAAAAACATATTCGGGTTAATTTAACCTTTTCCACACCTTAACGGATAGTGTCCAAATAAGGTGTTATATTTAAAGGCCGGTTGTTGTGTCTTGTTTGTATGGATGCTGTGGCCGTGGTTTCAAACTGTTTTATTCGTAATAAAAAAGTAGGGTGGTTAAGGTCTTAGCTGTCTTGGACTACATGTTTCATGGTAGTTGTAGGAAGGTCTCTAAGTTTTTAGCATTGCTTTGGGGCCGATAAGCAAGTCAGCAGTACACTACCTAGTCAGGAGGGTATCTGAGATCAGGGTCTCTAAGGAGCCTAGGCATAGGAGATGTATAGCTGTTGATGAGACTAAGCTATCTGTGAAGGGTGTCTATGTATATGTATGGTCTGCAGTAGACGTAGATTCCAGGGAATTACTGGCTCTAGGGGCATCATATGGTAGGAGCAGCCTAAACGCATTAAAGATGTGTACAAACAAGCCGTTGGTCATAGTTGATAGAGGACATGGTATAGGTGGGCATTTGAGAGGCTTGGGCTAGAGTATAGGTATGAGAGGTTCTTCAGATACCTAAAGGTTTTCACAGGAGTGCGCGTCCAGCACACAAACGCGAGAGGCCCCTAAGGAGAGAACTGTAGTATTCCACCATAAGATGAGCGCGAGAAACCACATACAGAGAATAAACAACCTACAACAATTCCTAAGCCGCCTAATTCACAATATACTATCAGGTCACAAGGGCAGGGAGGTGAGCAAAAATGCTTATTTGGACACTTAAATGTTATAGCGGTAAACACTTATAGCAAACGTTTAGAGGGGGTAAGTGGGTTGCCGACAAGGCTTAGGAAAGTACGTAAACTGAGGGGCTCCAGAACACACGGCTGGGGACAGATAGGACAGCATAGGAAGACGGGGGCGAAGGGTGGGAGAGGTATGGCTGGGGGACACAAACACAAATGGACCAAACTACTGAAAACAGATTATTTCGGTAAGAATGGATTCAAGCCACCCACATCGGTTGAGGTGGAAGCAGCCAACCTAATACAGGTCTCAACAATCGCGGAGAGGACAGGCCAAGAGGTAGTGGACCTCGCGGCCCTCGGCTACAAGAAACTCCTAGCAGCAGGAAAGATTTTCAGGCCCCTTACAATTGTGGTGGATAGCTGGAGCGAGAAAGCGGCTGAGAAGGTCAAGGCCGCGGGAGGTAGACTATTGAAACCAGGAGAGCTGACATCCACATGAGTGAGAAATCTCCTGCCAGGACCTTTTTCGAGAAAGTTTCACGAATCCTCCCGGAGATAAAGAAGCCGGGGAGGAAGGTTAGTCTTACTGAGAAACTGGCATGGACCGCCATAGCCTTAATAGTGTATGTTTGGATGGGGCATACCTTCCTCTACGGGCTGCCCGCAACGCCCCAAACGGGTACAAGCCCCGTGCTCTTAAACGTCGTCTTCGCACAGAAGCAGGGCACACTCATCACACTGGGCATAGGCCCAATAGTTACCGCAGGACTCATCCTACAGTTGCTGGTCGGCGCAGAGCTGATAAAGCTAGACCTCAAAAAAAGCGAGGACAGAGCTCTCTTCACCTCGGCCAGCAAACTCTTCGCCATAGTTATAACTCTATTCCAGGGAGCCGCATACGTTTACGCAGGCTTCTTCGGACCGACAAACACTCTCCAAAACACCCTCATATTCATCCAGCTTGTTTTCGCAACAATACTGATTATATTACTTGACGAGCTGGTCCAGAAGGGATGGGGTCTCGGAAGCGGTATAAGCCTATTCATAGTGGCGGGAGTGGCTGAGGAGATATTCGTCTCCCTTATCTCACCCATCATACTAGCAGACGGCATATACCAGGGAATTATTCCTGCAATAGTGCAGACACTCCTAGCCGGCAACATCTCCCAGATATTCATAAGGAGTGGCGGCTACCCAGACATCGTTGGACTGGCCTCAACAATATTCCTCATACTGGCGTTGATCTATATTGAGGCGATAAGGGTTGAGATACCTATCTCCTACGCAAAGTTCCAGGGCTACCGTGCAAAGTATCCGCTGAAGCTTCTCTACGTCTCAAACATACCCATCATATTTGCTACGACGGTTTTCAGCAACATATTCTACCTCGGCAGCCTAATCTGGAGCAGGTTTAACCCGAACAACGATAATGTATTCCTAAACCTCATAGGCACATACACCTACGACCAGCAGCTTGGAACTCTTGTATCAACGGGTGGGCTCGCATACTACGTGATCGGGCCGAGGGGCCTTACGTCCGTTTTAGAGGACCCCGTAAGAGCCTTAGTCCACGCCCTCCTCTTGATAGGGTTCGCCGTACTTTTCGCTAAGTTCTGGGTACAGGTAGGTGGTCTAGGGCCTGAAAAGGTCGCGGAACAGCTTATCGAGGCGGGGATGCAGGTCCCGGGTTTCAGGCGGTCGCCCGAGGTCATAGCTGGAATAATCCGTAAATACATCTCAACCGTGACCATACTTGGGGGCTTGATAATAGGGGTGGTTGCAAGCGTGGCAGACTACCTCGCGGTCTTCGGCTCAGGCATAGGCATTCTTCTCATGATAGGGATACTCCACCAATACTACCAGCTACTTGTCAGGGAGCGGATAACGGAGATGTATCCCGCGCTGGGCAGGTTCCTGGGGCGTGAGTAAAATGGTTGTGGAGATGTTGCTTATTTCCGGGGCTGCCGCGGCCTTATCTGCTACAACAACAGGCATCCGCCGTCTCCTCTTTAAGAAAGAGGACTACGAGAAAATGGCTGAGATACAAGCCTACAACAGACAGCTGATGGCTGCGACGAGGAAGAAGGACCAGAAAACCCTGCAGAAGCTTCAGAAGAAAAAGGAGTACATAGACAAACTTAACGCGGAGATAAGCAAGAAAAACCTCTTCACCATGGTCGGGAGCCTGATTATCTTCTTCACTGTCTACCCCATTCTTGCAGGCGTTTTCGGGACGGCTGCTGTAGGCGTCATGCCCCCAGGGCTTGACATCCCCTTCGTCTCGGAGAACCATAATCTGGGGTTCTATGGCTGGTTCATCCTGTCATTTTTCGGCGTCAACTCCCCAATCTCAAAGCTTTTAGGTGTAAGCATGACGGGTGGTATGGTAAATGGTGAGAAGAAGTCTAAGGACAAGGAGCAGGGTGAGGAAAGCGGTTAGAACACCAGGAGGAAGGGTGACAATACACTACGTAGGCGAGAAACCGGGCAGGCCAAGGTGCGGTGTCTGCGGAAAACAAATACACGGAATACCTTCGGAGCCGGGTACAGCCCATTCGTCGAGAACCGTTTCGAGAGCTTACGGCGGCGTGCTATGTTCAAACTGTCTCGAGCAAGGTTTACTCAACGCCGTCTCCGCCGAGTGGGGCTTTGCTTAAAGAAGTGTGACGCAACGCCCGCTATTACGTCGACAACCTGCTCGGGAGTCATTCTCGTCGTGTCCACAACTAGGTGGAACGGTGTGAAGTCCTCACCTATCCTTATACCGTAGATTCGACGGTAGATGGCTGCGCTCTCCCTATCCCTTTTCCCAAGAATACGCAGTGCTTTCGACAGAGGAATCTTGCTGCGTAAAGCCATTCTCCTAGCCCTAACCTTTTTGTCAGCGGTTATCCAGATGTTCAGGCTTCTACCTTTGAAAAGCCAGGGTATAACCCAGGAATCTACCACAACCCCGCCACGCCTGCAGACCTCCAAGAGCTTCCTATCCACCTTCTTGTCAAAGGAGGGGTCTCTACTCCTGAGTCTGAGGAACTCAAGGCCCTTAGCTGTCTCCCACCAGCCCGCACCTGTAGGCCTGTAGCCCATCTCACGGGCCAGGGCTTTCAAAGCATCCCCGCCCGAGAAATACTTAAGCCCAAGCCTCCTGGCTAACATCTTTCCAGCCGTGGACTTGCCCACGGCGGCGAACCCGGAGATACATATCACCGGTTTTAAAGCCATGCGAGATAATGCGAAATGCGAAATTTAATCTTGAGCGGGTGGTCTGCTGACGGTTATGTATAAAAGCTGTTTTGAAATCGTAGATGTCAACCATGGTGTCTGAGGAACTGATTGGACGCGTGTGTGTCAAGTTGAAGGGTAGGGATGCGGGGCTTAAGGGGGTGGTCGTAGCTGCACATGACAGAGGCTACGTCACCCTGACGGGGCCTAAAACCCTCACAGGTCTCCGGAGGCGGAAGGTCAACGTCCAACACATACTTCCAACACCCAGGTCGGTCAAAATATCTCCAAACGCCTCTGATGACGAGGTGTTGAAAGCAATAAAAGAGGCCGGGCTGGAAAGCTATATGGTTGAAAGGCATGAGTTCTAAACAGCCGCCTTGGCGAAGAGAGATAAAATTAGTTGTTAAAAGAGAGGCTGAGACAAGCCCTGAGTACGGTAAGCCGCCAAACATGAGAAGTGTCGCAGAGCTCCTAAACATGGGTACGGTGAACCTGGATAAGCAGAGGGGGCCTACAAGCCATGAGGTAGCCCACACGGTAAAGAAAATCCTTGGGCTGCAGCAGCTGGGCCACGGCGGGACCCTAGAAAAGTTCGGGGAAATCCCGCCGTCTCCGGCGTACTGCCTCTGATGCTGGGTGAGGCCACGAAGGTCTCCCCCGCCCTTATGCAGAGTGGCAAAGAGTATGTGTGCTTGATGGAGCTGCACGCCGACGTTTCCCAGAGCGAGCTAACGGATGCCCTCAACTACTTCACCGGCGACATCTATCAAGTTCCACCCGTAAGGGCGGCTGTGGCGAGAAGACCGAGGGTAAGGACCGTCTACTACATAGATGTGTTGGAGGTGGAGGGCAGGTATGTACTCTTCAGGGTCGGATGCTCCGGGGGAACCTACGTCAGAAAACTCTGCCACGACATCGGCGAATACCTGGGTGTCGGGGCGCACATGGAGGAGCTGAGGAGGACACGTGCAGGGCCCTTCACAGAGGAGAGCTCGGTGAGTCTTCTGGAGCTTTATGAGACATGGCTCAACTACCAAGAAACCGGGGAAGAGTCAAGGCTCCGCAAGATAGTCCGCCCAGTTGAGGAAGCAGTCAGCCTCCTGCCAAAGGTCTACCTACTGGACACAGCGGTAGACGCCGTCTGCCACGGCGCAGACTTGATGGCTACGGGAATATCGATGCTCGAGTCAGGTATATCGAAGGATGAGATGGTGGCCCTGATGACTTTGAAGGGCGAGCTTGTCGCACTTGGAAACGCCGCCATGACCAGCGATGAGATGCTCTCCGCACAAGAGGGCGTCGCCGTCGACGTGAAACGTGTGATCATGAAAAGACACACCTACCCACCCGTCTGGAGAGGAGGGCTCAGACACAAAATCGAGTAAACCACAGCAAATATAAAGCAACGCCTACACACAATAAAACTGACGGCCGGGGTCCCACAGCCTGGTAGTGGGCAGGCCTGGAGAGCCTGTGGCCTTTCACGGGCCGCGTGGGTTCAAATCCCACCCCCGGCGGTAAAGTTATCTCTTGTAAAAGTTTTATCCTATGACGGACTGGATGTGGTTGGAGAATGTCTGGTAGGCGTAGGATGGTTGGTTTTCAGGCTTTGCTAAGCGTTGATGAGGCATTGCACAGGGTTTTGGAATATGTTCCAGCCGGATGTCTCGAGGTTGTGGATGTGCCGTTGGAGCAGTGCGCCGGGAGAGTTTGTGGTGTTGACGTGGCCTCACCGACCGACATACCCGAGTTTGACAGAAGCGCAATAGACGGCTACGCGGTGAGGGCCCGCGACGTTTTCGGGGCATCCGCCACCAACCCTATAAGGCTCAAGGTTATCGGATGCTCGTTTCCAGGGGACACACCGTCAACGCTGCCTAGGGTTGTTGAGAACACAGCCGTTGAGATTATGACCGGTGGGCCGGTGCCTCATGGTGCCGACGCCGTGGTCATGGCAGAGCACTGTGTAAAGGTCGACGGATACGTAGACGTTTTGAAACAGGTACACCCCAACCAGAACATCTCTCCACGTGGAGAGGACTACAGAAAAGGTGAGGTAGTTATTAGGAGAGGTACCAGGCTGAGGGCATGGCATGTGGCGGCCCTCGCATCCCTTAATATGACGACCGTGCCTGTCTTCAGGAAGTTAAAGGTAGGCGTGCTGAGTACGGGTAGCGAGTTGGTGGAGCCGGGGACGGAGCCAAAGCCCGGACAGACAATCAACAGCTCAAAGCCGATGCTGAAGGCCCTCCTCGCTGAACATGGCTGCGAAGTACATGACTACGGCACGGTCGGTGACGACTTTGACCTGATCGTTGAAAAGATAAAGGAGGCTTTTAGGTCAGTCGACATGTTGGTGATTACGGGTGGCACGAGCGTGGGTGAGAGAGACCTCGTGCCCGAGGCTGTTAACAGCGCAGGGAGGCCGGGCGTCCTTGTCCACGGGGTTAAGATGCGGCCTGGAAAACCTACCGGGGTTGGTGTTGTTGACGGGAAGCCTGTTGTTATGGTTTCAGGCCTCCCCGTAGCCGCGCTAGTAGGATTCACAGCATTCGTCAAGCCGTTGGTTGAAAGGTTCTACGGGACTGCTGGAGAGCCGTCCTGCCGGCTTAGGGCCAAACTCAGCAGGCGGGTCACAAACCAGACCGGGTCCCGTTCCTACATGCGTGTCAGGGTCGTGGAAAAGAATGGTGAGTATGTTGTGGAGCCTTTGATGCTTACAGGCTCAGGGCTTCTCTCAACCCTCACAAAAGCCAACGCAATGCTCGTTATACCCGAGGATGTTGAGGGTTTTGACGAAGGCGAGGAGGTTGAGGTAGAGCTTCTCCAGAATGTGGAGTGAGACGGTGGTCTAATGGCAACGGTCTACCACAGGCTTGTCTCTTTGGAGGAGGCGGTTAGAAGAATCGAGAACGCACTCGGCGGTGTTGCTCCGCGTGAGGTCGTTGAGATGGATGTGGCTGACGCATTAGGATACGTTGCCGCTGAAGACGTCTACGTCAAAACCTCGTCCCCACCGTTCGACAGGTCCTCGGTGGATGGATATGCGGTCATCGCATCAGACACGTACTCAGCGACCGAAAACACGCCCGTTAAGTTGAGGGTTGTAGGTAAGGCCGCGGTAGGAAAACTCCCTGAGACCTCTATCTCTGAGGGGGAGTGTGTTGAGATATCTACCGGCAGCCCTGTCCCTAGAGGTGCCACAGCTGTTGTAATGGTGGAGTATACTAAAAGGCTTGACGAAGGGCATGTTCTAATCCTTAAACCTGTCTCGCCCGGTGAAAACATAGCTCATACGGGCTCAGACCTTTCTGTGGGTGACATTGCTCTGCGGAGGAACCAGCCTATAACCTCGCGTGAGGTAGCAGTCTTGATAGCTGTTGGATGCGAAAGGGTTAAGGTGTATAAGAAGCCGGCGGTAACCGTTTTCTCAACCGGTGACGAACTTACGCCGGTTGGAAAAAATCTGGAAGAGGGAAGGATATACGACGTGAACGGGCCCGCCATTACCGCAATGCTGAGGGAGCTGGGTTTCAAGGCCACGTTCATGGGTATACTGCCCGACGACTATGAGGCGATGAGGAGAGCATTGGGAGATGCTTTGAAAAGCAGCGATGTAGTGATAACGTCTGGAAGTACTTCCGCCGGCTTTGGGGACATGATATACAAGGTCTTCAACGAGCTCACCGAGGGCAACGTAATCGTCCACGGTCTGAAGCTCAAGCCAGGCAAGCCAACCGCCATAGCCGTCAAAGACGGGAAAATACTTTTCGGCCTGCCTGGGTTCCCACTCTCCGCTATGATGGTCTTCCTGAGCTTGGTGAAGCCTGTTCTCCTACGTCTGACAGGGGTGTTGGATGTTGACGCTAAGGCTGTCAACGCTAGGATGGCTTTGAGGGTTGAGGCAGGTAGGGGGAAGCACGAGCTTTTACCTGTGGTCGTCGTCGAGGGGGTTAACGGGTTGGCCGCCTACCCCCTCATCGGGCCGTCCGGCTCAACTTCACTCCTTGCCGCAGCAGACGGCGTGGTCGAGGTTCCGGAGAACCGTGAATTTGTGGACGAGGGTGAGGAGGTACGGGTGCGGCTTTTGTCCGAGATGATTAAGCCGGCGGAGCTTGTGTTTATAGGAAGCCACTGTCCGGGCTTCGAGCTGCTTCTATCAAACCTCAACACGTCAAACACAAAGGTTGTCTACGTGGGCTCCACTGCGGGATGGTATGCTGTGAAGAGGGGCGAAGCAGACATAGCTGGTACACACCTACTTGATGAAAAGACCGGAGAGTACAATGTCTTCATGCTTGATGTCACGGGGCTTAGGGGTGAGGCAGTGCTTGTGAGAGGCTATGCGAGGAGGGTTGGCTTTCTCGTACAACCCGGCAACCCAAAAAACATCACAGGCTTTAAAGACCTGCTCAGGGCTGATTTACGTTTTGTCAACAGGGTCCGAGGGTCGGGGGTTAGGACCCTAACCGACGCAAAGTTGGAGGAGCTGCTCAAGGGAGAGGAGCCATTAGACCATGTAAAGGGATATGACTACGAGGTTAAAACACACTCAGCGGTGGCGGCTGCCGTAGCCCAAGGGAGGGCCGACACAGGTATAGCGATAGAGGCCGTAGCCCAGCCCTACGGACTCGACTTCATACCTGTAGCCGAGGAAAAATACGACTTCCTTATCAGAAGAGACAGGCTTTCAAAGCCATCTATATCAAAGCTACTAACGTTGCTGCAATCCGCCGAGTTTGCCCAAAAACTCGAAACAAGCCTACGCGGGTATAGAATCCTGCCTGAGACGGGAAAATTTCTATGAACCAATTAAATAGGTGTTTTAGGCAGTTTTATATATTATGTGTAGTGTGAAATTGGCATGCGGTGCTACCTCCATCGTGACGAGGAAGCAGTCGCAGTCTGCTCCCAATGTCATAGAGCTATATGCAGAAAATGTCTGAAAAACGAGGGTGGAATGTTTTTCTGCACAGACCATAATAAAAGAACATATTCCATCCTATTCACCAAGTATTACATAATGGCTATTGACCTAGCACGTGAAGCGGCTGCGAAAGGCGTAAAGACATCGGAGCTTATAGAACAGCTTGAGAGGGAGGTTACGTGAAAAATAGCGGAGCAAAAAAGGTTTGGGAATATCTGAAAGCGAATTTTTTAAGAATGTCGTTTTTAGTCTGTGTTGTGATTACGATTTTATTTTTGTCTGCGTACGCATTGATGCCTAAGATCGGTGTTGGTATAGGCTCGGAGTGGTGGTATAGTGTAAGGTCTGGTGGACAGGCTAGGGTGGAACCACTTATCTACGACGAATTGGTTAGGCTAGTCGGAATAGAGTCGTGTGGGCTTTTGCTTTGTTATAAGCTTAAGATTGAAAACCCATTCTACACAAGGTTCGATTACGTACTAGATGACGGGGTTATCTATAAAACTGTGCTGTATGAGAAAGAAACCGGCACCACGTACCATATAGATTATCAGCCGCCGCTGAGGTACATGCCAGTCACAAAGGAGTTAGGGAGAACATTGGTGTCCCACACATCTGTCACGGTCAGCATCGATTCACCTACTGAGGGTGTCCGTAGAGAACTGCTTATGGTTGACTTTTTCGCTAATGTGTCTGGTAGGGATAGTTTTCTTATCGGGAACTCAGTGTATGATGCAATAGTGATAAGTGAGGAGTCCAACGGCCGATTAGTTAGAAGGGTTTGGTTGATTGACGGGCTAATGTATCCTATACGCTACGAGCTTCCGGAGTCAGCTTCATGGGGTTATATGACCAGCTTCAAACAAACAGACAACCGTCTAGACTTTCTCCACGTTTCTGTTGCAGCACCCTTAGAGTTGTGGCACATAGCCGTTGCGGCAGCATTCCTCTTTATTTTGGATTATAGTTATAGAAGGTTTGTGAAAAATGAGACATAGGGTAAGAGCTTTTAGCAGGAGTTTCTAGAATTAGAGACAGTGGCATGGTGGTCGTTTACTCAACTGAATGGACCGGTGACATAGTTCTGGGTAATACAATAATAAACATTCTGAAGGAGTTGTTGGACAGACGCGGCATAAGATATAGACTGGTGGAATCCTCAAACCAGTTAGCTGAGTTGGACTTTGTTCCCTTGAAGATAGGGGCGCAGGAGAAAAATGTTTCGATAGAGGTTGATGATGTTTTTCAGACGGAGGCCGCAGAAGCATTGGACTCAGTTTTTATGGATGTTAAAAGGCTTAGGGAGGAGATGGAGAAAGTTGCGCGATTATTTATCCGGGATGAGGCCGAGCTTCATGAATATCTTAAGGGGGTGGGGGAGGTTTATGGATGGTGGTGAAGAAAAATATCTGGAAATTCACAGCGGATTTTATGTTGTCTGCCCATACTGCGGGAAAAAGACTGTGAAGAAGAAGCGATGCATGCATTGCTGGGGTAGGCTGCCTGTAGAGGAGCAGGGTGAGCTTGGAGGCGGTTCAACCCCGTACTGGCACATGGGAACATGACACCTTTAACTTTCTTGATTGAGGAGTACAGGTCATCTTATGAGGCTTCATGGCTTCAGGAGTTGAGGACGTATCTAACACAGAGGAGTAAAAGTTTGTCGGCTCTGCTGTCGGAAGAAAAAATAGACGGGCTAATGGAAAAAGACTTGTTCGTTGTCTTTAACGGGCTGGTGACGGTGCAGTCTTTGGACGTTGATGCATTAGTAAAAACTCACGGATTTGAGGCCGTGAGAGAGCATCTGAAAAATTTTCTCTACGGTTCGGCGCCGCTGGAGGAGAGGTTCGACTTGATAACGTCCAGCTTCCCCGAGATACCTCAGCTTGCGTTTATGGAGGTTGCGACACTGGCCCAGCCAAAGAAATATTGTATCTGGGATGAAGACGCTAAAAGAACTATCGTTTACATCGGCCATAGACGCATGCAAAGCCGCCGATCCTCTTCGCCTTTTCCTGAGCCAGTCTAACTATTTCATCCCGCGGACCCCACTTTAGCGCATCCGTTGGACAGGTTTCGACGCAGGCGGGCTCTAAGAGGTTGTGGGGGTTGTATGGGTGTATATTCTTTATCTCGAAACTGGGGCTGTAGGTATCACCTCTGAGGTCCCCTACCGATACTGGTTTGTTAGCTATTCGGTCAGCGCAGAGTGTGCATTTCTCGATGACGCCCAATTCTTCATTAATCCTTGGAACGTCAAACGGACATGTTTCGATACAATTTCTACATCCTATACATAGGTCGGTCCTCACAACAACAGGCCCTTCTGGATATTTCCAGAGAGCTGTTGTCGGACAGCCGTAGACACATGGTGCCTCAACGCAGTGCATGCAGCTAACTCTGGTAAATAGCCAGCTCAGTGTCTCACCTTCGCCGAACTCGTCAAACTTCATTGTTAACCATGTGTGAGGCTCGAGGTTCTGCGGGTTTGTGAAGCTCGTTATTGGTGAGCCGGCGTATCCAATGTCTCCTTTTGCAAGCTCTCTTTTACGTAGTAGCTCAGGCGGGGCCGTTGTATCATATAGTGGTTCTCTATCGTTCCAGCGTTTACAAGCAACTTGGCATGCTCTACAGCCTATGCAAAGGTCTTGGTCGAACAGCATTGCCAAGCTATTTGCCTTGACTTGTTCATATTTACCGAATTGCTCCGCCATCTTCATCACCTCACGCTTTCTCCACCCTCACTAGTGCGATCTTAGTCTCGGGCATGCCTGTCTCCTCGTCCATGGCATCCGGGAAGAGTTTGTTTGTTATAGCGTTAAGCTGGCGGTGCGGCCCAGCGAAACCGTAGGCCCAGGGCATCGCAATTATGTCTCTAAGCTTGCCGTTTATAACTAGAGGTTTCACCCTGTTGGTGACGAGGACTTTTGCTATCACTGGGTCGTTTAAGTTGCGTTTACTAACGATCCTCACTTTGTCGCCTGTTTTGACTCCAAGCCTTGCAGCATGTGAGGGGCTCATTTCCACAAACAGTTCGGGCATCATTTCGGCGAGCCATGGAATCGTTCTCGTCAGGATGCCTGTGTGTTGGTGTTCTGTCAGCCTGAAGCTGGTCAGTATTACGTCAAACCCTTCCTCAACAGTGCCTATGACCATTCCTGCCTCAAACTTGTTGCCTGGATGGTATCCCTTGGGTGGTTCTATGTTAAGCTCTTTGAAGTATGGGTGGTCACCTACGAGCGGCGGATATTGTTTGACCAGCTCCTTGTCTGGCGACTCGGCAGGTTCATAGTATCCTGGGAAAGCTCTGCCCCTGCGGGCGTAGAAGCTGGAGAAGAACGTGGCTCTGCCTTCAGGCTTGAAGAAAGCACGTCCCAAAGCCCCAAGCCCTCTCTTGTCCACGGGCTCCTTCGGGTCGTAGAGGTTTCTCTGATTGTCTGGCCAGGCCCATCCCCAGAACTTGTATATCTGGAACTTCTGTGTATACTCGTCCATGAAGCTCTTGTTACGTTCCGCCATTCTGTTCTCGCCTTTCGGCCCGACGATACCCCTGTAGAGTCTGACTGTTTTGTCTATCTCCTTGGAGACCTCAAAGGCCTCAGGCTCGGTTTTGAGATCGTCTAGGCTTGGGCCTGTTCTCTTGTCCGGAGGCCTGTAATCCCATTTCTCGTCTATGTTGGCTCCATTACTTAGCTTACGTAGCTCCGAAAGTGGGATGCCCTTGTCTTTTGCAAACCTCTCCGACGGCAGAACTATCAACCCTTTCTTCCGCAGCCGTTTAAACAGCTGGTCGATGAACCAGAGGTCTGACTTTATTTCGGAAAACGTTCTTCTCTGCGGGTCGTATGGGTCTACGACCCTTGAGTTGTCCTGCAGCCTGTGCCTCCACTGTATCGTGTGTCCGGTGTTGGTTATGCTTCCGCTGTTTTCATACTTGCTTGCAGCCGGGAGTACTATGTCGGCGAAGTGTGCTGTCTCCGACAGGAACAGGTCCATGACCACAACGAATGCATTGGGGTTGCTTAGACCTCTTATCACTTGGCTTGCGTTACCCACTGAGACAACGGGGTTCATACCCTGTAGGATGATGAACTTTATCCGCCCCGCCTCCATTTCCCTGAAGTACTCTATTGTTGTCAGCCCGGGCTCGACCGGCACATCCGATATGACGACACCGTTGTCGGGGTCGTTTTCGGGGTATGTTCCTATGAAGATGCCCCAGTGCATCTCCGCCTCCCTCCAAGAAGCATAGTGTCTCAGGTCTCCTACCCAAGCTATGCCCAGCTCCTTCGCAATTTCAGCGGCTGGCTTACCCTCTTTGACTAGGTTCTTGTACTTCTGGTAGCGGCGTATGTCTGCCTCAGCTCCTCCCTGCAGCCTCTCTCTTTCACCAAGGGCTCCGGGGACACGTCTGTATCCAAGCCATATGTGCATTAAGTGGTTCATGTCGTTAGAGCCTTGCACGTTTGTAATGCCTCTGAGGACGTTAGCACCACCACCCGGCTGTCCTACATTTCCAAGGATTAGCTGTAGCTGGCCGAAGGCTCTGATTATCTGGGTTCCGCAGGTATGCTGTGTCGCGCCTATGCACCAGACAAGCTGCCCGGGCCTGTTCTTGGGGTCAGTGTACTCCGCCGCCATCTGGAGGAACTTAGCCGCTGGAACGCCGGTAATGCGTTCAACCTCCTCAGGAGTAAACCTGCTGACATGTTCCTTGTATTTTGAGAATATTGAGTTCGGGTTTGTCTCCCAGTCCTCTAAAAATTCTTTCGTCTCGAAGTGTAGTGGAGCATCAGTCCTCGTCTTCAAAAACTCTCTGTCATACAAGCCGTTCTTTATGGCGTAATTGATGATGCCGAGAATTATTGCCGCCTCGGTCCCTGGCCTGAACCATGAAAACATATGGGCCTTCGATGCCGTCCTCCCAAACCTAGGGTCGAAGACAAGGAGTTTGCCGCCTCTCTCGATCGACTTTGAGGTGTACTTGAAGGCCTCTGGGTGCTGTTCGGCGTGGTTGGACCCTATGTTAAGTGTTATCTTGGCGTTCTGGAAGTCGATGGCACTGTTGGTCATGGCCCCAAAGCCGTAGACATCGGCCAGCCCTGCTACAGTTGTCGAGTGGCATCTTCTAGCCTCTATGTCGCAGTTGTTTGTACCCATCAGCATGGCAAGCTTCCTACCAAGATATGCTTCCTCGTTGCTCAGGTAGTCGGTAGATATGCGGGCTATTGGGAGCGCTCTTGGGTGAAGCTGATACTGTTTATTTGGATCGTCAAGATTTCGGCCGCCAGGAATGTCAAAAAACGGATCATTTGGCGTAAAATCAATCAACCCTAAGGCTTTTTGCAGAAAGCTGGCAGAGTATTCTTCTCCACCTTTTTCTAAGTTTTCTGTTAACGTTGTTAGAGAGCCATTGCCCATTCCCGATTCCCTTAAAACCTGAAGGATGTCTAGGAAGACGTTTGCAAACGTGGAGTAATTTATCTTCTGTAAGACATCTTTGTCAAGCAGTGGGCGCTGGCCACGAAAAACGGCGGATCTGACCTTATCCCGAAAATCATCCAACGCCAAATCGTCAAAGGATACAGAACCTTCAATGTCTTGTCTAAGCTGCGAGATAACGATGAGGAAACGGGATAGTGGCTGGCTGTCTTTAATCTTTTCTACCCTTCTAAGCAAAACTTCGTGCGCCACAGACACAGAACGAAAAGTTCTTGGAGTTTGATTTAAACATTTGAATTTAAAGTAAAATCACTAAAAGCTCTACAGAGTTGACGCAGGTGTAAATCCCATGGTATCCTGGATTTATCATTCCCTTACTTGTATCCAACTAGGTTTACCTTGATACGAGCGTAAGCGATTAATGCTTTTATCTCTGTAGAATATCTTCAGCTTAGGTGTGGTCAAGGTCTTCCTGAAGCCGTCGGAACTCGCCGAGCTACTAGGCAGGAGTATGGTTGTTGATTTGAGGCGCTACCCCGACTACAGGTCTGGACATATCCCAAACGCTGTATCCGTTCCTTTCCACTATTTCAGCACCTTAAGGGGGTTGGCGCTTTATCCACCTCTGGATGAGGATTTGGGCAGGCTTTCGACGAGGTTTGGCGGCTTAAAGGAGCCTGTCATCCTTTATGATGAGGGTGGGTGCAGGAGCGCGTGTAGGGCTGCGTACACCTTGGAGCTCCTTGGGGTTGAGGCTCGGGTTTTGGAGGGCGGGTTTGAGGGCTGGAGGAAACACGGTTTTCCTGTGGAGGCTGACGGCGGACACCGCACATCACCCGGCTCAAGACAGCTAAGCTATGTGAAAAAACCCATCGACAAAGCCGACCTGCTCAGACTCTTAGAAAAGAAAGAGGTGCTTGTAGTGGACACACGGCACCCAGCACAGTACAGGGCGGCCAGAATCCCGTCATCAATAAACATACCCTGGCACCTCGTCTTCTCCGAGGACGGCTCCCTTAGGGGTGACTGGAGGAGCAGTGTAGAAGCAGCCCTGGATATGTCCGAGAACGTCAGGGTTGTGACGTACTGCGATGAAGGGACAAACTCCACGCTGGTGATGTATGTATTGAGGATGGCGGGTGTAGAAGCTGAATGCTATCTCCCATCATTTAATGAGTGGGGGTCCGACCCCGACCTACCAAAGGAGAGTGGGTGAGCAGGTTGGAGGATGTGAAGGACCTGGCAACCTATGTTCATGGCCTCCGCCTAGACTGGGACGGAGCCGGTTCTTGGAAAAAGGTCTTGGACCCAGTTGCCTTAGAGACACCTGTAAACATATACGTAAACGGGGAACACTTCGTAACCTTGTTCGCAACACCCTCAAACCTCGTCGAGCTCGGGTATGGTCATCTTCTCAGTGAGGGGGTTATCGAGGCTGTGGACGAAGTCGGTGAGTTGGTGGTTGAGGGAACCGACGTAATTGCGGAGGTTAACAGAGCCGATGTACGTGAGCGTCTAACGAGGAGGAGGAAGGAGAAGATCATTACGTCATCCTGCGGCAGTGTGGAGGACTACGTAAACGCCTTGAACAGCATCTCAGGGCCATGGGTCGCTTCGGAGAAAAGGGTGGATGCGGAGCGGCTGGGACTCATGGTCGGGCTATCCGCAAAGGTCTCCAAGGGCTTCAGAAACTCGATAGCCGTCCACACAGCCTTCCTCTACAGCGTGGAGCGCGACGATGTAAGGTATGTTGCAGAGGATGTTAGCAGACATGTTACAGTCGACAAAGTTATCGGTATGGCGGCATTGGACAGGGCTGATTTCAGCGACCTCGTACTCTTCACAACCGGGAGGCAGGCATCTGATATGATTTTCAAGGCCGCAAGGGTAGGCATACCAATCACAGTATCGCTCAGGGGCCCGCTCTACTCAGGGGTATACACAGCCTTCAAAACAGGGGTTACCCTGGTAGCCATAACGCGGGGCAAAGGGCTGACGGTCTACACACATCCGGAGAGAATTGTATTTAGAAAACAGGTACAACCACCGCCTTGACGTAGGTTTTTGCCTCAATCAAACCTTAAGTTATGCGCTATTGTTTGTTATAACGCTATGAGCTGGGGACGTCTCCCAACTGAGCCGCCTATAGAGGGTGAGGTTGTTCCTGAACGCAGACAGCATCCTCCTGGACGTAGGTTTGAGGGGCTTAACTGCATGGTCACAGGGGCCGGCCGCGGGTTCGGTCAGATAATAGCTCTCGCGCTTGCGAGAGAAGGGGGCAACATTGTTGTTCACTACAACACGTCGGAGGAATCAGCCATTAAAACGGCGCGTGAAATCGAGGCATTGGGTGTGAAGGCTTACACGGTGAAGGCGGACATAACAAAGTGGGATGAGGTCAAGCAGGCAGTTGACAAGGTCTGGCGAGAGTTCGGGCCCATCGACGTTCTGGTAAACAATGTGGGTGACACGGCTCCTGAGCAGATGTCATGGCGTGAGATAAGGGAGGAGTGGATTGACCGCGTTCTGGCAGTAGACATCAAGGGTACACTGTTTATGACACATGAGGTGGGGCTTCGAATGCTAGAGAGAAGGAAGGGCGTAATAGTTAACATCTGCTCTAACGTCATCACCACCGGAAGCCCACGAGCCCCACAATACGCCGCATCAAAATACGGCGTGCTTGGACTTACAAAATCCTATGCTCACGCATTCGCTCCATGGGTGAGGGTTAACGCTGCAGCCCCCGGATACATGGAGACAGAGTCACTTATCAAGAGACGTGACTGGACACCACAGAGAAGAAAATGGATTATCGACCATACACCGTTGAGACGCATAGGTAGGCCCGAGGACATCGTTCCCGTAGTTCTGTTCCTTGCTTCAGACGACTCAATACACATGACTGGGAACGTGGTTATATGCGACGGAGGCTTCAGCATGCCGGGTGCCTGACATGACCATAGCTGCTGCAGACGTCTTGGCTAAGATAGACGTAGAGAAAACCATCAAACGCACACTCGACCTCGCCAACATCGAGAGCCCAACAGGATTTGAGGGGGAGTGTGCCGAGGCCTATGCCCGGATGATGGAGGAGGTCGGTATGCGTGTTAAGCTTCAGGAGGTTGAGCCGGGAAGGCTTAACGCAGTGGGTGTCCTGCCCGGTAAAGGTGGAGGGCCCTCCCTGATGTTTAACGGCCACCTAGACACATCGTTCTCACCCCGCGAACCCGCCGAAATACTCAAAGCAATATCGCCCGTCTACAGGCTTGAGCCGCCATGGGCCTACAGAGAGGGTGAATGGCTCTACGGCATGGGGGTCTTCAACATGAAGGGGGCTTTAGCGGCCTATATTTCAGCAGTTGAAGCACTCCAGAACGCGGGCGTGGAGCTTAAGGGAGACGTGATGATAGCCGGAGTTGTTGGAGAAATTGAGAAAACGCAGGTCGACCAATACCGCGGGCCTCAGTACAGAGGCTACGGCACCGGAACAGCCTACCTCGTCACACACGGAGGCGTAACAGACTTCGCCATACTCGGGGAGCCGACCGGCCTCAGGCTCATGCTGACACATTTCGGCTCTGTCTGGGCCAAGATATACCTTAAGGGGAAGATGGTTCACACGGCTCACTCCGCCGGACTTACTAACCTCATTCTCCAGATGAACCGTGTCCTAACAGTTATGGAGGAGTGGATACCGAAATATCAGGAGAGGTTCAGCTTCGGAGGCGTCAAGCCCACGGTGAACGTAGGGTCGATTGAGGGGGGGTGGCCTTGGAGATGCTCCCGAACACCGTGGTTCTGCAATCTCTACGTCGACCTCCGCTACCCGCCCCCGTACTCTGCCGTCGATGTTAAGGAGGCTTTGGAGGAGATGCTTGATGTTGTTGAGCAGAGGCATGGTTTCAGACCATACTTGGACATCTACGTAAGCGATGCCTGGGCCCATGTACCCGAGGACGCAGCCGTAGTGAAAGCGATAGACAACGCGCATAAAACAGTCTTCGGCACACCTGCTGAGAGGGTTGTTTTTTCATGGTCAAGCGATGCTAACGTCCTTACAAGGAACGGTGTAGTAGCCGTCAACTACGGGCCCTCAGGAGGACCTGGTAAGGAGATGCGTGGAACCCTCTACATCCCCAACCTGATAGCGTGCACCAAGGTTTACGCGCTGGCCTCTATGGAGCTCTGCAACATGGAAAGAAGGGCCGCCAAGCGTGAATTCACTATTCGGTACGGGGGTGGATGAGATGGGTAAGTACATCGGACAACCAATTAAGAGGAGGGAGGACCCGATACTGCTGACGGGGCGGGGAAGATATGTTGACGACATACGGCTTCCGGGCATGGTTTACGCCGGGTTCGTCCGGTCGGCGTACGCCCACGGACGGATTATCTCGATAGATATGTCGGAGGCGGTTAAGCACCCAGACTTTGTGGGGGCGCTCCTCCCTGATGAGGCAGCCCCCCTGCCGAGCTGGATGAAGTATAAGGGCTTAAGGACTGTTCCCCGCTTCGCCCTGGCAAGGGGTAAGGTGAGGTTTGTGGGGGAGCCCATGGTTGGGGTTGTCTCAAAGAACCGCTACACTGTTGACGACATAGTTTCCCTAGTCAATGTTGAGGTCGAGCCCTTGCCGGCGGTTGTGGACGCCGAGGCAGCCCTCAAGCCAGGCTCTCCGCTTCTTTACGAGGAGTGGGGTGATAACATCATCATGAACTATAGCTTCAAGGCAGGAGATGTCGAGAATGCGTTTTCATCAGCCGACATAGTTGTCAAAAGGCGGTATGTCAACCAGCGCTACGCACCCACGCCGATTGAGGGGCGGGGTGTTGTGGCGGACTTTGACACCTCAAGGGGTGAGCTGACGGTCTGGGATTCCACACAGTTCCCGCACGTACTCCAGACATACCTTTCACAGGCACTCAACTACCCGGAGAATAAGATACGTGTAATCGCCCCCGATGTGGGTGGAGGCTTCGGCCCGAAGTCAAGTGTCTGGCCGGAGGAGCTGGCGACGATACAGCTAGCCATGAAGCTTGGGAGGCCTGTTAAATGGGTTGAGACAAGGCGTGAACACATGCTGATGTGCGGGCATGAGAGGCAGCAGGTGCACTATGTCGAGGCCGCTTTCCGAAGAGACGGCAAGCTCCTCGGCATCAAGGACAGGGTTGTGGCCGACATCGGTGTTTACGGCGCTTTCTGGACGGAGACCCAGCCCGTGATGGTCACCATGGCCGCCATCCCCGGCCCATACACCTTGGCGGCATACGAGTACGAGGTTTACTGTGTGGCCACAAACAAGGCCCCCTACAGCCCTCACAGGGGCTTCGGCAGACCAGTAGCGGCCTTTGTGATGGAAAGGCTGATGGATGACGCGGCCGCCATGCTATCGCTGGACCCCGCTGAAATAAGGCGGCGCAACCTCATCCCGGTCGAAGCCATGCCTTACAAAAACATACACGGCATAGTATACGACAGCGGCAACTACCCGAAAGCCTTGGAGGAGGCGTTAAAGCTTGCACGATATGGTGAATGGCGCAGGAGGCAGCAGGAGGCGTTGAAGAATGGCAGGTACATCGGAATCGGGATTTCTATGTACGTGGAGTACACAACCCCGAGCAGTGAGAGGCTCGATAGAGGACTTGGCTGGGAGGTGGGCGGCTATGACTCCGCCACGGTCAGAGTTGAGCCTGAGGGAAAGGTCGTTGTACTAACAGGTACCGCTAGTCAAGGTCAGGGACATTACACGGTTTACGCACAGCTTGCTGCAGAGTACCTTGGGGCCCGTATGGACGACGTTGTGGTATACGAGGGCGACAGCAAGACTTGCCCGTATGGGTTTGGGGCGTGGGCGAGTAGGAGCACTGTAGCCGTTGGGGGCGCGATTATACGTGCCTGCGACGCTTTGCTGGCGAAGATGAAGCGCATCGCCGGACATCTCCTTGAGGCAAACCCCGAGGACATAGAGGCCGATGAGAGCAGGCTATACGTCAGGGACGCGCCGGAAAAAGCCCTCACTTTCGCCGAAATAGCAAAGGTGGCGTGGAGGCAGCCCACAAGGCTCCCGCCCGACATGGAGCCGGGTCTAGAGGTGACATCACATTACGAACCCAAAGCCTTCACCACATGCAGCTACGCGGTACACATACCCATAGTAGAGGTGGACCCCGAAACAGGCTCATTTAAAGTGCTAGAATACCACATATTCGACGACAGCGGCCGGGTTCTTAATCCGTTGACACTTTACGGGCAAATTCACGGAGCCCTGGCCCACGGGGTTGGAGGAGCGGTGTACGAGGAGCTGTTCTACGATGAAAGCGGCCAGCTGCTGACCAGCACTTTCGCCGACTACCTCATACCTTCAGCGGCTGAGATGTTCAACCCAAACATAGAGCACATGGAAACACCCTCTCCGCAGCCGGGCGGGTTTAAGGGGATGGGTGAGGGCGCGGCCATAGCAGCCCCAGCGGCCCTCGCCAACGCCGTCCAAGACGCGTTAAGGCCGTTCGGCGTGACAGTGGACCAAACACCTCTTAAGCCTGAATACATTCGCAGGCTTGTTGCAGAAGCGGCTCAAAGCCAAAATCGGGTTTAAATACAAGGCATCACAGACCGCATGCGAGAGCCATGAATAGAGCATTCTCCGGTTTTCTTGCGACGGTGTTGCTTGGCCTTCTGGTTTTTCTGGTGGCGCCCGTTAACGCGGTTGAGCAACAAGCACCGGTGATAGGGGAGCTGGGCTCGAAAACTTTCGCTGCAGCAATCGCATTCGCCGTGGCTGTTGCTTCGGCTGGGTTCGGCATAGCTAGAGCGGGCTCTGCTGGACTGGCTGCAGCTGCTGAGAGGCTTGAGGTGAGGACGACCGCCATCATCATCTCCGCGTTCGCTGAGGCGTTAGGTATATACGGCATAGTTATCGCCTTCTTCATCCTAGCGGCTTAAAATACCCCACGAGTGTTGAGAGATAAAAAAAGGTCAAGGCGACACCCATAGAGTTTTGCCACCTCATTTTTTTACCATACGCCAAGGCCGCGCTTAGAAGAAGTATTGACATTGTCTGGGATAGGATGAGCAGTGTATCGCGTAAAAGTATGTTCGAAAGTATTGATGTGTTTAGGACTCGGTCAACTACGGCCAGGCCTGGAACGAGGCCTAAGGGAAGAAATGAGACCGCGAGTGAGGAGGATAGCTTGCCCAGCTCAGCGAAGAAATTTTTCCAACTGTTTTTGGTGGAGTCTAGTGTGGTGGTTATTGAGCGTATTCTGCCTGCGAAAAGCGGGCTCAGTAAGGTCGTCATGAATAAGGCTACTGCGTAGGTTGCTGCAAACTTTGCCGCGAAAATGATGTGGTTTAGAGGTGTTGCTGGCGCGGTATTCAGCAGAAAAAGCTCATACCTCCCCGCCAGCAGAACGAATGCTAGGACAAAGACCGACAACGGCCCCAGAACCGCTGCGACAACTCTGCTCTCATAAATCGGCGAGTAAAGCCATAGTGGGAAGAATATGGATGAAACTGTCTCAACAGCGCGTGAGGGCTTTGGTAAGCTTTGCGCGTTGCTTGTCTGTGTCAGCGCCCTGTATATCCTCAGCCCGTCCTCTGTTAGGCGGTATGTCTTTTTCTCGTCCTGTGTAATCAGCTGACTCATCTGTCGTAGGTTGTAGTAGAGGGAGCCCGTGCTTATCCCGAGTTTCTGCTTGAGGGCGGTGGCCCCTATACGCCCCTCCTCACCGACCGCGATAATAATAGCCCTTCTAACCTTATGCCTGACAAGCCACAGCAACTCCTCATCCGACATCTTCTGCGGCTGCTCTGAAAAATCGCCCATATCGATCAAATCCACCGGCCCCGTCAGGCTGAGCCATATGCTCTATGACGGTATTTATACGTTGAAGCGGGTTCTGTTCCGAGGCCTGTTTCGATTTTTGACGATTGTTACAAAAGGATTAAAGGTAGGCGTTTGAGGCATTTGTCTAGTGACTGTTTTGTCGTGGAATGAGGATACGGTAAGCTTTAAGGGTGTTATTAGGCGGAGTGGGAACAGCCTGATAGCCACAATACCTCCCGAGCTCTCGCAGCGCTTCCTCATAAAGGAGGGACAGGAGTACACTATTCTTGGGATGACTAGGATGCGCCCGGACTTTGAGGGTGCGCTGCAGATATACCTGGGCTTTTTCACGGTTTATGAGAAGGCGTTTAGGGTGGATGTTGAAGCATCAGGGGTTGGTTTCGCCGATTTGGAGAGGATTTTTAAAAGCCACGGTGCTGGCGAGGTAGGTGAAAAGCCGTCGAAGGAGGGACAAATCCATGTTTACGCAGTGTTCAACACGGTTGAGAAAGACAGGGTTAGGCCACCGAAGACAAGGGAGAGCCTAGAAGGTGTTCTGCAGAAGGTTAAAGCAGAGGTCGAGCAGCTCGGCGGCAGGATAGTGGGGGCGGAGATCTCAGAGGTATTGTTAGAGAACCGCCAGGTGGACCCAGCTGTGCTGGCCAAGTCCTCCTCACGGCTTGAGAAAAACATAACATGGAAATGGGAACTCTAAGC